>OCTA010003046.1_pt1 | contig 14989 bp, 11 predicted proteins | sample 1538991 | NCBI WGS metagenome assembly OCTA01 (sample SAMEA3539302, study PRJEB22396) | soil metagenome | biome: tundra; feature: field; material: soil | place: USA | collected 2010-05 | depth 0.15 m | reverse complement strand
GCAGATTGGGATTGGCGGCGAAGAAGGCCAGAGCCAGGGCGGCGGAGGCGGGCTGGAGCCAGTGGCGCGCCAGCCGATAGATTCCCATGCATCCGGCCAGATAAGCCAGTGCCGATGGGATCACGCCGGCCAAGCCGCTGGCCCACCAACTGTAGACCTGGACAAAGGGAATCAGCAGGATGTGGGGCAGCGGCAGCCACACCGAGCCCAACTGCGTAAGGCGCGGCTCATGAGAATCGAAGACCCGCCGCGCGATGTGCAAGTGGGCAACGGCATCGCCATAGTTGAGCATGGCCCCATGTCGCCAGCTCCACAGCACCGCTCCCATCGAGGCTGCCGCGCAGCAGGCCAGCACGGCCAGCCACTCCGGCCATCCCGGCCAATCGAGGCGGCGAATGGGACTCTCAGTCAAGGTGGGTCAACTCGCGGAACAGGATGAAACGGTCGTCGATCTCCTTGCGGGAGAGCTGCTGCAACCGCTCGGTGCCAAAGCGCTCCACTGCGAACGAGCCCATGACGCTGCCGTAGAACATGGCTCGCCGAAAGGCGGCCGGAGTGAGTTCGTCCGCCGCGGCGGACGAGGCCAGGTAGCCGAAGAATCCGCCTGCAAAGCTGTCGCCCGCGCCCGTGGGATCGACCACCTCTTCCAACGGCAGCGCCGGCGCCCGGAAGGGGTGGGGCTCCGCGCCTTCGCCGTTTGCAGAAAAGCTGCGGTTGCTGAAGAAGGCCGTCGCTCCATATTCTCCATGCTTGACCACCAACGTGCGCGGTCCCAGCGCCAGCACCGCGCGCGCTGCCTGCACCAGGTTGTTGTTGCCGGCCAGCATCTTGGTCTCGGTTTCGTTGATGAGCAGCACATCCAGGCCCTTGAGCACCTCGAGCAGAGCCTCGCGATGATCCTTGATCCAGTAGTTCATCGTGTCGCCGGCCACCAGCTTTACATCGGGCATCTGCTCGCGCACGCGGCGCTGCAAGATCGGGTCGATGTTAGCCAGAAACAGGAACTCGGAGTCGCGATAGGCCTCGGGAATCTTGGGCTCAAAAGCCGCAAAGACATTCAGCTCCGTGGCGTGGGTCTTGGCCTCGTTCAGGTTGTCGAGATACGAGCCTTCCCAGAAGAAGCTCTTGCCCGCGGCACGCTCAATGCCGCGCGTGTCAATCTTGCGCGCTTTGAAGACCGCCTCCTGCTCGGGGCCAAAGTCCTCGCCCACCACGGCGATCACGCGCACGTCGGTAAAAAAGCTGGCGGCTAGTGAAAAATACGTAGCTGCCCCGCCTAAGCAACGCTCCCTGCGGCCTGCCGGCGTTTCAATTGAATCGTAGGCAACGCTGCCCACCACGGTAATCGCCATTGTTATTCCTCTCTTGCTCAATCAATTCTCAAGTTGTCCGCGCAGTTGGTTCCCGCACCGATCCGCTAACTTGCTAACTCGCTTGCGACGCAGTCGCACTAACTCGCTAATGACTTACCAGCCAAAATACTTCCCGAACAGCAGTCCCAGTTTTTCCTTGGCCGCCGCCGGAATCGCGTCCGGCTGGGTCAGCACGGCGTAGCGAGCGGCCGAGGCGCATGCGCATGCGCGTTCCTTGGGCAGGGCCGCCACTGCCGCTTTCACGACCTTGGCTGCGTTTGCGGCGTTCTGGTGCAGCACGGCCACAATCTCTTCGACGGTTACCGAGTCGTGCCCCTCGCGCCAGCAGTCGTAATCGGTGACCATGGCCACGGTGGCGTAGCAGATCTCAGCTTCGCGGGCCAGTTTGGCCTCTTGCAGATTGGTCATGCCGATTACGTCCGCGCCCCAACTGCGATAGAGATGCGACTCGGCCCTGGTAGAGAACTGCGGGCCTTCCATGCAAACATACGTCCCGCCCAGCTTGCCCACCACGCCCACCGTGGCGCAGGCCTCAGCCGCGGCCTTGGCCACCGTCGCGCACACCGGGTCGCCAAAGGCCACATGGCCCACAATCCCCTCGCCGAAGAAGGTGGAAATACGATGAAAGGTCCGGTCAATGAACTGGTCGGGCATGACGAAGTCGGTGGGCTTGTGCTCTTCCTTGAGCGAGCCGACGGCCGAAACGGAGACAATGCGCTCCACGCCAAGTTTCTTGAAGGCGTAGATGTTGGCGCGGAAGTTCAGCTCTGAGGGCAGGATGCGATGGCCGCGCCCATGCCGCGCCAGAAATGCTACTTTGCGGCCCTCCAACTCGCCCAATACAAAGGGGTCGGAAGGCTCGCCAAAGGGCGTCTCCACGCGCTCTTCGCGGACGTTTTTAAATCCTGGCATCGAGTAAAGCCCGCTGCCGCCGATAATGCCAATCTCCGCCTCTGCCAATGAACGCTCCTCCCACCCCAGCGACGAAGACCTGTCGCCGGGGGCCCCGCTCCTTAGCGACAGGCCGTTTCCCAGCCCGCGCGCCTGTTGTGGCCAAACACCCCAGTATAAAGGGAGGATGCGGTCCTCTCGTTCAGGTTTTATCGGGCAGTGCGAGCTTGACGGTGGCTGGGTGCTTGTCCGGTGCGGCGAGTGGAGGCCGCGCTGGTTTTGCCAGTGGCTTGGCCCCGGCGCCTGGCTGCGATGAGGGGTTCGCGGGAGCATGACCTGGCGCTTTCGCGGCCGGGCCGGTTGACGCTGGGATTGTGAGCTGTTTGGCGGTGGCTGCTGCTGAGTTGCCGGGCGCTGAGTTAGTAGACGGTTGCGCGGCGGCTTTTTCCAGCGGAGGGGTTTCCTGGTCGCCCAGGAACCGTTCGTCGTCCTTGCCTGCAATGGCTGCGCGCATTACGTTCATCCAGATGGGCAGCGCGGCTTTGGCGCCGGTTTCCTTTTCGCCGAGGGACTGGCGGCTGTCGTAGCCGACCCAGACGCCGCAGGTGATCGAGGGCGAAAAGCCGAGGAACCAGGCATCGGTGTACTCGCTGGTGGTGCCGGTCTTGCCGCCGAGGGGGTGGTTGAGCTGCGCGGCGGCGGCGCCGGTGCCGTGTTGGACGACGGCGCGGAGCAGGATCATCATGGTGCGCGCCGTCTGCTGGTCGATGACCTCGTTCACTTCCGGGTTGTCTTCCCAGAGGGTGATGCCGTCGGCGTTGGTGACCTTGCGGATGAGGCGGGGTGTTACGCGGAGGCCGTCGTTGGGAAAGACTGCGTAGGAGGCGACCTGCTCCTGGAGCGTGATTTCGACCGCGCCGATGGCGATGGGCAGATAAGCGGGAATGTTCGTGGTGACGCCGAAGCGGTGGGCCATGTCGATGACCTTGTGAATGCCCACATGCGCGGCCAGCTTGAGGGCGGGAATGTTGCGCGACTCGGCGAAGGCGTTGGTAAGGGTCATTGCGCCTTTGTAGTTGTTCTCATAGTTGTGCGGGGTATAGCCGCCGAAGCTGACGGGGCCGTCGACGATGATGTCGGTGGGTTTGGCGCCGTTCTCAATGGCCGTAGTGTAGACGTAGGGCTTGAAGCTGGAGCCGGTCTGGCGCTCGGCCTGGGTGGCGCGGTTGAATACAGAGAGCGCGTAGTCGCGGCCGCCCACCATGGCCAGCACGTCGCCGGTGGTGTTGTCCATGGCCATGAGGGAGCCTTCGGCGCCGGAGTCCTGCTCGAGGGTGGCGCGGCGCGCGCCGGCCTCCATGGCGTCTGTCAGGTGGACGTAGATGACATCGCCCGGTTTGACCAGCGCGTCCCCATAGCGCTGGCCGGTCCATTTCCAGTCGTCAGGCATGAGGACGATCTTGTTGGCGCCGACGCGGGCGCGAATCTCGAGGGGCAGAACGCCAGTGACGAGCGCATGCACATAGTCGCCTGGGCGGGCCTTCGTGGCCCAGTCGGGATGCTTGTAGTCCCCAATTGCCGTGCCGGCGGCGAGGACGTTTTCCAGCTTGCCCGGCCCGTCTTGACCGACCCAGCCATGGCGGCGCTCATAGGTAGCAAGGCCATCTGCGACGGCGCGGTTGGCCGTCTGCTGCAAGTCAAGGTCGAGAGTGGTTTCGATTTTCAGCCCGGCCTCGTGGACCTGCTCGGTCCCGAAGCGCTTTTCGAGCTCGCGGCGCACCTCCTCTTGGAACCACGGAGCGACGGACATCTCCGGTTGGGCGGTGTGCAGCCCCAAGGGGGCATTGCGCGCCTGCTCGGCCTGGGCGTGGGAGATCGCTTTGTCGGCCTCCATTTCGGTCAGCACCAGGTTGCGGCGGCGCAGGGCCTTTTCAGGATAGAGCAGGGGTGAAAAGGCTACAGGCGCCTTGGGCAGGCCGGCCAGCAGAGCCGCTTCGGTCAGCGTGAGGTCGCGGGCGTGCTTGGAGAAGTAGAACTCCGAGGCAGCCTCGAAACCATACATTCCGTGGCCGAGATAGATCTGGTTTCCATACAGGGTAAAGATCTGCTGCTTGGTAAAGCTGCGCTCGATCTGGGTGGCGAGATAGGCCTCCTGGAGCTTGCGGGCAGCGGTGCGCTCGGAGGAGAGGAAGAGGTTGCGCGCCAACTGCATGGTGAGCGTGGAGGCGCCCTGAGCGCGTCCGTGGTTGCGCAGGTCGTACCAGACGGCCCCCACGACGCGAAAGATATTGATGCCCCAGTGGGACTCGAAGCTCTTGTCTTCAATGGAGATAACGGCCTGGCGCAGGACGGGAGCAAAGTCGTTGTAGCCGACCACCTCACGGCGCTCGAGGGCAAAGGAGCCGATGATACGGCCCTTCCGGTCATAGAGTTCGGTCGTGGTGGAGGGCCGGTAATGCTCGAGATCGTTGATCTGGGGCAGATCAACGGAGTAAACCAGGGTGAGCCCAGCCAGCGAGCCGGTGACGACGGCCAGGGTGAGCAGCAAGGCCAGCGCGAACCGGCCGGCGAGCTTGCGCCGGCGATGGGCTGGAACCGCCTGGACCTGCGGACGGCGAGGCCGGACCAGGTCGCGCGGTTCCAAAAGCTGTGGAGGAGGGGCAGCCAAGCGATTCAGGCCTCGTGGGCATTTCTCCAACGTGCCGGCGAGAAGATGCTTCAGCCTAAGGCTAGCACCGTTCCGCTGAGAATGGACGCGAAGGCGGCAGACGCGTACCATGCGGTGCAAGACAGGGAAGCGCTCCCCGTATCAGACCCATTCAAGGGCGGGAACGCGCGGAGATGGTAAGCAGAGAGAACGAACCCAAGTTGCTGAAAGACTCTCTTGTGCCGTTTGGGGGGCAAAGGCAGGGCTGGGACGAGAAAGTGCCGGGGAAAACAGTCGCGGACTGAGCCCTCACCGGAAGAAGCTGAACCCCTTTTTCTTTTCCGGGACAGCGGGCTGGCCGCAAACGGATCTGGTCATCTCCCGGATGGCCCGCGAAATGTGCGAGTCACCTTGCATGAGCGAGGTAGCTGTGTTCTGCATCTGCCGCACAGCGGCATAGTTATTGGGGATCTTCCACTGAGCCGGCTTGGTGAGAGCCTTCGTAACATGCTCTTCGGCGATTTCCAGGCTGCGAGGGTCGTATCTGTTGATCACGATCTCGAGTTTCGGGCTGCCGGCAGTGGAGAGCCGTGCAACCAGGCGATTTGAGTTACGCAGTTCGGCGATGCCGACCTGCGTGATCAGGTAAATGGTGGCCGACTTATCGAAGAGCTTCGTGCTCTGCAGGTCGAGTTTCGATCCGGCATCGACCACCACATAATCGAAGTCACGGCGGGCGACTTCCAGCAGCTTGTCAATGGCCTCATCGGAGACATGCGTGGGGGCCAGTTCACTTGGCGCCGCAAGAACGAATAACCCTGAGCTATGCTCTACCAGCAAGCCTGCGAGAAAGTTGGAATCGAGCCGCTTGGAGTTCTGAAGCGCGCTGACAACCGAGTGGCCGGCGTTGATCCCGAGGTTAATCGCCGCGTCTCCAAGCGGGAGGTTGAGATCGATCAAGAGGGTCTTTTGGCCGGATTCCTGGGCCAGCGACACAGCATAATTGCAGGCCAGGATGGTGACTCCGGAACCGCCTTTGGCACTGAGAAACACGAATAACCTGCCGTCGGCCTTTTTCGGGGGGCGAACTGCCGAACGGAGGGTCGAGACCCGAACCAGAGCCTCGGCCATGGCGCCGTGGCCGAAGGGCAGAGTGAGAAACTCGCGAGCGCCCGCACGCATGCAGCTGAGCAGCAGTGCCGGATCGGTCTGCGCAGAATAGACTATTACGGTTGCCAAGCCGTTGATACAGATGCTCTTTACCAGATCGAGGGCATACTCCGGGTCACTGTCCAGGTCAACGATGACAACGTCGAAATCGCGGTTTAGCATCCGCGGCACAGACTCGAGGTTGGGAGGATAGGAGGTGAACTCCCGGATCGGGCCAATATGGCATTCGCCCAGAGCAGTTGTTGCGGCGTTGCGGCGCTGCTTGTCCGGGCTGATGACCGCAATAGACAAGACGCCTGCGCCAACGAAGGGAGGCTCAACCCTGGCCACAACTCTGGCCTCGGGCCGGCGGGCGGTCATGTCCCGCTCCTCCGTCTGCTCAGGAAACGCGGCGTATCCCGGTGCCGCGGTCCGCCCGAACAGGTCTTCGCCCATGGGGTGGCCAGCCTGCGTTTCATCGCCGTGGGTCAGCTCAGGCAAGACATGCGCGCCGGCCAAGTTGGCCGCCGTGGCCGCCACTGAATGCACCACCGTTTCCCTGCCAAGCACGGCGATATGAGCCTTGGCCCCAACGTGCGGTTGGTGGACCTCCTTGGTCCAATGCATCTGGGAATAGCGCTCGTCCACGCTGTTTTCGGTCGAAGAGGGCATCTCGAGGATCGTCGCATCCGTGTTTGTACCGGTCGTGATGCGGATGCCCCGCGCGTCCAGACAACGGTTCACTGTATCCAGTAACTCGCCGCTCGGATCGTGCAGTTCCAGCATGAGGCGAAAACGGCGGATCGCCGTCTCGTCCGGCGCGGCAGCCACGTCAAGATCGATTCCCACGAAGCCGCGCAGCACGGGGGACTCATAGAGTGCCTCTTCCGTGCCGGGGTCCGAGAGGTGGAACCACTGCTGTATGAGGTAAGTCCGCAGCATGACCGACAGCGCGGTCGGAGGGTCACCGCTCTCTGCCGCCGGATAATGCGGCTCCGCCAGCGCCAACAATTCTCCCCACGGCGCCACCTGATCCATCCGGTCGAGAAACAGTTCCCGCTCGCTCTTCCGGCCAAACTTCTCGAGACTCGCCTGTGATGTCAGTGTTTTCCGCGGCATCCGCCCCACCCTACAGTTATCATTCTATCCAAGCAAGGTGTGAAAGCGGGAGTTGTGCAGAGGTTCCTCATGACACTTTCGTGCCATTTGGATTCAGCGTACGCCAGAATCTACGGAATAAGCGGTACGCCAAATCGCTGAAGACGATTTTTGTGCCGGAAGAGATAGTACAGCCATTCCTGAAAATGCGACTAAATCTCCTGGCGGTCCACTGGCCATCTACCGTGCTGGCATGCTTCTTCAGCGTGTCAGCACGTCTAGCAAGTCTGCCCGCAAGATCTTCCTCGGAACTCATGGATTTTCAGACGCTTTTCGCCTTCAGCAGTTCTAGCGCTTTGTTGAGCGGTGCGTCGCCCTTGGTGGGAGACGCCTCTTCGTCTTCTTCCTCGATGGGCCGGCCTGAGACCACGGTGGGGGTGACGGCCTCGTCTTGGATTTTCTTGCCGGAGGGGCTCTTGAACTTGGCTACGGTGAGCAGGAGGGCGGCGCCGTCGGGCAGCTCGATGGTCTTCTGAACTGAGCCCTCGCCGAAGGTGCGCTCGCCGACCACGTCGCCGCGCTTGGCGTCCGCGATGGCGGCGGCGGCGAGTTCTGCAGCGCCGTATGTTCCGCGGTTGATGAGCACAGCGAGCGGCGCATCGGCCAGAAATCTTGTGGGATCGGCGGTGAAGGTCTGGAGGGGAAACTTCTGGCCTTCCAGCGTGGCCAAGGTTCCCTGCTTGAGGAAGAAGTTGGCAAGGCGCAGTCCCTGTTGGGGGTCATCCCCAGAGGAGTCGCGCAGGTCGAGCAGCACCTTGCGGTTCTTGCCGGCGGACTTGAGTTTGGCGGCGATTTCGTCCACGCGGGCCGGGGTCAGCCGGCCGGGCTTGAGATAGAGGATGGTGGAGTTTTCGTATTGCTGCTCACCGAGCGCGGCAGGGGCGGCGGTGGTACGTGTGAGGGTCAACTTGTCAGGATCGGCCTTGCGGGGGCGGACCACCGACAGGGTGAGCGTCGTTCCAGGCTTGCCATCCAGCATGAGGCGGATGACCGCCGGCGACAACTCGCGGGTGGACTGCTCGCCGATGGACTCAATGATGTCGCCGTCGCTCAGATGCTCCTTTTCAGCAGGCGAACCGGGCGCCACGCTGACCACGGTGGCATAGCCAAAGCGCTTGGAGACGACGATTCCCACTTGGGCGACGCCGGTGGCGGGACGATCCTTGTAGATTTTGTACTCGGTGGGTGTGAGGTAGCTGGAGTCGGAGTCGAGCGATTCGAGCAGGCCGTGAAGCGCGCCCGTGGTGACGTCATTGATGTTGGGGTCTGTGACGTAGTCGGTCTGGACCTTTTTGAGAACCTCGGCGTAGACGCGCATCTGGCGGTAAGCGCCATCGGACTGGCCGTTGGCGTGGACGCCAAACAGGCCGAACTCACCGAGAGCAAAGCCGAAGCCTAGGGCGGCGAAGATCGCCACGGAAAGCACGAAGACGAAACGCTGGAAGAATCGAGACACATACACCACCGGGGCGGCCCATGAGGGAAACAGGCCGCTCACTCTATAGACGCAATCATAACGCATCGGAGATCAGGGGTCAGAGATCAGGGAAAAAGGGCGCAGCAGGCCCGGGAGCCGGCGGATTGAGGTTTGTGAATTCCCAGGTCTTAAAGTCGAGACCCCGGGGCGCCCGCCGCCCGGCCCGTGCGCTACCATGTTTCTGAAGGCAGATTCGGAGCGCGCATGTTCGTCGTCGTATGGCAATTCGAGATTGCCGAGGAGAAAATTGCTGCCTTCGAGGCCGCCTACGGGCCCGAGGGCGCCTGGGCTCAGCTCTTTCGCACCTCTCCTGACTATCTTGGAACAGAGCTCTTGCGCGATGCCTACGTCCCCGGTTTCTACCTCACCATCGACCGTTGGGGCAGCGAGGAGGACTTCCGCGCCTTCCGCAAAAACCATGACCTGGACTACGAATCCCTTGATCGCTCCTGCGATGCCCTCACCAGCCGCGAAACGCGCATCGGCGCGTACACGGTCTAGCGCCATCCCCCAAAGCCGCAGTAAAACCATTGACAAATCAATAGCTTACACCTGATTCAATTATCTTCTCCATTTATTCGCCATTTTTCTCTGTCATTGTCTGTCCAGCCCTGCTACAATCCCTTCGAAATCCATTCCAGCCGCTGCGCCGTTTCCTGCAAAGAAAAGCAAAGCGAGCTTTTTGAGGAGTTTCTTCCAATGGCCATAGCCGACGACCGCGCCAAAGCTGTAGAACTAGCCCTTGCACAGATCGAAAAGCAGTTTGGCAAAGGTTCAATTGTTCGCCTCGGTTCAAAGGGGGCGCTGGTTCCCATTGCCGTGATCTCGACCGGCTCCATCAGCTTTGACTTGGCCCTGGGCGTGGGCGGCATTCCCCGCGGTCGCGTGACCGAGGTCTTTGGCCCCGAATCCTCGGGCAAGACAACCATTACTTTGCAGATCATCGCCGAGGCCCAGAAATTGGGTGGCCTGGCCGCATTTGTCGATGCCGAGCACGCCCTGGACCCCGCCTACGCGCGCAAACTGGGTGTGGATATCGATAATCTTCTGGTTTCGCAGCCCGACAGCGGCGAACAGGCGCTTGAAATTACCGAGGCGCTGGTCCGCTCCGGCGCCATCGACGTGTTGGTGGTGGACTCGGTGGCGGCGCTGGTTCCGCAGGCCGAGCTGGACGGCGAAATGGGCGAATCCCACATGGGCCTGCAGGCCCGGCTCATGTCGCAGGCTCTGCGCAAGCTCACTGGCACCGTTTCCAAGTCGCGCACCGCGCTCATTTTCATCAATCAGATTCGCGAGAAGATCGGCGTCATGTTCGGCAACCCGGAGACCACCACCGGCGGACGGGCGCTCAAGTTCTACTCGTCGGTGCGCGTGGATATCCGGCGCATCGCCGCCATCAAGGATGGCGACGCCGTGACCGGCAACAGGACCAAGGTAAAGATCGTCAAGAACAAGGTGGCCGCGCCCTTCCGCGAGGCGGAGTTCGACATCCTCTACGGCGAGGGCATCAGCCGCGAGGGCGACGTGCTGGACCTGGCCGTGGCCAACAACATCGTGGAGAAATCCGGCGCCTGGTACAGCTACTCCGGCGAACGCATCGGTCAAGGCCGCGAAAATACACGCGCTTTCCTCAAGGAGAACAAGGACATCTTCGCCAAGATGGACGCCGAGCTTCGCAAGAAGCTGAACATCGGCGGCTCCGCCAAAGCCGACGTGCCCGAAGTCCCCGCCACAGGCCCCAGCGAGGCCAAGGAAGCCGTGCGCGTCCGCAAGGGGTAGGTGAACCCGCGTTCTGGGATCGGCGGCTGCCTGCGGGTAGCCGCCCTCCCGCGCTGCTAGAATCCATTTAGAGCAGCCTCGATGAGCGTAAAAGCCCTCTATCCCGGTACCTTTGACCCGCCTACGAACGGTCACGTGGACCTGATTCAGCGCGGAGCAAAGCTGTTTGAGCACCTGACGGTCGCCATCCTCAACAATCCGGTCAAGAATCCGCTGTTTACCGTCGAGGAGCGCGTGGAGATGCTCAAAGAGGTCACCGCCTCGCTGCCCAACGTCTCGATTGCCACCTTCGACGGGCTGATGGTCGAGTTTGCGCGCCAGCAGGGGGCATCGGCGGTGCTGCGCGGCATCCGCGCCATCTCCGACTATGAATACGAGTTCCAGATGGCTCTGATGAACCGTCGTCTGGCCCCCGAGATCGAGACCGTCTTCTTGCAGCCGGCCGGGCGCTACTCGTTTATCAGCTCGCGGATGTTGAAGGAAGTGTTCAGCTTTGGCGGCGACGTAACCGGCCTGGTGCCGCCCAACGTGCTCAAGCGCCTGCGCGGGCGGATTAGCAAGAGCTGAGGCTAACGAAATCCCAGGTCTCAAAGGCGAGACCCCCTTCGACAGGCTCAGGGCAGGCTTTCGGCAAGCTCAGGCTTTCGACTCCCCATCGCTGCGCTCAGGGTCGCTCAGGATGACAGCGGTTGTGGATCGCTCGGGATGACAAATCGTTTTGATGAGATTTGTGGATTCCCAGGTCTCTCCGCCGCAGCGGACGAGACCTGGGGACCCGCCTGTTTTGCGGATGCCGGGAAATCTGTAAAGATAGAGGTGCTATGACAGTTTCCACTCCTTCTCAAGTCTTTGCCGACCGCATTGGCCGGATCGAGGTTTCCGCAACCATGGCTGTGGCCGCGGAGGCCGCCAAACTGCGCGCCCAGGGCGCTAACCTGGTGGATTTTGGCGCTGGCGAGCCCCATTTTCCCACCCCCCGGCACATCAAAGATGCGGCCATCGCCGCCATTGAAGCCAACTTCACCCGTTATACGGTGGTTCCGGGCATTCCCGACGTGCGCAAGGCCATCGTCGAGCGCCATGCCACAGATTTTAGCTCGGACTACGGGCTGGACGAGGCCATCTTCACCACCGGCGGCAAGCTGGCGCTCTTCAACACGATCCAGATTCTGGTGGAACACGGCGACGAGGTGATCCTGCCCGTCCCCTATTGGGTCAGCTTCAAAGACATCATCCAGTACGCCGGCGGCAAGGTGGTCTTGCTGGAGACCAGCGAGGCGGAGAGCTTTCGCATCACGGCCGACGCCATCGAGAAGGCCATCACGCCCAAGACCAAGGCCATCATCCTCAACTCGCCGTCGAACCCGGCCGGCTCGGTGATGTCGGCTGCGGATTTGGAGCGGATCGTCCATCTGGCCCACGAGCGCGGCATTTACCTGCTGCTGGACGAGTGCTATGTGTACCTCAACTATGCCGGCAAGCCGGTCTCCGGCGGCTCGTTTACCTGGGCCAAGGAGCACATTGTGATACTCGGCTCGCTCTCGAAGACCTATGCCATGACCGGCTGGCGGGCCGGCTTCGCGCTGGCCCCGAAGTCGATAGTGGCCAACCTCAGCAAGCTGCAGTCGCAGTCCACGTCGAACGCCACCAGCTTTGTGCAGAAGGCCGCCATTGTCGCCCTGACCAGTTCGCAGGAGTGTGTCAGCGAGTTTCGCGCCGAGTTCATGGACCTGCGGGACTACATGCTGGCCAAGCTGGGGGAGATTCCCGGCATCACCTGCACCAAGCCGGAGGGGGCGTTCTATGTTTACCCGAACATCTCGGCCTATTTGGGCAAAGGCGGCGGCAAGGGTGGCGTTGGGACCGCGACCGAGCTGGCCACACGGCTGCTCCACGAGGCTCATGTGGTGACGGTGCCCGGCGAGGCATTCGGCACCGGGGAACACATCCGCATCTCCTATCCGGTGACCAAACAGAACATCGATGAGGGGACGCGCCGGATGCGGGAGTTCCTGACCAAGTTATTGTAGGGCGGGGCTTTATGGGCTGCGAGGAAAGGGGGAACGGCTGGCAAATTCCACGAAAAGCATACCTCAGGGGCTAAAGTCCGCGTTGATTTTACGGCTATTTGCGGCACCCTTCGGCAGGCTCAGGGCAGGCTTTGAAGTCGTGCCCTGACACGGTTGGGAGTCGGAATCGAGTTTTTCCGCAGCGTGGAAAGCCGCGTCTTTCAAAGCGGCACATCAAGCCAGAAGAATGAACGGGGCCTTCAGGCCCTGAGGTGCGTTCTTCTGGCTTTTCCTTCGAATCCTGCCCGTTTTCCGCCGCCGGTTGCCGGTCCTTTGGCAAAAAGTATCGAAGATCACTGTGCAAACGTAGTGCTTGTCCGGTAGGATGTCTCTTCGATGTCCAAGTCAATTGATTTTCGTCCTGTGATTCTTGCCGGTGGCAGCGGTACGCGCTTCTGGCCTCGCTCCCGCCGCGCCCGCGCCAAGCAAGTTCTGGCGCTTGACGGCGAGCGCTCCATGATCCAACAGACAGTGGAGCGGCTCAAGCCGCTGGCCACACTGGATAATACTTGGATCATCACCAACGAGTATTTGGCCCACGAGATCGCAGACCAGTTGCCGGGGCTGCCTGCCGGGCAGATCGTTCAGGAGCCTGTTGCCCGCAACACCGCTCCGGCCTGCGGACTGGCGGCCTTCCTGATCGAGAGGCAAAACCCCGAGGCGGTGCTGGGGATATTTCCCTCAGACCACGTGATCGCCGACGAGCCGCGCTTCCTCAAGGCGCTGCAAAAGGGCATCGCCGTGGCCGCGGCCGGCGACAACATGGTGGTGCTGGGCATTGAGCCTACGCGCGCCGAGACCGGCTACGGCTACATCGAAACCGGCGACTACACCAGGGACGATGCCGCCCTGCATGTGCGCCGCTTTATCGAAAAGCCCAACCAAAACCGGGCCGAGGAGTTTGTGGCCGCGGGCAACTATTATTGGAACTCGGGCATGTTCCTGTGGTCGGCACGCACGCTGGCCAACGCCGTGCGCGAGCATCTGCCAGAGACCGCTCCCCTGCTGGAGAGCATTGCCGCCGCCTACGGCACACCCGAATTTGAAGAGGTCTTTCACTCTCTCTATCCCAAGTGCGAAAACATTTCCGTGGACTACGCGGTGCTGGAGCCGCGCTCGGCCAAGGGCGAGCACCTCTCGAATCTATACTGCATTTCGGCAGAGTTCAGTTGGAACGACCTGGGCTCCTGGGCCTCGCTCTACGAGTACCAGATTGAGACCCGGCTGCGGGGCGACGGCGACGGCAATGTATCCGAAACCGAGGGCCACCTGGCCATCGACGCGGCCAACAATTACGTCTTCAGCCCCAAGAAATTTGTGGCGCTGGTGGGTGTGGAGAACCTGGTCATTGTAGACACCGCGGATGCTCTGCTGATTGCCCACCGCGACCACTCCCAGGATGTGGGAAAGATTGTGAAGGAGCTGGGCCTCTGCGGGCGCACCGAGTTAGTCTGAGGCGGCAACCCAGGTCTCAGAATCGAGACCTGGGGCATCCGGCGCGCTTCACGATGGTGGATGAGACGAGGACGGACGGGAAAAGGATGGCCGGGGTTCGAAGTCTCCCATATCTCAAAATCGAGACATGGGCCACCCAGCGGGATTACTCCTTATTTGTGGAGGAGTCAGCGGAGATCTATTCTCATGAATGAATTCAAGTATGTCGGCTCCGAACTGGACTTGTTCGCGGTCGCCTTGAACTGGAAAACATACTGGTCGGGGCAACTCCGGCCTTTCATCAAGGGAAACGTCCTTGAAGTGGGCGCCGGGATTGGATCGAACACGCGGTTTCTCGACCCCCAGGGCGGCGCAGGGCGGTGGACATGCTTGGAGCCTGACCCGGAACTCACGAGCAAACTTATTGAAAGCGTTGGAAATCTAGACTCTGGGCGTTCGTACGAGGTGGTCTGCGGAACGTTGGAGTCGATGCCCAGCCGACAATTTGACACCATCCTGTACATCGATGTCGTTGAGCACATAGAAAAAGATAGAGAAGAACTCAAAAGTGCGGCATCCCACCTTCGGCCGGGCGGTCACCTGATCGTTTTGTCGCCCGCGCACCAGCGCCTCTTCTCTCCGTTCGATGCCGCAATCGGCCACTTCCGGCGCTACAATCGCGCGATGCTGCGCGCCATTTCCCCTGCTGGTTTCCTGCTGGAGCGAATGCGGTATCTTGATTCCGCGGGCATGATCCTGTCTGCTGCGAACATGCTGTTGCTTCGGCAATCCATGCCGACCGCAGCTCAGCTTCGATTCTGGGATCTCTGTATCGTGCCGATCTCGCGGGTTTTTGACAAGCTACTTCTCTATTCTATCGGCAAGACGGTGATTGCCGTATGGCGCCGCCCTGAGCGCTGATGGCAGGTGGCCCACTCATCACGGTATCAGGCGCTGTGGCAGGTGGCCCACTCATCACGGTATCAGGCGCTGTGCCCCGTTCATCGCGGCC
>OCTA010003045.1_pt1 | contig 14997 bp, 12 predicted proteins | sample 1538991 | NCBI WGS metagenome assembly OCTA01 (sample SAMEA3539302, study PRJEB22396) | soil metagenome | biome: tundra; feature: field; material: soil | place: USA | collected 2010-05 | depth 0.15 m | reverse complement strand
TACCTTTCGGACACGGCGGTCTTGATTAAGGCCGCTTGCCGCTATTGTACCCGGCTCGGAAGAGGAGCTGTGCGACACCGCCGCCGCCCTGGACGATAATAGGAGCGATGGCCACGGAAACGGTTTGCGCCAAGTGCGGCGGCACGGGCTGGATCATCGTCGAGCACGCCAACGTCTCCGGCGCCGAGGCGTGCACCTGCCGCAATGAGGGCCGCGCCAGCCGCCTCGAGGGGCGGGCGCAGATCCCGCCCCTGTACCGCAACGCTTCTTTTGAGAATTTCATCGTGCCCGGTCCCGAGAATCCCATGGCGCGCCGCGAATTGACCAACGTCTTGCTCGCGGTGACGAACTTCGTTCGCGAATTTCCCAATGGGAAGCGCCCCGGCCTGCTCCTGGTGGGGGATCCGGGCACAGGCAAAACGCACTTGGCGGTAGCGGCGCTTCGCAAGATTATGGAAAAAGGATTCGAATGCCTGTTCTGGAACTACAAAGACCTGCTGGACCGCATTCGCGCAGGCTTCGACCCCACGTCGGCCTCGTCCAATAGGGAAGCCTACCGGGCTGCGCTCGACGCCGAGGTTCTCTTGCTCGATGATCTGGGAGCGCACCGCGTCCTGGAGTGGGTCGAGGACACGATGACCTCGATAATTACCTACCGGTGCGACAATAGGAAGCCCCTTATCGCTACAACCAATCTGCGAGAGACAGAAGCCCGGAGCACCCTTGGAATACCGTCGTCGAGGGGCGACGGCGGTGCGCAGCCCGAAGGCAAGAGCGACCAAAAATCTCCCTCGGGTAAGGACTACTCCAGAACGCTGGCAGAGAGCATCGGCTCTCGGGCGCGATCACGGCTCTTTGAGATGTGCACCGTCGTGCAGATGCCCCTCGTCACCGACTACCGCGTCAGCCCGAGGCGGACCCCCTAATGCCGGTGCGATGCCGTGCAGGTGCGAGGCGCCGGTGGCAGGCTTGCTCTTTGCTGTCGCTGCTGTTCCTTTCCGCCGCTGGTGCCGCGCCCGCCGGCAATCCCCGCCAGGCCGATCCGTTGGCAGGTCGGGGACCTGCCCCACTTTACTTGCAAGCGGTCGAGTTCCCCTACTATCTCTACCCGCGCACGCTCTGGGAGCGCGAATTGGTGTGGCTGAAAAACATCGGCATTCGCAGCGTGGAATTCTCGATCCCCTGGAACTGGCACCAGCTCGCGCCCGGCGATTTCGATTTCAGCGGCCGCACCAGCCCGCGGCGCGATCTGCTCGGCTTAATCCGAATCCTGCGGCGGTTGGGCCTCAACGCCTGGGTGCGCAGTGCAGAGCCGGTCGATGGATGGCGGAATCTGGGAGTTCCGGGCGGAGCCGATGCCGGCGCGCGGCGCGCCTGGTTGAAGCAGCTCAGCGACATTTTGGCGACGCAGACCGCCAGCCACGGCGGTCCGGTGGCTTGGGTGGAAGGCGCCGCACTCGAGATCGACGCCGCCGCCCCGCCCGTCGCCGTGCGCATCTCCGCCGGCGATCCGGCCGCGCTGGCACTCAGCCGCCAGGCCCTCGCCACCGGCAAGAGCGTGCTCTGGACCGGCGTGGAAGATCGGCTTTACCCAGCCGGTTGGAAAAGCGACAGCGGAGCGATGCTGGTGGAGGGCGCGGTCGGGTTGAGCGGCGATGAGCGTCCCACCGCAGCGGCGCTGCTGCGCCAGGCCGCGCTGTTGCGTCACTGGGGCGCCACCATCCCCGCCCTGCAACCGGTGGCCGCGCCGCAGCCTCCGTCCGGCAGGCTGCCCGCAGGCGTCACCGCCATCGAGTTGGTTTCGCCGGGGGCGTCGGCCGTCAGCATCGTCAACCGCTCCAGCCAACCGTTCCGCGACGAGTTGCGCGTCTTCGAACCGGCTTCCAAGCGCACCATCACGATTCCCGCCGCGGTGCCCGCTGGTGAATCGGCGTGGCTGCCGCTGAGCGTTTCCCTCGCGCCCGACGGGCTCTGCCGCGAATGCTCCAACTTTTCCGCCGCCGAGCGGCTGGTATACGCAACCGCCGAGTTGCTCTCCATCGAATATGAGAACGGCATTCTGGCCATGGAATTCTCGGCGCCCGAAGATGGCGAAGCCGTGCTGCAACTGGAGCGCAAGCCGGTCGGCCCGCTGCTGGCGGCCGGCTCGCCAATGGATTATGACTGGGACGACCATGCCCTGCGCGCGCGCCTGCCGATTCCCGGTTCCGACGCGCCCGGCCACCGGGTGCGCATCGGCATCGCGATCGAAGTGGCGGAGACCGCGGCCTTCTTCACCGACGCCCGCCGCCTCATCATTGGCCAGAAGAACGCGATTTCGACCAATTATTCCTCGGCCAAGGTTGCTGCCCGCTCCCGCCTGCGGCTACCGGAAGGCTTCGCGGCAACCCCCAAGGCGAAATCGCCAGACGAGATCGAATATCAGGTCGACGTTCCCGCCGACGCGTTGCACGGCGACTTTGCGACCCTCGCGCTCGAAGCCGACGGCACCCTGATGGGCCGCGCGCGGCTGCAATTGTTCCGCCCGTTTTCCATTCGCCTGATGGAGGCGATCCAACTGCATTTCGGCCAGCACGCCGAATTGACGCCCGATCCACCCATCGCGCCCATCGACGCCAAAACCGGCAGCGACCTGGAGATTTCAATCCGCAACAACTGGCCAGGCATCCAGACCTACCGGTTGGAGGCCGATGGCGACGGCTTGGAATTCCTTCCCGCCAAAACCGAGATCAGCATCGGCGCGGCCGCCGAGCGCCGTGTCAGTATGCGCGTGTTCGCGGCCGAGGGGATGGCCGGGCTGCGCGACTGGCATCTGCGGGTGACCGGCGCCGGCGAGGCCGATCTGCCGATGCGAGTCCTGCTGCTGCCGCGGGGCCGCACCGCTGTATGGAGCGCGGATCTCGATGGCGGCGGCGCCGCCGAATGGATTCTCGAAACCGAGCGGGCGCGCGCCGTGTTCTCGGCCGAAGACGGTGGCCGCTGGATGGAGTTCACCGCCAAACAAGGCAACGCGAATTTCTTGCCTGAAGCCGGTGCGTACGCCGCGCAAGGCTCCGTCGCAGTACGGGCGCTGGAGGACGGCCTGGAGTTCACCGGCCCTGGCTGGCGCCGCACCGCGCGCATGGCCGGCGCCACATTGACCATCGAACAGGACACCCCGCTCCCCGCCGCGCCCGTCGAGCCCATCAAAATCGGCAACACCGCGCTGACTGTCGAGCGCACGTCCCCCACTCGCGTCGTGTACACGCTGCAGTGACGCCGCAGAAACCGGTCCCATAAGCCTCACCGGGCCACCACCAATAGTGACCAGGAGCGGGTCTTCATGATGTCCAGTTCACGCCCCATTGTTGCCGCAATTCGAGAGGTATAGCGAAGCTTGGCCGGTTTCCGCCGCGCGCAACGTACACGATGGAATCGATCACGGCCTGACCGGCTTTCTCGGCTATCGCGGACATGGTTTTTGAATCCTCGATCGCGCCGCTAAAGGTGAGTTCGCCGAGCCGCAGCGGCGCGGCCGCCAGATCCGCAAGAAAGCCGTCTTCCACTCCCAGCCATTGCGCCCATTGTTGGCCCAGGAAATATCGAATCATCAGCCTCGGCACGGGGTCGAATACATCGCCCGGGAGCATCTTGACGAGCATACCAATCAACGCACTGGTCAGATTCTGGCCATCTGTTGTCGGGCCGAACTGATGTGCCGCGATCGCCATGGCGAGGGCTTTCGCCTCGGCTGCGCTGATCGGCAGCAGGTCGTCACGGATGCCGAGAAGATGCCCCACGACGTTCCAGCAATGGACGTAGGCCTCGCGATCGTCGTCGGTCAACTCGACGCCAATCTTCTCAAGGCCATCCACGGCTATCCACGAGAACGCCAGCATCGTCCCTACCAGATCTTCCTGGTTCACAGGCAGTCCGAAGTCGTTTTTCCACGTGGGCGCGGTTGGCGCGAGTCTGCGAATCGTCGCGTGCATCAGGCGGACTTTCTGAATCGTCAGGCGTCCCCGCCCTCCATCGGCAGTCAGGCCGCCTTTTTGCATGACATCGACCACCATTTGCGCAGTTTCCACAATGCGCCGCGTCGGATTGCTCGAAAGCCGGTTGGTGAGAGCCAGAACCGGAACTCCGTTCCGGCCCAGATAACAGAACGGGAGCGAGTAGCAGATCAGCGTCAGAACCACCTGCGGGCCAAACCTCCAGAACAGGTCTTCACCGGCCGCTATCCGCGCCGAATCCGCCCATGGGGGCAGCACGGTCGCCTGCTCAAAGTAACGCTGGACGGGGACCGGCAAACCGGCGGGAACTGGATGCTCGTTTGCGACAAAAGACTGCATCAGGGAGTTCATCGCGGCGATTCCGCCGTCCGCGAACAACTCCGCGATGACGGCATCCGCAAGCGGATCACCCTGAGTTCGCAGGGGCTGAAGAATTTCTGCTGTCCAGGAACGGATTGGCGGAGGGCTGGTGGCCATTCCCGACACTATATCGCACAAATGGGTTGCCGTAGCCGTAGCGCCGGCGGTCTTGCCGCTGGTGTTTTTTCTTTCTCCGATCGCGTACCTTGAGGATTACCCGGTCAGAACCGGTCTGGCGGCGTGTTCCGAAGAGTGCCCCTGGTCAAGTGCGTGCGAGACACAAGACACCGGCGGCAAGACCGCCGGCGCTACTGTATCCGCGGCTTACTGGCCGGAAACCGCCACCGTGACGCCGGCCTGCGATGGTATGGTGCCCACGGTCACCACTACCGCGGCGTTGCCGGCTGGCAGGCCGCTGGGGACTTGCGCGTTGATCTGCATCACCCCTTGCACGATGCCCGGCGCACCGCCGGCGTAGTTGGTGTTGGCAGGCTTGCCGCCGATGGTAACCGTGACCGGCTGCAGCACCGGCAGCGGGAGCACTCCCGCGGGCGGCACTAACGTAAACGCGCCATCCTGGCCGGGCGGGTCGGTCTGGCCGAAACCGGTGGCGTACAGCGATACGTACTGGCCCGAGTTGGCGGGATTGGCGGCGTTGTTGTAAGATCCGCTCTGATTGACGGCAGCCGCCTGCCCCGTGCCGGAGTTGTTAGCCGTAAACAATGCGGGCGCGGCTGGCGCCACCGAAACGGTGATCGGCGCGGAAGTCAGTCCCTGGTATGAGACATAGACCTGCGCGCTCGCACCGGTAAGTTCGAAAGGCACGATGGCAGCCACCTGCGTGGACGATGCATAGAGCACCGGTCCCGCGGAACCGTTGAAGTAGACGCTCGACCCGGCAACGCTTGGGGGGACGTCGCCGTTCTCCAGTTGGTAGGTCGCGAGGCTGGCCGGCCCCAGGCCGGAGCCGTAGAGCACGACCACCTCGCCCGGCGCGATGGCGCCAATCAAGTTGCTGGCGGCGTTGGTGACGGCGGAAAACTGCAAGTACAGCAGGCGAACCGCGTTGTTGCCGGAATCGGCAATGTACACGTTGCCATTGGAATCCACGGCGATTCCGGTTGGCCCGTTGAGCGACGCGCTGGTCGCCGGGCCCCCGTCGCCGGTGTAGCCGATTGAGCCATTGCCGGCGATGGTCGCAATCGTCCCGTTCCCGTAAACCTTGCGCACGCTGGCGCCGGCGTCCGCGAAGAATACGTCACCCCCGCTGTCCACCGCAATCCCGGCCGGGTAACTCAGTTGCGCCTGGCTGGCTGCGCCGCCATCGCCCGAATAGCCCGCCATGCCGTTGCCGGCAATCGTGGCGATGTTGCCGGCCGGCGATACCATGCGGACCCGATAGTTCAGCGTGTCCGTGATGTAAAGATTGCCGGCGGCATCCACGGCCACTCCTTGCGGATCGTTCAACTGAGCGCTCAGCGCCGGGCCGCCATCGCCCGCGTAGCCCTGCAGCCCATTGCCGGCGACGGTCGATATCGTTCCGTTAGTGACCTTGCGTACCGCGCTATTGTTGGTGTCGGCGATGTACAAGTTGCCTTTCGCATCGATCGCCAGCCCCACTGGCGAGTACAGGCTCGCGCTGGTGGCCGCGCCGCCATCGCCCGCGTAGCCCGGAGTTCCGCCACCGGCGACGGTGTCGATGGTGGCGCCGGACACTTCGCGCACCCGCGAATTGCCCGTGTCGGATATATAAACGTTGCCGGCGCTATCCACCGCCACGCCTTGCGGGCCGTTGAGCTGCGCGCCGGTGGCCGCGCCGGCATCGCCGCCGAATCCCGCTGTTCCGTTGCCCGCGAAAGTCGTGATGGTGCCGCCCGCGCTCACCTTGCGCACCACGTTATTGCCGGAGTCGGCGATGTAATAGTTGCCGGCGCGGTCCGCGGCGACGGCGTGCGGCGAGTTCATCTGCGCGCTGGTGGCCGGGCCGCCATCGCCGGAGTAGCTGTAGCCGCCGTTGCCGGCGAAGGTGCCGATGTTGCCGCCCGCTTGGGCCACGCGGATGCGGTTGTTCAGCGAATCGGCGATGTAGATATGACCCGACCCGTCGACCGCCACGCCGGTCGGACGGTTGAGCTCGGCTGCGGTCGCGGCGGCGCCGTCTCCGCTGAAGCCCAACGTGCCGTTGCCCACAATCGTGTTGATGTCGATGTTAGCCTTGATCGTGCTGATCTCGCGGATGCGGCCATCGGTCGGCTCCGCGATGTATACATTCCCCGACGAATCCACGGCTACCGCGAACGGCTCGACCAGGCCGCCTGCGTTCGCCAGACCTCCGTCGCCCGCATAGCCGATGGCACAAGTCTCGCCGGTGTTGGTGTCGGTGCTGGTGCTGGTAATGTTGCAGGCTCCGGCGATGAAATTGATGATGCCGGTGCTGGCGGTGATCTCGCGGATGGCGGCGTTACCGGTATCGGCGATGTATACGTTGTTGGAGCTATCCACGAAAACGTCTTCCGGTTGGAGCAGGACCGAACCCGTTGCCGGCAAGGTATCGCCGCCGAGGCCGCCAAAACCGTTGCCCGCTATGGTATTGATGATGCCGTTGGTGCCAACCTTGCGGATCGAGTTGTCGCCGGTATCGGCAATGTAAACATTTCCCGAGTGATCCACCGCCACGCCGCCGGGCAGGTTCAGGTTCGCCGCAGTGGCTAGGCCGGCATCGCCCAGAAACCGCGGCTTGCCCACTTGGCCGTTGCCGGCGAATGTATTGATGACGCCTTGCGGCGTCACCACCCGCACGCGGTTGTTCACCTGGTCGGCAATGTAGAGATTCCCCTGTGAATCGACCGCCAGGCCCTGCGGAGTGTTGAGCTGGGCCGCGGCCGCCGGCCCGCCGTCGCCGGAAAAGCCCGGCCGCGAATTGCCCGCCACCAGCGTCAGCGTCCCACTCGAAGAAATCTTGAAAACAGCGTTACCGCTGCTGAAATACACATTGCCGCTCGCGTCCGTCGTCACGCGTTTCACCGTTCCAATAGCGGTGCTGGCGGCCGCCGCGGGCGTGGTGGGTGGCGCTCCGCCGGCGACGGTCGAGATCGAATAATCTTGCGCGAAGACGGCGGCGCCAAAGAACCATACCAATCCTGCGCCGCGCAACTTCCCTAGCGGTTTCAACATGTATGCCTAGCCTTCTGACAGGGTGAATATACGAAACCTTCAGTTTATCGCGACTCGGGCCACGGCTTCCGCCAGTGTTTCCACGGCCTGTGCGCATTCGGCACGGGTGACGTCATAGTGCGTCACGGCGCGCATGTGGCTTTGGCCGATTCCGTTGATCAGCACGCCCCGCTGTTTCAGCCGCCGGCTCAATTCTCCCGAGGTCAGACCGGTGGCGCCGATATCGAATACCACGATGTTGGTGGCGACCTTCCGCGGATCCAACTCGACGCCGTGAATGCGGGCCACGCCTTCCGCGAAGAAACGCGCGTTCGCGTGGTCCTCGCTCAGCCGGGTGCGTGTTTCTTCGAGCGCGATCAGGCCCGCCGCGGCCAGCACGCCCGCCTGCCGCATGCCGCCGCCCAGCCGTTTACGCAACAGGCGGCCCTTGTCGATCAGCGCGGCCGGTCCGGCCACCATCGAGCCGGCCGGCGCGCCCAGCGCCTTCGAGAGACAAAACATCACCGTGTCCACCGGCGCCACGATGTCTTCAACCGGCACGCGCAGCGCGGCCGCCGCGTTGAACACGCGCGCACCATCCATGTGCACTTTCACGCCAAGCTCATGCGCGCCGTTGGAGATTTCGCGAATCGCCGCCAGCGAATAAACCGTGCCCCCGCCCATGTTGTGCGTGTTTTCGATTTCGATCGCGCCCGTAGGCGCGTAGTGCGGATGTACCGGCTTCACCAGCGGGCGGATCTGGCTCCATTCGAGGATGCCGTCTTCGGTGGGAATGGCGCGAATCAGGCAGCCGGAGAACCACGCCGTCATCGACAGTTCGTAATCCAGAATATGAGCGCGCGAGTCGCAGATCACTTCCTGCCCGTGTTCGGTCAGCAGTTTCACCGCGATGGTGTTGCCCATGGTGCCGGTGGGCACGAACAGCGCCGCCTCCTTGCCGGTGATTTCGGCGGCCCGCTGTTCCAGCAGGTTGACGGTGGGGTCCTCACCGTAAACGTCGTCGCCCACTTCGGCTTCCGCCATCGCCCGCCGCATCTCGGGCGTAGGCTTAGTCACGGTGTCGCTGCGCAGATCGATCATGAGGTAAGAAACTCCGCGAATACTTCGTTTGAAACCAGCACGCCGCGGTTCGACAGGCGCAACACGCCGTCGGCCGCTTCGAGCAGGCCGGCCTCCAGAAACTTCCGGATCGCCGCGTCGTGGCGCTGCCACTCTTGCGCGTCGGGCCGGATGCCCTCCATCAACCGCAGGCTGACAAAAAAGCGCTCGTCACAATGGGGCAGGTCCCCGACCTGCCGCGCTCCATTCAAATACTCATCCACCGTTTCCGCGTTCCTCGTCCGCATCCGCCCATCGAACGAATGGGCATCCGCGCCGAAACCCGCATACGGCTCCAGCTTCCAATACTTCAAATTGTGACGCGATTCCCAGCCGGGCCGCGCGAAATTGGAAATCTCGTAGCGGTTGAGGCCAAGCCCCGCCAGCCGCTCCACGGCGATTTCGTAGAACGCCGCGACCCGATCGTCGTCCGGTGCTTCCGCCGCTCCGTAGCGCGCGCCGCCGGCCAGCAGTTCCTTGCCCAGCCGGCTGGCTTCATCCACTTCCAGCATGTAGACCGAGACGTGCTCCGGCTCGAGGCGCTCGATCCAATCGAGCGATTCCCGCCAGCTCGCTTCGGTCTGCCCGGAAAGTCCGGCGATCAGGTCGATATTGATCCTGCCGATCGCGGCCTCGCGCAGCAGCCGTATTTCCCGAGCGACTATTTCCGCGGTGTGTTTGCGGCCCGTGCGGCGAATCTCTTTTTCGACGAACGATTGCACGCCGAGGCTGACGCGGTTGATGCCGCATGCCGTCCAGTGGCGTGCCTGATCGCCCGAGATGGCGCCGGGCGCGGCCTCGATGGTGGCCTCCAGCCACGGCCGCCCGGGAATGGCCTCCAGAACCGCGTGCAGATCGCCGGGCGCCAGGTTGCCGGGCGTGCCGCCACCCAGATAAACCGTCTCCGGCCGCCACTCCCAAGCGTGAGCGCGAACTTCCGCCAGCAACGCTTCCAGGTAGCGCCGTTCCTGCGCGCGTGGAAACACGCCCGAGGCAAAGTTACAGTAAGTGCACTTTTGCGCGCAAAACGGATAGGCAATGTAAACGCCGGCCACTCGACTTGATTGTACCCGCCAGCGCCCCCGCGCGCCGGTTGGGATGCCCTCGGTTAGCCCCGCTTGCTCCCGCGGCTTCCGGGGATTGGTTATACTATTGTTTTCCCCTTTGTAATCAGGAGTTCTCTGACTCATGTTTGATCTGTTTCGCAGCCGAGAAAAATCGGTGCGCATCCTGTTGGGCGCGCTGCTGATGGTGGTCGCATTGTCGATGCTGACCTACCTGGTGCCCAACTACGGCACGGGCGCTCCCACGCCGGACACGGTGGTGGCGTCGGTGGGCAAGGACGACATCACATCGGGCGACGTTATGCGACTGATCCAGGCCACCATGCGTGGCCGGCAGCTTCCCCCCGATCTGATCGCCACCTACGTCCCGCAAATGGTGGACGGGATGGTGGGCGAGCGGGCGCTGGCGTACGAGGCCACCCGGTTGGGCTTCGAGGTCAGCGATAGCGACGTGCGCGCTGAGATCCAGCAGATGATCCCCAACCTGTTTCCCGACGGCAAGTTTGCCGGCAAGGAAGCCTACGCCGCGGTGCTGGGCGAGCAGCAGTTGACAATTCCGGAATTCGAGTCCAACCTGCGCCGCCAGATCCTCATCACCAAACTGCGCGAGGTAGCGGTGGAGGGCACGATCGTCTCCGAGCTGGAAATCGAGCACGCCTACCAGGAGCGCAACGAGAAAATCAAGATCCAGTACGTGAACGTATCCGGCGACAAGTACCGCGCGGAAGCGACCCCGAGCGCCAAGGATCTGGAGACGTACTTCCAGGTAAACCACGCGCGCTACACGGTGCCGGAGTCGAGGAACCTGGCGATTCTGATCGCCGACCAGGCCAAGATCGCCGAATCCCTCGTCCCGTCCGACGCCGACCTGTTGCGGATGTACAACCAGAACAAGGAGCAGTTTCGCACCAAGGAGCGCGTCCACGCGCAGCACATTCTGCTGAAGACCTCCGGCAAGCCGCCGGCCGAAGACGCCAAGATGAAGGCGCAGGCCGCGGACCTGCTGAAGCAGATCCAGGGCGGCGCCAACTTCGCGGAGCTGGCGAAGAAATATTCCGAAGATACCGGTTCGGCCGCCAAAGGCGGGGATCTCGACTGGATCGAGCGCGGGCAGACGCTGCCCGAGTTCGAGCGCACCGCGTTTTCGCTGCCGCCGGGCCAAACCAGCGGGATCGTCAAGACCGAAGTGGGTTATCACATCATCCGCGTGATTGCGCATGAAGACGCGCGCCTCGCCCCGTTCGACCAGGTGAAAGCGCAGCTAGCCGCCAACTGGAAGAACGATCAAGTGAACGACATCGTGCAGCAGATCTCGGACAAGGCGCAAGCGGCGTTGCAGAAGGATCCGCTTCATCCCGACGAGATCGCGGCCCGGTTTCACATGCAGGTGGTGCGCGCGGAAGGCGCGCGCCCCGGCCAGCCGCTGCCGGAAATCGGCACCAACTCCGATTTCGATCAATCCATCGTTGGGTTGAAGCAGGGCCAGGTTTCGCAGGCGGTGGCTCTGCCGGGGAACAAGCTGGCGCTGGCCGTGGTCACCGGTGTGATTCCCGCGCGGCCCAGCACGTTGGCCGAAGTCGAGAACCAGGTGCGCGAGACCATCGTGCAAAGCCGGCTGGCGGCGGCCGTGAAAGACCACGCCAAGGAACTTGCCGACAAGGCCAAGGCCAACGGCGGCGACCTGGCGGCGGCAGCCAAGTCGATGGGACTCGAAGTCAAGACCTCCGAGGACTTCAACCGTGCGGGCTCGGTCGAAGGCATCGGCCCGGCCAGTTACGTACACGAGGGATTCACGCTGCCGGATGGCGCGGTTTTCGGTCCCCTGGGCACGCCGCAGGGTTCGGTGGTGGCCAAGGTGATCGGGCATGTGCCGGCCGATATGGCGCAGTTGGCCCAGACGCGAACCGCCATCCGCGACGAGCTCAAGAGCCAGCGGGCGCGCGACCGCAACACGCTGTTTGAAACCGGCGTGCGCGAGGATTTGCGCCGGCAGGGGAAGCTCAAGTATCACCAGGACGTGATCCAGCGCCTGGTGGCGCAGTTCCACAGCTAGCCGCATGCTGCGCGATCTGTTCGACCTCTACCGGTCGCTCACCGACCCGCTTCGGCTAAGCCACCTGCTGCATACATTGCTCGCGGGCTGGGCCGGTTACGCGGCGCTGTTCGCCGTGGTGTATTCGGAAACCGGCCTGCTGGTCGGGTTCTTTCTGCCCGGCGATTCGTTCCTCTTCACTATCGGCGTGGTGGCGGGTTTCGGCGCTTTGGACATCCGGCAGGTGAATCTGTTGCTGATGCTGGCGGCGCTGATGGGGGACTCCACCGGCTACCTGCTGGGGCGCCAGACGGGACCCAAGATTTTCAGCCGCCCCGACTCGCGATTCTTCAAGCAGGCGTACGTCACGCGCACTCACCAATTCTATGAACGCTACGGCGGCAAAACCATTGTGCTGGCGCGTTTCGTGCCGATCGTCCGCACCTTTTCCGCCTTCATGGCCGGAGTCAGCCAGATGCCGTATCTGCGATTCCTGCCCTTCAGCGTGTGCGGCGGCATCGGCTGGGTCTTCCTGATGACCTCGCTTGGCTACCTGCTGGGCCAGGTGGCTTTCGTGCAGCGCAACTTCGACAAAGTGATCCTGGTCATCATTTTGCTTTCGCTGACGCCCACCTTCATCGAAGCGTGGCGAGCGCGGCGGAGGGCGTAAGGCGCCGACCGCTCCCTATGGTCGCGGCTCCGTTGTGTCAGGGCTGCGTCCGGCGCGTTCTCCGAACCGGCTCCGCGCTGAACAGGTTGAAACCGCCGCAGGCCGGGCAGCGGTAGCTCTCGACCGGTCCGAATTTGCGCCAGCCCGAAGCTTGTTCGCGGAGATACTCTTCGGAGTGGCCGGCGCCGCAGCGTACGCACACGTTCACCCAGGGATCGCGGGCCTCGCCTGGATCGGCGGCGCCGAAGTGGAATTCCCAGCCGTAGCGGCTCCAGCCGCTGCCGAAGACGCGGTCCACCGTCCGCAGCGACCAAAGAAGAACGGCCAGGAAGCGCTCGTCGCCTCTGGCGAACAGCAGAAGCTTCTTGGGCCCCCAACCGCGCACGTTATGGTTGTTGAGGAACGAGAGCGACGAGTAAAGGTCGCGGGTGGCGCGGTGGGAGAGGCCGGTCAGCCGCTCGATCGGCACGATGACCTCGGCCGGCTTGCGAAAAGGGTTGACGTGGCCGCCGCCCCGGCCGATCCAGCGGTAGATGCGGTCGGTCAAAGTACCGGCGTCGGGTACCGCTACGTACAGCCCTGCGCCCGGCCTAGCGACGCGGCCCATTTCGCGCACCACCGCTTCGAGTTCGACGAAATGCTCCAGGCTGTGGTTGCTGACCAGTAGATCGAAAACGCCATTCGCAAAGGGCAGGCGGGCGGCATCGCCGCGCACCAGGCAACCCGCCGCGCCGCCTGGGTCGAACTTCAGGTCGAGGCGCACCACCAACACGCCGGGCCGGACGTCGGGAAAACTCCCCGCCGCGGCCCCCAGGTCCAGCACGCGGGCGCCGGCGGGCAGCTGGCTCAATAGGTGGATCATGCTTGGCGCATCCTTCCTCGTCGGCGCGCGGACGCCTGCCGTCGGTTATATCAAGGGTTACACCCTTCCCGCGTTGGCCCCGATGCCGGGACAATTGTCCGCCGAGCGAAACTAATCGCGTTCCGAGTCATAGTACCGTACCGGCTTGGGAGCCGGGTCCCAGTCCGAAATTCCCGCACCCTGGGTGCTTGCCGGCGCATCCAATTAACAAATAGGGCATTCAGGACCCGATTAAGTCCTTGCGTGCGATTGGGGAAACCAATTAAGATATCGAAGTAGGCTTACTCCGAATCTACCGGGGGCAGAATGATTTATTCTCGATCGTCGGAATACGCGATTCGCGCTTTCGTGCACCTGGCCCAGGTGCCCGATGGCCGATACGCCATGGTGAAGAACATTGCGGAGGCTGAGGACATCCCCGCGCACTTCCTGGCCAAGATCCTGCAGCAGCTCGCCCGCAAGGGACTTCTGCGGTCGAGCAAAGGTCCAACCGGCGGATTCGCGCTGCGGGTGGATGCCGAAGACATCCGGCTGCTCGATATTGTCGAGGCGCTGGACGGCTTGGCGCCCTACCAGCAGTGCGCCAGCGGGCTTGCCGAATGCAACGACGACATGCCCTGTTCCATGCACGATAGCTGGGTGGCCCTCCGTTCGCGTATCATGGATTATCTAGGCAAGAATTCGATCGCGGACCTGGCCAAGGCGCTGGAGTTGAAGAAGAAAACTCTGGCAGTCAGCAAAGCGCGCAAGACCAGGCGCGCGGCCGCGAAACGGGCATAGTCAGACCGCGGTCGAGCCGGAGCATCGCCGGTTCGGGATTGCGAATATGGATTCGGAGGCATAATGGGCCAGTCTGTCCTTGTCCCCATGGTGGTCGAACAGACCTCGCGGGGCGAACGCGCATACGACATTTACTCCCGGCTGTTGAAAGAGAACATCATCTTTCTGGGCACGCCGATTGACGATCAGGTGGCGAATCTGATCATCGCCCAGTTGCTGTTCCTCGAGGCTGAGGACCCGGAGAAGGATATTTCCATTTACATCAATTCTCCGGGCGGCTCCATCACGGCCGGCCTCGCCATTTTGGACACGATGGCTTTCATTCGTCCCGATATCGTGACGATCTGCGTGGGACAAGCGGCATCCATGGCGGCGGTGCTGCTGGCCAAAGGCACCAAGGGCAAGCGGTTCAGCCTGCCAAATTCACGGATCATGATCCACCAGCCGTCCATGCAGGGCCTGGCGGGGCAGGCGGCCGATATCGACATCTACGCCCGCGAAATCCTGCGGATGCGCGAGATCCTCAACAAGATGCTGTCCGATGCGACCGGCCAACCCGTGGAGCGCGTAGCCAAAGATGTGGACCGCGATTACATCATGGAGCCTGACGGAGCGGTCGAGTACGGCATGATCGACCGCGTGATCGCCAGCCGCGACACGGCGCCGGTACCGATCAAGAGCTAGTTGGCGGGCGGCTAACGTGCTGATCAACTTGGCTCCCGCACCGTCCAAGCGGCCCGAGTGGCTGCGCGCGCCCGCGCCGGCCGGTGAAAACTACCAGGACATCAAACAACTCGTCGGCCGCCTGCGCCTGCATACGGTTTGCGAAAGCGCCGCCTGCCCCAACGTGGGAGAGTGCTGGAACCACCGCACGGCCACGTTCATGATTCTGGGCAATGTGTGCACCCGCCGCTGCGGATTCTGCGCGGTGGAAAAGGGCGCGCCGCTGCCGGTGGATTACGATG
>OCTA010003044.1_pt1 | contig 14997 bp, 14 predicted proteins | sample 1538991 | NCBI WGS metagenome assembly OCTA01 (sample SAMEA3539302, study PRJEB22396) | soil metagenome | biome: tundra; feature: field; material: soil | place: USA | collected 2010-05 | depth 0.15 m | reverse complement strand
TCGTATTTCAATATCTGGATGGAAATCAGAAGCGAGTTGCAGCGCCGATAGGCGAGCAGCAGCTCGCCGCCGTGGCTGGTGGTTGGTGGCTGGTGGATGGTGGTTGTGCGGCCTGCGCCGGGATGAGGCCAAACTCCAGAACCGGGCGGAGCCCGTTGTTATACTGGCGTGAAATGAAAAACGCAACCATGGATTGTGCGGCCTGTGCTTGTTTGCCGGGATCTCAGCGGCCCAGACGCCCCAATACCCCGCCCTTCCCAGCTAGATTCCAACGAAATTTGCCGAGCCCCTGGGGAAGGGCGAAATTATTCTCGGCGACGACTTCGGAGAAGAACATCTGTTCCTCTTCGAGGCGTTTCACAATGGCCATGAACTCTTGACGCCGATCACGTATCTGAGGCCACGTGCGGTCAGCGTTCCTGTTGTTGGCCTTGCGGCATAAGGGCTATCGTCCGCCAGAAGCAAGCGGCTGAAACCTGCGGTCCTTGCGAATAAAGATACCGGTTATTTCGTCAAGCGCAGGTACGCTGCCGCGCCGTCCATTGGCTTCACCCTGCCGCTTTCCAGATCGTCAAAGCGCCGGTCGAGCATTTCCCGAGTGCGGGCCAACTGGTCAAAGTAACCGGCCACGGCATCTTCAACCAGCTCGTCGCTCGGGCGTCCGCTCTCCCGCGCCATCTGCTCGAGCTTCGCTTGCACCTCGGGTTTGAAATGCACTTCCATGGCTCCGGCTCCTTCTCTCATCGTAACGCCAGCAATCCGCAGTCCAGTCATGTTTGTTTTATCGCCTATTCCAGGTCTGCCCCACGCAAAGGCCAAAGTCCCGGCGCGGGACTTCTGTCCTGCTCCATTATTGTGTTAGGCTCATTTTCTCCTAGAAATGAGGAGTTCCGATTAAACGCAACTGGAAGTGGCTGGCGCTGGGGGTGGCGGGTCTGGCGGCGGGGATCTGGCTTGTCCGCCTCTTCCTCAATAGCCGGGGGTTCGACTGGCGGGCGTTCCGCGCCACCTTACTGGCCTTGAGATGGTGGTGGCTGGCGGCGGCCAGCGGGTCCGTGATGGCCGGCTACTATGGCCGGGCGTTGCGCTGGCGCGTGCTGATGCGGCCGGTTAAGGCGGACCCCAGCCTTTGGAACCTGTTTTCCGCCACCGTGATCGGCTTCAGCGCCATCACCATTTTGGGGCGCCCGGGCGAATTCGTGCGACCGTATCTGATTGCCGCCAAAGAGAAAGTTTCGGCTTCGTCGCAGATGGCGGCGTTGGTGCTGGAGCGCATATACGACGTGTTGATCGTGCTGGCCATATTCGGTTTCGCGCTCAGCCGCGTGCGCCGTTCCGACGTGGCGCTGGGTCCGGCGCTTTCCTGGGTGTTTGCCACGGGCGGATGGTTCGTGGGAGCCTTGTCGGTCCTAGTATTGGGGCTGTTAGCGGCTTTCCGCCACTTCTCCGCGGCCATGCGGCGCCGTCTGCTGGGTGCCCTGGCCGCCTTGCCGGAACGGCACTTCAAGAGAGCCGACCGCCTGATCACGGCCTTCGTGCAGGGGGTGGAATCCACCAGGAGCCAAAAGGCGATGCTGCTGGTGGTCTGGTACACCGTTTTGGAGTGGGCCACTATCGCCTTGACGGTGTTTTGTGTCATGCAGGCATTCGGCGGCGCGCTGCACTTCGGCTGGCTGGATGTGTTGATCTTCCTGGGGTTCCTGGCTTTTGGGGCGGTCGTCCAGATTCCGGGGATCGGCGGCGGCATGCAGGTGGTTTCCGTACTGGTGCTGACGGAGTTGTTCCGCATTCCCTTGGAGGTTTCCACCAGCGTAGCGCTCGTGCTTTGGTTTATTTCATTTGTAGTAGTTGTGCCGCTGGGTGTGGCTCTGGCGCTGCACGAAGGCATCCGGTGGCGCACTCTGAAACAGTTAGATCCCGAGGTTACCGTATGAAGTGCCCTTTCTGCAATCACATAGAGGATAAGGTCGTGGACTCGCGCGAGAGCCGGGAGGGTGATGCCATCCGGCGGCGGCGGCAGTGCTTGGGTTGCGAGCGGCGCTTCACCACCTACGAGCGCATCGACGAAGTGCCCTATATGGTCATCAAGAAGGATGGCCGCCGGGAGAAGTTCGACCGCCAGAAGGTGCTGTCGGGGCTGCTGAAGGCCTGCGAGAAGCGCCCGGTAAGCATGGGGAGGCTGGCGGAACTGGTGAACCAGGTTGAGGCGAAGGTCACCGATTCGGCGGACCGGGAGATATCTACTATTGAAATAGGAGAATTGCTCATGGACGCGCTCCGAGATCTGGACAAAATCGCTTATGTACGATTCGCATCGGTTTACCGCGACTTTCAGGACGAGCAGGCGTTCTTTAATGAATTGAAGAACTTAATGCGGCATAAGGTGCCGTAGGCGCTTGCAGCGCCAACATCGACAAAGACGGTCGATGTTGAGAAGGCAGAAGCCAGAAGGCAGGAGTCAGAACGGTGTAACCAAAACGGTTCTGAAACATCTTTAAAGATAGGACTTAACTTTCCGGGTGATCGATGTTATCATCAGTTGATGTGCCGGCGGCGTAGGTAGCCCCCCCGCATTGGCGTGCCGAACCAGCAAGTCCGAAGCGTTTTCAGAAGCCCCAGAATCTAACCAAGCACAGGTACTTTCCGATGACGTTGATAGGGGGGAGGTGAGTCGAACGGTGGATCAATTCGAAGATCAATTTTTAGCAGATAATCCGGACGCCTTGGGCCTCAACTTCGAGGAGGATGCCAAATTCTTCGATCCGGAGGCAGGCCATGAGCCCGATTTCCTGCATCCCGCGCCGGTGGAAGAGTCCATCTACACCGACGATCCGGTACGCGTGTATCTGCGTGAAATGGGAGCGGTTCCGCTGCTGACTCGGGAAGGCGAAGTGGATTTGGCCCGGCGCATGGAGCGCGGCAAGTTGCGCATGCAGAAGGCCATCAGCCGCTCGGCCCTGGTGCAGCGGGTGGTGGTGGAGCTGGCCGAACAGTTGAAGAAGGGCGCCGACGAAATCGACAATGTGGTGGACGTGGGCGACGTCGAGGAAGGCACCCCGGCCGATCTCAAGAAGCGCGCCGATCTGCTGAAATTGTTCACCGATTTGATCGTGGTGTACCGCAAGCTGCAGCAGGTCACCGACAAGTTGGAGACGGTGCCGGTCAACATGAAGAAGCAGCGTAAGCGCTGGTGCAACCGGCTGAACCGGACCAAGGTGCAAGTGTCTCAGGGGATTCGAGCTATCCCCTTTCGCTCCCTCAGGTGGAAGGAGTTTTCCAAGGAAATCGAGCGCGCCGTCGAGGAACTCGGCCAACTGGATCGCGAGGTCAAGAAGATCGAAGTGAAGGCGCCCGGCCAGCCGCAAATCCAGCAGCGGCTGAAGGACCTTAAGAAGGAGATCCGCAAGCGGGAGACCGTGGCGGCTGCTACTCTGCCCGACCTGAAGCACACGCTGACGGTAATCCGGCACGGGGAAGCCGAAGCCGAACGCGCCAAGAAGGATTTGGTGGAAGCCAACCTCCGCCTGGTGGTTTCGGTTGCCAAGAAGTACGTGAACCGCGGACTTCATCTGCTGGACCTCATCCAGGAGGGCAATATCGGCTTGATGCGCGCCGCCGACAAATTCGAATACCGGCGCGGCTACAAGTTTTCCACGTACGCCACGTGGTGGATCCGCCAAGCTATCACGCGCGCGATTGCAGACCAGTCCCGGACCATCCGCATTCCGGTCCACATGAACGAGAGCATGAACAAGTTCCTGCGAGCTTCGCGCGAGTTGGAGAAGGAACTGGGCCGAACTCCTACAAATGACGAAATTGGACGCCGGATGGATATTCCGGTAGAGAAAGTCCAAAAGTTGAAGACCATCTCGCGCGACCCTGTTTCGCTGGAGACGCCGGTCGGGCGCGACGGCGAATCGGCTCTGGGCGACCTGATCGAAGACCGCTGGGTGGGTTCGCCGGTGGACGCCGTAATCGAGACCAACGTCCGCGACGAGACCGCCGGCATCCTGAAGACCCTTTCTCCGAAGGAGGAGAAGGTGATCCGGCTGCGGTTCGGGATCGGCTGCGAGCGGGAGCATACGCTCGAAGAGATCGGCCAGGAGTTCGACGTCACGCGCGAGCGCATCCGGCAGATCGAAGCCAAGGCGCTGCGGCAACTGCGGGCCCCAGAGCGGGCGCGGCGCTTACGGGCGCTGATGGCCGCTCGGTAGAGCGTGGGGCAGACCTCCAGGTCTGCGCGGGGCCTCCAGGCCCCGCTCTTCGCGGGCACAAAAAGGCCGGCGTGGACGCCGGCCGCAGGACTGGAATCCTGCCCCACGAATTCAGAGTTCTGGTGCATCTTCAGAAAAGAGCGGGGCTGGTGTGTCTGGGGGTGGGCCTGCTGGCCTTGGCGGTGCGCCTGGCGCTGCTGCCGGTGCGGCCGATTCCCGAGCCGACGGTGCAGGACGAGTTCAGCTACCTGCTGGGCGCGGAGACGTTTTGTCTGGGGCGCGTAACGAATCCGCCGCACCCTATGTGGGTGCACTTCGAACCCTTCCAGGAGAACTCCCAGCCCACCTATGCCAGCAAGTATCCGCCGGCGCAGTCGCTGTTTCTGGCGCTGGGCTGGAAGCTGTTCGGGCATCCCTGGTATGGCGTGTGGCTGAGTTCGGGTCTGATGTGCGCGGCGCTGTGCTGGATGCTGCAAGGATGGTTGCCGCCGCGCTATGCGCTGCTGGGCGGCTTGATGGCCGTGGCGCAGTGGGGAATCGCGGGGTATTGGGTCAATTCCTATTGGGGCGGTGCGGTGGCCGCGGCAGCCGGAGCGCTGGTGGTGGGCGCGGTGCCGCGGTTGGCGCGTCGTCCCACGCCCGGTGTCGCGGCGCTGGCGGCGCTCGGTATGGTGACGCTAGCGAACAGCCGGCCTTACGAAGGCGCCGTTACAGTGGCGGCCGCCGCAGGCGCGCTGTGGGTCTGGCGGCGCGCTCGGCGGCCAATCCGGGAGTTGCTCGCATGGCGGATCGCGGCGGCTGCCGGAGCGATTCTGGGCTGCGGGCTGGCGGCGATGCTGTACTACAACTACCGCGTGACCGGTAACGCGCTTCTGATGCCGTACGCTGTGAACCAAGCCCAATATGGGGCATCGCCGATCTTCTGGATGATGCCGCTGGGGCCTGCGCCGGTCTACCGTCACGACATCATCCGGCGGTTTTGGACAACCTACGACGTGTCTTTCTATCAACATGCGCGTGCCTGGCCGTGGCTCGTGCCGATATCCTTCGTGCGCACCTTATGGTACTTCTTTGTGACAGCGGTCTCGGCCCTGGCCCTGATTGCCGCAGTGCTCTTGCGGCGCGGCCGGAAGGTGCGCATGGCGTTGGCAATCATTGGAGTTGCAACGGCAGGGCTATTGCTTGAGAGATTTCCGAATGCGCACTACTTTGCTCCCGCAACGGGGCTGGTGTTGCTGCTGGTGGTGTTGGGCGTGCAATACCTGCGGGTCAAGGCCGGCGCGGTGGCGTTGATGGTCTTCGCCGTGCTGTTCTTCGGAACCGCGGCGATACATGCATCCCGCCCCACCGCGGACGAATATCCTCACCGTCTATTCACTGCGCACCGGCTCAGTGTGATCCACCGGCTGGAGAGCCAGGGTGGGCGCCACCTGGCGATCGTGCGGTACGCGCCCGATCACGACCCACTGGACGACTGGGTTTTCAACCACGCGGATATCGACGGATCGCCGATTGTGTGGGCGCGAGATATGGGCGATGCGAGGAATCGCGAGCTGGTCGACTATTATAAGGACCGTCACGTCTGGCTGCTGGAGCCGGATGCCCTCGATCCCGCGCCTGTTCCCTACGCGCCGCGATGACGGAAACCGCTCCCTGACGGTCGCGGCTCGGTGACAGGCGCGGCGATGACCGGCGCTGGCAGTCCGGATGCGTATGCTTCTTCAGAAAAGAGCGGAGTGGGTGTGTCTGGGGGTGGGCTTGCTGGCCTTGGCGGTGCGCCTGGCGCTGCTGCCGGTACGGGCGATTCCGCAGCCAACGGTACAGGACGAGTTCGCCTATCTGCTGGGCGCGGAGACGTTTTGCCTGGGGCGGGTGACGAACCCGCCGCACCCCATGTGGGTACACTTCGAAACCTTCCACGAGAACTTCCAACCCACCTATGCGAGCAAGTATCCGCCGGCGCAGTCGCTGTTTCTGGCGCTGGGCTGGAAGCTGTTCGGGCATCCCTGGTATGGCGTGTGGCTGAGCTGCGGGCTGATGTGCGCGGCGCTGTGCTGGATGCTGCAAGGATGGCTGCCGCCGCGCTACGCGTTGCTGGGCGGCCTGATGGCGGTGGCGCAGTGGGGAGTCGCGGGGTATTGGATCGATTCCTATTGGGGCGGCGCGGTGGCCGCCGCGGCAGGGGCGCTGGTGGTGGGTGCCGTGCCGCGTCTAGTGCGGCGTCCCACCGGCGGGGTGGCGGCGCTGGCGGCACTGGGTGTGGTGGCCCTGGCCAACAGCCGGCCTTATGAGGGCGCGGTCACCGCGGCGGCGGCCGCAGGCGCGCTGTTGGTCTGGCGGCGCAGCACGCGGCGGCCATTCAAGGAACTGCTCGCGTGGCGGGTCGCGGCGCCGGCCGGCGCGATTCTGGGCTGCGGGCTGGCGGCGATGCTCTATTACAACTACCGCGTCACGGGCAACGCGCTTCTGACGCCGTATGCCGTGAACCAGGCGCAATATGGAGCTGCGCCGATCTTCTGGATCATGCCGCCCAAAACGCCGCCAGTCTACCGCCACGAAGTCATTCGGAGCCTGTGGATGGATTTGGACAGGGCAGTCTACCAGAGGGCGCGCGCATCGCCTGGGCATGTGCCGATCGCCTTCTATGAAACGATGCGGTTCTTTGTCCCGCCTTTCGCGCTAGCGGTGGTCTCGATTGCAGCGATTCTGCGGTGCGGCCGCAAGGTGCGCTACGTGCTTGCCATGCTGGCGGTCTCGATTGCCGGGTTGTTGTTGGAAAGAACCTCTCTGCCGCATTACTTCGCGCCGGCCGCCGGGCTGGTGCTGGCGCTTGTGGTGCTAGGCGCCCAGTACCTGCGTGTCCGCTGGGGTCCAAGCGCCATGGCGATCTTCGCCGTGCTGTTTTTCGCGAATGCCGGGATCTATGTGGCGCGAGCCCCAAACCCATACGCGAACCGGCAATTCTCCGCACACCGGCGGAGTGTGATCCACCGGATCGAGAGCGAAGGCGGGCGCGGCGGGCGTCACTTGGCGATCGTGCGTTACGCCCCCGATCACAACGTGCTTGAAGAGTGGGTATACAATCACGCCGATATCGACGGCTCGGCGATTGTGTGGGCGCGCGACATGGGAGACGCGGCCAACCGCAAGTTGCTGGACTACTACGATGCCCGCAAGCAGGGCCGCAAGGTCTGGCTGGTGGAGGCGGACGCCCCGGATCCCAAGCCTGTGCCTTACGGGCCGCGATAGCGGGTGACGGCCAGGGTCTGCCAGCCCCACGGGTGCATCAGGTTCAGGCGGAACAGGGCCTCGAAGATCGCGCCAGCGGCGCGCATGAGGAGCGTGGGCCCGCGGGCCGCTTCGGCGACGAGCTCCTGCCCGCGGAGCGTGACCAACATGCGGTAGAGATTGAAGAACGGAAAGCCGGCGGCGTAGGCGCGCTCGACGGCGAAACCGGCGCTTTCGAGCAGACCGCGCAGTTGCGCCGGGGTGTAGTGGCGGCGATGACCGATGTGGCTGTAGAAGGCGCTGCGCCAGCCGCCCGGCACCGTGACCACGAGCTGGCATCCGGGCGCCATGTATGCCGCGGCGTGGCGCAGCAGCACACCCGGATCGTCGAGATGCTCCAACACGTCGGAACAGAGGGCGTGCGTGGCGCGGAAATCGAGGCCGTCGCCGGGCGTCGCGGGCGCCAGCAGATCGCGTTGCAGGAAGCGGGCGGCGGGTGTGCGGCGCGCGGCCATCCGGACTCCGGTGCGGCTCAACTCCAAGCCCAGGAACTGCGCGCGCGGGGCATGCACGAGGAACTCTTCGGCGAACTGGCCGGCGCCGCTGCCGATCTCCAGCATGCGCACGGAGGCGTTGTGCCGGTCTATGCCAAGGAGCCGGAGTGCCAGCTTGCGGCGGTAGCGCGTGGCCGGCGACAACTCCGCCGCAGCGCTGAAATCCATCCAGTGGCGGTCCCAGTCGTCTACAACTTGATAGTCGGGGCGAACAAGATCATGCATAGCTTGCGGTGCTCGTCCATATCACATGCCGGGCTGGCTTTCAGGTAGGTCGCGTGATAGCCACAACCAAGGTCCAGGACCCGGAGACTGCTGGTTCGGGGGAGGCGCTTCAGGATTTCACGTTGCACCAGGAGGGTACGGAGGCGGTCGACGAAGCTGCTCCCGTGTTGGATGTTGGACGCCTGCCGTGCGGGACGATCCAGTTTGATGGCGGCGGGCATGTGGGGCGCTATGGGGCCGAGTATGTATCGGCCGGGGCAGGCGACAGCTTTAGGGGCGCAGTATGGTGTTGCCTGCAACGCGGCACTGAGGCGCGTCTGGCGCGCTTTTCACGCTCTGGCCGGAATTCCCAGGGCTGCGCCGTAAATGGGCAGTCCGATTCGGGCCGTCGTGAGAGCAAACCCTGGCGAACGCCGGGCCTCGTTCTGTTGCCGATTGAAGAGCACCTTGCCAGCGTCATGCGCGCCCTCCGCCGATCCCCCACCCCACCGCCATTGACGCCCCCAAAACCCAGGCGCTACTATCGTGTGACGCACGATGCGCTGGATCGGCTCCGAGACTTTCTGCCTCACCCGCCTCGTCTACCAACGATGCCTGGCCCTGATCCTCCTGCTGGCCTTCCTCAACGCCGCATTTGAATTCAAACCCCTGCTCGGCGAGCACGGACTCCTTCCCGTCCCGCTCTTCACCAAAGCGGTCCCGTTCAGCAGTTCGCCCAGCCTGTTCTTCCTCGCCCCCAACGACACGGCCTTCACGCTCGCGGCCTGGCTCGGCGTGCTGCTGGCGGGCCTCGCGCTCACCGGCATCGCGGACCGCTACACCACTTGGTTCTCCATGCTCGTGTGGGCCATGCTCTGGGTCCTCTACATCTCCTTCGTCAACGTGGGCCAGATCTTCTACGGCTTCGGCTGGGAGTCCATCCTGCTGGAGGCGGCCTTCTACGCCATCTTCCTCGGCAGCCGCCGCGCCACGCCCCAAACCATCGTCATCTGGCTGCTGCGATGGCTGCTGTTCCGCCTGATGTTCGGCGCGGGCCTCATCAAAATGCGCGGCGACCCGTGCTGGCGCGATCTCACCTGCCTCAACTATCACTACGAGACCCAGCCCATGCCCGGTCCGCTGAGCTGGTTCTTTCATTGGGCGCCCGCGTGGTTCCATAAGTCCGGCGTGTTGTTCAACCATTTCTCGGAGCTGGTGGTTCCGTTCGGCTACTTCCTCCCGCAGCCGATCGCCGCGATCGCGGGTGCGATCACCATCGCCTTCCAGTCGCTCATCTTCGCGGGCGGCAATCTCTCCTGGTTGAACGCGCTGACCATGGTCCTGGCCGTCAGCACCTTCGACGACCGGTTCCTCGCGCGGTTTCTTCCCATCCGCGCGCCCGCGACCGGGCGGCCCGCGCTGGCCCATCGCCTGGCCACCATCGGCGTTGGCATCCTGGTCGCGATTCTCAGCATCCAACCTATTCGCAACATGCTGTCCCCGGCACAGGTGATGAATACGGTCTACAATCGTTTTCATCTCGTGGGCACGTACGGCGCATTCGGGTCGATCACCCGGCCGCGCTACGAGGTGATCGTGGAAGGAACGGACGAACCGGTGCTGACCGCCTCAACGAAATGGCGCGAGTACGAGTTCAAGGGCAAGCCCGGCGGCCTCGCACGCATGCCTCCGCAGATTGCGCCGTATCACCTCCGGCTCGATTGGCTGATGTGGTTCGCGGCCCTGTCGTCGTACGAGGAGCAACCCTGGTTCGCGCCGTTCATCGAGAAGCTGCTCGAAGGCGACCGCCCGGTGCTCTCGCTGCTCGGTACCAATCCTTTCCCGGATCGCCCGCCCCGCTACGTGCGCGCGCTGCTTTACGAGTACCATTTCACGACTCCGGCCGAGCGGGCCGCGACTGCGCAGTGGTGGACGCGGAAACTGGTGGGCACGTATTTCCCGCCGAGCTTAAGCCCAATGCCACTCCCAGGCCTTGTGGGGCAGACCTCCAGGTCGGGGTGCCCTCTGGGCCGGGTCCTCCAGGACCCGCTTAGGCCGGCGTGGACGCCGGCTGCAGGACTGGAGTCCTGCCCCACATTCTATGCAGGTGCTGGACTGACAAATGCGGCCCACTAGCAACAACGCGTGCGTGGTCGGCTCCGGGCCGAACGGCCTGACCGCCGCCATCATCCTGGCGAAAGCCGGACTGCGCACCACGGTGTTCGAAGCTCAACCCACCATCGGTGGCGGGGCGCGCTCGGCCGAGCTGACGCTGCCGGGATTCGTGCACGATGTTTGCTCGGCCGTGCATCCGTGGGCCGTCAGTTCTCCCGCGTTCGCCGCTTTCCCACTGGCGGAGCACGGGCTCGACTGGATCCAGCCGCCGCTGCCTCTCGCGCATCCTCTGGATGACGGGTCGGCCGCCGTGCTGGCCATGCCGTTGCAGGAGACTTGCGCGCGCCTGGGCACGGACGGCGCCGCGTACCGCCGGGCAATTGCCCCCCTGGTACGGCGCTGGCGCGATCTAGTGCTTATGATCCAGGCGCCGCTCCTGCGCATGCCCGCCCATCCGTGGCTGCTGGCGCGCTTCGGAGCGCTGGCCTTCTGGCCGGCTGCGCCCCTGGCCCGGCGGCTCTTCCGCACCGAAGCGGCGCGCGCGCTGTTTGCCGGCAATGCCGCGCATTCGGTGCTGCCCCTGGATGCGCTTGGATCGGCCGCCTTTGGATGGGTGTTGGCCGCGGCCGGACACGCCGTCGGCTGGCCCATCCCGCGCGGCGGCTCGCAGGCCATCGCCAACGCTCTGGCATCGTACTTCGAATCGCTCGGCGGACGCATCGTCACCAACAGCCGCATACAGTCGCTCGACGAATTGGAGGATGCCTCGTTGGTCCTCTGCGATGTGACACCCCGCCAATTCGTGGCCATCGCCGGCAACCGGCTCCCGGACCGCTTCAGCCGCCAATTGGAGGCTTACCGTTATGGCCCCGGCGTTTTCAAAGTCGATTGGGCCTTGAGCGCGCCTATCCCGTGGAAGGCCGCCGAATGCGCCCGCGCCGGCACGGTCCACGTGGGCGGATCGCTCGACGAGATCGCGGCCTCCGAGCGCACGCTCGCCGGGACAACCCCGAGCGATCGCCCGTTCGTGCTCGTCGCGCAGCCCAGCCTGTTCGACTCCACCCGCGCGCCCGCCGGCCAGCACACGGCCTGGGCGTATTGCCACGTGCCGCACGCCTCCACGGCGGACATGACAGACCGCATCGAATCCCAGGTGGAGCGCTTCGCGCCCGGCTTCCGCGCGCGCATTGTGGCGCGCCACACTATGACCCCCGCCGACCTGGAACGGCACAACGCCAACCTGGTGGGCGGCGATATCACCGGCGGCGCGCAAGATCTCCGGCAACTCGTGCTGCGCCCTACGCGCCTGCTCTATCGCACGCCGCTCGATGGCGTGTATCTGTGCTCCTCATCCACGCCGCCCGGCGGAGCCGTGCACGGCATGTGCGGCTTTCACGCAGCGCACGCGGCTCTACGCGCGCGGAACCTGGCATAGATGCATACCGGACCCGGTTTGACGCATCCTATAAAGGTGAGGCATTTCCTACACTTGGCGATCGCCGGCGCAGCTCTGTTCGTGCCGTCCCGAAGTGATGCGCAGACCGCGTAAGACCCTGCCGCGGCAAGTGGACCTGTCACCGTCGCGCAAGAATAGTTGCGAGCGCGGCTACCGGTGGCGAGTCGCAGGCCACCAACACGGATCCCAAGTATGGAGTGGGCAGCCTGGCCATGGCGAAGCGCTTCGGCGCCGCGACAGTCGATAACGTCACCCAGGACTTCTTCAGCGATTTGGTTGATGGCGTCCGTGTTACACGAAGACACCAAGTACCGGCGGAGGGGCGAGCAGCACGGCTTCCGGTCGCGCGTGGGATATGCCATCAGCCGGGCTGCGGTAACGCGAACGGACACGGGCGCGAGCACCGTCAATTGGTCGAATTTTGCGGGTACGGCGTTGAGCGTGGGCCTTTCGAACGCGTACTGCCCGGTTCACAGCCGGAACCTAAACGCCACGGCGATCAACTGGGGGACCAGCGCGGCGGGCACGGGATTCGGCAACCTGTTTCCGGAATTCCTGCCGGACGGTAAGGGCTGGCTCAAACGCCATCACCTCTAAGGTGGGGCAGGCCTTCAACCTGCCAGGACTCTACCACGGCCGGTTAGTTAGTTCATCTGGCCGACGGGGTCCCCAGATCTCCCGCGTGATCGGTGACAGCTTCCGGCGCGCCGCCGTTCGAGCGCCGGATTCAAGAGTCAGACAGATCCACGCGGCGGCCCAGGATCGCCCGGACGCCTTATTTGGCCGTTTTCGGTCCGGGTATTCAGTGGCATACATGCGGATTCGCAGGCTGGCTGGGTGAGCGGGCGAAGGGCCTCGCCGCGTGCGCCGCAGCGCCGCACGCGACGCCCTAATCCCCAGTCCCCAGCCCCTAGCCCCCAGCCCCGCTAGAATGAAGACATGGGTGATCGTCTGCTCCAGCTCTTGGATTTCTTCCTCGAGCGTCCCCCGCTCACGGGCGCTTTGGTCTGCGGCGCGCTGTATCTGCTGAAGCGCTCGCGCAAGCCCCACTTGAGCGCGGCGGAGCGGCAGCATGCCGTGGATCTTTCCGAGGCGCAGCGCACTTACGCCGAGAAGATGTACGATCCCCCCACCGATGAGGAGCAGGCCGCCGCGCCGCAGCCGCGCAAGTGATCAGCCGGCCGGCTCGATGATGGCCGACATGGAGCCTGCGCAACGCGGCAAACGCGGGTCGGGGCCGTACGCGTGGATCTGATCGCGCGCGAACTCGGCTTGCGGGCGCTCGCACGTGATGATCACCGTGCGCCCGCAGCGGTCCACCTCTTCGGCATGCCGGAAGGCTTCCTCCAGCGTGAAGATGAAGAGCATCTGCAGCATCTCGACAACGTAGTCGTAGCTGTGATCGTTATCGTCGAGCAAGACGACGTTGTACAAGGGAAGGAGCGCTTCCCGTTCGGCGATTCGGGTCTCCGGAGCAACCGTGGTTTTCGGCATGGCCCGCTACGAATTAGTATGCCATGCCGGGACGCCCGCGGAAAGAGTGTCAGGCGGCGGCGAGCAGCAAATCGCGCAGGGTATGCACCAGGACGTGGGCGTCCAGCCCGCGCGAGAAGTGCTTCAGGTAATAGAAATCGTATTCCAGGCGGCGCAGCGTATCTTCGGGCTGGTCCCGCGGCGTGTTCATCTGGGCCCAACCGGTGATCCCCGGCTTCACCCCGTAGCGCTGGCGGTAAAACGGAATCCGCTCGCTCAGGACGTCCGCGAACTCGGTCCGCTCCGCGCGCGGTCCAACGAAACAGATGTCCCCGCGCAGCACGTTCCACAGGTGCGGCAGCGCGTGCAGGCGCCAGCGCGCCACGAACCGTTGCGCGCCATTCCGGCCGGCGTCGTCGGCGCCCGCCAGGCGGAAGCTGTAAAGGTGGAATGACTGGCCGCCCAGGCCCATGCATTTCTGCCGGCTCAATAGCGGACCGTGCGACGAGAGTTTCAGCAGCACCGCGGCCAGCAACAGCAGCGGCGCCGAGAGAATGGTCAAGATCAATGCCAGCAACCAGTGGCCCAGCGTCTGGTAGACCAGCCACTGCGCGCGCGGACGGAACGCCCCGGAGAGGAGCATTTCCGAGGGACGCAACTCGCCCAGCAGGACGCGCCCGCATAACTGCTCGTAGGCGGTGGAAGCCTCGTCGATGGCCATTCCGCTGTAGCGCAATTGCAACAAATCCGCGATGGGCACTTGACCGCGGCGTTCGGCGAAGCCCACCACGATGCGGTCGGGCGTGACCTCGGCCGCGATCCGCTGCAGGGCGCTCAGAGGTCCGAGCAACTTGCCGGCCTCAGGCGGCGCGGCCGGCGCGTCACCGTCATCCACATAGCCGATTACCTGCAGGCCGAGTTCCGGGTGGGCGCCGATATGGCCGGCCATTTCCAGCACCATGGGGCACATGCCCACCAACAGGATCCGCTGGGCACCAACAACGCGCAGCACGAAAACGCTGTAGGCCACCCGCCAGGCGAACAGCGCCACCACCAGCACGGCGCAGGTGGGGACCATCAGGCGCAGCGGCAGCCGGAAACCGTCGTGCACGTAGCCCAGGAAGCCTTGCGCCAGCAGCGCGATCCCCATCACCAGAGAGAGCTGCTGGATCAGGAGCCCGCGCGACTTCACATAGACGTTGGTGTACAGATCCTCGAAGTACAAACCGAACAGGATGCTGGCGCCCGCCAGGGCGATGCGCAGCAGGCCGTTGTCGGCGAACAGAAACACCGTGGGGTCGACGGGCACAATCAGGAATGTGACCACCAGGAAGCAGGCCGCGATCAGCAGGATTTCGGAGAAGAGCAGGGCCAGCGCGCCAACGGGTACGAAGACTCGGGATAAACGGTTCATCAAGTTCACTTAACAAAGCTGCTCCCTCACGGTCGCGGCTCGGTAGCATTGCTGAGCCGGGCCCAGAGGGCACCCCGTCAGGGAGCGGTTTCGGAATCCCTCACTGCGTGGAAAACGACGTCCCGCAACTGCAAGTCTTCTGCGCATTCGGATTATCGATCGTAAATCCGGATTGAATCAGCGATTCTTTATAATCCAGCGTTATTCCCTCCAGATAGACGAAGCTCTTCGGATCGATCAGCACCTTCGCGTCGCCGCACCCGAACACATGATCGCTGGCGCGTTCCTTCGTCTCGAGCTTGAACAAATACGACATTCCCGAACAGCCGCCCCCCTGCA
>OCTA010003043.1_pt1 | contig 14999 bp, 9 predicted proteins | sample 1538991 | NCBI WGS metagenome assembly OCTA01 (sample SAMEA3539302, study PRJEB22396) | soil metagenome | biome: tundra; feature: field; material: soil | place: USA | collected 2010-05 | depth 0.15 m | reverse complement strand
TCAAACAGATCCTGGCCACGCTGGAGAAGCGCAGCACTGCCAGTGTGGGCGACGCGGGATTGGGGCCCGTCTTCAAGTACGACAAGAAGACCGCGGCCGCCCTCAAGGCGCACATCTTCGACGCGACCGCCATGGCCGCGGTCGGCTACGAGTACGAGCGCCTCGATCAGCTCACGACCGAGGTTCTCCTGGGCGTCCGCTGATCCCGCGCGACCGTATCGCCCTGCCGAATCAGCGACTTGACCGCTCTGGCTCGCAAGGCCGGGGCGATCTTCAGGTCAAGAGATCAGTTTCGGTCAGGCCGGGAATATGAGGGGATGAAGACAGCACGGGTATGGACTATTGGGCTTGGTCTGGCGTTGCTTGCCGCGGCTTGTAGCAAGGCCGGCTCGGGCGGACCGACCGGCGGGGGCGGCACGAGCGGCGCGGCGGGGACCACCGGGAGCACCTGCGTCGGCGGGCAGACGGCCTGTGGCACGGACTGTGTGGACACCACGACCGACTCGATGAACTGTGGCGGCTGCGGCATCCCCTGCCTGACGGGACAGAGCTGCCAGAATGGGTCGTGCCAGTGCCAGTCCGGGATGCTTTGCAACGGCGGCTGCGTCACGTCCGACGCGACCCACTGCGGGAACTGCACGACGACCTGCCAGACGAACGAGGTTTGCAGCAACAACGTCTGCAGCTCGAGCTGCGCGAGCGGGCAGACCCTGTGCGGCACCGGCTGTGTGGTCACCAATGGCACCGATGCGCTCAACTGCGGCGGCTGCGGCATGGCCTGCCAGTCGGGCCAGGTCTGTAACGGCGGCACCTGCGGCTGTGCCAGCGGGCAGACGATGTGCGGATCGAGCGGCTGCGTGGACACGACCTCGAGCAACGCGAACTGTGGCAGCTGCGGAACCCCCTGCGGGTCTACGCAGCACTGCGCGAGCAGCGCCTGCGTCGACAACTCGACGACGGGCGCCGCCGGGACGACCGGAACGGCGGGCACCAGCGGGTCGGCGGGCACGAGTGGGTCGGCCGGAAAGGGCGGGGCGACGGGATCGGGTGGCACGACCGGGGCCGCCGGCGCTCCCGCGCCTCAGTCCACTCTGGTCACGTCGGCCTCGGGCGCCTACTGGCAGACGACGGGGACGTTGACCACGGTGACGAGCGGGACCGCCACGGTGACCGTCAACGACAGCTCCGTCGCCCAGAACTGGGAGGGGTTTGGCGGGGCCTTCAACGAGGTGGGGTGGAACGTCCTGTCGATGCTCAGCGCGAGCGACAGGGCCAAGGCCATCGACCTCCTCTTCGGCAGCGATGCGGCGCACTTCAACCTGGGGCGCATTCCGATGGGCGCCAGCGACTACGCCATCGCCCGCTACACCGACGACGACATCAGCAGCGGCACCGACTACAACATGACCAGCTTCTCGCAGACCGAGGACGCAAAATACCTCATCCCCTACGTGAAGGCGGCGCAGGCGGTCAACGCCGGCATTCGTTTCTGGGCCAGCCCCTGGACCCCGCCCTCCTGGATGAAGACCAACAGCGGCTCGGTCAACGGAACGGCGTGCACCTTGGTGGGCAGCACGCCCTTCGACGGTGGATGCATGGTCGATAGCGCCCAGAACCTGACGGCGTACGGCCTGTACTTCGTCAAGTTCGTGCAAGGGTATGCCGCGCAGGGGATCACGATCGAAGCGGTCTCCCCGCAGAACGAGCCCAACTTTGCCCAGGGCTACCCGTCGTGTCTCTGGACGTCGCCGCTCTTCACGAAGTTCGTCGGCCAGTATCTCGGTCCAGCCTTCACCACCGCCGGCCTCAGCACCAAGATCATGCTCGGCACCATGTCGAACGGAAACAGCAACGCCGACCCCTCGGTCGTCACCGCCGTGATGGGGGATGCGACCGCCAAGGGCTACATCAAGGTCCTCGGCTACCAGTGGGGCATGGAAGCCTCCGTCGCCAGCGGGAAGTCCTACAACCTACCGCTCTGGCAAACCGAGCACAAATGCGGCAACTATCCCTTCACCGTTACGGGAGAGAACCCGGCGCCGGGCGCCTTCAACTCCACCATGGCGCCCAACGATCAGACCTACGGCGCCGAGAGCTGGGGGCTCATCCGCGACTGGATCAAGGCCGGGGTGACCTCGTACAGCGCCTGGAACATGGTGCTGGATACAGTTGGGAAGGGCAACGACATGACCCGCAACTGGCCGCAGAACGCCCTCCTCACGGTGAATACGTCGTCCAAGACGCTGAACATCACGCCGGCCTATTACGTCTTCCGACACATGTCCCAATTCGTCGTCGCGGGCGCCAAGGTCGTCGCGACCACTGGCGGCGACGCGCTCGCCTTCAAGAACCCGGACGGCAGCATCATCACCGTGATATACAACTCGGGGGGGGCGGCCACGTATATCGTCGCGGTCGGCGGCAAGAAGCTGCAGTTCGCCATGCCGGCCAACGGATGGGCGACGGTCGACTACATCCCCTAATGACTCTGCGGGCCTAGGGCGCAACGGTGGACGGTCCCGCACGGGCGAGCGTCGTGCGCCCGCGTCGAGTGGGCCGCCGCGGAGTGTGCCCAACCAAGGCCAGCCATCAACAAATGTACACTCCCTAGAAAGACGTCAGCAGGAACCTCCATGCACAACCTGAAGTTGTTCAAACCTACGCTGTTGTTTGCCGCCGCCGTCCTGGCCGCGTCGGCCTGCTCGCTCCCCGCGCCCAAAGGCCTCTCGGGTGACGGAAGCGTGAACCTGATGGGCGCGTGCCCGGCTGTCCCCGACGGCGGTGTGGATGGCGCCAGCAGCCTGATTGTGACCGGCGACATCGAGAACGTCGTCACCCCCGTCGCGTGTGCCGCCGTGGGAACGAACCCCAACGCGATCGACAAGTATTCGCAGGGCTACACCCCGACGGCGGATCTGACCGCGCAGGTGCAGCAGACGCTCAACACCATGAATCTCGCCGATATGGCGACGCAGATGCGCGGGATGCCCTACGGCTCGTCGGGCGCGACCCAGTTCAACGACATCCAGCGCAGCGAGGATACGGGCTCGATCCGTGGCCTCCGGTACCGGGACGCCTCGCGCGGCATGAACCTGGGCGAGGACATGGATGGCGCCTATCCCAACGCGGCGGTCGTCAACAACGCCCACGTCGGCTATTCGACCGTGTTCCCGGTCAGCATGGCCCGCGGCGCGGCTTTCGATCTCGATCTCGAGTACGCCATCGGCGAGGCGATCGGCGACGAGATGCAGGCGGCCAAGCAGACGCTGCTGCTCGCCCCCTGCATGAACCTGCTTCGCCACCCGCTGTGGGGCCGCGCGCAGGAGACCTACGGCGAGGATCCGTTTCAGATCGGACGCCTGGCCTCGGCGATGGTGGTGGGCGTGCAGCAGCACATCCTCGCCAATGCCAAGCACTACATGGGCTACGACATCGAGGACGGTCGTTTCCTGAACAACTCGCAGATGGAGGACGAGCAGACGCTTCGGGAGATCTACGGGCGTCACTTCCGGATGACGGTGCAGGACGCCGGCGTGGCTTCCGTGATGGCCTCGTACAACGAGGTCGACGCGACCAAGTCGACGGAGAACACGCACACGCTGAAGGACGTCCTGCGCAAGGACTTCGGATTCCAGGGGTTCATCCTGAGCGACTGGTGGGCGATGCCGGGTGACACGACCATCCCCGATACGACCACACTCAAGAACGGGGCCCTCCTGGCCCTGAACGCCGGGCTCGATGTCGAGCTGCCTTGGGCGCTGTACTACGGCCAGCTCGAGAACCTGGTCAACTCCCACGCCTTGACCACCGCAGACCTCCAACCGTCCGTGCAGCGCATCCTGTACCAGAAGTACCGCTTCAAGGTCGACGGGCTGAGCGGCAACAACATCGGGCTCACCCCGCCCATCACGGTCTATTCCAATAGCCAGATCAGCTGCAATTCGACCCACATCGCCCTGGCGACGAAGGCGGCGCTCGAGAGCATGGTGCTGCTCAAGAACGGCAGCGGCACGCTCCCCATCAGCCCGTCGGTCAAGAAGGTGGCCGTCATCGGCGCCAAGGTTCCCTACACAACGAACGACAGCACCACCGCCCGGATCATCGACTTCGGAACGGACGTGCGCACGGGCGACCTCGGATCCAGCCGCGCCTTCTTCGACCCGGCGGCGGGGGTCGGTCCCTTTGCGGGCATCCAGGCCGCGGCCCCGAGCGGCGTCACCGTCGTCAACGGAAACACCGCGGACGTCGCGGCCGACGCCGACTTCGTCGTCGTGATGGCTGGCCTCACCCCGCAGGACGAAGGTGAGGAGTACACCGGGGCCGGCGATCGAGTCACCTTGGGGCTGGACGGCAAGCAGACCGATTCCCGGTACCAGAACAGTCAGAACAACCTCATCACCTCCGTGGCGGCCCTCGGCAAGCCCATGGTGGTCGTGCTGGAGGGTGGCAGCGTGATCGACATGCCCTGGCTCTCCCAGGTTCCCGCCGTGGTCATGGCCTGGTACCCGGGCCAGACGGGCGGCACGGCGCTCGGCGATCTGTTGTGGGGCCAGGTTGGCGACGTCTCCTACAACTTCGGCGGCAAGTTGCCGCTCACCTGGGCAAAGCAGCTCAGCGACTACGACACCTTCAATGGCAACGGGACGACGACGTTTCACTACTACGTCGGCTATCGTTGGTTCGACAACAAGAAGATCGCCCCGCTGTTTCCGTTCGGCGCCGGGCTCAGCTACACGACCTTCGAGTATCGGAAGTTGCAGCTCGGGTGCAGCGACATGACCCAGGGGGCCGTGTTGCCCGTGGTGGTCAACGTCGCGAACACGGGGACGGTCCCCGGTGACGAGGTCGTGATGGTCTTCGTCTCGTTCCCCAGCACGACGGTCCCGCGCCGCATGGGTGGCTACAAGGAGCTCAAAGGCTTCGCGCGCGTCAGCCTGGCGGCCGGCGAGGAGAAGCAAGTCACCATTCCCGTCCGTCTGTCGGACCTCGACTACTTCCAGACCGACGCGACGGGCACCTCCGGCAGCTGGGTCGTGGAGAGCGGGCCCGTCCAGATCATGGTGGGTGGCGGCTCCGTGAATCTGCCGCTCACGGCGACGGTGAATGTGAATGGTTACACCGTCGGATCGAATCCATGAAACCACTCCTGACCGCCCTGCTTCTGCTGGGGTCATCCGCGGCCGCGCTGGGACAACAAGCGGTGCCGCCACCGGCAGCCGAACCCGTCAATGCGCAACCCGTGGCGCCGCAGCCCGCGCCGCCCCCGGCCGATTCGGCCCGCCCGGCGTCCGTTGCCGTCTCGCCGGCGCCGACGACGGAAGCCAGCGCGGTGGCTGGTTCAATCCCGCCGCCGCCGCGGCCATCGGCCGAAGCGCCGCCGGTCACCGAGACCGGTATCGAACGGCTGCCTGGGTCGGCCTACCCGGAGCCGCAGACCCGCGGGCTCAAGTACGGTTCGTTGTGGCTGACCTTCCACGGTCTGCAGTGGCCGTACCTGCCCGCCCGCGCCGGTAGCGAGCGCTTCGTGATTGGTCTGTCCGGATGGGGCTGGTCGGACACCGCCTACGAGAAGTTCCGCCCCTGGGGTCCCAATCCGTCCAGCGAGCTGAGCCGAATCGCCTACTGGAAGCAGGAGGGCCGTATGCTCCTGCGGGTCACGCCCACCTATTCGTTCGACGACTGGTTCGTTCAAGGTCAGGTCGAGCTGGTCGGTACCGAGGATCAGGGCGCCTCGAGGTCGGAGGTCGGCGGCGCCGACACCGACGATCTCTGGCTGAGGTTCGGCCAGTGGAACAAGTGGGACTTCCAGGTCGGCCGTTACGAGGGCTGGGAGGTCTTTCACCTCGGCATGGGGCTCGACCAGAACACCTTCGAACGTACGGGCGCGGTCAACGCTGGCGAAGCCGCCTATCCGATCGTGTTCTACGGCCTGACCGACAACCAATTTCGTCCCCAGAGCCCCGCCGGCAACTTCGCCTTTCACTTTTACCCATTGCCCATTCTCCGCTTCGAGCTCCTGGGCATGGCCGGGAGCCTGGGCACCGGCCCCACGATCGGGACCCGCCCGGTGGCGATCCTCGATCTGGGCTGGCTCAAGCTCAAAGGAGGCGTCGAATGGCAACGCATAACCGCGCAGGGGGCATCCGACGAGTCCAACAAGACCTCCAAGGGCGTTGGGGGCGCCGTCCAGTTCGTCTTCGACCCCCACGTCGAGCTCGGCTTGAACCTCGCCCAGGGCACGGTCGTCAGCATCAACGGACTGGGACAGGAAAACCTCGCCGCGAGCCTCACGCGCACGAGCTACGGCGGATTTGCCAATGTTTCCAACGGGAGTGAAAAGCACCCCCTCATCTTCGGGGTGGGTGGGCTTTTCACTCGATACGTGGACCAGAACGCCGTCGCGATTCCCGGCGTCGTGGACAACTACTGGCTGTGGCAGAGCTTTGCGGCGGTCCAATACGTGGCCTTCAACCAGCTTTACATCAAGCTCGTGGGCGGCTACTCGAGAGGACACTGGTTCACCGCCAGTACCAATCCTCCGCTGGCCTTTGATGACGAGATGTACAGCGTTCGGCTGCGGTTCTCGTTCTATTTCTAGAAAAAGAAATGACATGCGCAAAGCAAGCACCCTGATTGGTCTGACCTTGATTGCGCTGGCGGCTCCGGCTCGCGCCCAAGATGGCGTCCCGACGGCCGCCGCGTTCCCGGCTCCGCCCACCGCCGAGGTCGCTGGCGCGCCGGCCCCCGTCTTGATGACGCAGGAGCAGCCCCCGCGCCGGAGGTGGTTCGCCATCGGTCTGTCCTTGCTTCCGATGGCGGTCGGCAGGTTCACGACCCCGGTCGGCGCCATGGAGGCGACGGGGGACGCCTCGTTCGCGTACGGCGGCGCGCTGTCGGTGAGCGCCCTGGTCTTCCGGGGTTTGAGCGTCGGGGTCGCGCCTCAGGTGATCTTCAACGTTCAGGACAAGGTGAACCCCAGCCAGCTCGCGGCTCCGGCCGCGGCGCGGGAATACGATCTGATGGCGCGGGTCGCCTACGCCTTTCCGATCGTGGACACGATCGCGCTCTACGTCGAGGTGCTGCCGGGCTACTCGCTCATCGAACAGCCCGGCGCCCATACGGCCAAGGGACTGGTCTTGATTTTTGGTGGTGGCGTCGCCATGGATCTGACGGCCGCCGTCTTCGCCAATCTCGGGGTCGGCTATCAGGCGGGATTTCAAAGGGTATCCGCAGGCGGCGTAGAGGTGGACGATCGGACCCGCTACCTGCGGGTCGCGCTGGGCGGTGGTGTGAGGTTCTAGCGCCGCGATCGTCGAGGCAGGCATCCACCCGGTCCACCCCGACGGCGTCCGCGTGACGGACCGAGGTACACTGCCGTCGTGATCGAGACCCCCGGGCCGATGTGCCCCGCGCTTTCTCCCTCGGAGCCACACCCCGGCGCACGGGGCCTGGCGGCCCTCACGGACGGGCACCTGGTCGTCCTTATCGCCCTGGTCCTGTTCGTGCTGTCCGCCTGGCCGTTGCTGCTGGTGGATCTGCCGCCGTTTCAGGACCTGCCCAATCACGTGGCCACGGCGCACATCATTGCGCATCCCGCCCTCTATCCCCAATACGTCTTCAACGGGCTCTTCAAATCAAACTGTCTACTCACGCTGTGGTTTTACCTGGCGGGTAGCCACGGCCTGTTTGGGGCTGCTCGAGTCTTTACCGCCATCGCTTTGGCCACGAATGCGCTGGCCCTCCCCCTGTTCGTGTTGCACTTTGCCGGCCGGCGGGCCTTGCCGGTCGCGACGCTCTTCGTCTGGCCCCTGGTGCACGGCTTCTCCGTGTCGATGGGGTTTCTGAACTTCACGATCGGCTTTGCGCTCTCGCTGATTCTGCTGACGGTGATCGATCGGCAACGGGAGCACCCGACGCGGACACGGGGTGTGGGCATCGCCGTCCTGTCGGGCGTGGCATGGTATGCCCACCCGTTTCCCCTCGCCGTCGTGGGCGCGCTGGTCGTCCTGCATGCGGCAACCCGCGCAACCTGGCGGGCCAGAATCGCAGCCAGCGTGGCGCTCCTGTTGCCGCTCGTGCCGGCGGGGCTCTTGTCCCTCGTCGCCGCGCAGCAGCACCTGGTCAAGGCCGAAAATTCCTCGGCCGCCTCCGCCACATTCGTCTACCTCAATCCGTGGGAGCTGGTCGAGCATCTCTGGCTCGATGTCTCCGGCGCTCTTACGCGATGGGGAAGCATGACCATCGTCCCGGCGATCCTGCTGCCGTACTTTGCTTGGAGGCAACGACGCGCGCCGCGCTCGTTCTTGTCGATGCCAGTAATGGGGGGTCTCTTGGTCGCCTACGTCGGCTTGCCGGAAATGATGAGCAATTGGAACTATCTCAATTGCCGCTTGGTTCCGTTTTTGTGGGCGGGGCTCGCGGTGCGGCTTCCAAGCACGCTGCCGCGGCCGGTCGTGGCCGTGCTGGCGGTCTGCGCGCTGTCGTTCTCGGCCGTCCTGGGCATCGACTACCTGAGGTTGGACCGCGACCGGGCCGAATTTACCGCCGGAATCGACGCGGTGCCCGCCCAGGCCACGTTGCTGCCGTTGTTGTTCAAGCACGGCAAGACCAGCACGTTCACCGCCAGCCTGACCCACACCTGGGGCTACTACACCGTGGCGAAAGATACCTCCGCGCCGCTCGTCTTTGCGGTGGAGCGTTCCTACCCGATCACCTACCGCGACTTTCCGCCCCGGAAGCTCATCCCGCCCGCCCTCGATCAATTCGCCGAGCGATTCGGCACTCCGGCACAGGTCTGCAAGGCTCTCCACCAGGTCCCGGTCGACGCGGCGTGCACAGGGGCTTGGCGCGAGCTGTGGAGGGGCTTCTGGCGGCAGGCCGAGCCGCGCTTCAGTCATCTGCTCACTTGGGCCATTCCGCCGGAAGCACGGCCCATGATCCCCGTAAGTTACCAGCGCGTCTTCGCGGGGGGCGACCTCGAGATCTACGCCCGAGGGGATCGGGAATAAGAGGGTATGACTGGCAAGGGGCATCGGAGGGGCGACCGGGGATGGCCGCGTCCGCTCCGCGTCGGAATCGTGGCCGAGAGTTACTATCCAACCCTGGGAGGTATTCAGGAGCACGTGCGACACCTGCGCAACCTTCTCGGTCGTCGAGGCGTGGAGGTCACGATTCTGACCGGACGCCCGACCCACTCGGCGGCCCCGGGGCCCGAGGACGCTGAGCGGGGCGTGGTTCGGGTCGGGCGCGCCCGAACCTTTCGTACCGGGGGAACCTTCAGCCAGGCCACGATCGGCCCTCTGGCCGCCTGGAACTTCTACCGCGCTCTCCGGCAGGGGCAATTCGATCTCCTCAACATCCATGGGCCCTGCGATCTGGGTTTGGCGTTCTGGGGGCTATCGATGTTTCGTGGTCCCAAGGTCTTGACGTTGCACAATGCGAGCTTCCCCGACGCGCCGTGGCGGCACCGGGTGGCGTCATACTACCGATGGGTGTTTCGGCGCGCCGCCGCGGTCATCGCGGTGTCCGAGGCGACAGCCCAATCGATGGGACGCTACGCCGACTTCCAATCGACCATCATTCCGAACGGCGTCGACGTGGGGTACTGGCGCGTGCGCGCGGCTTCCCAATATCTTCGACCCGGGATGCGAAACATCGTCTATCTCGGCCGGCTCGAGGAGCGCAATGGGCCCGAGCTGGCGATCGAGGCCTTCGGCCACATCGCCTCCTCGTTGCCAGACACACGACTGCTGATGGTGGGCGATGGGCCCATGCGGCCGGATCTGGAAGCCAGGGTCCCACCGCACCTGCGGCAGCGGGTCGAGTTCGTCGGCGCCGTCTACGACCAACGTCCGGAAATTCTCGCGTCGTCCGCGCTCTTCCTGCTGCCGGCCCGGGCCGTCGGCTTTTCGATCATGGTGCTGGAGGCATTTGCCGCCGGTTTGCCCGTGGTGGCGCTTCCCGCCCTGGGAGCCGATCGGGCGGGCGAGCATTGGTCGAATGTCATCATGGCCAGGAACGACAGCGCCGCGGCGTTGGCCGTCGCCGCAATCGAGACCCTGGGGCGGGATCAAACGGATCGCATCGCCCGCGGCCGCGCCATCGCCGAGTCCTTCGACTGGGAGAGGATCGTCGGCCGGATCCTCGACGTCTTCGAGCGTGTCGCGGCTGAGCCTTCTGCGCAGCGTGCGGCCTCTCACCCGCAGGCTGCGGCGTAACCCCGTGGGCGCCCAGGCGCCGGCTCAGGCTCGTGACGGGGGAGCGCATGTGACCCACCGAGGCTGGAAGATCGCCCTGCGAGGCCTTCCGCTTTGCTTCCTGGCCTTGGTCTTGTGGCGCGAGAAGCCCTGGATGGTGCGGCTCTCGACGACCGCCCCCTGGACGGTGACGGCCACGATCGCGCTCAACTTCGTGGTGTTTCTGCCGCTGAAAGCGGCGCGTTGGCGGCTGGCGTTGGTCGAGCCGCCCCCCTTCCGCCAGGTGCTGGCCGCAACCATCGAGGGGTTGCTGGCCAATGCCGCCGTCGGATTTGGTAGCGGGGACCTGGTTCGCGCAGCACGCCTGCGACGACCCGATGGCAAATCCGAAAGGGAACAACCGCGGAAAGGCCAGCTCGCCGTCGACTACGGTTGCACCTGGGCAGAGCGCGGCGCCGAGGCGCTCGCCCTCGCGATCCTGATCTTCGTCACGGCGCTCATGGCCAAGCTCGGCACATGGGCCTTGGTTCTCTCGGGCCTGACCGCAGCGGCCTATGTGGGTGTGCTCGCCGGCGGTCGTGTCCTGATGCCGCGCCTCGGCCGTTGGCCGCGCCTGCAGCACGCGCTCTCGTCGGGAGTGCGGGCATCCACGCCGCGCCGGGTGATGGCCATGGCCGCCCTGTCCCTATTCGGGTGGTCGAGCGAGATCCTGATGCTGGTCCTGTTCCAAGGAGCCTTCCATCTGGTACCCAGTTTTCGCATGGCGTTGCTGACCCTGGTGGGGATCAACGCGGCCATCGCCATTCCGACCTTGCCTGGGAATTTTGGAACCTTCGAGGCGGGCGCGACGATGGCGCTCGTGATGTGCGGGGCGCCGCGCGACGTGGCCGTGTCGTATGCGCTCACCTACCACCTGACCCACGTGATCCCCGTTGCCGTCGCGGCCACCGTCGTCTTCCTCTATCGCAGCCGCCGATACAAAACGACTCCCGCACGAACCTCGAGCGGGCGATAGCGCCGGTCGACATACGCGCGCAGCCGCGGGTATCGCGCGAGCGGATACTTGTCGTAACCGTCCCAGCCGGCGGCGGCAGCGTCGACGAACAGAGCGGGCCGACGTCGCTCCAGGTCCGCGAACAACATTTCCCAGGTCGCGGGGTTCTGGTTGGCGTCGGCGTCCCACTGTCCGGTCTCGGTGGGTGTGCCGGGGCTTTCTCCGGTCACGAAGTTGCAAGAGGAGAATCGCGTGCCCATCGGCCGACGCGCCAGAACGTACAATTGTGGGGAGTTTCCCCATACAAAGATGCGTTCGTCGGCCGCGACGAGGTCGGCGATGCGAGCCGCGACGTCGTCGTAGCGCGGCTCTTTTTCGTCCAGCGCGGTGGCGACGGGCCTGCCAATGGTTGCGAGCGCGAAGAAGCCGAGAGCCGGCAACGCGCACAGGACCACCAGAGGCGCGCGGTGGGACCGGCTTTTGCGCCAGAAACGGCAGAAGGTGGGGGCGGCCAGCAGGCAAAGAGGTGCCAGGAGCAGGTGGAAGTAATGTCCAAAGAATCGGCCCCCGGTCGTCACGGAGACGGCAGAGGTCGCCAGCCAGAGTACGCCCAGCACCACCGATGGTGCGGGCGCGTCGCTGTCGAACGAAGGAGCGCGTTGCAGGCGCCGACGGACTACACGAGCCATCGCCGACGTCGCGGCCACCGCCGCCGAGAGGCCGAGGGCATAGGGCACGAGAGCGACCCCGCCAATGAGCGCCGTCCGGCGCAATCCGCGGGCCATCGCCGCGAGTCCCGTCAATCCGGCGTGGACGTATGAGAAATTGAACCTGAACCAATAGACCGCGGCCGCGGCATTGCCGGCGTGGGCGCACCACAGGAGGTACAGCGCGGGCGGCACCAGGGCGCCGGCCACCTGACAGAGCGCCATGGTCACGGCCCAAAGCCAGGAAGCCCGCCCGAGGAGCGGCCACCAGCCCAGCATCCCAATCGAGGCGCCAAGGAAGGTGAGGCCCTGATACTTGAACAGGGCAGACGTTCCAATCAATCCACCAATGGCCAGATGAGTCGCCAAACCGAGCCCGCTGACCCGGGGGACCTCCCAGGTACCCTTTGAGCGACGTTGTCGCGAGAGAGCTCGCAGCAGGAGCCAAGCGGCCATCGTTTGGGGCGCCAGCAAGAACAGCTCGCAATTTGCCGCGAGCGCGTCGTAGTCGTGCCAGGTCGTCGAGAAAATCAGGAAAAGCCCGGCTGCCGCCAACGCGGTGCTCTTGGAAACGTTGGCCCCGCCGGCGTCGTCGCGTCCCGCCTGCCACCGGATCGCGAAGAGCAATCCCGCCGTCAACAACACCGACAGGATGACCAGGGCGTGGGCACCCTGCGTGTTGTAGCGCCCAAACGCCGCGAAGGCGGCCTGATAGACGTGGTAGATGAGCGGCGGTTTGTGATCGACGACGTCGCGATAAAGGAGATCCCCACGCCCCAGCGCGTCGGCGGTCGTGGCGTAGATGGCCTCGTCGTCGGACAAGAGCGGCCGGCAAAACGTCGGCACGCGCAGGGCAGCGCCCAAGACGAAGGTAGCAAGTACGATCGCCTTGAACGTCCGCATAACGTGGCTGTGACCGTCATGATACATAGGAAGGCCGATGGAGGCCCCCATCCTTTCGTTGGTTCTTCCCATCTACAACGAGGAAGAGATCATTCCCGAGCTCGACCGGCGGCTGCGCGCGTTCTTGGCCGATGTGGGCAGCGGTGTCGGCGAATCGTGGGAGGTCATCTTCGTCAACGACGGTTCGAAGGACCGATCGCTGTCGCTGCTCAAAGAGCTCGCGACGGCCGAGCCCCGCTACAAGGTCCTGTCGCTCTCCCGCAACTTCGGGCATCAGATGGCGATCACGGCGGGCCTCGACCGCGCCAACGGCGACGCGGTGGTGGTCATGGACGCCGACCTGCAGGATCCGCCCGAGGTGGTGAGCCAGATGCTGGCCAGGTGGCGGGAGGGGTTCGACGTGGTGTTCGCCGTTCGCTCGCGGCGGCACGGAGAAACCGCGTTCAAGAGACTCACCGCCGCCGTGTACTACCGCCTGCTGCGCGCGATGCTGGGTGGCGCTCCGATACCGGTAGATGCCGGCGACTTTCGACTGATGAGCCGCCCCGTCGTGTTGACGTTGCGCGCGCTGCGCGAGCAACACCGGTTCGTGCGGGGCCTGGTCTGGTGGGTGGGCTTTCGGCAGACCGCCATCGCCTACGAACGACCGGCCCGCCTCGCCGGTGCGACCAAGTATCCCCTGCGCAAGATGCTCCACTTCGCGGTCGACGGAATCACCTCGTTCTCGACGGTGCCGTTGCGCATGGCGACCTGGTTCGGGGTGCTGGCCGGGCTCACGGCGATGGCCGGCGGGGTCTGGGCGGTGTGGGAGAAGCTCTACGGGAAATACACCGTTCGGGGATGGACGACGATCATGATCCTGGTCGGCCTCGGATCGTCGGCGCAGCTCCTCATGACGGGGATCCTGGGTGAATACGTGGGGCGCATCTACGAAGAGGTGAAGCGCCGGCCGCTCTACGTCGTGGATGACGAGATCAACATGCCCCGCCTCGACTCCCCGCGCGATCCCCGCGCCTCGGCGGCGAAATGACTCCGCGGCCGCCGGGCGCTCCTGTCGATTTGTCCGGCGTCGTGCGGCCCGGCCTCATTTGGTGAAGAGCGTCAGGTCGATCGAGTCCGCCAGCTTCTGATAGCCCGCCGGATTCAGGTGCAGCCCGTCGGTCTGGGCCCAGGTGTCGTATTGCGCCTGCAGCTTGGGGGGATTTCCACCGTCGGTGACCGCGGCGTCAAAATCGAGGAAGCCATCGAAGACCCCGCTCTTGATGTACGTGTTGACCTGCTGGCGGACGGCCTCGGTCGCGGCGGTGTAGTAGGCGTTCGCGCCAAAGGGCGTGATGGTCGCGCCATAGATGAGCAGGCCCTGCGCATGTGCCTGGCTGATCATGCTGTCGTAGACAGGCTTCATCGAGGCGAACGACGCGCCGCCACCAATGTCGTTGACGCCATCGAAAACGATCACGTACCGAACGCCGCTCTGCCCGAGCACGTCCCGGCTGAAGCGAGCTTGAGCCGCCGTGCCGGTCCCCACCAAATTGGTGGCACCGATCCCCTGATTCATGATGGCCACATTGGAAGGCGCGCCATTCGCCTGCAGGCGCGCGGCCAGATCGTCGGTCCACCGATTGTTCTTGTCCGTGTCCGTGCCCCGGCCGTCGGTGATGGAATCGCCAATCGCGACGATGGCCTTGTCCGCGGCGGGAGCCATGACGTTGATGCCGGAGATGGTGTACCAGGCGACTACCTGCTGCGCGGAGGTCATGTTGGCCGCGCCGACGTTGGTGCTGCCTGTTTGTTGGTAGGACGTGGTCCTCGAGCCCGCGTGGCCGGTGAGATTGCTTGGAACGCTCCCGAAGGCGATCGTGATGGAGACGTTGCCGAGCGCAGCGACGGTGAAGGCGAGCGGATCGGACCAGATCTCCTGGCCCGCCGCGATGGTCACGGAGGCAGTTCCCGAGAAGGCGAGGGCCTTGTCGGTGGTGACGTCGATGCTACCGTCGACGGCGGGCGTGGCTTTGCAGATCGCCACGTGAGCCGCATTGATGGTGACCGGTCCATTGCCGGACAAATTGGAGAATTGAACCCGAATTTGGCTGGCGCCCAGCGAGACGTGCACGACCTGGCGAAGCACGCTGTTCGAGAGGGAGGCCGGTGGCAGGTTGCCCGAGGGGACCGGATAGGGTGACGCGGTCCAGGCGCCGA
>OCTA010003042.1_pt1 | contig 15000 bp, 17 predicted proteins | sample 1538991 | NCBI WGS metagenome assembly OCTA01 (sample SAMEA3539302, study PRJEB22396) | soil metagenome | biome: tundra; feature: field; material: soil | place: USA | collected 2010-05 | depth 0.15 m | reverse complement strand
GGTCGAGCAGTTTGAAGCTGCTGGTGAACGCGTTCTGGAGGGAGTAGGCCGTCCGTGGCCGAAACTCCTCATGTGCGGGTTCTTGCCAGTTCCGCCACACTTCCCGTGCGAGGTGCTTGGGGGCGTCGAGTTCGTCTTCGACGAACGCCTTGAAGATGGCAAGCCGCGCGCGGTCGTCCGTAACCTGGATCTCCTTCCACGCGGAAACCTGGATCTGCATCGGCTCGAATCCGCGCTGCGCCTCCCAAGATGCCGCGATAGAAGAGAGGCGGCCCCACGATGAATTTGTAGGGCATGATTCCATATTGGCGATCCACCCTTGTCAGCGCGGCCCATGTCCAACCGTTCCGCCCGCGCGGAGCCGGGAACAGGGGACCGACACCGCCACCGGGATTTATGCTATTCAGGTCCTTGAGCCACCCCTAGTTTTCCGGATTTCAACATCAAATCAGCCGCCTGGAAGATCCTCTGCGCCGACTTCTCAGGAATGGAATCCACGCACAGCCAGTGCTGGACGTAGCCTCGGCTGAATTCCACGCCGGGGAGCCCGAGGCTCTCACAGCAGATCATGGCCACGCACTCGGCCTCGACCTCGCGCAAGGACCGCTCCGTGTCGTCGCCGCCGTGGTGGAGCAGAACGTGTGCGATTTCGTGGAATAGCGTCTTGTGAGGCATGGCGGCGATGGGTGAAATTGCGACCGTCGCCGTTCCGGTGGCTGCGTAGCCCTGCGTATTGCCGTCCACCAGCGCGAAGCTCTCCTCCCGAATATTGAGCGCCGTGAGCGCCGTCGCCTTGTCCCATGTCGGGATCGGCTCCGGCTCGTAGGGCGCACCCTCCGTTTGGGAGAGAACAAACCAGTTCTTCTTGAAGACGAAGATGACCCGGCATCCCGGTCCCTCGCCGTCGCCAGTGGGCGCCGGGCTCTCTTGAGAACGCTTCGCATCCCATTCTCGGGCCTTGAGCTTCAGGGGCATGCAGAGTTCCAAGGCTCGCTGGCCTTTCCGAACGTGCCGACCGAGTTCCTTCCAGCGGTTGAAACTCGCCAGTGGTCCCGGTTCGATGACGCGAGCGCGGCACTGCATCAGGGCCAGAATCTGGTTCCCGAGGCTGTAGTTCCAGAAGCGTGAATAGGCCTCGTGGACAGTGCCTGGTTTCGTGACAGCCTCTTCGAGCAGGCACTGCCAGGATAATCGGCCGTTCTCTGTGGTTTGTGTGGTAGCGATGATGACCTCCCGTGCCAGCGCGGAACGCTGACGCGGTTAGTTATCGCTCGAATTGTTGTTGATGGCCACAGAATTCGCGTGGTACGTATGATAACGTGTGGCAACTAAAGCCATGCCCGTCCGAATCTACCAACGCTATGGGTCGGATTGGTTTGCAAACACAGCGACAAAGGCCAGCGCGAATACCTGACGCTCTTCAGAACGTTCTGAGGCATTCCGCTGTGCCTACGGTGCGCTCTATCTTTCGGTTCCAGCAGTCTGGGCGGAGACTCGTCAGATCGTAAGCGGACCGTAGGACGATCGGCTACTTCCCCTCTGAACTCGGCAGTACCGTTCCATCTTCAAACGCAATCCGAGTGACTCGTGCATGATATTTCGCTGTTCCGCCCACTATCAGCGGAAGGATTTTGTCGTACGGCTGGTCATCGATGAATTGATTATCCTCGAACTGATATCCGCTCCCACGTCTCGACTCTTTCCCCGGCAAGAGCTTGTCGTCATCACGGAATCCGAAGCCGTACACTTCTTTCCCAAAACCGTCAAGCACTGACAAGCGACCCCTGAGTCCAACAATGGTTCTGTCACTGACATTCTTGAACACCACGCTAACGGTCGCCGTATCACTAAAACGACTGGCCGCGTAGTTCTTCGATGAATGCGTTCCGTTAATGGATACCACCTGGACATACGGAGATGGATCCAGATCGGGCTCGACAGGCGGGGCCTCAGTTGCTGAAGTGGCCTCCTCCGACCTGGAGGAATTGGTTGTTGTCGCGGGCATTCGAGCCCGAACCTGCTTCGACGGAAGGCTAAAGCCAAATGCTATTCCCGCCGTTGCCGCGACTGAGACCAATGCAAGCGTGGCAAAGTTCCGAGATTGTTTGACCGTCAGGCCTACGGACAGTAGCAGGACGACCGAACCGCACAGACCTATCCAATAGCCATAGTCCAGCCCAGCTCGTGCTGCGGACGTAACTTCTGTTCCGAAGAGCGTAGCATTGCCGGAGGTTGCCGCACTATGCGCGCTTAACGCAAATGAAACCCCGTACCAGGTGAAAAACACTATTAGCACAAATGGCAGGAATCGCAAAGACGATGTGACGTGACGCTGCCATGATTCCGGCAGCCCAAGCACTCCCCAGTGGTGGTGAATGAATTGGGCTAGAAGGTGAAAGACCGCTAGGACTAGCAGTACCCAAGCATAGTCGACGTACAGACCGCGGATCTGGATCGACCCGTACGGAGCCAAAATACTAGCCCATGGCAGGAAATAGCCAAAGCCGATCAAGGCCGCTCCGGTCGCCTGAGCACGACGAAGAAAATCTTCACTCACCTATTTCTCCCTCGAGACAAAGTCGTCGAGATACCAACGTTTGTTGAACTGGGTGAACTGATCCGTTTCTTCTTTCAAAATCCAGAACAATCCTCCCGTTGGCTCCGCAAAGGGCTGCTCTCCAGCCATTGTCGAGAGATGGTGAGCGAACGTTCGAATTGTGTAAACGGGATTCTCGGAATCATACGCTCTCCCGAGCTGTTGGAAATACTCCCCCGAAAGAACGAACTTCTTCTTGCCGTATGCCGCTAGGATTACGCGCTCATAACTGTGGTCTTTCTGTTCTCTCGCGAACTGCAACAACGTGCGAAACACATCGATCTGTGTAGACTCTCCGTCCACCTTGGTCAAATTGAAGACAACAATTGTCGTATCTATCCAGCCATCGAAATGCGCAGTGGCATGAACGACTCGGTTGCGCGGATCAGCCGTGAGCACCCGCTGAAGGGGTTTTTCGAGCGAGGTCTGGTTGAAGATCCATACACCGCCGACGCCAGCTACGGTCACCAAGACAACTAAGATCACAAACATCAGCAGAAACTTAGGCCTTGAGGATCGACCATTCTGTTCAACCGTTTCGGGAGACAACGGTGTGATGCCTGACTCTTCTGTGGGACGGGTTTGGCTCATTTATAGCTCCGCAACTAGGTTCGGACCACTCGATGGAAGGCTCCAAAGGTCCATGTGGCAACCGAACCATGTATCCACGCGGATCGGAGAAGTTCAAGGCTATTCCTGCACTTCGGAACCGACCTCTTCTCAGTGACTTTGTTGCATTTGACGTGGCCTGGAACAGCGACCGTCACTTTAGAGATAGCCAATCGAGCCCACCACCATGGCTGGAAGCTGACAATTCATTTCAGGCTACCATTATAGGACATCGTAGTCCCAAATGCTCCACAATTCGTGGATCAACCTATCGCTCACCAGGTAGCGTTCGCCGGTTGGGCCTCCACATCATCGGTCGGGCAGCGTCCCCAGGCACCGGGGTCGCCGGGTCAACCGGGTCGGTTCACCTCCGTCGCCGGGAAGGGGTCTAAAGGCTTTGAACCCTTTTCGCGTTACGGCCAAAGTTGACCCCGTTGACGCCGTTGACCCCGGGCCAGGCCCGAGTAGGCTTGCTTTGCTCCGCTTTGCGGACGGCAGGTAGGCGGGTGTGTCCCCGGTTTGGAAGTTGCTTCATTTACTCGGTCGTCAGTTTCCGCATCCTCGGGTTCGTCGTCTTCCGCGACGGGTTCCAGGTGGAAGCCGACCGACAACGTCTCGGGCATCCACGCCAATGGAGATGAACTGGAACACGGCCCTCCGAATACGCTATGATCGAAGCGATACTGGAACCGGAAAATAGGATCAGATCATATGGAAACCCCCGGAAAGATTGTAATTGCAGCCGAGCGCTTGAAACAAGGACATCGGATTAATCGCATCACTGTGCGTGATTTTCTGAGACATTTCGGGGCAGAGAGGCGCGGAGCTGCGAAGGTTCAGGCAATACGAACGATCCTCGACTCTCTCGACCTCAAAACCGAGCCTGATTTCGAAACGGCTTGGATTGACGGTCTCATCTGGCTTCGCCTCAAGGACGGTGCCCTTGTCGAGCCGTGCGACTCCGCATTACCGGAGGTGACCGCCATAGAACAGCTAAACGGGGATCTCGAAGAGATTATTCTCGAGAGCACGCCTTCGGCTGTTCAGCAGGCCGAGGAACAAGCGGAATCGGCGCCTACGTCAACCGAGCCGGAAACGCCCAAAGAGCCAAATACGATTGAACCTGTCTCCGAGGTAGACCCCACTTTTCGGATCGGCAGCTTACCCGCCGCAAACAAGAAGCTTATTGCCGTTAATCAGGACGACTCACTTACAAAGGCAATTACGCTAATGCTCCAGCACGACTTCTCCCAATTGCCCGTCATGCAAGGAGAACGGGAAGTGAAGGGGGTTGTAACCTGGAAATCGATTGGATCCAAGAAGACGCTCGGAGCGAAGTGTGAGAACGTTGGGGACTGTCGCGAAGACGCCCGTATCGTGGATTCAAACAGGACCTTGTTCGATGCGATTCCGACCATTGTGGAGTATGGCTACGTACTCGTTCGTGATCAGCGTGACCGAAGAATCATCGGCATCGTAACCGCTAGTGACCTGAGTCTTCAGTTTCAGGCACTCGCCGAACCTTTCCTGCTCCTCCGTGAAATCGAGCTTCACGTCAGGCAGTTACTTGGAAATAAGCTTACACAGTCGGATTTTGATCTGTTTGACAAGGCGCAACCGTCCACTCACAAACCCCAGAATGTCGCCGACCTGACATTCGGCCAATACGTTCGGCTCTTTCAGCATCCACAGGTATGGTCAAAGCTCGATTTGAGGATTGATTCCGGAGTGCTGATTGCGCTTCTTGAAGATGTTCGTCTAATCCGCAACGATGTAATGCATTTCGATCCAGATCCCATGACGTCAGACGAGCTAGGCACGCTCAAGAGAGCCGTTCACTTCATGCAGGCGCTCTACGATCTGCTACCGAGAACTGCCGATCCCGGCGCGTAGCCGTAAAGCCTCTGGCGACCCTTCGAGTTCTCAAGTTCCTTCTCATGCATGCTTCGGTCACCCCACCACTCTGAACGGGTGGCGAGGCGAGGCGAGCGACGACGTCCTTCCGAACAAAATCCCCGATGTGCCAAGGCCAAGGCGGAAGCTGTTTTTGTGGATTCCGAGCCTATCGAACGGTGTCACAGAGACCGCCGAAACTCACCTGGTAGGGGTCCCCACAAGCCGATCTGTAGCCCAGTGCCTGCGGGTGGTCTTCATCACCGGAAGCTCGGTTCTTTGGCCTTCGCAGCCCCAGGGAGCGCTCCGCCGCACCAGCCCCGTGCCAGCCTGAGCCTGACGCCACCGAGCGGTTAGCGCAGCTCCGAAGATCCCTCCGTGAGTTCGTCCACGCCAGGAACCACTGCTCCGACCTCCTGGACCTCTTCTGCATTTACGACGGCTCCGGCATCCTCGCTAGGCACTGCCTCCTCAACCGCAGCTACCTGCTCGGCCGCCCCAGCCTCCACGACGTCGGTCGGCTCCGCCACAACCTGCGGAGCAACCTCGCCGCGTTCGGCGACGACGGGAACGGTGGCGCCCAGGATCTTCTGCAACCGTTTCGGCAGGGATTCGATCACCACAGTACGGTCAACGCCGCATGAATCGAAGTCGATGCCGAACGGCACGTCTCGATCCATCAACCATTTCGTGACGAACGCGGCGACCTCGACTTCGAGGTCCTTCTTCTGGCCTCCTTTCAGGAACGTGACGACCGATTCCTCCTTCAGGTCGCTCGTTGTGATCAGCGGAAATGAAATCCAAACCTTCTTGGCCATAGTTTTACCCTTCTCCTTTTCGGTGATTTTCATCCAGCGACGGCAAGCGACGCCGCAGAACCGCCAGCCGCGAATCAGTATTCTTCCGGCAACAGAATCGTCGTCGATGACCGATCTGCCTCGGTGATAATCCAGATCTTCGTGCCGTCCCGCAGGTGGTACGCGGAAAGAATCCGGAAATCTTCCTTGACGGAGAGCTCGTTCTCGGCGCGGTCCTCGTCGTCCACGTCGCCCCAATCGCCAACGCCGTGGCGGTGCAGGAATTCTGCGGCCGTCTCTTCACAGCGCTCCAGCGCATCCAAGGCACCTGGAGTCGCAACGATTGCCCCGAGACCGAATCTAGATGTAGCGATGATAACCTCCTGCGTCAGCACGGAACGCTGACGAAGTTAGTTATCGCTCGGTTCTGCAAGAATCGCCACAGAAATTGCGGTAGGGGTTCAAAGTCACGGAACGATCCTTGGTCAAAGAGTTATCTGGTAGGTTACCCTGGGACGGCCACCGGACCCACGCTCGCTGGCGCCGGGTGGGGTCCAGCTCGACCGCAAGGACGCTGTTTCTGGACCTGCCGCAGGTCCAAGGCGCTCCTGCGGAAGCCCAGGTCAGGCAACGGGGGGTGGCGGCAAACCGCTCCGGCTGCGCCAAAGGCCGCGCAGGCTGCGTTCTTGGCGGTGGGCGGCGCGGCGGTCCAGGTACCCGGGACGCTCACGCAAAGAGCGTCGTAAATGTTCCAGTGCCGTTCATGATCACTCGTGCCCTCGCACTGGAGCAAACGAGCCTACTGGGGCAGGAAGTGCCGGCTTAATGACGAGAACGGGATCCGTTAGGGCCGCAATCGCGGCAAGCGGATCTATCCACTTACTCCAGATTGCCGCAGCGCCTATTAGTGAAATTCGACTCTCCGAGGTTACTGCACACTCCAATGCACCAGTCGCGAAAGCTCGTACGGCAGTCGCTGCGTCATGCTGGTCAGCTCTCTTGCATTGATCGCAGCGAGGGGAGCGCTCCCTGGGATGAAGTTTACAGCGCGCTTTAGCCTTGCCTGAAACAAATGCCTCCCAGCAGAACAGAATCGGATCAGTTCCCCGAGGAGGCCAGTCCTTCCGCGCCACCGTAAAGCCAATACCGTGTGTGTGTATCTCCCGAAGGATCCAAGCGGCTTCATGTAGGCCGAGCGTCGCTACGTATGCTCCGGTCGACGCAAAACATGATCGGTTCCCCTCGCCCTGCCGTTCGTGACAGAGGTCTTTCACAGACTTCGGGACGGGAAGGAAGAGCGGTGATTCGAAGCCCAGAGCAACGCTCCTTCGCGCTCGGAAATCATCCTTGATCGACCGAGCAAGGACCGTGATGTCTGAACAAACTTCAATCTGTTCTGGCTCCGAAGAGGCGATCCTTGCCCACGCGAACCGGTTTTGAAAGGTAGATCCGACGTCGCAGGCATAAACGGCAAAGTCAGGTACGATGCTCATAATGCTAATTGTGCCACGATATCGGTACACTCGTAGCGCATTCCGTGGCGAACCCTTCCGATTGGTCCTTTCAGCCATGAAGGTGACGGTGATTCTGAGTTTGGCTGACAGTCAGACATTTCAACTGCGCGGTGCGCTGAACATGTCTCCTTGCGCGGTATGCGGATAATAGAGCCAGAATGATTGTACAGGTCCAATGCTACGCCGGGAGAAAGGCGGACGAGCGCCCGGTTCGCTTCCGGATTGGCGAGCGCGATTTCATGGTGGAGGAGATCGTCGAGCAGTGGTACGTCCCGGATGACACCTTCTACCGGGTGCATGCTGACGACGCCAAGGCCAGCCAAGTGCGAGCCCGATCACGCGGCTCTATTGCGCTTTGGGTTGCATTTCGGGATTGATCGCCTCAACTCGCACGATCTTGCAGAATGCTTGAACGACCTGTGCCCCTGCCGTAAGGACCACAGTCCGGAATATCTCAAGAAGCTCCGCATCACTATCCGGCGAGAATTCGAGCCAGGATGGGAGCCGCAGGGGTTGTGGTCACCGATGGCGAAAAGTGCGGAAGCGCTATTCCAGGCCTGCGACCGCATAAACATATGTCCTATCATGGCCGAATGCAAGCGCGTTTTCGGGGACCTATCCAGGACTTCGTCACGCAACCTTTGGTCCGTGAGTGGCGTTAGCTCACCTCGTGTAGGCTTCCTTTCATGAAGCTCACATCGGGCGCTACGAAGCATTCGTAAGCATAAACATTTCGAAAGGAGCGATATCTCGTTCCTCGTGAATCACTGCTGCTTCACCGGACACATACTTCATTTGTGCCAGCTTCCCACCGTCACGAAATGAACTGCGCAATCCTCTGCTAAAAAGATCAGCAAGTGCCGAGTTCCTGTTCATCACTTGCCCCCCCGAGACTCCTCAAACAGCAACTAACCAAACAAATAAAACAGCCGAAGCGGTTCATAAAACTCAATTGTCGACATCTTTTTTGACGGGGAATCTCACAATTCATTCTTTCGTCTCCAACTTCCGAAAGCCTATCCGCTACTCCCCAACCGACCAGCGCCAGAGTTTGACGATCTCAAATATGCTTGATAGTTCTTCGACGACTTCAGCATGTAGCTTCTCCCTTCAATCACAAAACCATCCAAATTGTGCTCTATCGTATAGGCCGAGAGATCGGCTATGTTGTTTATGAATCCTCTTTCTTTGAAATTCAGGGAAGTATTGCACAAGACACCGTAACCGGTAAGTGCCTTGAACGCCATAAGCAGCTTAAATAAATGGCTGTTAGTCGCGGAGGACACCGTTTGAATGCGCGCCGTCCCATTAACATGGGTCACCGCAGCTAGTGCCTCCGTAGAAACCAGTTGAGTGTAAAGCATGAATGGGCTCGGGTGATCGCAGCCAAACCACCTTGCGGCATCTTCTTCGAGCGAAACGGGTCCAATCGGACGAAACTGTTCGCGCTGCTTAATCTCATTCAGCCGAACCCTGGTGCTACTATCGAACGGCGAAGCAAGAATAGAACGGTTTCCCAACGCGCGTGGTCCGATTTCGCATTTTCCATTTACCCATCCGACGATCAAGTTGCTAGCCAGCATGCTGGCAACTACTGCGTAGTTCGTCTTGTCCTCATCAAATAAAGATGCATCGAATACGTCATCGGCTATAAACTCGAGACCCGAGTAGACATTCCAATCTATCTTTGGGTTCCCTGAAAAATAGAACTGTGCGTCAATCCCTGTGCCGATCGCTGAGCCTGAATCGTTGGCAACAGGAGGCACAAATACCTCTGAAAAGAGATTGGTCTCCCTCCACTTCGTATTCCAATCACAATTTAGTCCGCACCCCCCAGTAATCAGCAACGGCATGCCTCTCTTCATATTCGACTTGGCAAACTGAAAGAAACGATCGAATATTCTGTTGCTGAAAATACCCGCGAAGTTACGAAACTCCGGATCATCCAGCCCTACGTTGTAGTGTCGGAAATGCCGTAAGGCCTCACACTCCTTCGGCTTGAGGTGCAGGCACTCCTGCATTAGAAACGCGATTATTTTCTCCTCATCATCCAAAGCCTTGCTTCGCCTCGAAAATGAAGCCAAAGCCATGAGCTTGCCCGCGTCAGAAAATCGGGAGAATTCCGCAACACTCTTATCAAAGGTCGGATCCGCCAAGCCGTAGAGGAGGGCATAGCGATGTCCCGGTTCAGGCATGACATCGGCGAGCTTTGTCAAGTTCAACTCGGAATCGATTTTGTAGAATGAGCCGATCACTCCTTCCCAAAGTAACGCATAGCACGGAGTGCCCTTGGGCAGATTCGACATACCAAAGGCACAGAGAAGGTGGGAACGTTCGTGGGAAGATGAGAAGTATTTAACCGTCTTCCCCAATAGGCGTTTTTGACCAACTATAATGTCGCTGTTACTGACGCCATGGTATCCAGCAACACCGTGCTGCTCACACATAGGCGCGTCGCTAGGCCGCCACCAGCCTCCCTTACAAAGAACGTCGGGAACTTCATTGAGTTCGCCGAGAACGCTGAACACATCCGGAACGGACAGTGGTGAATGTCGATAGCGGGAGTTTTTCTCAGCCTCAATTGAGGCTACTAAATGTCCGTCCTCAAGATAGGCGAATGCGCCATCGTGGCCCGGATTGAATGATAGAATGTTCATTGTGTTAGCTGACTCGAGTCAAAACTACCCAGCCTAACTTGACCAGCGTAGATTATCAGGCCTGACGAGGAAATAGCGGAATTCGCCTCCAGAGCGATCGATCCTACTATTGTGGTTGCTGGGAGCCGTCGATTGTTGATTCGCCCGGCAAGTTGGGCAGAACGAGACGGCCAAATATTGACATGCAGCGCCATTGGAAGGTGCGGGATTGGCGTCGGATCCCAGATTGCGCGTCTATGGACCAAATGATCGTCAACCAACCAGCGGATCTCGCACGGATTCCATTCAATTGCGAAGCGGTGGCTTGCTTTGGATGCGTCAAACCCGAGTTCAATATAGCTTGGAGCACCTCTATAGCCATAGTCAAAGTGTGCTCCTTCGCCACCCGGGTTGTAGAAGACATTTGCCAAGAGGCGGTCTGGTCGATTCCCTGCGATCTCGATATCTATTTCCTGTCGTGGTGAGTTGCGGTGAAGAAAGACTCCGGTGACTATCCCGGGTACATTTGAAGCTTTGATAATCGCTTCGAATCTTCCGAACAGGTACTGGTCCCGACTGCATAACGAAGCGGCGGTATAGTCTCGAACGCCCAGGGGCTCTCTTCTGACGGAAAGCGCTGCCCCAATTCCAGACGTGAACTCGACGTTTGAGGGGCGAAACAACGCCAAATTGTCCGTGAAAGTGTCATTTCGTAAAGCCAGCGTCTCGTGTCGAGGTATTCCAAATAGTCGTTGATTCTAGCGAACGTTCCAGTGCCCGTCTGACCATCCTCAGTCGGGACGGAGCGAATGCCTTGCCACCACTGACGCGGCTCAATGACCCATGGCGACCTATCACGCCTAGGCGCTTTGCATTTTGCGCCTTGGTCGGCTTCAATGGCTGCGTCGAGAATTGGTCTTTTGCCAAGGTCCTTCAGCGTAGGGAAGGAGCAAGCAGGCGGTGCACATCTGAGGTGTTCGCAAACGACTTGCCATTTGTTCGGTTCCTCTGAATGAAGCACAGCGATGTCAGCACCATTGAGGACGTTCTCAACATTGAGGAAAGTGTAATCTGCAATGATCCCGTTGGCTGAGGTAAGAATAAACTTTGCCTTCGGGTACCGGCTTCGGAGTTCCCTGACGTTCGCGTCCAAAGATCCGATGTTCACATATGCGTCAAAAAGCCGATCGCCTCTTCCCTCAAGAAGCCGTTCTAGTTCAGGAGCTGGTAATGCTTGGAGATCACTGCAGCATCTGTATCCGAGCATAGACAAAGCCATTGCAAGCGATGAATGGCCAGAGCCTTTAGGCCCAAAAGCAAACACTGGATGCTCAGTTGGGCGGATGTTAAATAGGGATGCTCCTTCACTAGTAATCGCGCCAATTGTAGTGAGAGTGGGAAGTATTGAATATGAGTTGGTGGATTTAGCGTCGCGTCGTTGACTAATAATAGGCCGTTTAGTCGCACGTATATCCAGGAATTTGAATTGGTGATTTATCCAGAGGTCAATGGGGCCGCGACAAGGAAGGAGTCGGAGGAGTTTCTGAGCACCCTCGCGCGAAAGAACATATCCGGACAGGTACCAGAGCCCGCGCACTGGGCGGAATACGTTATGTGACAGAAATGTTTTTGGAGCACCGTGTTTCACTTCGAGATACGACACATAAAGAACGTCGAATCGTCCATCCTTATCACATCCCGTCATGACTTCGTCCCACGCCTGGTCAAAGTGTCGTGTAAAGCCGGAATGAAACCATACGTCATCCTCAAGGATAAGTCCATACGCATGATCACTTGCCGCAACCTGCCTCCAAACAGTGATGTGCGATCGAGCGACTGCGATCTCAGCTCGGCTCATTCGAATTGGAGCATTTAGGTCGAGCTGAGTGGGAAGAACTAAAGGTTGGGGTTCTACAAAGAGCTGATCTCCAAGTGTATAATGCGGATCAATGTCGGCATCCTTGGGTGGCTCCTGCGAGAATGTATTAGCATCGACGGCAGCATGCCGCTCGGTCAGGCTCAAGAGGTCAGATCCCGACGAGTCCAATATGTGCTTGAGCTCTTGCGCCATCTTGGACCAGCGGCCCGGTTCACGATCGAGGTTGATGACATAGATCTTCTCAACCCCGGGGCCTTTCTCTGCTCCGTGGACACCGAATGCTCGACACTTCCGGCTCGGCAGGAGCCTCCGAAGAGCCAGCCAGAATCGAAAAGCTTGACTGACAGCTGCTAGTGGAGGGCGCGCCAAGTTCATAGCTCTTCCGAGCGCCATGAGGCCCGATACGCTTGCTGATTCGAAAGCCTCCAGTTTCTCTTATCACTCCGGTAACTGAGTGGCCATTTACTGGTAGAAGTCTTCTCCCAATCGCGCACGACGAGCAGCACTTCCTCCGGGTGGCTTTCATTAGTAACCACTTCAAATACGGATCTAGTGAGGTTGCCGGGGCCAGTGGTTGCCTGGACTTCGGGCAATCTGCCTTTCGATTCTTGCTCAAGCGATGTCGTGGCGTTCAGCAGTGCACGCTCTATAATAGGATGATTGCGAGCCGCGATCAAAGGCGTGGTGTTGAAGTAGTAAATCCAACTTAATTGGTTTGCGCCCGGATTGACGAACACTGAGGGCGGAACCATCTGAGCTGTCGCAACGTCGTAGCAGAAAGGTTGAAGCTTCAATCGCCCATCTGTAAAGAGGTGATCGATTGTCGTTCCGTGATAGACATCGTCAGCGTCAACATAAAATCCTCCCTCCACGAAGATGTAGGAGTAACGGAAGTAGTCTGACTTCATTGAAGGGTGATAGCACTTGTCAAAGGCTTTCTCATATCTCGAACCCAAGTGGATCCGGATAAAGTCCCTCGCAGAACTCTCGTCGAACACCTGAAGCTCGAATCCGAACCGTTCGAGCGTCTTCCACGACTCCATGCACTCCCTAACATCCTCAGGCAATCGGCCAAGATCGTCCCAAAACTGCACTATGCATCTGGGAGGTGGAGCGAGGTGCCCCGTGGGCACACGGGCCCGCTCATTGGGGCGTTGGACTAACTCCCGGACGAAGTTGGAGCGATCACGCTGGTTGTTTTCGAGAGGATCTTCTTCACAGAACTCGTGTGCAATCATGTGGTCTTATATTATACCTTCTCATCAAGGGGCAGAGCAAAGACGTTGACGCGGAACTCGGAGTGATCGGCATTGCCGCGCACCATGTCGGCGGCTTTATCTGACCAATACGTGAAGGTGCCCAACAATGAGGCATCGCACTGCGGATTCCGACCGCCCATGCAACCCTTCCTCGCGGAGCGTGTTAACGTATTCGCTTGATGGAACTGCCTGTCTGGTTCGCGCTTCTGATGTTGCTCTCGCCCCTGTTCCTGCTCGTCGCGCTGGTAGTCGCCCTGACTCGTGTCTTGGCAGGCGACGACATTGGCTTGAGCGCGCGGCCTTTCTACTCGTCCCTTTGAGCGGCTCACTCGTTTTTTCAGATGAGTACCGTCATCTAGGTCGAGACCATCAATTCTCTTTTTCCTTCGAAGAGGTCCTCGGCGGACCAATCGCATCGGCTGGCATCGCATCTGCGTCCGTTACTGTCCTGCTGGTGCTCCTCCGCTGGTTGGTCCGAAGGATTGTTCGGCGGATCATCCAAAGTGAGTCCTGAGCTTCCATTTCTTCGATATAAAACGAGCGATACCGAACGCTCTCCCGGTTCTCAACCAATAGAAAATCCACGATCACGAAACATGTGCTCTCACGATTTCGGACGAGTCGTCGGCCATCCGGACAAAGGGATGGGTCCGTTGGCCGGTAGGTACCGGGAAGTCGGCTTGTGACACTTCACTCCAGATCCGTCACTCCAATTTCACTCCGTTAAGGAAGGTTCTGAAAGTGGAGTTCCGGAAGTTGCTGAATCTATTGGGCCTGAAACCAACGCCATCGACGCCTTAGTTGTTTATTTACAATCTACGGTCATTTTCCCAAGCTGGACATCACGGGTTCGAGTCCCATCTCCCGCTCCATCGTTTCAACAACTTAGCGGATTTTACTCGGCAGTCCAGAGAGCACCTTTTCGGAGTGAAATGGAGCGACGGCACCGCATTCCATTGATTCCATGAGGCTTCTCAGTCCTGAATGTCAGCTAGTCGTTCAGCGAGGCACCTCTCTAGAGAACAGTCCACGGTCGTTCCGCGGCAGGCGACGGCGGGCGCGCCCGTGCTGCCGTGTTGGCCCGACGTGGGCGCAGGGCAAGACCTGGGTGCCCACCGCAAGGACGCTGTTTCTCGACCTTCGAAGGTCCAAGGTGCTCCTGCCAACGTTTGGCTCAGGCACGGGCAACCCTCAGCCAAGCCGCGATGCTTCCGCGACCTGCTCCGGCGATCAGGCGCTCCTCTACTCAGGCTCCCGGCGAGCCTTCTTGCGGTTGCGCTTACGGGCCAACGCTTGTTTGACGCGGAGTTTCTGGCCGGGCTTCAAGTAGAAGGAGTGCCTTTTGACTTCCCCAATGATGTTCTCCGAAATGACCTGCCTCTTGAAGCGGCGGAGCGCGTTCTCAACAGTCTCGCCTTCCTGGAGCCTTACGTCAGCCAAACTGCACCGCCACCACGTCCCAATTCTTGCGCGGGCATCATACGAACTATACGAACTCTTCCGTCGTCGGAGTCGTCTCTGCCTGAGCCAGCTTCTCCGTCAGTTCCTTGCTGGGCTTGAAGCTCGCATCCCGTTTTGCGGCGATGGTGATGGTCTCCCCGGTGCGAGGGTTGCGGCCTTGGCGCTCCTTCCTCTCTTTCACCACGAAGCTGCCAAACCCGCGCAGGTCTACCCGTTCGTTTGCTTGGAGCGCTTCCGCGATCATCGCCAGGACAGAGTCCACTGCCACTTCAACCTCGGACTTCTTCAATTCAGTCTTGGCCGCGACCTTCTCAATCAATTGCTGTTTTGTCATCTTGTATTAGTTTAGCGGGTTC
>OCTA010003041.1_pt1 | contig 15001 bp, 10 predicted proteins | sample 1538991 | NCBI WGS metagenome assembly OCTA01 (sample SAMEA3539302, study PRJEB22396) | soil metagenome | biome: tundra; feature: field; material: soil | place: USA | collected 2010-05 | depth 0.15 m | reverse complement strand
GCCCGTCGAACAAATGTTCATCGACTACCTCCGCCGCCGCGACCACAACCGCTAAAGATTCGGATGAAACGTAGTATGAGGCGCGGACCTGCCCTGAGCGACAGCCGAGGGGGCCCCCGCCCGCGTGCTGGCACAATTGAAGTGACCTCGTTGATCGCAGTCTTCGTCTCAAACATTCTGAGATTGTCATGCCCAGCGGGTCGCCAGCCAGCGTGAGTCAGTAATAAGGAGATCCCGGATCGCTTGATGCGCGGATAAGTTCCTCAAGGGATGAGTCCTGGGTTGGATCGGCGGTCACTTCGAGTTTGCCCGTCCCGGCTTGGGCGCATAGTACCCCTTACGCGCTTGAACCGTCAGGTGAGACTGATTTGTAAGGCTCACTTTCAGTTTGTGGAGACGCCCGTCAAACTTCACATCCTGCGGTGAAAACGCCAGAACGTAGGAATACTCCGCGGTTACGGACGTGCGCCGGAATCCTTCGTCGACATCGTTGTTGTTATGAAAAAAAACTCCACCCGTGGCATCCGCCAGTTCGGCCAGCACTGCGGATTCTTGCGTATCGCTCAGCGATTTGTACAGGAACTTGTCCGCGCTGGGCGTACTCCGCTGGGTGATATCGGTCGCGGGAACGAGACCCCGAGGATCGAGCGCATTGATCGTGATATTCTCGCGGACCGCGCTGTCGATCACGTCCACCTGTGCTGGATCTTCAGCGATGAAAAATCCGGGGGACACGACGACGATGGTCCGCTCTCCAGGAGCTTTCGCCAGCCCCTGAACCAGATCCTTCAGAATGCGCAACGACGATTGAGTCTCGATCCTGCCAATTCCGGTCTCTTCTCTCGCTGCTGTTTGAGCCATTTGCCTGGCGGCCTTAAGGAATTTCTTGTTGCCGTCGTAAGCGCATTGCAAGGCGTCGGTCGTCGCCGTGTTCAGCGCGTCCTCATCTCCTTTGTCGACGATCAGGTCTGCCATGAAGTAGGTCATGGCCGGGCAATCTGTAGCCCGCACCCTGCCTCGCGGCTCCAAATGCACCAGCACGTCGCGCAACTTGGCGTGGTCCGCCGTAAAGTCGATACCTCGCTGCCCTGATGTGGTAAAAATGGCCGCCCGATCTGTATCTGCTGAAAGTCGGGCCAGATGCTTGTCAGCGGCTTCTCGTGCCGCCACCAGATCGATATGGTTGAGGTGTAAGTCGTCAAAGACGTAAACCGTGTAGCGACCGGCATGCCTGTTTCGTTCGACCTTCTCCGGATTCGCCCCCCCTGCGGCCTCGGCCCTCCCGCTGTCATATCGCTCGGCAGAAAACTGCGAGATCACTTGCGGCTTGCCATTGTCGAAGATTTGGAAGTCTTCCTTGGTTAGATTGCCGACCGCATTGCCATGCGCATCCCGAACCACGGCGCGCACCGGTACGAGCCTCACGTCTACCTTGAGTGTGGTCGTGGTTCCCGACGCGGAGTCCGCCCGGGTTTGTGCCCACACGGGGTTCGTGAGAGCCAGGCTCACAACCAGAAGCATTTGGCATGCCGTGCGCATGTGCGAGGAGCTGTGGACCGGCAATTATGCCACACGTCGGCGAGCCTTTGGCACCTCTCCGCCCGCGAAATCTGCAACGCCATTTCGAATCCCTGGAAATTGCGATTGCGTTCGCGTCCCAACCTTGGCACCATGAAGGGCGTCCGAATCGGATCGACAAGGAAGGTTGTGATGAAGTGCTCGTCTGTAGTTTCGCGTCGTGAGTTCATCACCGTCGCCGCCGCCGGCTTCACGCTGGCCAACTCCACACATCTGTTCGCTGGGTCGCACGAGGAAGCAGCGCAAAAGGAAGCGGCTTCCAGCAAAACCCCTGCGCCCGTCAGCCCCGACCAAGCTTGGCACGATCTCCTCGACGGCAACGCCCGTTTCGTCAAAGGACAACCCACTGGACCGCGGCGCAGTCCCGAGGTTTCGCGCTCTCGCCGAAGGCCAATATCCCGCCGTCATCGTCGGCTGCGCCGATTCCCGCGTCGCCCCTGAGATCCTCTTCGACGTAGGCGTGGGCGATATCTTCGTGGTCCGCATCGCCGGCAATGTCGTGGGTGGCGCCGGCGTGACAGTCAAGGGCAGCATCGAGTACGCCATCGCCGAACTGAACGTGCCCCTCATCGTCGTCCTCGGTCACAGCGGCTGCGGTGCGGTCAAGGCCGCCATGAAGCACATCGACGCGAAGGATTCCTTGCCCGGAGCGATCAATGGCCTCGTCGAATTAATCAAACCCGTCGCCCAGAGTCACGGCAAACCCGGCGATCCGCTCGACAACGCCGTTCGCAAGAATGTAGAGCTTGGAGTCGAACGCCTCAAGCAACTCCAGCCCATCGTGGCGCCACAAGTCAAAGAAGGCAAATTGAAAGTGGTGGGTGCAGTCTACGATCTGCGCACAGGAACCGTCACCGAACTGTAGCGAGGAATATCGTGAATCTTTTCGCGGGTTTGCCTGTGCCAGATTCCACAGTTACTTCCGTTCCCCGCATCCGCCTGTGGCCACTCACCAGCGTGTACGATGAACCATGAAACGAATCTGTACTTCTCTCCCACCTCTCAGCGTTCTGCTTCTCGCCCTGCTGGTCTTCCAGGGCTGCAATGCCATGAATCCTCTGTGCGGAAGCTCCCGACCCGCTCCCATCCTTGACTCGCTCTCTGATACCACCATCACCTTTGCTCAGGTGCAGCAGGGATTTCTTCTCACCCTGAATGGCAGCGAGTTCGTTGCCGCCTCGGTCGTCGTCATCAACGGGACGACGGTCACCACCCAGGTTCTGAGCAGCAAACAGCTGTCAGTCACGCTCACGACCACACTCATCTCCGCCCCCGGAACTGCCAGCATCACCGTGAATACTCCTAGCGGAAACTCGGGATATGTCGGTTGCACCAGCGGTGGAACCAGCCAGGCCATCGTCCTGACGATCACGTCATAGACGAACTTCTACGCGGGTTGTTTTGAAGCCGTAGCCGCCGCGTCTCGTTTCAGGCTTGCCCAATAACAAGGTCCGTGCACCACCCGCCCGCGTTTATCTCTCTTGGCCGCTTCACGCCCCGCCCGTGACCGTCTGCCTCCTTTGGCGTTCATACATATGAGCGATTCAGTACATACAAGAGGACGAAATGCCAGGAGCTTGAAGACGTCTCTTCCAGCATCGTCCCGCCAGGCGCTTCTTTGGCAACGGTCCCTTGCGAAATTAGACGGATTTTCCGTTTTCGCAAGGAGCCTAGTGTCCAAACCATCTCCTACTGGTTCGCTCAAGCCCTTTAGCCCATCGTCCGGCGGTGACGGTGATGGCAGAGAAATTGGCAACTTCATCCTGCGCGCCATTCCACGCAAGGAACGCGCTCCCATTCTTTCTTCCGCGGAATTTGTGCGTCTCAGACTTCATCAGGTGCTCCATGAGCCCGGAGAAGCCATCAAGTCGGTGTATTTCCTCAACAACGGCCTGGGTTCCGTCCTCACCACTCAGCCCGACGGCAAGACGGTGGAAGTCGGCTTGATTGGACGAGAAGGTTTTGTCGGCTTGCCCATCATCTTCGGCTTCAAGACCAGCGGACTGCGGGTCGTTACCCAGGGCGATGCCACCGCCTACCGCGTGGAAGCCAAGTTCTTGCTCAGCATCCTCCCCCAGAGCCGGGAACTGGAAAAGCAACTGCAACGTTTTTCCATGATGCTCGCCATGCAGTCCACGCAACTCGCCGCCTGCAACCGCCTGCATGATGTTGTCGCCCGGCTGGCGAGATGGCTGCTCATGAGCCAGGACCGGATCGGTAGTACCACTCTTCCCCTGACCCAGGATTTCTTGGCGCAGATGTTGGGCACTCGCCGCGCCAGCGTAACCGTGGCAGCAGGAGTTCTACAGAAAGCCGCAATAATTGAGTACTCCCGTGGCAGCGTGCGCATTCTGGATCGGGCACAACTCGAGGCAGCCGCCTGCGATTGCTATCAGGTGATCGAACGGCAGAAGAAAATCTGGCAGGCTGAGGTGGACTGAGAATTACACCCTGAGCGCAAATTCGCCCCGCTTCGCCACGTAGCGCCGGCATCTAGCCGGCCGTCGCGAGGGGCGTCTCGTCCTCGCAGTGTCCTGGATGAGCCCGGCATCACTGCGATGGCTTAGATGTGGCGCAGCAGAGGTGAGAAACACGCTGCGCCACCTGAGGAACGAAGGAAAACGATCGCGTTCGGGGTTCGTGGGGTGATCGCGATTGTCCCTTCACCACACATTGATTAAAAGTCAACCTACCAGTCCCGTCGATCGCCCGTCTGTTCAAAATTGCACAGCAGACCCTCCGACTGCTTCGTTAACGACCTCCCTGTGACGATCGCCGGGCGATGATCGTGGGCAATGATAGTCGACGAAATCTCGGCTGTGTGTGCAACATGTCGGCCATTATGTACAGAAAAGCATGTACAAGTGTTCCTGCAGGAACACTTATACGTACATTTCCGTACAAAAACACCTGCGCGAGTCCTCCTCACTGCACCGCCAAGCTAAGGGATTGCGTCTTGCTGATCCCTCCGCCCGTCCCGGTCACCGTCAGAACCGACGTGCCCACTGTCGCGGTCGACGCCGCTTTCAGCGTCAGTTTGCTGCTCCCATTGCTCGCCACGCTAGCCGGCGCAAAACTCGCCGTGACTCCCTTCGGCAACCCGCCCACAGACAGCGTGATTGCCGAAGTGAATCCGTTGAGCGCAACCGTCGTCACCGTGATCGGCATCGATCCAACCCGCGCTACGATCACCTTCGTGCCGCCCAGCGTGAGGCTGAAGCTCGGAACGATCACTGTCAGGCTCAGCGCCTGCGTCTTCGTCACCCCACCCCCAGAGCCGGTCACATTCAGCGAGTAAGTTCCGCCCGGCGTCGTCGCCGCCGTCGTGACGGTCAATGCGCTGCTGCCGTTTCCAGGCGCGGCAATGCTCGCGGGAGCGAACTTCGCCGTCACTCCCTTGGGCAGTCCGCTCACCGAAAGTGCGATCGCCGATTTGAACCCGCCGGTCGCCGCGGCCGACGCCGTGATCGAAATCGAGCGTCCCACTGCTACCGCCGCGCTGGTGGCGCTCTGCGTCAGCGTGAAGTTCGGCGCCACCACGGTCACCGCGATCGGCGCGGTCCGCGTGAATCCACCACCGGTTCCAGTTATCGTGACGGTGGAAGTGCCCGCCATCGTGCTCGCTGCGGCGCTGATGGTCGCACTCACAGGCGTGCTGCTGGTCAGAGTGGAAGAGGAGAAGCGCACCGTCATGCCACTCGCCATGCCACTAGCCGTTAAGGTAACGGGTGACCCAAATCCACCTTGCGTGGTGAGCGTGATGGTTGCAGAGGCCGAACTGCCTGCGCTGACCGAGATGCTCGAGACGTTCGGCGTCAGCGTGAAGTTCGCATTGCTGCCATCTTTCCAGTGGTTGACCAGCACGCTGGCATCGACCGATCCCAGTCCGGTGGCCTCGTCATAGCCTGTGCCCGCGTTGAACCCGGTCAGTCCTGGCACGCTGTTGTTGCCACTGGTCACGTCGTGGAACACCGCCGCGCCATTCGCCGATAGTTGTTGGTCTGCCAGCGCGTAGAACACAGGATTGGCATTTCCCTGCGCCGCTCCGGCATGCTCGTTCACCAGCGCCATCACGCTCGCGAGCGATGGCGCTGCCGCCGACGTGCCCGACGCGTAGAAGATCTTTCCCTGCACCCATAACACATAAGCATCCTCAATCGAGCCGTGCAGGGCCACGTCTGGAATATCTCTCATTCCATCCTCCGGAACTCCCGGCGCGGCCTGCCATCCCGGCTTGCGGTAGACGCGGCTCGCTCCTCCTCCACCTGCCCACAATCCGCCGCTCCATCCGCTTTCATTCCACGTGGACTCCGGAATGTAGCTGAGCGCAGAAGACTGCCCCGCGCCGTTGGTCGCCGACCAGTATTGGCCTGGGTTGTACGTGTCGTTGAACTGTGTGCCACCCACGCATGTGCTGTAAGGACTGGAGCACAACCCGTTCACGGCGCGCCCCTGCGTCGCCGTCTTCTGCGCCGGAGAATCGCAGCCCGCTGCGCCGTCGTCGCCGGATGAAACAAATACCGACATGCCCTGCGCCGCGGCCTGTGCCCGGGTGCTGTTCCAGAAGGCATTGCCCGCCGTTCCCAACGCGGCTTCGCACAAGCCATAGCTCAGGCTCACGATCGGCGCCACGTCGTGGTTGACGGCGTATTGCGCCGAGAGCGTGATCCCGTCCGACGTCCCAGACTTCGTGGTCACGAACTTGATCGTCGCGTTGTCCGCAACCGCGCCCGCCCATTCCACATCCATGGCGGACTCAAGTTCGTCGTCGCACCACGCAAATCCCGGGTCGGGTCCGTTGATGATCATCTGCGGATCGTTCGGTGGAAGGCCCGCGTTCGTGCGGAACGTCCGCACATCTGACAGCGCCACGTCCACGCGGCCGAGCACTGCAATGCTCTGCCCCGTGCCGTCGAGTCCCTGCGCATAAATGAGGACCGACGTCATAGATGGTGGCCCAGTCCTGCGGCATCAGAAAGTGAGCGCCGTTGTCTGTCGTGTATTGCGGCGCGACCACATGCATGGGCGCACTGCGAAAATCGTGCAGCGCCACTACGCCGCGCACCACCGGCGCGAGCGCCCGCGGAATCTCAGGATCGCTGGCGTTTGCGTAATGCACCGTACCCTGCACCAGATATCTTCGGATGCCGGTGTGGAAGGCCGCCTCCACTTGCGCGGCCGTGCCGCTGAACACCAGCGTGCGATGCGAAGTCGCAACCTCCTCCAGGTCGAAGCCGTAACCCTGTAGCCATGTCATCACCTGGTCGAGATCGTTTTGCGAGACGCCAAACCGACGGCCGAATTGCGCCGCCGTGAGCCAGTGATGGTAGTAAGGAGAGCCCGGATCCTGTTGCGCCCTGATCAATTCCTCCAGCGCCGCGTCCTGGGCTGGGTCAGCAGCGAGCACGAGCACCATTCGCTCCATGTGAAGATCGGGCGCAACTCTGCCGATAGAGAACTCAGGCTTGGCCAAGGGATGCCGCTGGCCAGCCAGCACGACCCGCTGGCCGTTGGCAACAGGCGCGACAATTTGATCCGCCGGGCGGATTGATGAGAGATCTCTCACCTGGCCCGCGCTTGGTGACGATAGCGCTTGCGGCCATAACATCAGCGAAGAACACAACACGAAGAGCAGCAGAGCACAGACCTTGCGACTGCGCATGAGCACCTCGAGCGAAGTTGTGGAGTCCTTTGCAAAACCGCAGGGAGAGCCACAATTGAGCTATCGGCAGAATTTCGCCACGCTTCAGCGCACGTTGGTCGCTTGAGATCACAGAGGTAACGAAAAAAGGTAACGGCGAAGTACGGCCGTTACCTTTCTTGGCTTGCGTTGATGCAAGGCGCTCTTACGCGCACTCCTGCGTCTCGATTTCACCAGAAGGTGAAACCACTTCAGACCGCTTCGCTGCAACGCTGCGCTCACCTTTGCGGATGAGCACGATCGCTGCGAGGATCGCCATCGACGCCAGCACCACGCGCATGCTCAGCGGTTCGGAAGCAAACAGCCATCCCAGGAACACCGCGACCACTGGATTCGCGTAGGTGTGCGTGGCCACCAGCGCCGGCGGGCACCGCTGCAGCAGCCACGTGTAGGCAGTGAACGCAATGACTGAACCAAAGACGATCAGGTACGCCAATCCCAAAATTGATTTGAGAGAAATGCTAGCCCAGTGCGTGGCATGAAACTCGCCAGTCAATCCCGCGGCTGCGAGCAGCATCACCGCGCCGCAGATCGTTGGCAACGCCGTGCGTCCCAGTGCGTCGTTAGGCAGTTTGAGCCTGGGTGAGATCACCACTCCTGCGGACCACGACAACGATCCCACAAGCACGGCGAGCAGGCCGAGCAGGCTCGAACCTTTCACGGTCAACTCTACGCCGGTCAGCATGGCGACTCCCACCACGCCCAAACCCAGGCCCAGCGCGCTAAGCCGGCTGATCTTCTGCTGGCCCATCGACCATGCCAGAACAAGAATGAACATTGGTTCCGTCGCGATGAGCAGCGCCGCGAGACCTGATCCCACATACTGTTCCGCCCAGTGCAGCGTGCCGTGACCAATCAGAAAGAACAATGCGCCCACCACGATTCCAGAAAGCCAATGCGCGCGCGTAGGACGAAAGCCGCGAGCCCACGCCCACGCGAACAGAATGGCGCCAGCAGTCGCGTGCCGTATGCCTGCGGTAACCAGCGGTGGAATGGTTTCGACTGCGAAGCGGATGGCGAGGTAGGTCGATCCCCACACGAGATAGATGGCGGAGAAGGCGAGCGCGAGTTGAATGGAGTACGCGCGGCTGGTTGCGGATTGTTTTGGGTTGGGCACGATCACAGGCCTGCCTCCAATTTCTAGCATCTTTTCGTTCGGCAATCTGCCACTGCGGATCCTGGCCATAATTTGCGCCGGCTGGTGGTTCATCATTAGCTAACCTCTAAACAAATATTCAACGGTTAGGTCGATCCTAGTACCAACAGATCTAACTTGTCAAGAACGTTTTAATGGTTAGATAATGAGTTGGAAGGGGAATCCTCTGACTGAGACTAAGGAAAGCGGGAAAATCGCGCGGCGGCGTCCGCCACGATTCGAACTGATTGCGGGCAACGTGTGCCTCGACTTTGTGAACACGCTCGACGACCGCAATACGCAGCCAAAGGAGCTGCTGGAGAGTTATCTGGACCTCGCGCGGTTCGCGGAAGATACAGGCCTGCTGGATTCGAGCCAGGTGGACCGGCTTTTCGCGCGCAGCGAGGCCGATCCGGAGCGCGCGCGGGAAGTGCTGAAGTGGGCACGGGAGCTGCGCGAGGCGATCCACGATGTTTTTTGGGCGATCATCAACAAGAGGCCAGCGCCGCCCATGGCTCTCGCGCGGATCAATGGTTCCGTGCAGAACGCGGCGGAGCACATGCGGCTGGTTCCCGTGAAGGGTGGCTTCCAGTGGAAGTTTGACGGCGTGAATCAGTTCGAGAGCATGCTGTGGCCGATCGCGCGGGCCGCGGCCGATCTGCTGGTTTCGGACCAGCTGCTTTATGTGGGGGCGTGCTTCTCGAAAACATGCGAATGGTTTTTTCTGGACACAAGCAAGAACCATCACCGGCGCTGGTGCGACATGACGCGCTGCGGGAACCGGGCGAAAGTGCAGCGGTTCTACGAACGGCAGAAGAAAAGTAGCTCCTAGGTACTTGCTGGTTCCATTCCTGTCGAACAAGGGAATTAAACACAGAGGACACTGAGGACACAGAGGAAAGAGTGCGGTTCAGGTAGGGATGCTTCGACTGCGCAATGAGGATCGCCGCGCACTCCTCATTGCTCCGCTCAGCATGACAGGCGCAGAGAGTCTAGGTCAAAGCCCGATCCCCTTCGACACGGTCAGGGCAAGGCCCTGTCGCAAAATGCGCGACCGAGGTGGGGTTCCCGCGGATTCCATTACAATCACGGCATCGTTTTGCATCCCAGTATGAAATTCCGGAGGCCCTCTTGATTTCTCGCATTCTTGCGGTTGTGCTGCTGGCTGGTCCCGTCCTCGCGCAGAATGTGGTGCACTACACCACGACCAACGCGAACGTGAAATATCTTTTCGCGACGGCGGAACCAGTGTTGCATTTGAAGCCGGGAGACATTCTCGACACCAATACGCTGGACTGCTTCGGCAACGGGCTGAAGAAGCCGGGGGATACGCTGAGGATGGCCAAGGGGGACAATCCGCTGGCGGGGCCGTTTTACGTGGACGGCGCAGAGCCCGGCGATACTTTGGCGGTGAAGATTCTGGATCTGCAGGTGGATGGGGAGTACGGAGTGGGGGCGTTCTCGCCGGGGTTCGGCTCGATTAATTCGTCGCACTACACTCCAATGCTGGGCGGAGAGTTGCCGGAACGGGTGTGGTTCTATCGGATTAATCACGATGACAACACGGCGACGTTCAAGGCGGTGGACACGGATTTCGCGGTGAAGATTCCCATGCATCCGTTCTTTGGGTGCATTGGCGTGGCTCCGGCGAACGGGGAAGCGCGGAGTTCGATTGTACCGGCCGAGTTTGGCGGGAACATGGATTCTCCGGAGGCGAGCGTGGGCAACACGGTATACTTTCCGGTGAATGTGAAGGGCGGACTGCTGTATCTAGGCGACGGGCATGCGGCCATGGGAGACGGCGAGGCCGCGGGTTCGGCGATCGAAGTTCCGCTGAAGGCGCGGGTGCAGGTGAGCGTGATCAAGGGTCGGAACATCGAGTGGCCGCAGTTTGAAAATGATGATGCGATTATGACCGTGGGAGCGTACCGTCCGCTGGAGGATGCGACGCGGATCGCGTTGACTGAGTTGGTGCGCTGGATTCATAAGGACTACGGATTGTCGGAACTCGACGCGTATGAATTGCTGTCGAAGGTGGCGAAGATTCATTTGAATGAGATGGTGGATCCGAACTACGTGGTAGTGGCTTCGATTGAGAAGAAGTATTTACCGAAGAAGAAGTAGCCGTGAGTGGATTACGCTTCCGTGGTTCCCACCCTTTCGCAAAGAACGCGAAAGGATGGACCACCCAGTACTGCTTCTGATCTAGAAGATCTAAAGTCAAAATCCCCACCCTCTCGCAAACACCGCGAGAAGGGTGGGGCACCCTCGTCTATCCTCTTCACCTTTTTGCCTCTACGTTGAAAACTCCAGGGTCTTAGGGGTTTCACGGTAACAACCGGCCTTCGTTCCGCTTGCATCCGAATGAGCGCTTGTCCGATCGTTATTTCCTCCGCAGAAGGGTTGACCACGTTGTATGTTTTCCATTCATCGCACGCTTTTGCTTGCTCTCCTTGGGGCCTACGCCAGCACAGTTCTGGCATCCGCTCAGGCCACGACGTCGCAGACTGACCCCAGTACCGATCCGAGCATTAGTTCGCCGGTCGCCTGCGTGTATGTAGCGAGTTCCAACGGCAGTACGGAACAGATCAACGGCTATGCTGCACTGCCCAACGGATCGCTCACAGCCATTCCAGGCTCGCCGTTTCCCTATAACGTAAATTACATGGCGGTGAATAGCGCATGGCTTTTCGGCATCGCAAATGTCGACGAAGACCTCTACTCGTTCTCGATCGCCGCGAGCGGCGCCCTCACCCTGAAGGATCAACTCACGGTGGTAACCAATGGCGACGGGCTGATCAGTGATTATCTCGATCACACGGGAGCAACGCTCTATGCGGATTTGTATTCCACCAACAACGACTATCTCTCGTACAGCATCGACCAGTTGACGGGACAGTTGACGCAAGTGGGAGATCTGGCGGGAGGCCCTCCCAATAACAGCCGCGTGAGCTTCATCGGAAATAACGAGTTTGCGTATTCGTCGAGTTGCTATCACTTCGGGCCGGAGATCATCGGTGTGCAGCGGAATACGGACGGGACGCTTTCATACCTGAGCAACTTCAACCCGCCGTATCCAAAGGGTCCAGCGGGCGACTTCTGGTGCCCATGGCGGGCGGCGGCCGATCCGACCGATCATCTGGCAGTCGCGATGCAGCCGTACAACGGTAATTGGGTGAGCCAGGGGCCGTATCAGCTGGCGACATACACGGTGGACAGTTCCGGCAACCTGACGACGACCAGCACTTCCTCGAATATGCCGAAGGTTGCGGTGGGCACTGTGAACGATTACTGGATGTCTCCCAACGGCAAGTACCTGGCGGTTGGGGGTAGCACGGGACTGCAGATTTTCCACTTCAACGGAGCCAACCCGATCACGAAGTTTACCGGACTGCCGACCGCGAACCGGATCATCCAGATGTTCTGGGACAACGCGAACCACCTGTATGCGATCAGCGACACTGCGGGCAAGTTATACGTGTTCACGGTGACCTCGACGGGCGTGACGCAGGCGCCGGGGTCTCCGCACTCGATCGCGACGTCGCAGAGCATTATTGTGCTGCCGAAGATGTAGAAGGACCGAACTCGGGCGCAAAGTTTCGAGGTGCAAAGGCCCCACTTCTCGCGCAAAAGGCGCGCGAGAAATCGGGCACCCGGGTTGGAAGATCTAAAGTCAAAGTCCCCACCCTCTCGCAAAATGCGCGAGAAGGGTGGGCACCCTGATCGATTCGGCCGTTCTTAGCGGGCTGAGGTTACTGCGGGGCTCGGGGCCTCCGGGGCGAGCGGGAGTTGGACTTCCAGGGTGCCCATGCGGTTGGTGAGTTTGTCGCGAACGCCGATGCGGATCCAGGTGGCGTGTACGGGGACGTCGAGCTGCTGGCGCACGCGGGCGACTCCGGTCTTGGTCGCTTCCGAACTGGCGGAAATGTCTCCAGCGGTTTCATTCACGATGCCGTTGAGCATGCGGCTGTCGGCATCGAAAGCGGCAGCGGCGAATTCGAACGAGGGTGTCTTGCCGTTCTGAGCCTGTCCCTTCAGCGCGAGATCCGTGACGCGGTAATCAATCACATACTTCTGCACATCGATGGGAGCTAGCGGCTTGTCTTTGTGGCCCGTAGTAATGTAAGCCGGCTGCTGAGCCAGTTGAGCCATCTGCTCGGGAGAGGCTTTGGCGGGGATGCCGTCGGCGTGGATGTGCGCGGAGAAGAGAAGATCGTGGACCATGGGCGCGCCGTGTTTCATGTTGGGCTGGAGCGCATCGTACTCGGCAGGCACGGGCGGCGTGGCAGAGGCGTCCGCGACTGAGGTTTTCAAGAGTTCATCCTTGGGTCTGAGGGCAGCGGTGAAATAGAAGCGGCGATAAGAAAGTTTGTAGCCGGGCTGGACTACGCGGACAGCGACGCTGCGACGGCCTCCGTCATCCTTGAAATTCGTTGGTGAATAGGTCAGCGAATAGTAGTTGCCACCGATGTCGGTAGCTTCATTGAGCGCGGCGGTGACATCGTTGGTGCTGTAAAAGGCATGGCCGCCCGTGGCGTCGGATAGCGCCTTCTGAATGTCATAGTCGGTGTACATGGAATCGCCGGAGCCTTGCGCCTCCATGGATGCGAGCAATCCGGTGGGATCGGTAGCGGAGCCACTGACGTTACTAAAAAAGGGAGTAGTGGTCGGCGAGGCTGCGGGTGCGCCTACCCCTGATATTGAGGTTCCAGGGGGCACGGTCCCATTGGCGCTGCCGCCATGCGGGCGTGCTCCAGTCAGCATACCTGGCGGATTGACCGGCACGCCGCCAACATTGATGGGGTAAACCGCAACCTGCGCGCGAGTCAGAACATTAATCTCACTAATGATCTGGTCTTCATATTCGCGGGGATCTTCCTTGCGCGGAACCAGCGCGAGGGGGAATGTTCCGGCCAGCCAGATCAAGTTTTTGTGACCGGGGACGCCCTCGAGGAATTCGTTCACCTGGGTCAACACATTGATCATGGAGGCGGGATCGTCGTATCCCAGATTCTTGCCCATCATGAATACCTTGGGAACGTGAGGCTTGGGATTTGACGGGTCGAGAGTCGCGTACAAGAGGGCTTTGTCAGCAGTGAAGCCCTGCACAAGATAGAGGCCGTCGGAGCGTACGAAAATCGCGAAGCGGGTTCCGTCGGGCATGCTCTTGATGAACTTCATGACCTGGCGGCGGGCGTCGAGCTGGTCCTCGATCTCGATGTTCGCGAGGTCGTAGAGAATGACGTAGAGCGGTCCGCGCTCGGGGGTCGCCGGAATGTTGACGAAGTGGTTGGGCGGCATGTGAGGCGCATTGGGCGGGAGGGAGATCGAGGGCTGCTCGAGGTCGAAGACGTCGAAGGTGAGAACATTCTGCGGGTGGCCGTCTTCGGCGACGACGAAATCGCTGGCCTTGAGGCCTTTCACGGGACGGTTGGCCGAGTCGCGAACGACGACGTCGACGACGACGCGGCGGACGGTGGTGCGGAAGGTGGGGATGGATTCCGTCTTTGCCTGGGCGGGAGCATCTTGCGCGGGCGAGGTGGGAGAGTCGGACTGAGCCAGCAAAAAATTGCAAGTAAGAGAAAGGGACGTCAGCAATACAAAACTACGCAATGAAATAGACATCGCACACCTGCTGTGGAGGATCGGACACAACAGTGGACGCTGAAGAACGGCGGGTGTCAAGCGAGCCTCAGGGGCTAAAGCCCACACCGATTCTAGTGCGGCTTACGCGACCCTAAAGGGCCGCTCTTCCGGCGTCGCAAAAATTCCCACTTCTCGCGCACACACCGCGCGAGAAATAGGGCACCCGACTCGTGTGCGCACAGGTCCACTGAAAATCAAAATCCCCACCCTCTCGCAAAGTACGCGAGAAGGGTGGGGCACCCTCTTGTTCGTTCTTAATTCCTATCCTTTGACTATCTTCTTCGCAGCTGGATCCCAGACGGCGACGGTTTTGTTGAAGTAGGAGAAGTTGGCCAGGTGGCAGCCGAGGGCGGCGTTGTTGCCGAAGACCTCGTTCTCGACGACCGGCTTTCGGGTGCGGACCGCGTGGTAGAAGTTGGCCTGGTGATCGACGGTGTCGCTGTATCCCGGAGGATTGGCGTAGGACTCGCCGGTCTCATCAATCTTCCACTTCAGGGCTTCCGGTTCGGGATGGTCTTCGTGCCATTTCTGCAGGTACTGGTCGCGAAGGGCTTTCGGCCATCCGAAAATCGAATAGCCTTCGGGCTCGGGGCGCGTGTCCTCGGGTTTGTAGGTGAGGGTCGCATCCTTGATGATCATCGTGCCCTTGGTGCCGTAGAAGCCGATGAACTCTCCGCCGTTGTTATTCAGATTGCAACGCAGAGTGACGCGGGTGTTGGGATAGTCGTAGAGAGTCTCGATGAGGTCGGGGAACTCGCGGCCATCCTTGAAGTGGAAGAGACCTCCGGAGGACATGGCGCGCTGCGCGGGCTCGTTGATGCCGGTGATGAACTGGATGCCGGAGAGCAGGTGGACGAAGAGATCTCCGCCGAGTCCCTCGCCGTAGTCGGTGAAGCAGCGCCAGCGGAAGAAGCGGACGGGATCGAAGGCGTGCTTGGGGG
>OCTA010003040.1_pt1 | contig 15010 bp, 14 predicted proteins | sample 1538991 | NCBI WGS metagenome assembly OCTA01 (sample SAMEA3539302, study PRJEB22396) | soil metagenome | biome: tundra; feature: field; material: soil | place: USA | collected 2010-05 | depth 0.15 m | reverse complement strand
GCGATCGCCCGCGCCAACGCCGAACGGGTCGGACACGGACGATCGCTCCGTCGCCCAAGCGATCGTCAACCTGGCTGCCGAGCGGACGATCGCGTTCGTGGCGAAGCGGTCGCGCGAGCGGCCACCAGGCTGACGACTCTTCCGTCGCCATAGGCATCGTCCGCAACAGCGCTGTCCTGGCGATCGCGTTCGTGGCGAAGCGGTCACGCCGACCGACGCCGGCGCACGAGTGCTCGCCGTCGGAAGCGATCGCGCCGACGTAGCTGGGCGGACACTCGCAGACCGGGCGATTACGAGCGTCTCGGAAATGCCGGTTGTGCTAGCTCACTGGAGTCGGAGTCGATCCTGCGCAAGCGGTCGCGGCTCTCCGAGGGACTGCCGTCAGGCGCTTGCTGGCCCGCGCTGGTTCAGCTAACGCACGGACGCGCCGGCTTCTGCAATGGCCGCGGAGCGGCAGTCTGGTCCGCGCCGGCTCGCAGGCTGCTGGTATTGCTCAAACGCAGCAGTTGGCGGGGGCGGGGTGAGGACTACTGCTTCGCCGGGTAATGCGCCAGTCTGACGGCGGTCGATCGACGGGCTCCGCCCTTCTGCCTTTAGCCCAGAGCGGAACTCTCCATCGAGGTTGTCTCAGAGGGTTGTCGACCCCCAGCCTCAGTGGAACCCGCAGGTGGCCGCGGCCTGCTTGAACACCGGCGAGCTCGGGTTGATCGTGTTCGGGACAGCGAGAACTACGCCCCCGCGGTCCTCCAATATGCTGTAACCGGCCGGGTTGGACGGCGGCGAAAGCGTTGGATCTGCAAAGCCGGAAACGCCGTGTTGCCGCATGCACTCAGAGATCCTCAGCGTCTGCGCTTCCGCCTGCGCGGAGGGGTGCTCGGCACCGGGGCCGCCGCCCGGCAGCAGCTTTTTGCAACTCGCCTGGGCTGACTTGAAGGCGGGCGATAATGGGTTCATCCCGGAGCCAAGGTGGATGCCGCCGCCCGAACTCGGGTCAGGGAAGTTCGGCACCCCGTGCGAGCGCATGCACTCGCTGAACGCCAGGAACGCGTCGCGATGCGCCGGTTGGCTCGTGTTGCTCGAGGATCTGCAAGCGGCGATCGCCATCACACACGTGATCGCGGCGAACGTGATTAGCGGTTGGCGGCAGAGGCTGCGAATGCCCGTCCGCTGCCGACGTACGTTGAGGCCCGTCCGGTTGGCCATCGCCTCAGTTGTAACGGACCGGGCGACGAGGGGTGGCCCGGGGAGCGCTACCTACTCCTACACAGCTTCGCGCACGCCCTCATCCGCGAGCTGGCGCTCGAATGCGGCTACACCGCCAGTTCGATCCGCGAACGGCTCTACGCCACGACGTCCGGCGATCCCGAACCGATGGCCGGCGTGCTGCTCTACACCGCCGCCCCCGACAGCGAGGGCACGCTCGGCGGACTCGTGTCACTCGGCGAGCCCGACCAGCTGGGACCGCTGCTGCGGCAAGCACTCGAACGCGCCCAGCTCTGCTCCTCAGACCCGCTGTGCTCCGAGCACGACCCGCGCAGCGACAGCTCCGTCCACGCCGCCGCCTGCCACGCCTGCCAGTTCGCCTCAGAAACCTCGTGTGAACGTGGCAACCGCTTCCTCGACCGGGCGACACTGGTACCCACGCTCGCCCGCGACGTCGCGTACTTCCCGGCGACGTGAACCTCGACGCCGCGCTCGCCGCCGTGCTCGAGCGCCTCAGCGACGAGCAGATCACCACGCTCGCCGCCGTCTGTCAGCCGCTCGCACACCCCGACGCGACAGTCACCGGGGTCGCCGCCGGAGCGCCCCCCGCCGCCCACGCCGCGATCGCCGGCCTCACCGCTGCGTGGGCCGCCGAATCCCAGCTGACCGGTGCCGGCGTCTCGCTCGCGCTTCGCGTCGGCCTGCAGGCGCGACGGGATGCCGACGCCCGCCGCTCCCGCGCGGTCTGGACCGGACCCGGAACCGCCGCCGACCAGCGCCTCACCGCCGCCGTGCTCCACGAGCTCGTCGCCGGCGCCACCGCACGGATCCTGCTCGTCAGCTACGCCGCGTACACCCTCGCCGAGCTGGCCGCCGACCTTGAAGCCGCCGTCGAGCGCCGCTGTCAGGTTGACGCCGTGTTTGAGACTGAGGAGGACAGTGCCGGCGCCTACACCGGACCGCACGCCCAGCCGTTCGCTGCGATCGCGGGCATCCGGCGCTGGCGCTGGCCCGCTGCTCACCGCCCCCCAGGTGCTGTCCTCCACGCCAAGCTCCTCGTCGTCGACGGCGGCCGTGCGCTGATCAGCTCAGCAAACCTCACCCACCGCGCCCTCACCAGCAACCTCGAGGCAGGCGTCCTGATCGCCGACCCCGACCTCGCCGACGCTCTCGAACGCCACGTGCGCAGCCTCATCGATCACGGCGTCCTCCTGGCCACTGCCTGACCCACCGCAATCGCTCAGCCGCCCCCGGCGCACGGCAGCTCACCCGACGACCCCCGGACCCTCCTACTGCTCGCGTTTGGGCGAGCGTTATCGTCAACCCCGAGGTGCCCGTGACCGGACCCGGACTATCGGATCGTCGCCAAAGCAGGCGTCCGACTCGGCGGCGTGGGATGCCTGATGGTGGCGAAAGCCCGGGCGCGCTCGCCGGTCCAGGAGTGGGTTCATCACGGCACGAAGCCGGAGGTGCCGCGGCCGCCGACAGTTCGGACCGGCAGTGCGGTCTGGCACGCCCTGGCACCGAGTCACGGCGGAGCGAAACATGGGGCGACAGCGCCGACGTCTAGCTCTGCTCCCATCCACCGGCCCCTCGCAGCCGCAAGCAGGAGGACGGTCGGGCGATGCGAGCGACTCGCACGCGGCGGTGCAGGGGTGGACGGCGCATTCGGCGTCATGAGCTGATCTGAGTTACTGCTCCTGGGTTATAAATACATAGTTCTCTAACTTCGCCCGCAGGTACTCTTGAATGCTAGCTGTCCGTAAAGCCGCAGCCGCTGTGAACTCGAACAGATTGGCATTCCTCCTGATCGCGCTATTGACGTCCGCTTGAGCGTTGGACTGCGCACTTAGGATTGAGCACGGAGTAAAAGGCGTGTCAACAAAGTCCGGCCTGAAGCCAAGCGACCCCGTTGTGCCGACGTTGTATGTGGTGAGCACCTTCGCTAGGACCGGCTCATAGATCACTGAGCGTGTCTGCCCTTGTGACCAGAACGTGTCGGCGCTCAGCCCGCTCATCGGAGGCCACGCAGCCAGGATCGTCCGGAGCTCATCCTCGTAACGCTCGCGTGTTGTAGCTTGTGTTCCCGGGTGGTGGAACAACACCATCTTCTCGAGAAGCGCCTTCAGCGACGTCTCGTAGGCGTTAGCTTGCGAGTGGTTTTCGTGGATTGCGAGGATCGCGTCGACAAAGGCGTCGCCGAGCGTTACTACGCGAAGGACCCATTCGGACTCAAGCAAGCGGCCTTCGCGCTCGTGGAGCACGGATGTCCCCCATCCAGATTCGAATATCACGCTGGAGAACCAGTTCTGCACAATTTCACGATCACTGCGGCCGAGAGCGTGAATCTGACTTACGTCGGGAGCCGGCCCGCGCGTGAGGACCACTAGCGTTACAACGTTCTTGCGCGCCGGTCTCCCAATCCGCGTTGGCGTCGCCGTACTGATAGCGGTGTTGACAGCCTCAAAGGAGTCGGGGAACGTACTGGCGCCCTCCAGGGCGGTCTTGACGGCAGCCTTTTCTTGAGGCCCAGCTTTATCAAGGCAGAACCAGTAGGAGACCGCGTTGAGCCGATTCGTGTTCACGCGCACGACTATCTCTTTCTCGACGCCCTTCGCCATCGGTAGCTCGTCAAGGACCATCAACCCTCGGTGCTGCTGCTCCATTGCATCGTGCAACGCAATAAGGAACTCCTGGTCGTTGCTAAAGATGACAAAGAGGCACCCGCGTAATGTTGTCCGCGCGAGGTCGACGCACCTCTGAGCTGCCATCTGAATAGTTGCGGGGCGGTCCGCGTGCTCTGCGAACTCGACGTCGCTCATGTTGACAAGACCCTGACGGAAGTAGGCCCGCTCGGCGTTGTCTGCAAGGACGACCAGGTTGCGGTCGCTTTGCGGCTCAGCCCACGCGGTGACGACGTCAACCCAGTCGTGAGTGTTCTCGATCAGCTTGAGCTGGGTCTGGTTGGTCGCCTGGCGTATTAAGTCTGCGTCAAGCGTTTGGCCACCAGTAATGCGATGCCACAGGTTCTCTTCCACAGCCTCGATCGCGCCACCAGACTCAACCTGGACCTTTGAGTCCTGTAGATCGTCGTGCAGCTTGTTCGCAAATAGGGTCTTCCCGGTTCCCTGTGGACCATAGACCGCCAGGATGCGCGTCTCTCGCCTCAAAGCCAGCCCTTCGTACAACCGCCGAAGCTCGGTCGCCAGAGGATCCCAAGGAGAAAGGAAGACCTTATAGCCTTGAAATGCACTTAGACTCTCGGCTCGCTCGGGAAAGAGGATGCCCTGGTAACGGGTTGCCATATGGGCAACCTACAGAGGAGCACGACGCGGGACAAGGCGCTTCGGGCGGCTTCGGAATTATCGAGCGGCCCACTCGAATGCTTAGGCGCCCACCTTGTCCCGCGACTGGGCAGACCAGCACCCCCGAGTGTCCGCAGACGTTCCTTCGCGAGACGGCGACTGGCCTCGCGGCGACACCCCGGGGCCGCAGGGGCTTGGTTGTAACGCTTGGCGTGTACGCGGCAGTGCAAAACGCTAGGGGGTTTCCGATGCGAGCGGTTCAAGACCTCGCGGGTCAGGCCGATGACACGGGACGCGCTCGGCATCCTCCGGCGCGAGACGACGCGGATGTGGTCGGTGGAGGGCGCCGAGGCTCCCAACCGACTAGGTGAACACCCAGAGGCCCGCCGAGGCTCCGGCGGTCTGCTGGGGCGAAAACGGTTCCGGGAAGGCTTTGCCGCCAGCTGACAGCCTTACCCAGACCTCCACCGGAGGCAACGCTTTCGTGTGCGGGCTGTGATCTGATGCGTTAGGCCTCGAAGAGGCGATACGGCTCAACGTCGCCGTGGTGCTGCTCGAGCCATCGCCATTTGAGGACTCGGTATTTCGTGAACCACCGTCGCGCGACGTAGGAGGCGACCGCAGCACCGACGGCATCACCGCGCTCGACTGCCGGCAGAAGATCCCGGTCGACCACCTCGATCGTTGCGCAGAGGAGACGGCCCATCAGCGTCTCGGCGTCTGGCCGTCGTGGCGCACCGGTCTTGAGGAGGCTGAGCGCCTCGAGCACGGCGCGGCGGCCTTCATCCTCGTCAGCCTGTCCCTGGTAGCGCTCCTCGAGCCAGACGCCTGTGACGTGGTCCAGGCGACGCCAGGCCTGGTCAAGACGGCGCCCGACGTAGGAGGCGAGCTCGAGATCCTGATGCTCGACATGCGGCAGTTGATCGCTGGCAAGCGCGAGGAAGTTGCCGATTTGCGCTGCCAACCTCCCCATCGGTGATTTCGTGACTCACATTGCGACCGGTCTATGCCTCAGTCTGAAACTCAGCGAGCGGGATGCCGTCGGTACTCCACGCGTCCTCGAACGCGTGCATCGGCATCGCGGATGTTCTGATCGAGTCGACAGTTCCCGCCAGCACGGAGTTCAACGGGGGAAGCTCGAAGATCTGTGCGTCGTCACGGATCACCCGGGCATGCATCGCTCGCGCCCGGTCGGCGGGGAGCACCAGCCAGTCAACGGGGACGCCGTGGCGCTCGAGCTCGGTCGCGAACCGCTCGAACGCTCGCTTGGTCTTGGACGTTAGGTTCGCCGGGCCAGAGAGCAGCTTGAGCTCGTCGACCTCGCCGAAGACGAGTTCGTCGTTGAGGAGCTCAAGGGCCTTGCGATCCATGTGCTGCTCGTACCAAAACACCGATCCGCGCAGTTGGCGGATCACGCGACGTATCGCGGTGTCGTTGGAGAACGGCCGGTCCGGGTGCAGGTAGGTGTTTCTGATCATCTCCGGCACGAGCGGTGGCCCGTCCGCGACCGCGACCTGTGGGACGGCGCCGATCGCGTCGAAGCCGCTGTGGATGACCGCGGCGATCAGCTTGCGCCGTTCGGATAGAAAATCGTTGTAGCTCTTCGTGGCCCAGCCGTCAGGCAGGGCGTGATGCAGGCGATCCTGCGGCGTGAACTGCGCCTCGAACAGCGGCCAGTACTCGCTTGGTGGCTTATCGCTGATCGCGATGTTCTCCGGCCACTCGACGTAGCTGAAGTTGGCGATCTGGTTGTAGTTCCGCGTTCCGATGATCCCGATCTTCTCGAGGTACTTGCGCGGGAAGAGGTGATGTCGGTCGACCGGCGCCTTCTTCGGGACGAGGACTGGATCGAACAGATCGCGGATGAAGAGACCTGCCTTCTGCTCCTGCGAGTTGTCCTGCTTCACGAACGGAGGGACGCGCGCGTTGAGCAGGCAGAGCGACGCCGCGTACGCGAACAGGCCGGGGCCAAGCGAAGCCGACGTGGCGAGAGCTTGTGGGAGGCGGATCTCCCAGTAGTCCGTGGTGAGCGTCGTGGCGATCTCCTGGCGGAGTCGGTCGAGATACCCGGAGCCGTCTGTCGACTCGGTGAAGGCTTGGACGTCTTGTGTGATCTGGGCTTCGAACGATCCGGTGTAGCGCCCAGTGAGCGCGGACATGAAGAAATACCGAGCGATCGTGGTGCGCAGCTCGGAATGCGAGAGGCCGTAGCGGCGGCCGATGAGATACAGCGCGTACACGAGGACGACGTTGTTCGCAGAAGAGATCTCGTTGGAGCGCCGGAAGCCAGCGGCCATCAGCGTCTTGATGTACTCGTGCCAACTTGTGAGATCGAGCGCCTCGTCGATTGCTGTGCTGAGCGTGTTGAGCTGCTCCTCTCGCGCTTCCTGGCCGAGGGCCTGGTCTCCCTCCACGCTGCCTCCGCGCAAGAGCGCCAGCACTGACTGGAGCCGACCGCGATGGAAGCCGACGAGCACCGCGACGCGGAGCAGCTGGTCGGCCGACGGTGTGATGAGGTGGTTGTAAGGGCTCGGGTTTCCATCTGCGGGAACGATCCGGGAGTCCTCGGCGAACTCCTCAAGGCGTCGTCGATCGGCCTCGCGGAACACCGACAGCAGCGTCAGGATGAAGTCGGCCTGAGTCAGGGGGGTGCCACCGGAATTGACGCGCAGGAAGATCTCGGCGACCTGCTCCTCATCGATCTCGTGGCCGATCTGTACGGCTTGGAGGGGGTAGTCCTCGAGCCCGCGGACCCGTCCGAGCGCGTTGCGGAGCGCCGCCTCCTGGCCATCGGTGAGCCGCTCTGGGGCGGCCGCTCGGAGGCGCTCTATGAACGCGTTGATGACTGCAGTCTTCGCCAGTCCACAGCGATGTGATGTTCGCGAGGTATTCGACGTCGTTCTCGATTGCCGGATCGGTCACGGCGAACTGGCCGTCTCGCGGTCTGAACGCGAGTCGCACCAACCCCTTGCTGAAGTCCTTGAACGTCACCTCGACGCCCTTCATCACGGCGTAAAGGCTCGTCAGGCGCTGCTGCCCGTCGATGATGAACTCGGTCGGGGTCAGCTGCTTGCCGTCCCCACCGATGAAGCGCGCATCGACGTCGGCGGCATTCCAGAGCATCAGATAACCGACCGGGAAGCCCCGGTACATGCTGTCCAGGAGATCACGAACTGCGGTGGTCTTCCAAACGAACGGCCGCTGCAGCTCCGGAAGGGCGAGCTTCCCTAGGTCGATGTCCCCGAGCAGCTGGCTCAGCTCGTACTGGACAGGCTTGAAGATCGTCTTCGCCATAGCCGGAGCCTACCCGCTGTCTGACGCACGGCTCATCGGTGCGGCAAGTCGACTGTCAGGACCGCCGCAGCCAGCCCGGATGGGCGCATTTACGTCGGTTTTTCCCAGCCTTGGAGCCGGTTCGTGGGTACCGCTGGCATGACTGTGGAGCGTCGGCTGCGCGCGCACCGGACCGGATGGGTCGGGGAAATGGAGTTCCTCCACGCTCTCATGTCGTCCGGCCGTACAGCGACCACGACGACGCTCCGCCGTTCGTTGTGAGGGCAAGGCGTGCTTCGTACCGAGACCTTCGAGGTTTAGCGCTTGGGGGCTGTGTTCTTAAAGAGGCGGTTGCTGATGGTCGTAATCAGCTGAGTCGCCGTAAGGACGGGCGGCGACACCAGCGGGGTCCCGAGGACGGCTCTACCGCCGATTGGGGCGGCACCTTCGCGTCCCGCCCCACGCGGACACCAGATTTGTCCGCCTTGGTATCGGTTAGGCTCAATTCTTGTGAGTGCCGCCAAACACGACGAGTACCTCACCGTCGACGAAATCGCCGAGCTGCTTAAGGTCAACCCGCAGACGGTTCGGAATTGGATCGAGCGTCGCGAGCTACCGGCCGTTCGGGTCGGCGCTCGCCGCGTGCGGGTGCTGCGTGCCGATTTCGATCGCTATCTGGCCGCTGGCTCCACGACCGCCGGCGATGAGCAGCCGCAGGGCGCAGCCTTTCCGGTAGAGACTCGCGACAGGCTCGCCCAAGCGCTGGAGAGCGCTCGTGCCGCCCTTCGCGCTGGTCGCAAGGCCGATCTCGCCATCGCGCTTGACGCGCTTGTGAAAGCCACCGACCAAGTCCTTCCTGTGCTCGACAACCAGGCAACACCGTCCTCCCTCGTAGACGCGGAATGAGCAGCAAGCTCAACCGGATCGGCGCCGCTCCCGCGGCCCGGCCGGCGGGGCAGGACTGAAGCCGTCGGAGATCGAGGTCGATCCGGCGGCCCAAACCTCGAGCGGGCCGATCAAGCCCTCAGCTCCGGCCCCCAGGACCAGACCACCGCTTACAGCAGCGGATGGAGAAGCCGGAAGCCGGGTCGGCGGAGCTACCGTAGCTTGTCCGTTGCGCACTCTCTCGATCGTGACGAACGACGCGCCTGCTTGCGTGGCATTGCGATCACCCCGCCGCGGCCGGGTCGCACGCCGCTCGCCGTCGATAGCGATCGTCGGGCGGCGCCTGCTGGGGCGCTTCCTTCTGGGCGATTGCGCAAGTCAGATGGCCACGCCGGCGAGCCGCGGCCGACTACTGCTTCTAGCGCTGGCGCTTGCAATCAAACGGATCGCAGCTAGCGATCTTGCCCGCTCTTTGTCCGCGCAAACGCGGGTCGCCACGGGCTGGCGCGGGATGCCCACGGCATGGCAGGAGCAGGTCTCGGCGCTGCCAGGCTGCCGGGACCGGGGCGTCACACAAGCCGGCGCTTCTCAGTGGATCGCCGTCTCATTTCCAAGGCTCAGCGAACTTCGCGTTCGCCCCGCGATGGCTTTGGTACTCGTTCTGGCGAATCGGGACGTGGGACCTCTGCATCGGAAGCTGGAAAGGCGACATAGCGGTAATGTCGCTACGTAGCCCAGGCGCGGCGCTGCGCGCTGCTTGGCATTCGGAACATCCTGCCGGTGAGGCTCGAGTCTGAACCCGCGCCTGCACAGCTCATATCAGGTGTAGGTGTAGGTGCCCGCGCTCAGCAGGGCGCCGTCGTCGGTGATGACCGAGACGTTCGCCGTCTGTCCCGCGGCCGGTCCGGCGGGTGCGGTGGTGGCCAGCGTCGCCTGACCGAGAGCGACGGGTCCACCCTGTATCGGCGGGTCCGCCTGGGTAGCCCCGAACCAGATCCACCCCAGGATCTGGTTCTTGGTCGGGGGAATTCCGCTGATCACGATTCTCACCGGGGCGTTGGCCGCTCCGGAGACCATCTGGGGGTCGAGCTGCGCAGTGACGCTGGCGGGCGTGAGCGCCTTCTTGCCAACGTATCCAACAGCGGCGACGCTGGTGAGCCCGAGCAGAACATCCGGGATGTGGGGCAGGCCCTTGAGGGGAGCGTGGAGCAGGGTGCTGACGACGAAGAACAGCGCCACGCTGTTGAAGAGCACGTACTGGAAGTCGCCCAGGTCGGTGTCGCCGTTGTCATTGGCAATCAGGTCCTTGGCCTGGGGCGAGTCCGCGGGAGGCTTGGAGACAGCCGGGTTGGCGACCTGGTTGGTCACGATCTGCTTGGCCAGGATCGCAGCACCAAGCGGGCCTCCGAACAGGACGGCGTATTGGCCGATCGTGCCTGAGGACTCGGTCGCCGTTAGCGCCTGCGGATGGTTGAGCAGGTTGGCGTAGACGATCGCGATCAATGCCGCGAACACGACCATCGTCCACACGGACGCGATCGTCTTCGAGGTCGACAGACGGTTGTCGTAACCGACGAACAGCCTGGTTATGTGCGCCCCAATTGCCGCGCCGCCAGCCAGGATGGCGGCGACCACGACGACGCCGATCAGAAATCCCCACCGAACCGCGTGCTCGGCCGGGCGGCTGGGACGGACGCTGCCCGCTGCTAGCGCGGACGAGGTAACGACCAGACTCACCACCGACATCGCCGCCACGAAAACGGCGGCGCGACGCCACATGAGGCGTCCGCAAACGGACACATCGAGCATCAAGGCTTCTACCCCCGTGTAGAGAATCCCCCAACCGTAGGTGCCGCTTAACGGCGGCCGACAATCGGCTCCGTCCGCGAATCAGTATCCCAGCAGCGCCTGTCAGCGTCAAGATGGCCACGGCTTGTGTCATACCGCGTGGCGGGTGTTGAACTGCCCAAATGGCCGACGTTGTCTTCGCCGGCGACACCAGCTTGGACTCTGGCAGCGATCACCGCGAGAACCCAAGGAACGTCATCCGGACGCGAAGGCTACTGGGCATCGAGCCGCCAGGCGGACCGGCCACAACACAGGCGAGCAGCAAGTAGCCGCCGGCAAGCGCGGGCCGTTTAGCGCGACGCGCGTGATGGATTGATTCCCCGTCGGCGTGCCCGAACGGGCCGAGCACTCCGGCAAGTCGTCTAACGGAGGACCGCCCACTCGTGCTGAGCCTCGAGTATCTCGGCAAAGTTTCCCTCTCGCACCGCGCGCCGTAGGTGTTCACCTTCAAGGGGTACAACGACAAGTTTCCCCTCGCTGCCTCGCAACATGCTGTCCTCGATCGTCGTGGCGAACCCCTTCCATGAGATCAAGGAGCCGAGTGAAACGCGACCCGAGCGATTGCGCACCCGGGGGATGGCATCCGTCAGGGCGCCGTTAAGGTAGCCGGGCGGGAACGGTCGGCCGGGCCGCTGGAGCGCGACCCGACCGCTCCGCCCTACGACTAGCTCACGCCACCGCGAACTGATAGATGGTGGTCGAGCTAAATGTATTCCCGGGGTTCAGCACTACCGAGGGCCATCCGGTCTGGCCAATGTGGTGCGGCGAATCGGGATAGTGCTGCGTCTCCAGCGTGAACGCCGAGGTCTGGCGATAGATGTGACCGCTCGTGCCGACCAGGTCGCCGACCACGAAGTTCCCGGTGTAGACCTGGATGCCAGGCTCCGTGGTGTAGGTGATCACCTCGCGGCCGCTTGCCGGATCGACAGCCACCGCGGCCAGCTTCATCTTCCCGGCTGCGCCGTTGAGGACCCAGTTGTGGTCGTAGCCGTGCGCCGTCGTCAACTGGCTGCCCCACGGCATGTCAGCCCGCAGGATGTACGTGCCGATCGGGTGCAGGCCACGGAAGTCAAACGGAGTGCCCGATACCGGCACGAACTGGCCGGTCGGGATGAGGTTGGCGTCCGTCGGCGTGAACTTGTTGGCGTTGAGCCTCAGCAGCTGGTCGTAGATCGGCCCCGAGGCCTCGCCGGCCAGGTTGAAGTACGTATGCTGCGTGACGTTGATGACCGTCGGCTTGGTCGTCGCCGCCGACCATTGGACACGCAGCGCGTTGCCCGCGGTGACCGTGTAGGTCAGGGTCACTGTGACCTGGCCTGGGAAGCCGTTGTAGCCGTCGGGATCAACGAGTCTCAGGATCAGCGACACGCTGCCCGCGCCGGTCTTCATGGTTGCAGACCACACCTTCGTGTTCCAGGCGTCTGGGCCTCCGTGCAGCGTGTTGATGTTGTTCGGCCCGTTGTTGCCGGTCAGGTTATAGGTCGTGCCGTTCAGGGTGAACGAGTGGTTGGCGATGCGGTTTGCGTAGCGGCCGATGGCGGCACCGAAGTACGTGTCGCCTGATCCGCCCGCAGCCGGCCAGGGCTGGTTCTGGAAGTCGTTGACGTAGTCGCTCAGCTTCGAGAACCCGAGCGCCACGTCGGCCACCCGCCCGTGACGCCCCGGCACCCAGATTGACTGCACGACGCCGCCGTAGTTGGTGATGCGGACGATCATGCCTTTACCGCTGCGCAATGTCCACAGCCGCACCGGCTGTCCGTTCGCCGTGCCCCAGGATATGCTCGAGATGCTCGGATCCCCGCTCGCGTGTGATCGCGCCGCGGTGGGCGTCGCGCCAACCGTGAGACCGAGGCAGAGTAGTGCTGCGGCCGACACCGCAGCAAGCAGCTGCGGCCTGCCGCGAAATGCGAACTTCATGGTCCCTCCCATCGCCGTGGCGCTTGCCCGGCCGCCCGCAAGCACCGTATGGTTAGGTGCGCACTAGGCGCGCACAGAAAATGTTAGCGCTCACACACGGGTTGTCAACTCGAAGTTGTCCTGCGACCGCGGCGTCTCGCGCTCGCGCGGGCGCTTGCGGGCAAACGACCTCCCTAGTGTGCTGATGGGTTGATTCGTTGGCAGTAGCTGGCGATCGATTCGAGGATCTGCTTAGCGGTCTTGGTCCATACGTACGGGCGGGGGGGTTCTCGTTCCATGTCTCGATCCAGGCTCGGATGTCGGCGTTCAGCGCGCGGACGGAGCGGTGCGCAGAACGCTTGAGCTTCTTGGTGGTCAGCTCGGCGAACCAGCGCTCGACGAGGTTCAGCCACGAGCTGCTGGTGGGCGTGAAGTGCAGGTGAAAGCGGGGATGCGCAGCGAGCCAGCGCTGGATCTTCGGGGTTTTGTGGGTCGAGCTGTTGTCGAGCACGATGTGCACGTCGAGGTGACGCGGGACCTGCTGATCGATTGTCTGCAGGAACTTGTGGAACTCGGTCGCGCGGTGGCGGTTGTGCAGCGAGCCGATCACCTTCACGGTGGCGAGGTCCAGCGCAGCGTACAGGCTGGAGGTGCCGTGGCGTTTGTAGTCGTGGCTGGCGCGCTCGGGGGTGCCGGGAAGCAGCGGCAGGATTGGTTGGGTGCGATCAAGCGGTCGAGTCGCCGGGGGGAATCGCACCCCCCGGCGCTCACAGATCCCGGCGTGAGCCTCTCGACTCACCGGGCTCTTGTCATCCAGCCAAGGGCCGCGCTCCGCAGACCCAGTGAGCGAACAGGTCCGGCTCCCTGGCGGCGATCACCGCCAGGAGCCGACGAGCCCGCCCGGGACGGCCGCGCAGCCGCTTGAACTTCCGCGTGGCCCATCTAGCGAGATGCTCGTTGATGTTCTCAAGGAGCGAGACCAACTCCGACCGATAGAAGCGGCCATGGAAGTTGATCCAGCCTCGCACAGTTGGATTGATCTCCTGCGCGAGGTTGTCGAGGGACTTCCCGCTCCACAAGTGCAGTCGCCAGCGCTTGATGCTGCAACGCGCGAGGCAACTGGCGGTAGGCGGGGGCCGACACTCGTACGCGGCTCTATTGAACACCGCCGGTGAACGCTCGGCTCGTGCCGGTCACGCCGTCAATCCTATTCTTCGGGTGCTTGGATGCGTGCGGATCCATACGCGGCTGCTCAGTCCGGGGGACTGCAGACCGGGGCCACGCTGAGCCCCGGCCTACCATGCCGTCCGTTTAGTGCACGGTGCTTCTCGCCGCCGCCTCGATCAGGCTCGTCACGGCGCCGGGGTCCGCGACCATCGACAGGTGCCCCGCCCTGACCTCGACGATGTGGGCGTGCATCCGATGAGCCAGGTCGAGGCGAGGGCCTGCTGGGACCTCGAGCTGGCGCCCAATTGGACGGAACCAGCAGTCGACTCCGCCGTCCGCGGGTGGCTGCCTTGCCGCTGATGCGGAAGCCGGACGCGCTCAGCCGGTCGGCCGCGTTGCATAGGCACGACTAGGTCGATCAGACGAAGGCGCCGGCTTGTGCTTTCGCCCCAGAAGGAACCGTCCGGTGGGGGCCGAGCGACATCCTCGTGTCGGGGCCAAGCGCGCGCCGAGCGCGGTGTCTGAGGTACACCGGCTTGGGGGCGCGGAGCTGGAAGACGCCATGGTCGCCCAGGTCGCGCCCGTCCGTTTACGGATCGGCGGATCCACCACCGCACAGCGGTGGAGCGGGACGTGCGGGCGCCCATCCTGAGCGCTGGCGGGTCCGCCATCGTCGCATTAGACCCCGTTCGCAAGGTTTTCGCAGTCACCGGGGCCATACGGACGCCGCGATGACCCGCAACTGGCTGCCGGCCCCGGCGCCCTCAGCTCGACCGTGGTGACGAGTACCCGCGTCGCCATGAAGGCAGCGCTCGGGCGACGGCGCCGGAGACCCGGATCTCGCCCCAACAGCTGGACGCGTCGATCGCTAGCTGCGATCCGTTTGAATGCAAGCGCCAGCGCTAGAAGCAGCAGCTGGCCGCAGCTCGCCGGCGTGGCCATCTGACTTGCGCAATCGCCCAGAAGGAAGCGCCCCAGCAGGCGCCGCCCGACGATCGCTATCGACGGCGAGCGGCGTGCGACCCGGCCGCGGCGGGGTGATCGCAATGCCACGATTCCGATCACGTCCTCGCCACCGATGACGTCGCTGCTCATGGTGGTGCAGGGGCGACGTCGGGCTGACCTTCCGCGACCCGGCCCCGGTCGCGATCGGATCGCACCAGAAGGGCCATGTCGCCTCGCGACTCAGGTGGCTGCTTCATGGCGATACGGGCCACGTCGGCGCGGAAGCCTGAAGTGGCCGGCGACGTGATAGAGGAACGGGACGCTGTGGTGCGCGAGCGTGTGTGTGTAGTCGCCCGACCCGGGTTCACCACCACGCCGGCCGGTATCGCGGGATCTGTGGTGCGTCGGCTGTGGCCAGGGCTCGGAGCTCTAGCCCGGAACATTCAGTAAGGGCGTGAGAGGTACTCGGGTGGCTCCCGCTCGGCGGT
>OCTA010003038.1_pt1 | contig 15014 bp, 9 predicted proteins | sample 1538991 | NCBI WGS metagenome assembly OCTA01 (sample SAMEA3539302, study PRJEB22396) | soil metagenome | biome: tundra; feature: field; material: soil | place: USA | collected 2010-05 | depth 0.15 m | reverse complement strand
TGGTCTTTTGGCGTGCTGTGCCATAACAATGCCTCCAGCATTGCCGAAGTCCTCGCCCATTCGCTGCCCAAGATCAAACCGGGAGGCCATGCCATCCATGAGTATGGCGACTGGGAAAAACTGGAGCGCTACGGCTGGAAGGAAGGCGGCGTGCCCCCCGAGTTTCGGAACATGGCTGACGATGATATCTGGTGGCCGCGAAACAGCCAGGCGACCATGACCCAACTGGCCCGGAGTGCCGGCTGGATCGTGATTACCGCAGACCTGGATCTAGTGCGGCGAGATTCGATCATTGTTTTGCAGCGCCCGCCGGCGAACTAGATTTTACCGCGAGGTTTGTCGTGAATTGGTCTTGCAAGGGCCGCCGTGCGCCGTTTGACTAAGAGCTTAGATGCGATCCATTGCAAAGACCATTCGGGCGCTATTTGGCGCCGGCTCTCCCCCGACAACGGCGGCGGTTTCGTCCGCCAGCTCGTGGACCCCGATGGAACAAGAGGTACGTTCTTTGTTGGGGCAGGGCAAGACGGCCCGGGCATTGCGCGCGGCTCAGCGGGCGCTGGCCGAAGCCCCCGGCACCCCAGGCCGGGCCTACCTGCATGGCCTGACCCTGGACGGGGTGGGACGGCACGAAGAAGCGCTGGAAGCTTATCGCGCTGAATTGGCCATCAATCCCGGTCATGCCGCAGCCCGCGCCCGGTGCGAGCAGTTGACGGCGGCCCTGACAATGCCGGCTGCGACGCCGCTGCCCACTGACCAACGCTCCTGGCATACCAGCCTGCCGCGCCCGACGTTGCTGAGTCTGCAAAGGTCGCTCCACAACTACCAGTATCGCGGCGTGCCGCTGCTCAAAAACCCGTTCGACCTTGCGCTCTATCCGACCCTGCTGTGGAAACTGAAGCCCCTCAGCATCATTGAAATTGGTTCCAAATCCGGCGGCAGCGCTCTGTGGATGGGCGATCTGCTAAATAGTTTCGGCATCGACGGCCACGTCTATTCCCTGGACATCGTGAAGGTCGAGGCGGTTTCGCATCCGCGGGTGACCTTCCTGGAAGCCGACGGTCGCGCGCTGGGCGAGACGCTGCGCCCGGAGTTCCTGCAACGCCTGCCGCGGCCCTGGCTGGTGATCGAGGATGCGGACCATGCGTATGAGACCTCGAGTGCCGTCTTGAAGTTCTTCGACCCGTGGCTGCAACCCCAGGAGTACATTGTCATTGAAGACGGAATTATCTCGGACTTGAGCGAGATTGCCGACTGCAATTCGGGGCCTCACCGTGCGTTGAAGGAGTTCCTCGCGCAACATCGCGGGGAATATGACATTGACGCAGATTACTGCGACTTCTTTGGATACAATCTTACCTGGTGTACCAACGGTTTTCTCCGCAAAGTGAGCGGCGCCAGCGAGCCAGCCGGCGCCCATGAAGCTCTCGCGCGGGCGCAGCGCCTGCTGGAGGCCGGGCAGGCTGCAGCCGCGATGGCCCTCCTGATGCAGATCAAGAGTCGGCAAGTCCCAATTCGCGGGGCTGATTACCTGCGCGCCTGCTGCTTTGAGCGGGAGCAGCGCCCGACCGACGCGCTGGAGGCACTCAAAGAGGAGTTGCGCTACTTTCCCGACCATAGCGAGGCGGCTGCCCTACTGCAAAAGCTGGCGGCCGGCCAGCCCGGCCCCGCGTTGCCGGCGGATGCCGAATTTCGTGAGTTGTTCGCTGTGGTGCGGCCGTACACTATGCTCAGTGTCGAGCGGCTCTTCTCCCTTTACACGCTGGCCAAAGAAGTCTGCCGCCAGGACCTGCCGGGCCACTTTGTCGAATGCGGGGTAGCAGGCGGCGGTTCTTCAGCCCTGCTGGCGGCGGCAGCCGCCCGCTATTCCAGCCGGCCCCGGCAGGTTTACGCCTGCGATACCTTCCAAGGTTTGCCCGTTCCCGGCCTGGCCGATCGCCATGAGGCACAATCGGCCGAGGCGTTGGGCTGGAGCACCGGCACCTGCGCTGCTCCTGTGGACTCCTTGCTCGAGGTTTGCCGCAAGCTCGGCGTGGAACACCTGGTCGAACCAGTGCGCGGGCTTTTCGCCGAAACCTTGCCCGCCGTCCGCGGGCGCATCGGCCCCATTGCGCTGCTGCACGCCGATGGGGATTGGTATGACTCGACTCGCGACGTGCTGGCCAATCTTTATGATCAGGTCGTGTACGGAGGACGCCTTCAGATTGATGATTATGGTTTCTGGGAGGGTTGTCGTCGCGCGGTCGAGGAATTCCAAATCCAGCGCGGCCTGCGCTTCAAGATCAACCCCATTGACGGCACCGGTGTGTGGCTGGAGAAACCAGCTACTGCTGCCACCTTGGCCACGGCCAGGACCCCGGCCACTGCCGGCGGAACCGGACGATTGCTCAACTTGGGTTGTGGCGGACATTTCCACCCGGACTGGGTGAATGTGGATTTTCAAACCTCTGTCCCGGGAGTTATGGCGCATGATCTGCGGACGCGACTGCCGTTTGATGATGCCAGTTGCGCGGTGGTTTATCACTCGCACGTGCTGGAACATCTGGCCTGCCAGGAGGCGTTGCCCTTCCTGCGCGAATGCCACCGGCTGCTCGCGCCCGGCGGGATTCTGCGGGTCGCGGTGCCCGATCTCGAAACCATTGCGCGCCTCTACCTCGATTACCTTACACGCGCCCTGACGGGCGATGCCGAAGCCAAAAAGCGCCGCGAATGGATGACAATCGAGTTGCTCGACCAGATGGTCCGGGAGCAAGGCGGGGGCGAGATGCTCCGCTACTGGCGCCAGAACCCTATGCCGGCGGAAGACTTCGTCCTGGAGCGCGTGGGCCAGGAAGCACGCAACGCGTTGGCCGTGATTCGCAGCCCTTCGGCGCCGCCGCCGCCGCCGGCCTCTGCCCCGCTGGACGCCACGGTTGTGGGCCGCTTTCGCCAGAGCGGAGAAGTCCACAAGTGGATGTATGACCGGCTTTCTTTGGGCGAATTGTTGCAACAGGCTGGGTTCGGCGAAATTCGCGTTTGCGCCGCGAATGAATCCCGCATTCCCCGGTTCAATAGTTATCTGCTCGACCTGACCGAAAACGGCTCGACACGCAAGCCGGATTCCCTTTTCATGGAAGCTGTCAAAGTGACGAAATCCTAGGGGCGGGAGTCTGATGCGTTGCGTTATTCTGAACACCTATGACGTACAAGGTGGAGCGGCCCGCGCGGCTTATCGCCTGCACAAGGGTTTGCTCCGTCTCGGGCAAGACTCCGCCATGGTCACCCGCTTCAAGCAGTCAGAGGACCCGACCGTTCATCAAGCCCAACTCGCCGCCGATCCGGCGCAGGCCCGCTATTTGGAGCAACTGGCGTTGATCCAGCGGCACTTGATTGATCGGAATCGCACCGAGGTTTCTAACACATTTTTCTCCCTGCCCTGGCCCGGCTACGACCTTGCGCTGCACCCAAAGGTGCAAGGCGCCGACGTTTTGAATCTGCACTGGGTCGCAGGGCTGCTCTCGCCGCAAAGCATCGTCCGGCTCCACGCGCTGGGCAAGCCGCTCGTCTGGACGCTCCACGACCAGCGTGCGTTCACTGGCGGCTGCCATTTCTCCGCCGGTTGCCGCCGCTATGAAAGCTCTTGTTCGGATTGCCCGCAACTCCGGGACAATTCACTGCGGCTGACGGAGAAGCTGCTGGCGGAGACGCTCCGGAGCCTTCCGGCCCGGGAGTTGACAGTGGCGACCCCCAGCCGATGGCTGGCCGAGTGTGCCCGCCGCAGTGCCGTGTTCCGCAATAGCCGGGTGGTTCCCCTTCCCAATAGCGTAGAGACGGACGTTTTCAAGCCTTTGGAAAAGGCCGCGGCCCGGCAAAAGCTGGGGCTGAGCCCGCAGGGCTTTTACTTTCTCTTTGGCGCGGACTCCTGTTTTGAAAAGCGAAAAGGATTCAACGAATTGCTCGCCGCCATCTCCCTCTGCCTGCGGAATCGCAGTTTCAAGCAAAAGACCGATGCCGGTCGGGTGCAGTTCCTTTGCTTTGGCCATCTCTCGAAGCAACAAGTCCTGCCTGGACTGAAAATCGAAGGCTTGGGGCATTTCACGTCCGATGCAGCGCTCTGCGAAGTTTATGCCGCGGCCGATGTCTTCCTGCTGCCGTCCCTCGAAGACAATCTGCCCAACACCGTGCTCGAGGCTATGAGTTGCGGCACCCCGGTCATCGCCCACGAAATCGGCGGTGTGCCGGAAATGGTCGAGCACGACCAGACCGGTTTCCTGGTGCCTGTAAACCAGCCGGCCCAATTTGCCCGCGCGATGCTGTGGGCGGCGGAGCACGCAGGGCGAGTGCAGGAGTGGCGGAACAACGGTCTGCGTCAAATCCAAAGCCGGTTTTCCCTCGCGGTCCAGGCGCGCAGTTACCTGGATCTCTTTGAAGAATTGACGGCCAACCAGCCTGCCGCATCGCCCAATCGCGGCGCGGGCAGCCCTGGAATTATCCCCTGGCTGGCGGATCCCTTGCTGGTCGATCAAACGGAATTTATGGAACCAAAAGTCACCCCTTTAGATGTCCTGTGGAGCAGCGCTGACGGCCCGGACTATAAGCCCAGTTGGCGCCGCGAAGAAAAGTTCCTCAGCCCCGAGCACGAACAAATCTGGGAAAAGACCAAGCACCTGCCCGGGTGGCAGGATCCCGCCGACAGCCAAAAACTCTATGAAATGGCCCTCCATTCCGGTGGGATAATTCTGGAAATTGGAGTCTTCGGCGGGCGGAGCGCCGCCGTCGAACTGCTCGGCGCCAATGTCCCCGCCCGCGGATGGACCGCTCAACTGTATGGCTTGGACGTGGATCCCAGCTTCCTGGAACGCAGCCGGCCGACCCTCCAAAAAACCGGCATTGCCAAACAATGCCTTCTGTACCATGGCAATCTGAGCCAGTTCCATCGTGATTTGCCTATCGTGCCCACCATGGTCTTCGTCGATGGCGACCACGAGTATGCCGGCGTGCGGGCGGATCTGATGTGCCTTAAGGAATTTGTAGCGCCTAATACCCCCATTCTCTGCCATGACTACAGCGGCATCGAAGGGGTTCGGCGCGCCGTGGACGAGATGCTCCAGACGCCTTGGTACCAGATGGCCGGGCTGTTTGCCGGATCCATTCTGTTGCGGGCCACGGAAAAATGCACCGGCAAGGTCGTCGGGCTATCGCCCGGCGCTTTTGAGCAGGCCCGGAAAGGCCTCCTGGCGAATTACCTGAAGGCGAGTGGGAAAGTATCCTGCACCGGCCTGCACACGCCCGTTGCTTCGCTCCTTTGCACGGCCCGTGAACTCCTGGACCGCGGGCCCACCAACCGGACGGTCAGCGGCCAGGGGCCTTGGCCCTACTCGTCCGAACCGTGTCCCGACCTGCCAACGACCATGCCCGACGGCCAGCCCTGGCCGAAGATCTCGCTCATCACCCCTTCCTTCAATCATGGCCAGTTCATCGAACAGACCATTCTCTCAGTGTTGAACCAGAAGTACCCGAACCTGGAGTACATCGTCATGGATGGAGGGTCCACCGACAAGACGAGCGAAATCCTGAAGAAATACCACGCGCAGTTCGCTTATTGTGCCAGTGAAAAAGATCGTGGCCAATGCCACGCCATCAACAAGGGCTTCGCGCGGGCCACGGGCGAGATTTGCAGTTGGCTCAACAGCGACGACCTGCTGGCTCCCGGCGCCCTGCCCGCAATCGCTCTGGCTTTCCGGACGTCCGAGGCCGACATGGTCGCTGGCATTTGCCAATTGCACCAAGACGGGGAATTCATCGGGCAGCACCTGACCAGTTGCCCGGATGGCCCGCTGCCGCTCCATCAATTGTTGGACCTTGAGGGTTGCTGGTTGAAGGGGCAGTTCTTCCATCAACCGGAAGTCTTCTTCAAACGCGCGCTCTGGGAAAAAGCCGGCGGCCAGCTCAAGGAGTCCCTTTATTACAGTCTGGACTATGAGCTCTGGTTGCGGTTTGCCCAAGCGGGGGCTCAACTCAAGGTCATCGGCCGTCCGGTCGCTCAATTTCGCGTGCATGAGGAGCAAAAGACTTTTTCCGTCGCTGAATTCCGGCCCGAGCTGGAATCGGTGCGTGACGATTTTATGCGCCGCCAGCAGCTCTCGCCGCCCGCCAACGAGCGGTCGCGCAGCGAGAAAGACCTGCTTCGAGTTGTGCTGTTTAATGACATCGGCTTCTTGCACGGAGCTGGAATCGCCCAGCAGCGCCTGGCCATGGCCCTGCGCTTGGCGGGCCACGAGGTGATTCCCATCGCCTTTGCCCGGCCCAATCCGTTGAACTTACCCCAGGATGAAAAATCCGAGCAGCGCATCCTGGCGGCTATGCGCAAAGCCAAGCCTGATGTGGTCTTGCTCGGCAATCTCCACGCGGCCGGGTTGGGCGAGCGATTGGTGGCAAAGGTCGTCTCGGAGTTTCCAACCATTTCCGTCCTGCATGATTTATGGCTGCTTACCGGGCGCTGCGCCTATAACGGCGCCTGCAACAAATTCCTCACCGGCTGCGACGAAACCTGTCCCACCGCGCGTGAGTACCCCGCCCTGGCGCCGGACAAGATCGGCCCAGCGTGGCAGGAAAAAACCCGGCTGCTCGCGGAGTGCCAAGGGTGGACACTGGCCGGCAACAGCCGCTGGATGAATCAAAAGATCGCTGACCGCTTGGCTCAACTACCCAAGGCCGCCGACCGCCGCGCTCCCCCAATCGCCCTTGTCCGCTTCGGCCTGCCGCTGGATATCTTCAAACCGCGTGATAAATCACTCTGCCGCGAAATCCTGAACCTGCCCCAGGATAAATTCCTGATCCTGTCTTCCTGCTCCCACCAGGCAGAAGAGCGAAAGGGAATGTCCCACCTGGTTGAGGCCATGCAAACGCTTGGGCTGCCGGATGCGGCCGTAGTCTGCCTGGGACACAAGAACAAGGCCGCCAGCCTCACTCTGGAGAATCTAATCGACGTCGGCTACGTTCACGAACCTCTGCACCTGGCTTTGCTTTACTCCGCCGCGGATTTGTTCGTCAGCCCCGCCCTGGAAGAGGCCTTCGGGCAGGTCTTCATCGAAGCTGCCGCCTGCGGGACGCCGTCGGTGGGCTATCCAGTGGGCGGCGTGCCGGAGGCCTTGCGGCAAGGCATTACGGGACACTTGGCGGCGACCGTCGTCCCGGAAGCCTTGGCCCAGGCCATCCAAGCCCTATATTCCAACCCGGCCCTGCGCCAACAGTTGTCGGTCTGCGGGCGTATCTTTATCGAAAACGAGTTCAGCTTCGCCGCCTCTTATCACAAATTGTTCCAGGCATTGCGGTCCGCGTTGACGGGTCGTCAAATTGATCTCGTTCCCAAGATTGCGCCGCGCATGGTCATCGAAGAACCACGGCCGGTCGAGTATATTGAGGATCTTCTGCAAAAGAAGACCCCGGCTTTGGCCGGGCCAAGCGAGTGTAGCTCCAGCACGCCTTCCGCCCAGCCCGGCCAGCCGAATCCCCTTTGGTCGGCCGGAGCGAGTCGGGGGAACGTCGCCAACCGGAACGCAAAGTTCGAGGCCAGCGCGCTTGAGTATTTCCAGCAACAACTCAACGGCTACCGTAAATCGAAAGTGCCCTGGGTGCTGAAGCCGGGCGCCTGGCTGGCCCGGCTAAACCGAAACGCCATGTCCAAAAAGGCCGCCGCTGAATCTGACCTATGAGCGCAAACCCTGCCGGCCTCTTAGCCTGGCTGAACTCATTGCCCAAGGCGGAAACCTTCCCGTTAATTTCCACACCGCGCTATTTCGCTCACGATGAGAGCCAGTATGATGCGCAGTATCAATGTGACCCGGCTAATCTTCAAGTTGGACGGGGGCTGCTGACCTTGCTCAAGGAATGCGGCGCCGATTGTGCAAGCCCGGCAGTCGAAATTGGGTGTGGCACTGGTCTTTTGTCTCTGGGCCTGGCTGCCGACAATCCTTACCCCCACGTTCTTATCACCGACCCCTCCCCCTCATTTCTCAAGATCACCCAAAAGAAGCTGCGGGTGCAAGGCCTCGACGAAGCGCGCGTCGCCTTTGCAGTGCTCACTGGGGAGGAAATCGACCGCTTGCCTGCCGACTCGTTCTCCCTCGTTGCTCTGCGCTCGACGCTTCATCATATCCTGGATGTCGAGGAGTTCATACGCCGGTCTGCGCGGGTGCTCCGGCCGGGAGGAGTTCTGGCTTTTCAGGAGCCCTGCCTCGAGGGCTACCTCCTCATGGGAGCCGTGCTCCAGTTTCTGCCTCTTCTGCTCAAGGCCGCCAAGCAGAAGCTTTCCAAAGCTCACCACTCGAAAATCGAGGAATTCGTCCACGCGATGAGCTTTTATGCGCGTCGTGACCTGGATAAATCCCAGGCGGAAGACAAGCACCTCTTCCGGGTGGATGAGGTCATGAGGCTGGGCGCTTCGTGCGGCTTGTCAGTGGAGTTCCGGCCTAACGTCGGATTTGAGGCTTTTTCCTTTCCTCCCCAGAGCCGGCCCAAGCCGGAAGGCTTCACCTCGTTTTTGCGTTCCTACGCCCGTTACTGCATGTCCTGGGAGCCCCCGCTGATCCAAATGCTGGACGAACACCTAGTTCCCTTCTGCCAGTACGTGGAGCAGGCCTCCGGCGGTGGCAGCGGGCCCTATCTCCATGGGGTATTCGTCTGCCGCAAGACGTAGCCACTCCCTGACCCCGGTCTGGCTGGCCTACCACCATGCTGTTTAGCTCCTGGCAGTTCATCTTTGTATTCCTGCCCATCACGCTCGGGGTCTTTTCCCTCCTGCCGTCTCGCTGGCTGGTCGTCAACAAACTGTGGCTAATCTTCACGTCCGTTGTCTTTTACGCCTACTGGAAGATTGAATACGTCCCGCTGCTGCTTTTCTCGATGCTCTTTAATTACGCCGTCGCCGAGGGCATCCTGCGCCTCCGAACGCGACCGGTGGGCTGCGCCATTCTCGCGTTGGGCGTCGGGTTGAATTTGCTGCTGTTGGGCTATTACAAATACACCAACTTTATCCTCTCGTTCCTGGGGCAGGTCGCCCGGCATGATTTCGGACGATTCGATATTATTCTGCCGCTGGCGATCTCTTTCTTCACCTTTACCCAGATTGGCTACCTGGTCGATGTCTATCGCGACCAAACCCGACATTACCGTTTCCTGGATTATGCTTTCTTTGTCGTCTTCTTCCCCCACCTCATTGCCGGACCGATCGTGCGCCATTGGGAGATCATCCCCCAGTTTGCCGACCGCGAACTCAAGCACAATCGCGTTGATCTTGGCTTGGGTTTCCTGTTGTTTCTGCTTGGACTCTACAAGAAACTGCTGATCGCTGACCCGACCTCGGAATTCGCAACGGCGGTGTATGGCAGCGCGGAAAAGGGCCTCACGCTCACCTGTTTTGACTCCTGGCTGGGCACTTTGGCATTTGCCTTGCAGATCTACTTCGATTTCTCCGGCTATTCGGACATGGCCATCGGCCTGGCCCGGATGTTTGGCATCAAGTTCCCCGGCAACTTTTTTTCGCCATATCGGGCTGGCTCGATTATCGAATTCTGGCGCCGGTGGCATATGACCCTGACCCGCTTCCTTCGGGAGTACGTCTATTACAGCCTGGGGGGCAACCGCTGCAGCGTCTGGCGGCAGTCCCTCAATATTCTGGCGACCATGTTACTCAGCGGCTTGTGGCATGGTGCTGGCTGGACCTTTGTCATCTGGGGCGGACTCCACGGGTTCCTCCTGCTGGTGGTCCACCGGTGGCGCAGTTTTGTCAAAGCCCGTGCCTGGCAGTTGCGGCATTGGGCGTATCGGGCTTTTTGCGTCCTGCTGACCTTCGTCGTGGTCCTCTTTACCTGGGTCTTCTTCCGCGCCCCGACAGTCCGGATCGCCGGTCAGGTCCTTGCCAGTATGACGGGCTTCCACGGTTTTACCGCCCCCGACGCCCTGCGGGAAAGTGGCAAGCACACCGCGCAGGTCCTGAAGGTGATCCATGCTCGCATCGTGCCGGCCAATTTGCCGCTCAAAGCGCAGGACTATCGCTGGGCGCTCCAGCTCCTCGGCTTGCTGCTGGTGCTGGCCTGGTTCATACCCAACACCCAGCAACTGCTGGCGGCGCACGAGCCGACCATCGAACCCGTCGAGCGCCCGGCTCGCTTCGGCCTGCCTGTCAATGCTTTGTCCGGCCTGGTTTGCGGGATTTTGTTCTTCTGGGTCATCCGCGGCTACTTCGTGCTGCCGCAGAGCCCTTTCCTCTATTTCAACTTCTGAACTGCCATGCCCTCCCCCACTCGATTTGCCCTCGGCTTTCTGCTCGGACTAGGAGTGGTCCTGGCCATCTTTTTCGCCCGGTTCTATCGGCAGTTAGGTGTCCCCACCGAAACTTCCCGCTGGTGCTATGAAATCAACGCCAAAAAGTGCCTCCTGGCGGAGGCGATTCCTGACCATAAACTGCTCCTGGTGGGCGGCTCCTCGACACTCTTCGGCCTCAGCGCTGAGCAAATCCAAACGCAAACCGGTTATCCAACTGTGAATCTGGGCACTCACGCCGCCTTGGGACCTGAATACATCATCCATTTAGCCGAACAGGTGGCCAAGCCTGGCGATACTGTGCTCATCAGCTTTGAATACGAGTTTTACGACTTCCCGGCTGCCGTCAAAACCAAAGGCTGGAATGACAGCCTTTTCTTCGATTACCTCTTTGCCCGCGATCCGGAGTATCTCGGCAGCCTGCCTCTCCTGCAGCGGTGCAAGTTCGCGATGTTGATCTCCAACCAGCGGCTCGAAGAAGGGCTGAACAACCGCCGTCATCCTCCAGCCCACATCGATACTGGCATCTATGATGTCAAGAACATCAACGCTTTTGGGGATCAAATCGCCCATCCCGCCGCCCGCCGTCCTGCCAGCGCCGCTTATGCGGCCCAATGCTGCGTCAATCTGGCACAGGGGCTCTCTGCCCAGCCGAAGGGATTTCCCACATTCGAGCTCTTCTGTAAGCGGGCCACGCAAAACCACATTCGCGTCTTGGCCTCTTTCCCCAGCATCTGCCACCGTCCTGAATATGATCTGGCCCCAGCACAACAGGCCACTCAAGCCATCCGCGCGTTCTTTGAGTCTTTAGGGGTGCCGGTGCTTGGCGAGGCCCAGGAAGCCATGCTGCCGTCGGACCAATTCTTCGACACCATGTATCATCTGACCGACGAAGGACAGCGCGAACACACTCGCCGACTACTGGTGCATCTCGCTCCGCTTCTCTATGAACTGGACAAGCCCGCTCAGGACTGATACCGATCAGCCCATTCAATGAATGGTTGCCGGTTGCCAGTTGGCGTAGTCCTGCCCACGCTGAATGCGCGTCCCCAGTTGCCGGCGCATTTGGCGCAAATGCGGACTTGGGCGGACCTAGTGGAGGAGATTGTGGTAGTGGACAGCCAGTCCGATGACGGCACGGGGGAGTATCTCAGGACGCAACTCCAACATCCTTGTACCCGGCACTTCAGCCGGCCTCGCGGCCTCTACCAAGCATGGAACTACGGCGTCGGACAGCTACAGAGGAAGTACACGTACATCAGCACCGCAGGGGATTTGATAACCCGCGAAGGGCTCGAACATCTTGTAAGAACGGCTGAGCGGTTCAATGCCGACGTAGTCGTTAGCCCGCCGCGATTAGTCCTGGAACCCGGCGAGCAGATGCCCTTTAAACGCTGGCCCATCCACGAAATCATTGCGCAACTGGGCCTCGCCAGCCCGGCGTTGCTCCCTCGGCACGCAGCCTTCTTCTATGCCGCCTATTATGCGGTGGAGCAGTGGCTCTTTGGCCTGCTGGGCAGTTCGGCGAGTAATCTCTACCGGACCACCACCCTCCAACAGCGCCTTTTTCCAACGGACTGTGGCCATGCTGGCGATGTTTTTTGGGCTGTTCGAAATGCGTTGCAGGTGGCGCTCGTGGTCACTCCTCGCGAATGCTCCACCTTTCTGATTCATCCGAAAACGTGGAACCAGGGCATGGACGCCTTCTATACCAAACTGGTTTGGCGCGCCCTGTTGGAGGCCAGACAAGTCCTGCAAGAAGAATCCATCCGCGCGGCTTTAACGCCAGATGGCGATCAATTGCTCATGATCTCAGCCTACCTCGACGCGTTGCACTGCGGCCATCAGGCGCAGGTGGAGTTGGATGGTTTCCGAACCGCTGCCCTGCCCTGGGTGCTGCGCCCGCTCGCCTGGCAGGCCCGGCGCCGCCGCACTGCCCATCGCCGCCGTGTGGCTGATTTGCGAGCCAGGCTCCGCGCTACCGTGGCCGCGAGCGTGCAGGCCAAACCACAAGAGGCCATGGTTTCTGCCCCATGAACCAGTCTGCGCCGCGCATTTCGGTTGTCACCCCCTCGTTCAACCAGGGAGCATTCCTGGAGGAGACGCTGCGGTCCGTGCTCGACCAAGGCTGTCACAACCTGGAATACTTCGTCATTGCCTGATTTCAGGCGCGGAGGCACATCGCATCGGCCGGGCGCTGGAGAGCGCCGCCGGCTGGACCAGCAAAATCGTCGTCGTTCTCAACGAGGCCGTGCGCGACGGCACCGAGGACATCGCCCGCCGTCATGGTGCGCGAGTCTTCCGCGAGCTGTGGGCGTGACATGTCGTGCAAAAGTATTCCGCCGCCAACAAAGCCACTCAACTATGGCTACTCAGACTGAACACCGATGAAGCAGTCTCGCCGGAACTGCGGCAGGAGATCACGCGCCTTTTCGAGTTGGCTAGCAAGGCGGAGCGGTTCGCCGCCTACCAGTTTCCGCGTTGCACCTTCTATTGTGGGCGCCGGATTCGCCATGGTGACTGGTATCCTGACTGCCAGACGCGGTTGTGGCAGCGCGGCCGGGAGCTGTAGGTGGGAATCAGTGCGCTGACTTTAGGCGATGTCATAAGCCTGCATTGGGTTCATGTTAGATAACTGCTCGCAAGAGGCAACATGGCTTTTCAAAACTCCACAAGGCATCCCTTGGCAGTTGCTACCCGCCGGAACGGTCGCGAAGGGGCGTGCGTTCGGTTTGCCGGAGCGCTTGCGTGCGCGCGACCCGGAACCAATGTCGCTTGTGCCACTGCTGCAACTAGAAGGACGACGGGGACGGCCGCTTTCAAACCCACGGCGGGGTGCCGTGTCCTGCGCTGCGACTGGCCGGTGTTTGCGTGCTACTGCCCAGGCGTGCTTGCGCCAATCGCGTCAATGCGCAACGCGACCTGGTTACCCGTCCGGATATAGCCGATGTAGGCGAACTTGACTGCCGCGGCTTCCACGAACTCCATCCAGGCCTTGTATTCGTGCTCCAGCCAGTCGGGGTAGTTGTAATACTCGTCGAACGCGATCACCGTCCCCGGCCGGAGCATCGGACGGAGGAGGTTCAGCACGTCGCGCGTGGCGGTGTAGAGGTCGCAGTCGATGTGGATGAACGCTACCGTGCGTCCTTGATTCTCCTTGCAAAACCCCGGCAAGGAAGCGTCGAAGAAGCCTTTTACGAGCGAAACGTTCTTCCTGACTGAGGGCAGTTTTCCGCCGATGTCGAAGGCGCCCTTTCGCGCTCCGAGAGTCCAGGCTTCCGGCAGTCCCTGGAAGGAATCGAAGCCAATGAAACTGCGTTGCGGGGCCAGTTTGGCGCACATATTGATCGAGTCGGCCTTGTAGACGCCGAACTCCAGGTGCAGGTCGTCCGGGGCTTTGACCTGGTCCAAACAGGCCTTGAATAGATCGCGCCGAGTCTTGAAGAACGGCACGTTGCTCAGGTTCCGGACTTCGAACTCATGGGAGGTGATGGCAGCCCGCACGGTGGGGATGACGTCGGTGCCGGTCAGCGCGATCTCAATGATCTTCTTTACGTACCGCCGCACGAGCTTGCGGAAGAAGAGGTTTATGCTGCTAGCAAACTCACGGAAAAGGATGACAAGCGGGTCGCCTAGGCGACGCTTGGAATTGGAGTTGATCTGGGCGCTCTTCACCAGCCAAAGCCTGAACTCGGCCCCGGGCGAAGTCAAGTTCCCCGAGTATGTCCGAGCATATCAGGTCCGACGCAGGTTCACCAGGGAGACCTTTGCGAAGCTACAAGCCCCGCCCGACGACCTCGCCGCAGGCGCCGCTTCAGCCACTGGAGCAAATGGTTGACCGGCCGGGTAATCTTCCGCCGCGACCAATAGGCCGCATACCAGAACCGGGACATCCGGTCGGACAGATTACGTTCCATCTCGACCATTTCCTCAGGAACATATGCACTGCGCCTGCATTTCTTGCGCAACTCATAATAAAGGTGGTTGAACCAGCGCAAGCGAACATCCTGCCCTTTGTCGCAGGCCTTGCCGCAATAATCCCCAAATAACTGGAAGAGCTCCCACTTCCCGATTCCACTAGCGTTATTCACCTCCGTTTGCTGTCCGGGGTGCTGACGGAAGCAACACAAGGGCTCCGGGCTATAAATGAAGTCTCCTTGCTCCAGCAGGTGAAACCAGAATTCCAGATCCACAAGCTGCCGGTAGCGCAGGTTGAATCCGCGGGCGGCATCGCGTTTCCGAAAAAGCGCCGCTGAGGGCTCGCCAATCAGGTTGCCGGTCTCATTCAGGCAGCGGACAATCACCTCGGGGCCATGGTGCGCGCCGGGCTTGCGAAAGTCATCCCACAGCTCGAGGATTTCCGACTTCTCTCCGAGCACATAGCGCGCGGAGGCGGCCAGGGCGCTGGAGGGATTGGTTTCGAGCAGTTCGAGCAACTTCCCCAAAGCTTGCCGACTGGCCAGCTTATCATCACCGAACAGGAATTTAATGTATTCGCCACGGGCTTCGGACAGGCACCAGTTCCAGTTCTGCACCATGCCCAGGTTGATCGGGTGGATTTGGAACCGGATGCGGCTGTCTTTGGCAGCGTAGGCCGCAATCACCTCGGACGAACCGTCCGTGGAACCATCGTCACTGATCAGCAACTCCAGGTCCCGCCAGTCCTGCTCCAAGACCGATTCGATCGCTTCCGGGAGATAGCGGGCGTAGTTGTA
>OCTA010003032.1_pt1 | contig 15029 bp, 8 predicted proteins | sample 1538991 | NCBI WGS metagenome assembly OCTA01 (sample SAMEA3539302, study PRJEB22396) | soil metagenome | biome: tundra; feature: field; material: soil | place: USA | collected 2010-05 | depth 0.15 m | reverse complement strand
CCCCACTCCCCTGCCAGCTTGAGCACCAGGTTGCCGCCCATCGAGTAGCCGACGAGGGCCACCCGCCGCAAGCCGTGCATCCTCGCGTAATGCTCCGCCACCGCGCCCAGGTCGCCTGAAAGCCCGGAATGATAGAGGGTTGGCGACAGCTCATCCGTGTCGCCGCAATTACGCATATTCATGCGGATGACATTGCAGCCGGCAACCCACGCGCGCGCAGCGATTCCCTTCATGTAACGGGAGCTCGACGAGCCCTCGAGGCCATGAACCAGCAGCACCGTGAGACGGGTGGCCCGCTCTGGCTCAGGCTGCCAGTCGCAGTGGCACAGGACGCGGCTGCCATCCGCCGGGTCCACCTCGACGGTTTCTTCAACCGAGCGAAGCTGGAACCCCGGACGGGGCAGAAAGTTGCCTATGATGGTCTGCAGATGGCCGTTCCTCAGCCCCCGGCGGGGTTCAAAGGGAGGCAGACCCGCAAGCCCGGCAGCGCGGTCGCTCAACTCTGCAATTTCGTCGGTTTTCGGGGTCACGGGAATGTGGCCAACTGGGTTCATTGCGCCCCTTCTGGCCCAAGCGGCTAGTGGGGATCGATCTTTTGAACCTCTATCGCCGTCTATAAGTGACAGAATCTACATTACCACAGTTGCCAAGAATGCCATCAACACCGGGAACCATTGCACGCTATTGCACGCTGGAGTCGCCCAAAAAATACGTCGGCGGCGGGCAAGCAAGCGCAATACGATTTTACTCTTGCGAGCGACGGCAGGGACGATACCGAGGAGGCGTCCAAATCCTCAGAATTCGCCCAAAACGGCAAGTATCTCCTGCAAAGTTGCCCCCGGACATTCGAGGTTGCCACGCTCGATACTCGGTCGGATTGTTCGCGGCCTTTGCTGGACGCACCGTTTCCGGCTGCCGCTAGTCGCATGGAAATCGACAAGATCTATGGCCACCAACATACACAATTGCTTGGTTGGGCGGTGATACGATCGGGACTAGCTGAGACCCAGGAGAACATTCGAGAAGCCGAGACAAAATGCCCGTGCGGCACACTATTTCAGCGCGCCGCACTTGGCGCCTGCGTGGTCATTCGTTCATTTTGGCGTGGCCAGGAAGGCATGCAATTCCGTACACTCCGGCAGCACGCACGCCTGCCCCACGATCTGTCCCGCATCATTGATCGAGTAGGCGCCTAACAGGTACAACGGCGAGTCTGACGGGATCAGCGCATTCAGGTCGCTGATCTTCTTGTTGATCCAGACCACTGCATGCATCCCAGCATCATCGAATCCAAAGCCGACAACATCGCCATGGTCGTTGATGGTGCGGCAGCAACCGGCGATCGTCGCAAACGCACCCGGAAGAGACTCAAGCCCCTGCATGCCCGTTGCCTTCGTCCATAGAAATGAATGAATGGTGCCGTCGGTGAACTCCGAAGTCCCCACAACTTGTCCGAGATTATTGATACTCGAAGCATTGTTTGATGCCGTATGTGCCGCATCCCCCAATGTGCCTAGGTAGGTTGGCGTGCCGTTCCTCTCCCACAACACTGCGTGCAGGCCGGTCACGTTCAAAGGGGGTAAGCCTTGCGTCGCACACGTGCCCGACGAGCCAACGGCCTGACCAAAGTCGTTGATTCCCATCGCGAAGGCAACCGTATCGCCCTTTTTGGTCAGCGGCTGCAATTCCCTGATTTCGCCGTTCGGCTCCCACCGCACGGCTTCGAATTGAAAGATCTGAAACGGCGTGGTCGCCGCACAGGTTGAATCGCGAACACCGTTCTCCGCGAATCCAACCAGCTGCCCAAGATCGTTGATGCCGAAAGCGTTCGCATTGCGACCTCCGGGCAAGTTCTGAAGCGCGAACAACTTTCCATTGCGCGAAACAACGCCCCGACACTGCAGGTGCGTTCCGTAAGCACAAAAGTCCTCTCCATCGGGGTCAGCCTGCGAAATCTCCGAGCCGATGGCAGTTTGCCCAAACAGGTTCGGTCCATCCGCCCCGCTGTTGCACATTGGGCAAGCCGCGCCGTCCAGCGTGCCAAGGTCCTTCAGACCGCCGTGGCCGTACCAGACAAAGGCGTGCTGTGGTCCACCGGCTGTCAAGTTCGACGACCCTGCCCCCAGCCCACGTTATTCATGTCAAAAGCGGATGCATTTGTCCCTGCCCCGAGAACGCCGAGGTCAGTCACCGCGTAGTGGGGAAAGTGCACAGCGCTCTTTCTCAATCCTTTTTCCGTTAAACCCTGCTGCGCGATCACCAACAAGGGCATTGCCACAACGGCTGATACAGCTACTATCAAGTTCCTGAACAGCGATTCGGATTTCATATCGTCTCCTTTTTGGTTTCGCTCGTGTTCGTTTCGCAACCGCGCAACCCGCAGTCAGCTGGTTTTGGCCTTCTGCACCCGGGCAATCAGGGAATTCAGACAAATCTGCGTCGAGCCGTCCCCTGTCTCCAGCCGATGAAGCTCCTCGGAATTGAGCCATTCCTCGAGCGCCGCCTGGTCCAGGTTCGAGATCACCCCTGTGCGTTCCATCGCAATCGACTCCACCTCTGCCGCGCATGCAGAACACCATGCCCGCAGAACGCCGCTCCGCCCATGCACAATCAACAACGAATCGGTTTCGAGGGTGATCTTGGTTTCCTTGGCCAAAGCGCCCTTCTTTCAGGGTGTAGCGATCTATGGAACCAGCGCAGATTGCCGCTTTGACCCTCAAAAAGTCCTTCCTCGCGACTTGAAATCTTCTGAAAACTTCTCGCAGTTCTGTAACTCATTGAAGGCAGGAAACTTCACGATGTACGATTTCAGCGCGGAGATTTCTGCCTGATCTTGGTTACTGATAACATTCGAGGTCCAGGGAGATATCAGGCCGATGGGTGTTGCCAATGGCTCCTAGCCAGGACCCGAAGACAAAAGAGATCTATGAGTTCGGGCCCTTTCGGGTTGATCCCGAAAAGGAGACCGTGCTTCGAGCCGGCGAGGCCGTCTCCATCACGCCGAAAACATTTCAGATCCTTCTTGTGCTCATCCGAAAAAACAAAGAGATCGTCACCAAAGACGATCTGATGAAGACGGTCTGGCCCGACACGTTTGTGGAAGAGGCCAACCTCAGCCGCAATATCTTCATGCTTCGCAAAGCTCTCGGCGAGACGGCGCAGGATCATCGCTACATCGTGACCGTCCCCGGGCAGGGTTACCGACTTGCTGAGGACGTGCGAATGGTTCCGCACCAGGAACTCACCGTCGTCGCCGCCAGCCGTTCCTTGTTAAAGGTGGAGGTGAAGGAGACCAAACCGTGGTGGTGGATCACGATGGCCGCCGTCGTCCTCGTCACACTCGCAGTCGGCGTTTGGAGATACTTCTTCCAGCGCGGGAGGGTTCTCAGCGCAACCGACACCGTGGTGCTGGCAGACTTCACCAATTCCACCGGCGACCCTGTTTTCGATGAGACGCTACGTCGCGGGCTTGCAATCCAGCTTGAGCAATCCCCCTTCCTCAGCCTCATTTCCGACCAGCGAATTCAGCACACCCTTGGCCTCATGGGTCACTCCGCCAATACGCGCCTCACTCCCGACGTTGCTCGCGCCATCTGCGAGCGCACCAATAGCGCGGCCGTTCTTGAGGGATCGATAGCGCCCATCGGCAGCCAATATGTGTTGCAGCTCCAGGCAAAGAATTGCCGCACCGGCGAGATCCTCGACCAGGAACAGATCCAGGCCGCAAAGAAAGAGGATGTGCTCAATGCGCTGGACCAGATAGCCAGCCACTTCAGAAAGCGTGTCGGCGAGTCACTCACAACGATTCAGCAACGGGACACTCCTCTTGCCGAGGCCACGACGGCCTCGCTCGAGGCGCTCGAGGCATACTCCACCGGCTGGAAGCTTCACACCACAACCGGGACCATCGCCGCTCTGCCCTTCATGCAGCGCGCCGTAGAAATCGATCCCAATTTCGCCCTTGCCCACGCAACCCTGGGACGTGAATACGCCAACATCGATGAATTTGATCGCTCCCGTCAGAGCGCCACCAGCGCCTGGCAGTTGCGCGAGCACACAAGCGACCGCGAGCGTTTCTTCGTTGACGCTAATTACCAGAATCTCGCCTCAGGGAACCTGGAGCAGGCACGTCAAACCTGCGAGGCGTGGGCGCGAGCCTATCCTCGCGATCCCGTCCCTCTCACCATGTTGGCGGGCTTTCCCAGCAAGGCCGTGGCGCACTACGATCAGGCCATTATCGCGGCGCGAACAGCTACCGAACTCGATCCCGACTTCGCGATGGCCTACTACAACCTCGCCGTCAACAACGCCTATCTCGGCCACTTCGACGAGGCTGAAAATGCCCTCCGTCGCGCAGCCGGTCGAGGACTCGAAATTGACGAGTTCCTCATGTTGCGACACGACATCGCGTTCCTTAAGGGAGATACCGCCGGCATGGCACAGGCTGCCGCCAAGGCACGGGAACGATCCGGAGCCGAGACGTGGGTAGCCGGCAAAGAAGCCTCCGCCCTTGCCTACTCCGGCCACCTCCGCCAGGCCCGCGTCTTGACTCAGCGGGCAATCGATCAAAGCATCCAGGGGACAGAGCCTGAGCGCGCGGCACTGTGGCAGGCGGGAGAATCCTTGCGAGAAGCTCTCTTCGGTAACGCGTCGGAAGCCAGAAGGAATGCGACCGCTGCGCTCAAGCTCTCCAGCAACTCAGAGGTGGAATACGGCGCTGCGCTGTCGCTGGCTCTTATTGGAGATGCCCGCGCCCAATCGCTCGCCGATGACCTCGAGAAACGGTTTCCAGAAAATACCCTGGTTCGCTTCAGCTATGTGCCCGTGATTCGCGCGCGCATCGCCCTCAACCGGCACGACGCAGCGAGGGCGATCGACATTCTGCAAGCCGCCGTTCCCTATGAGTTTGGCGCTTCGCATGAAATTTTCGGCGCCCTCCCGTCTATATCCGCGGCGAGGCCCTTCTCGTGGCGCGCGAGGGTGCTCAGGCCGCCATTGAATTCCAGAAGATCCTCGACCATAGCGGAGTCGTTGTCAGCGATCCCATCGGAGCACTGGCGCACCTGCAACTCGCCAGGGCACTCGCGTTGTCAGGTGACAAGATCAAATCCAAAGCTGCCTACCAGGATTTCTTCACCCTCTGGAAAGACGCCGACCGCGACATCCCTCTCTTGACGCGGGCAAAATCTGAATACGCCAATCTGAATCCGTTGTAAGTCGCGTTGGTGGCCATCTCCTGTTGCTGGCGTTGGTCCGCATCCTAGGGGACTTGAACTCCCTCGGTTTTGTGTCTCAGCTTTTCGCGGAGTGCATTGGCGTGCATTCTGCAAGTGGGGCGCTTGACACGCTCGCCTGCGGGTTGAGCGTGCCTCAAGGTCCAGACGTTCCACTCCATCTTCTGGGATTTGCTGAAGACGTACGCCTTGGGGGCAACACTTCGAAACTGCCCCAAACTGAGCTTGTCGGAGGAATAGGTGGCGGGACCGCCGACCGTTGACCAGCCTCTGACTTCGGATACCAACTGCCGGGACATTACCTCAGAGTAGGTTCAAGGCCCAAATGGCGTTGCGTTTGCCTTCTAACAGAATGGATAATCAGTGACTCGGGGAATACTATTTTCAAGGTCTTACCATACATTGCTCGTCGGGATATCGAATTAAATCCGTTTGTTTCTATGCAGCAGATCGTCGATGTGAAGTCCTGCTCCGCCGAAAGGAGACACACGCTGAGACGGCATGTCAGGGTTCACGGGGCAGTGGAGACGTGTAAGGAGCAGCTTGTGCGGTTGAGGATCCAAAAGGACGAGGCGGGTCAGGTGCTGGTGATGACGGCTCTCTCCATGACGGTTCTGGTGGGCTTTCTGGCGCTTGCAATCGACGTGGGCATGTTGTTCCGCGCCAAGCGGAACATGCAAATCGCCGCCGACGCCGCCGCGATTGCCGGAGCGCTGGATTACAAATACAACGGTTCAATTACATCGGCTCAGACGGCGGCCGAAGCAGCCGCAACAGCAAACGGGGTGACAAGCACAGGAACCTGTCCGATCTCTGACCACACCAAGACCTATGTTTGCATCAATATTCCCCCAGTTTATGGAGCTAACGCGGGTACTTCGGGTTTTGTAGAAGCTCTCATCAGCCAGCCAAATCAAACGATTTTCATGCCAATGGTCAGCCATACCACCATCATGTCCGTAGGCGCGAGGGCGGTGGCTGGATCAGGGACCAGCTCTGCATGCATCTGGACACTTGCCAAGTCGGGAAAAGACATTTCACTCACCGGGTCCGGCTCCATTACCGCGAAAAAGTGCTCTATTTACGACGACTCGAACGCGAGTAATGCCTTGGTGCTGACGGGAAGCGGTTCGGTAAGCGCCAAGGCGATCGGCATCGTGGGCGGCTACAGCGACACTGGATCGGGAAGCCTCACGCCCAATCCCCCAACGACTGGAATCGCCCCTGCGGCCGACCCACTTTCCAGCCTGTCGGCGCCCACGATTAAGAGTGGCACCTGCACCGGGACCTCGGCCGCGTGTAATCCGAGCAACTCTGCCAGTGGGAACCTGGTCGTTTCGCCGGGAAATTACACCTCGATCTCCAATAGCGGAAGCGGAACGGTTACGCTGAGCGCCGGGAATTACGTGATTTCAGGTAACTTGACGAACACAGGGAGCGGGAGCCTGGTCCTGGGCGCCGGGAATTATACGATCGGCGGAAACTTCAGCAGCACCGGGAGCTCATCGATCACTCTTGGCGCCGGGCTTTACACAATCGGCGGGAACCTCAGCCTTACCGGCTCGGGTGCCCTCACCGGTGTGGGTGTCAGCTTCTACACCCAGGGCAGCACCACGGTTACCGGGAGCGGCAACATGGACCTTACCGCGCCGACTTCGGGAGCGAACAACGGAATTCTGTTTTTCCAGTCACGGACCGATTCCCAGACGATGGCGATCACCGGTTCCGGCGGGGATGTAATTCAAGGGATCGTTTACGCCCCTGATGCGAGCTTGACCTTGACCGGGTCTGGCAGCCTGAATACATCCACGGATATCATCGTGGACTCTCTTACCGTGACCGGAAGCGGATCGATCACGAATACCAATTACGCCGTAGTAACGAACGACACTTCCCCCCTGGGAAAGCTTGTGATGGTGGAGTAGGTATGGGCACATTGAGAAATCGAAATCGCAGCCGGTGGCCGTTTATCTCTCGTCTATTCAGGAAAACAAGAGCTGAAAAGGGGCAGGCGCTGGTTGAACTTGCTCTTAGCTTTCCCATCCTTGTGATTCTTTTTGTGGGAGCAGCGGAATTTGCCAGGGTGGTCTATGCATCCATTGAGGTGTCAAATGCGGCCATGGCCGGTGTGTCGTATGGCGCCCAGAATCCCTCCACCGCCGGCGACACAACGGGGATTCAGAACGCCGTTTCGAACGACGCGCTGGACCTCACCTTGGGCACCACAAGTGTATCGAAATCCTGCATCTGCTCTGACGGGAGCGCCTCGACTTGCTTGCCGACCGACTGCTCGACCTCCAACATTGAAACGATCCTTACTGTCCAGACGCAAGCGACCATCGATCCGGGGGTTCATTTGCCGGGGTTCTCAACAACCTACACGCTCCACGGCCAAGCGGTGCAGAAGGTTCTGCAGTGACGGACTTCGAGGGGATGCGAGGCAATCGAATGTCCAAATGGCAACTAGCTCTGAGTTGTCGTAGCTATTCGCGGCGTTTCTTGACTGGGCGAGACGCGCAGGGCGGGTTGGGAGGCCTCGACGAAGAGGGCGCGACCCTTGTCGAGATGGCGGTTTGCTCGTCAGTCTTGCTTTGCATGTTATTCGGGATCATAGGGTTATCCGGGGCGCTCTATGTCTATAGTTTCGTCTCCGATGCCTCCCGGGACGCAAGCCGGTGGGCAATGGTCCGCGGTTCACAATCCTGTTCGAACACTCCCAATTTGAATAGCTGCAGCGCAACGTCGGCCGAGATTCAGGCGTATGTCCAGAGCATGGGATATCCGGGGATCACTACGTCTAACCTGCAGGTAAGCACGACCTGGCTCACCGCAAGCGCGACTCAACCGACCACCTGGTCAAACTGCACGTCGGGAACCTGCAATCGCCCCGGGAACGAGGTGGAGATCCAGGTGACATACGCCGTTAACATTCCACTCGTGGGGGTTCCGCCGATCAACCTGACCAGCGCATCCGAAATGGTGATTCAGCAGTAAATCGAATGCCTTCCGGTTTCCGCCGGAGCCCCCTTATGGGCACACACTAGGTCGACACCTCTCACGAATCCCGAAATCAAGCCGAAAAGGATTTGCACGTCTACCTCGCGGGCGGCGAGGCACAACCACGAAAGAAACCCTTAAGCATGTGTCACTGTGGTGCGACACGAGATCATCAAGAACCGTGAGGAACCGAGATACACTCGTGTTCCTGCATATGATGCGTGAGGCCCCAACCGCTCGAACATTATGGATCTCCCAGCCGTCGTGAATCACCGTCGTCTACGCTCTCTCATAGCTCATCTGAAAGCTTGATCGAAGGGACTCGCCATTAGATTGCAGTTCGCCGCGTTGGCATGCTGTTCATCCTTGCTTGTCGGCACTTCGTCACCAGTTCCAGAATTCTGGAGATCGAATTCCAACCGATGCACAGATCGAGCGGGGCTCCGCCCCTTGAGCTCGCTCTCACATGCGGTCAACACAAAGTGGACTTCCATTCGTCCCACAATCTCAATCAGTCGTCACATAAATCCCAGAAACTCCTAAAGAGGAACCTCAAGTGCAGGGACTGGAGCGGTTGGCCAGTGACAACCATTGCGTGTGCGAAGCGGAGACCGAAGGTTCCGATCAGTGATTTCAAAAATAAAAGGACCCTGAGATCGGGCCAAACAAGAGATCGCTCGACGGTTTCCACCTCGCACAACGCCATAATTTCCCCTGGCATGCGCGATTCTGCACCATCGCGGCGCGTTTGCCGGCGCAATGCAAATGCCTACGAGGTAATCGACGTGCGAATTGTGAAGAAGTTGATCTTAAGCTGGATTGCGTTCAGTATCGGCGCGTTTGCGCTCGGCCAGGGCATCACAACAGGCACCGTTCAGGGAACCGTTGCCGATCCGTCGGGTGCGGTCATTCCATCCGCGCAGGTTGAATTGAAAAGCGATACCAGCGGGCTCGCACTGAGCAGCCGCTCATCCGGTGACGGCTCCTTCAAGTTCCTTCTGGTTCCTATAGGAATTTACAAACTGATTATCAGCGCCGAGGGATTCTCGAACGAGACTGTCGAAAACGTCGCCGTGCAAGCCGGGGCGACGACGAATTTGAGCCATGTCCAGCTTCGCATTGGGGCGGCGGAGCAGGTGGTAGTGAGCGGGTCCGCTGCGGCACTGCTTGAAACGACCGATTCTCAAGTCACGACGGTATTCGATACCCAAAGCATCGAGACTCTGCCGTTGAATAACGGATTCGATACTGTGGCCGAAGTGGTTCCCGGAGTGGTGAGCACCGGCGGTCGCTCGTATGGAGACAATTTCTCCAATAACAATGGCGACAACTTCTCAGTGAATGGACAAAGCGGACGATATAACAATTTCGAGATCGACGGCCAGTCGAATAACGACAACTCCATTGGTGGTCCGGATGCCTTCTTCGGTAGCCAGGATGCGATCCAGGAGATCCAGGTCATTACCAACGACTACAGCGCGCAGTACGGAAGAAATGCGGGTGCGGTCGTGAATTACATCACGAAGTCGGGAGCGAACGCGTTCCATGGAAGCGGTTTTGAGTTCTACCAGGGGCAATTCCTAAGCTCTCTCGCGAATTTCGAAAAGAGTCCGAACTTCGGCTTCTGCGCTCCCGGGCAGAGCCCATCCACGGGCTGTGTTGCCCCGTTTCTGCCGCGATATGTCGAAAATCGGTGGGGCGGATCGCTAGGCGGACCGATCCTCAAGAACAAGCTTTTCTTCTTTGGCAGCACCTACTGGGATCGCGTTCGAGAGGGGGCTACACCCGCGGAATCGTTGCCCGACTTGACGCCCGACCCAACCGGCTTGAATGAACTGCAAGCAGCGTTTCCTAACAATCCGGGAGTCGAAGCGCTGATGGGGTTTGGTCCGTACGCCATCGCGCAGGGAAAGCCGCAGCCAATCGCGAGCACCGTGACCACTGAAACCGTTACCGGTCCCGGCGGCAACACGGCTAGCATCGAAGTTGCCGCCGTGCAGCGCACGATTCCGAGCATTCTGAACGATCAGGAAGAACTGGGGCGCCTGGATTGGCAGCCCACCTCGAAAGATCATCTGTTTTTGCGTTACTTCTACCAGCCGGGGCTCAGCACCGGCGTCGCCGGGTCGTATCTCGGCTCGATTGCGGCGGGAGATTTTGTTGACGTGCCCTCGACGACCCACTCGGTGGGAGCGGATTGGACGCGCTCTTTCTCAGCCCACTTTGTAGATCAGCTCCGCTACAGTTTCCAGGAAGCAAAAATCTACTTTGAAGGAGGCGCCTACCCGAACTGTGTGGCCACCGATTTCGGCGCCTGCCCGGCCGAAATCAACTATATCGGCGGGAATAACGACCTGAACTTTGGCGGCGATGTTTTGTTCCCCCAGGGACGCACCATCAAAATCACGCAGGTACAAAACAATGCAACCTCGACCCACGGGTCGCACACGCTGCTCTTTGGCGGAGAGTTCGATTACCAGAACTCGCCCAATGCAGGGCTGTTTTTCTACAATGGAGAGGCCAGTTTCGGGACTCTCAGCAACCTCGTACAGAACGGCCCCGGAGGATTCGGAACCGGCTATTCGATTCTAGCTAACGGCAATCCTGTCGTTCCGTTCACCGAGCCTGACGTCGCGTTGTACGTCCAGGATGACTGGAAGGCCTTTCCTACACTTACACTCCATTTGGGTGTGCGCTGGGAGTTTTTCGCCCAGGCTGTGAACAAGTTGCATGACGAAACCGTCGCCCGCGAATCGAACCCGAGCACAGCGATCTGGCCTACTTCGCTCCCTCTTGCGGACCGAACGGCTTCGTCGGCAAATCAAAACTACACAAACTTCGAGCCGCGCATCGGGCTTGCCTGGAATCCTGATTTCGACAAGAGGCTGGTTGTGCGCGCCGGCTATGCCATTAATGCCAATCCGGCCTTTACCAACATGTTTGAACTGGAGGCAGGCGGCGCACCTGTGGTGAATACGGGGGCAATCCTCTGCGGCAGCGGAAATTGCCTTCCTTCGAACGGTTCCATTCTGAGCACAAGCTTCCGTGCTACCAACTTGCCCTCTCTCTCTACCGCAGATCCCCGTCAAGACGATCAGACAACCTTCCCCACGACCTTCCGCACCCCCTACGTGCAGACCTATACCCTTGCAGTGGATCACGAACTCGGCAATGCGGTGGTGGGTGAAGCGCGCTACGTAGGCAGCAAGACGACCGACGATTTCCAGTCCATTGATGCCAATCCTTTCCTGCTGCCTGTTGCCGTCGCGTTTCCCAGCATGGTCTCGCCGTCATCGCTTTGCTCGGACCCGGCCGCGACCGGATACGGGCGCCCCGACTGCAACAGCGCGAATATCTCCAACACCATCAATGGCGGATGGGCCAACTACAACGCTCTGCAACTGAATCTGACGACGCGGAATCTCCATGGCCTGACATCCACGGTCTCCTATACGTGGAGCAAGGCGATGAACAACGCGACCGACGCATTCAGAAGCACGGGCGCCGGTGGCAGCACCATTGCATACGCTCAGAATCCGCTCAATACAAGCTCTGCTGAGCGCGGCCTGGGCGGCAACGACTTCACGAATGTGACCGGCATTGCGTTTACTTATAATCTGCCGACTTTCGTTCGCAGGAATAATGCCTTCTCAAAGGCAGCGAACGGATTCATGCTGAGTGGTGTCTATCGCTTCAGCAGCGGCCAGGTTTATACGCCCTTCCAACCACTCGACCTGGATCAAAACAACGGCGACACCAGCTTTTGCGACAGCGTCTTCAACAGCTCATCCGTGGGGCCACAAGCAGATACCTGCAGGCTGGTATTGTCGAACAAGAAAGCGCCGATCAACTCAGTCGCATATCTGAACCCGTATACCGGTCCGCAGGATCCTGTCACCGGGGCACCCACGCTCGGCACACTCGTCTACGTTGTCTACGGCAGCGATGGTTACGACGCATCTGGAAGCTACCTTCCGGGCACGCCGACGGATGCGGCCTCCGCGCACTGGATTATCAATAACCAGGCCTACGCGCTGGCGGTCGGTAATCCTTATCCCGGCTCGAGCAGGAGTCTGCTTCGCGGCCCGGACTTCAGCGAACTGGATGCAACCGTCACCAAGACGACGAAGGTTACAGAAAGAGTGGCGATGCAGCTCTCCCTCGCGGCCTACAACGCCTTGAATCAGAAATACCTCGGCCCCGGAAATCCAAATGTGTCTTCAGCCGCATTTGCAAGCAACATTTTCAATTCCTCCGGGACGTCGACTCCGGGCAATGCCTCCGGCAACAGGTTCTTGATCCTGGGCGGCAAGATCATCTTTTAGGCGGCTTGGATGATTTCGCGCAGCAAAGAATTCCGGCCGGGCAATTGGGTACCCACACCATTTTGTCCGGCAACGGAAGGCACTGCGCCCCCCCCTCGAACGGCAGTCCACCATAGTCGCGCGCCGAAAGCCGCACATGCTTTCTCACAATTTTGAATTTGTGACGGATTGCAATTGAAGGGTGACGGACGGCTCTTCGGTAGGTTTGGGATGACTTGGTGCAGGTACAGAGAAGCGCCACAAACCATTCAAAGCAAATAACCTTCCTCATTCCTGCCGGTCTACATCGTATCCGTTGCACCTGCCCATATGCACGGAAAATCTTCCCCATCTCACTTAGGAGTGAATTCATGATGCGCACACGAATCAGCGATCACCGGCAATGTGTCATCCCGGCATTTGCGTTCCTGGGCTTTCTGGCCCTCGCATCGAACGCACTTGCCAGCTCAAACGGCGAACCGGACATACCGACGATGAGCTCCGCGCCAGAGCTGCGTTCTGTTGAACAAGAGATCAAGCTCGCCAATGACTACTTCGCGGGCCGGGGGGTGGAACGGGATCTCAAACAGTCGGCATACTGGTTCGAAAAGGCGGCCAAACAAGGAGATCCTCAGGCGCAAATGCAGATCGGCTACTTCTACGATGCCGGCATCGGTGTGCCAAAAGACCCGGCGCTGGCCGCACATTGGTATCAACTCGCGGCCTCAGGCGGTATGGCTACAGCCAATGTGAATCTCGGCGTCCTGTATTTCTGGGGAATCGGCGTAAAGAAGGATGAGCAGCTAGCCATCCAACTCTTCCGCGAGGCTGCAAAGCACGGGAGTGGGCTCGCCGATTGCTATCTTGGCGACCTGTATTATCTTGGGACCGGTGTTCCACTCGATAAGGCTGCAGGCGAGCACTGGTATGAAAAGGGTGCCGGGATGCATGACTCGCAGGCGGAATTCAATCTGGGTTTGCTTTATTTCGATCGTCCGGATCATGTGCACGATCTTCGCAAAGCCGCGACTTTGTTGCGGGAGTCTGCAGCAGCCGGATATGTTCATGCAATGTACGCCCTGGGGCTACTTCTGGCGCGAAATCCAGGCCTTTCGAAATCGCCGGATGAGGCGATCACGTTGCTGAACGATTCGGCGAATGCAGGCACCTGGAAGTCATCCGTTGTCCTCGGCGTGCTCGCGCGCGATGGCCAAGTGGGCCCTCAAGACAGCGGCGCGGCCTACTACCATTTCCGCATTGCTCTGCTTCAAGGGGGAGAGGACGCGAAGAAACGTCTCGAGAGCGACATTCGTAGGCTTTCCTCCAGCTTAGGGCCAGCGCAAACGACCGCTCTCGGTTCCCAGGCGGAAAATTGGTATCAACAGCACCATATTGTGCTTGAATTCGTCTACAGGACAGGCAAGAATCGGACTAGTTTTCCCGATTATGCCCTTGCACATCAAGAAAACGGAACCCACACGATGCAGATGCTTCCCGCGCAGCCGAATTAGTTTCAACGGACTGTCGAATCGGCTGGAATTCGTTTTGAGCCTGGCGGACGGTATCTTGGCCCGGCCCATGGATAGACTTCGCCTCGCTTCCCTTTCAATGGATCCCGTCACTTTTGCGCGCGGGAATTGACGATCGCGTGACAATTCCATAACACCACGATTCGTATCGTCGGTGATGATAAGAATGGAGGCTCGTGTCAAAGCAAAGGGATTTGCGGCATCATCCGGTGCGGGCTGGTGCAGCGCACCGACGGTCGGTCCTTATGCACCCCGTTGTTTTCGTTGCCTCATTTACGCTGCTCGGTACCTCGTTCGCTGCGCAGGAGTGGGAGCATGTAAGAAGTTCGGGCTATAAAATCGATGCCGCGATGCTCTTCGGGGGATGGGGACTGCAGTACTTCTTATGGGGCATTATCGCCTGGGTGCTTTGGCGGCTCTTTAAATCATTCATCCAGAATGCAAGTGTGGTCCAGATGTTGTCCATCGTTTTACCGGTGAGTCCTGTAACTTGCCTGATCGAGGACATGGTATGGGTGATCTTCTTCCCGCACTTCTCTATGAAAGACTCGCCCATGCCCTATTGGTCGCGTGTTACTTACAACTTCAAGGGTGATCTGACCGAGAGCATGGCCATCTTCTGGGGTGCGTTTCTTTTCCTTCGGGGGACAGGATACTATCAACAGCTCCGCGAAAAGGAAACCGTAGCCGCTCAGCTTGAAACGCAACTGGCCAACGCGAAGATCGAGGCGTTGCGGATGCAATTGAATCCGCACTTCCTCTTTAACACCATGAACAGTATTTCCAGCCTGATGCGAAGCGATATCGACGCCGCCGACTCGTTGCTGGAACAACTGAGCAGCTTGCTTCGTATGACTCTCGAGCGCAGGGACGTTCAGCTGATCCCGTTGCACGAAGAAATTGAGTTCACCGAGACCTATCTGGCCATGCAAGATATGCGCTATCTGGGTCGTGTAACGCGGACG
>OCTA010003031.1_pt1 | contig 15031 bp, 13 predicted proteins | sample 1538991 | NCBI WGS metagenome assembly OCTA01 (sample SAMEA3539302, study PRJEB22396) | soil metagenome | biome: tundra; feature: field; material: soil | place: USA | collected 2010-05 | depth 0.15 m | reverse complement strand
ATTCTCTCGATTGGCCGATGCTTCGAGGAATCTCCCACTTCTGCGTCGCGCACCCGGCGACATCCTTCGGTTTGACACCCCCTTTTCGGTGCTGCTAGCCTGAAAAGTCATGTCCTCAACGGCTCTCCGCGCCACTCCGTTGAACTCCGTCCATCGCGCTCTGGGGGCGAAGATGGTGGATTTCGGCGGGTGGGACATGCCCGTGCAGTATTCCGGCGTGATCGACGAGCATCGGGCGGTGCGGAACGCCGTGGGCATCTTCGACGTGAGCCACATGGGCGAAATCGTGATTCGCGGGCCGGAGGCCGCCAGACTCGCCAATTTCGCCACCACCAACGACGCCGGGAAGCTGAAGATCGGGCAGGCGCATTACTCCGGCCTGCTTTACGATCACGGCGGGTTCGTGGACGATATCCTGGTACACAAGGTGGCGGACGACCACTTTTTCCTGTGCGTCAATGCCTCCAACCAGGAGAAGGATTTCGAGCGCATCCGTTCCATCAACCGCTTCAACGCCCAAGTGGAGTTTGCCAGCGAGCGCTACGCCCAGATTGCCATCCAAGGGCCGAAGGCGCGGGCTACCGTCCAGAAACTGACGGCGGTGGATCTCGCGGCCATCCGGTATTACTGGTTCGCCGATGGCGTGGTGTGCGGCGTTCCGGCGCGCATCGCGCACACCGGCTACACCGGAGAGGACGGCTTCGAGATCTACGTCGCCCCGGCCGAGGCGGAGCGCGTCTGGGCCCAAGCGACGGTTGCCGGCGCGGAATTCGGAATCAAGCCCTGCGGTCTGGGCGCGCGCAACACCCTGCGGCTGGAGTCCGCCATGGCGCTTTACGGCCACGAGATCGACGCCTCCATTTCGCCGCTCGAAGCCGGACTCGGCTGGATCGTCAAGTTGGATAAGGGCGATTTCGCGGGGCGCGAAGCGCTGCTGCGGCAAAGGGAAGCCGGCGTCAAGCGCAAGTTGGCCGGCTTTGAGATGCGCGGACGCGGCATCGCGCGCGAAGGCTACGAAGCGCTGATCGATGGAGCCCCGGCGGGATGGGTGACCAGCGGTTCGCCCTCGCCCACGCTGAACAAGAACATCGGGCTTTGCTACCTGCCGGTGGAGCACGCACAACCCGGCCGGGCCATTCAGATTACCATCCGCAACCAACCCGTGGATGCGGTGACTGTGGAAACTCCGTTTTACAAACGAGCGAAATAAGCTAATGTATCCAGAAAACTTCCGATACACCAAGGAACACGAATGGGTCCTCGTCGAAGGGGACACCGGAACGATCGGGATTACCGATCACGCGCAAGAGGAACTCGGCGACATCGTGTACGTGGACGTGCCGAAGGTTGGCGCCCGCGTGGAACGAGGCAAGTCGCTCGGGTCGGTGGAGTCCGTGAAGGCGGTTTCGGACGTCTACTCGCCGGTCGGCGGAGAGGTGACGGCGGTAAACGAGATGCTGGCCGATGCGCCGGAAACGTTGAATCGCGACCCGCATGGCGCCGGATGGCTGGTGAAGGTGCGCCTCACCGCGCCGGCGGAAATCCTGGAACTCATGACCGCCGCAGACTACCAGAAATACGTGGAGGCGGAAAAGTAGGTTGCGCTATCTCCCGAAGTCCGATTCCGAACGCCGCGCGATGATGAACGCCTGCGGCATCGATTCCCCGGAAGCGCTGTTCGAGCATTTGCCCGAGGCGGCGCGGTTGGCGCGGCCGCTGGACCTTCCCGCGGGGATCTCCGAATATGAAATCGTCGAGTATTTCCGTCAGCGGGCGGCGGAGAACGCCAATGGCTACGCGTCGTTCCTGGGCGCGGGCGTCTACAACCACTTCCGCCCCGTGCTGGTCGACGCGGTGGCCTCGCGCGGCGAGTTCCTCACTTCCTATACGCCGTACCAGGCGGAAATTTCGCAGGGCACGCTCACGGCAATCTTCGAATTCCAGACCATGATCTGCCAGCTCACCGGCATGGACGTGGCCAACGCTTCGATGTACGACGGATCCACGGCCGTGCCCGAAGCGGTCATGATGGCGGCGCGGCTGACGGGCAAAGGGCGCGCGCTGATCGCCAGGTCGGTTCATCCCGAATACCGCGAGACGCTGCGCACGTACGCCAAACACCAGGGCGTGCCCGTGGAGGAGTTCGGCTATTCGCCGGAGACCGGGACTATCGATCTGGAGGATCTGGACCGCAAGATGGATGATCTCACAGCCGCGGTGGTCGTGCAATCGCCCAACTTCTTCGGCATCGTGGACCAGGTGCAGGCGGCCGGGGAGATCGCACACCGGCGCGGCGCACTACTGATACTGGTTTTCACCGAAGCCGTTTCGCTGGGGATTCTGGAGCCTTCGGCAGAGCCGGATATCGTGGCCGGCGAACTGCAATCCTTCGCGATTTCGCCCAGCTACGGCGGCCCGTTCGCGGGCATCATTGCCACCCGGGAGAAGTACGTACGGCAGATGCCGGGCCGGCTGGTGGGGCAAACCACCGATTCGCGCGGCAACCGCGCCTTCTGCCTGACGCTTTCTACGCGCGAGCAGCACATCCGCCGTGAGCGGGCCACCTCCAACATCTGCACGAACCAGGCCCTGATCGCCCTGATGGCCACGGTATTCATGACGGTATACGGGAAGGAGGGACTGCGGGAGCTTGCCGGACAGAACCTCGCCAAGGCGCACTACTTGGCAGGCAGGCTGAAGCCGCGGTTCGGCGGCAAGTTCTTCAACGAGTTTGCGGTGCGAGTGGAAGGCAAGACGCCCGATGAGGTCAACAAAGCCCTGCTCAAGAAGAAGATTATCGGGGGGCTGTCGCTCGGTCGATTCTATCCCGAGCTGGCGGATTGCATGCTCCTTTGCGCTACGGAAATGTCGCGCCGCGCGGATATGGACGCGCTGACGGAAGTTTTGCTGAAAGCTGAAAGCTGATAGCTACTACCCATGATTAAGAAGGTCCGCAGTCACATCTCCCAAAACGAAGCGCTGTTGTTTGAGCGCAGTTCGCCGGGCAAGAAGGCGTACCAGCTCCCGGACCTGGACGTGCCGCCGGTCGATGCGGCGGCCGCGCTGGGCGCGGAGAACGTGCGCGCCGAAATTCAGGACTTTCCCGAAGTCAGCGAGGTCGAGGCCATCCGCCATTTCACGCGGCTCTCCACCTGGAATTACGCCATCGATTACGGCATGTATCCGCTCGGCTCCTGCACCATGAAGTACAACCCGCGGGTGAACGAGCTGGTGGCCCGCACCGAGGGGCTGGCGTGGGCGCATCCCTACCAGCCGGAAGCGCTAGCGCAAGGGTGCATGGAAGTGATGGCGCGGCTGGAACGGATGCTGGCGGAAATCACCGGCATGGATGCCGTGACGCTGCAACCCTCCGCCGGCGCGCACGGCGAGCTGACGGGCATCCTGCTGATTCGGGCGCTGCTCGAAAAGCGCGGCGATCCGCGCAAGAAGATCCTGGTCCCCGATTCGGCGCACGGCACCAATCCGGCCACGGCCGCCATCGCGGGATACGCGGTGGAGAACATCAAATCGAGCGACACCGGCTTGCTGGACGTGAGCGCGCTGGAGCGCATCGTCACCCGGGATGTGGCCGCGCTCATGGTGACCAACCCCAACACGCTGGGCGTGTTCGAGGAGAACATCGTACACGCGGCCGAGATCCTGCACGCCAAGGGCGCCATGCTCTACATGGACGGCGCCAACATGAACGCGCTGGTGGGCATCGCGCGCCCGGGCGATTTCGGCGTGGACGTACTGCACCTCAATCTGCACAAGACGTTCTCCACTCCGCACGGCGGCGGCGGTCCGGGCGCCGGTCCCGTAGCGGTGAAGAAGGCGCTGGAGCCGTTCCTTCCCGTGCCGCGGCTGAAGCGTTCCGGCAAGAAGTGGGCGTGGGACTACAAGCGCAAGCACTCCATTGGCCGCGTGCGCGCGTTCTACGGCAATTTCGGAGTGCTGGTCCGGGCGCTGGCCTACATCCTGGCGCACGGCGGTCCGGGTCTGCGCAACGCCACCGTCGACGCGGTGCTCAACGCCAACTACATCCGGAAGAGATTGGAACCGTACTACGATCTGCCCTATTCCTCGCCCAGCATGCACGAAGTCGTGTTCAGCGACGCCCGGCAAGCGGCCCGCGGCGTGCGCACCGGAGACATCGCCAAGCGTCTGATCGACTACGGCTTCCATCCCTACACCGTGAGCTTCCCGCTGATCGTGCATGGGGCGCTCATGATCGAACCGACCGAAACCGAGGGGACCTCCGAGCTCGATGCCTTCATCGACGCGATGATTTCCATCGCCAAGGAGGTGGAAATGGACCCGCAGTTCGTCAAGGACGCGCCCTACAGCACCCGCACCAGCCGCGTGGACGAAGTCACCGCCGCGCGCAAGCCGGTGTTGCGGTGGAAGCGGGAGTAGAAGACAGGGGCTGCGTCCTGGGTTATTCGGATCGCAGGGCTTCCATGGGATCGACGGAAGCGGCGCGGCGCGCAGGCAGGAATGCGGCGGCGACGGCGGCGGCCAGGAAAAGAGCGGCCACGATCAGCATCACCCATGGATCGACAGCCTGGACTCCGTAAAGCAGCTTCTGGATGACGCGGCCGGCCAGAACGCTGGCGATTAGACCAGCCCCCAGGCCCGTGAAGACTGGAGTCCCAGCCTCGCCCAAGGTGAGCGAGTATATGTTGCGGCGAGTTGCGCCGAGGGCCATGCGTACGCCGATTTCCTGTTTGCGGGTGGCGGTGGAATAGCTCAAAACGCCATAGATGCCGAGCATGGCGAGCAGGAGAGCGGCGACTCCAAAAGTCATCAAGACGAGAGTTTGAAAGCGCTCCGTTGCGAGTGAATCGCTCAATTGGGAGTCCAGGGGCGTGGCGCGCGTGATCGTAACGTCCGGAGCGTACTTCCAAATCGCCTGGCGCATGCTTGAAACGAGCGCATCGGCGGACTGGACGCCTCGCGCCATGAAGACCAAGACGTAGGGCGGCCGGTCCTTGTAGTGCAGATACGCCATCTTTGGGGATGGCGATTTCAGCGAAGTGTTGCGGGAGTCGGCGACAACCCCGATCACAGTAAACGTTCTGCCCTCGGATTCGACCTGGCCGCCAATCGGGTTCTCATTGTGCCAGAGAGCCTTGGCCTCGGATTCAGACAGAACCACGCTGCTCAGATTCCGGTCGCGCTCTTCGAAGAAGCGCCCGGCAACCAGCTTCTCGCGCATGGTCTCAAAATATCCGGGGCTCACCCAGCGCAGATTGATCAGAGGCGTTTCCTGGCCCGGCCTGTCCACTCGATTGAGGCCATCGATCCAGGATTCTCCTTCGAGCGGCATGGCGCTGACGAGGGCAGCGGCTCGAACGCCGGAGATGGCTCGAAGATTCTGCAGGACGCCGTCGTCGAACGCGGTCCGGCTTGGATCCGCGCCGTAGGTATTGCGCGAGAGACGCACTTCGGCGACCGCTACGTGTCCCGTTTCAAATCCTTTGTCTTGATGCAGCAGATAAAGCAAGCTCTTGGAAAAGAGACCGGTGACCAGCAGGAGCACTGTGCATCCGAAAACCTGCACGCCAATGAGCCAGGTACGGAGCCGCTGGCTCTGTCTGCTGCCCAACGTGCGGCTGCCGCGCTGCTGCAGAGACGCCTGTGGATCCGTGCGCAAGAGTTTGAGAGCCGGCAAAATACCAAACAGCACGCTGGAACCGAAGGTTAGGGCCACCGCAAAAAGGAGTACCTCCATGTTGAGATGCACCTCGGACAAACGCGGAAGGTCTACCGGGGAGTAGTGGCGAAAGAGATTTACCCCCACCCAGGCCAGAGCGACGCCTGCCACTCCGGCCGCCGCGGCCAACAGTAAGTTCTCCGCCAGCGAGTTCCAGACAAGCCGCCACTTTGGGGCGCCGAGGGCGCTGCGTACGGCGGCCTCCCGGTGGCGGGCAAGAGTGCGTCCGAGTTGGGCATTCGCCAGATTCACACAGGCGATGAGCATGAGCCCGATGACGGCAGCCATCAGGAGCCACAAGCCTGTTTTGGCATCGCCGACCACAACTTCTTGCATGGGCTGCACGGAAGCCACCAGCGCGCCTGGCCGATTGTCCCTCTGGTCCGCGGGCATTTCCTGCAGGACCTGGGCCTCGATCGAGGTCAGTTGCGCCTCCGCTTGCCTGATGCCGACCCCCGGCCTGAGGCGCGCGAGGGCAATGTAGTTGCCGTAGTCGCCGTTCCAGCTTATTTGGCTCAGGTCGAGGACGATGGGGAAGAAGATGGCCGGTTCCGGCACGCTGCTCTGGGACTGCCTGGAGCGAAACGTCGGGAGCGCATTCTTGTTGGGCAAACGGAAGCTGGCTGGCAAGACGCCGATCACTTCGCGAGGGATGTCGCCCACTCGGACCTTCTTGCCGATCGCGTTCCGGTCGCCATTGAACAAGCTCTGCCAGAGGGGGTAGGTCAGAATGGCGACACTGTCGCGACCTTTGACGCCATCTTCCGGGAGGAAGCCGCGGCCGAGCAGAGGCGTCACCTGAAGGATGTCCAGCAGGTTCGTATACGCCGTGACCGCCCCTACCAGGCGTGGGTGCTCCGTGCCGAGGGTCAGGCCGCTTGCGCCCTGACTCAGAATCGTCAAGCCGCTGAATGCCGTCGCTCGTTTCTGCCAGAGGTCCACGTGGCGCGGATTGGGTCCGACCGGATCCGAAGACAGAAACCGAACGCGCTCCCAGGCGACCACAAGATTGCCGCTATCGCGATAGGTCAGCGGCTTCAGAACGACCGAATCGACGACGGTGAAGACCGCAGTACTCGCGCCGATGCCGAGGGCCAGCGTCAATACCGCGGTCGCCGCGAACCCCGGGTTCTTCCGCAACATCCGCAGAGCATAGCGGACGTCCTGAATCGGTATATCCCAACGAGTCCAACCCCACATTTCGCGTACCTCCTCCTTCACTAAGGTTGTGTTGCCGAAGAACCTCTGGGCGGCGTCGCGGGCCTCCTCCGCGGAGAGGCCATTCTGCTCTTGCTCGGCGGCCTCCAACTCCAGATCCGAACGCAGCTCGCGCTCCAGATCTTGCTCGCGTTCCTGTCGCCGCCGCCAGCGCATTTCACGTTTCCTCAGCCGGCCACATGATGCGCGCGATCGCGCCCGTCAGCCGCTTCCATTTCGACTCTTCCGCAACGAGTTGTCTCTTTCCGGCTGGAGTGAGGCGGTAATACTTGAATTCGCGTTTCAGATCCTTCCCGGCAGGCTCCCACTTCGCCGCGATCCAGCCTTTACGTTCCAGCCGGTGCAGCGCCGGATAGAGCGATCCGTGCTCGATCTGCAGCACGTCGTCCGTGGTGCGCTGTATGTGTTTCGCGACCTGATGCCCATGCGCGGGACCAAACAGCAGCGTGCGCAGGATCAGCATGTCCAGAGTTCCTTGCAGCAACTCGACCTTGTTGGAGGATTCTTTCGGCATATGTGCTGGTAGATATTCTACCCGGATTTGGGTCAATAGGGTAGACGCTCGACCAACATTTTCGTTAGCCGAGTTTATCCGTATGGCGCGTAGAGTGCGCCGGAGATCGTCCAGAAGGCCGCTGATTAGGCCGTGCTTAGGGCTCGGTCCGCGAGATTGCGGCCCGTTTCAATCGCGCGGCGAGCCTCTCAGCAAGCGATTCATCAGGCGAGGATCCGCGCGGAAGGTCGTGGACCTCAGCCGGGCGAAGGCCTCAGCCAGATCGATCAGGCCCATCGCCGCCGCATCCGCTAAAACCCGCAGAGTGCTAGCCACGGTCAGGCCGCAAACTTGCGCCGGCATCCTTCCGTCACGGTCATCGATCAGGACCAGGTCCGCACTAAGTTCCATGGCAAAGGGCGATCGCTTCCCGCTCGCCCCTGTGGAGATGCGCAAGGCGAGGGTCGGCGAGGTCGCGTGGGGCCGTCACCACAAGCCAGTCGGGCCGGTTCTCGATCCCACTGCCTGACTTTCTCCGGCGCTCCCGGTGCGGCGAGTTCAGAGGCGCCGGCGGGAGCAATGCGGATCGATGGGTAAAGGATGGGCAGAAGATCCTGGGTACCGATGAGGATCAGACAATTCAGAGGAGACGTGTCCGCGATTACGGTCACTCTTGCGGCCGTTCGCGGATGTTGCGGATTGCCTCGCCCTCACGGTTGAAGTCGTCAACGGTGTAATCCAGCCACACACCGTACGCTTTGCGCACTCCATCGGCTTCCCAGCGGCTCAGTCCAAGCAGACGGCGAAACTGGCGGTCGGATAGGCGCCTGGCGCGATACGCTTCCACTGTGAGCGCTTCCAGAGCGGCGTGCGAGAGATCCCGTCCGCCCGAAGTCACTGCCGCGGCGAGTTCCTCCGGTATTTCCATGGTGACAGTGATCGGCACGGCTTCTCCTCGCAATACCCGCTGTCATTGTAGCGCTGCTGCTATCCTGGACCTAAGGAGATCCAACGACATGGGATGTGGTGGAGGCGGCGGGTTCAACCGTATTGAGAACGCGATTCCAGCCGGGGCGCGCAGAGTCTTCTGCGTGAAGTTCCAACGCGAGATGGAGGGCATGGACGAAGTGCCGTTCGAGGGCCATCCGCTGGGTCAGAAGATCTACGAGAACGTTTCCAAGGAAGCCTGGAAGATGTGGGTCGAGCACATGAAGATGATCATGAACGAGTACCGGCTCAACCTCGGCACTAAGGAAGCGCAGGAAATGCTGATCCAGCAGATGGACAATTACTTCTTCGGCGAAGGCTCCGCGCTTCCGCCGGATTTCGTTCCGGTTAAATCGAAGGGCTAAGCGTTTCGAGCGCGGTCGCGATGTGGAACCGCAATTCCGCGTGCGACCGCCGCAGCGCGAGTTCCACTTCGAGCGCCGATTCCCCGCGCGCGAAAATGAACCCCAGGTAACTGGAACCTTCGGGCAGCGGAACCAGGCGCTGGCCTGGCTTGGCCGTGACGATTACGTCTTCGATGTCGGGAACCGCTACCGCCCGTTCCACTCCTTCCACGCTTTCGTAGATCCCACCCTTCGGAATGGGGACCATCATGACCCCGGATGCCGGTCCTTCCAGCCTCGCGCCGGATACGTCTCCGCCCAAGGCATGGCGGATGACGAGTTCTTCGAGCGGGTGGGGCAGGCCTCCCGGCCTGCCCGCTCCACCCAAATCGAATCGCAGAGCCTTGGCGCATAGCCCGCCGATAGGGCGCGCGGCGGCATCGAGCATCCATGCGCCCTCGGCGTTCCAGCGCATTTCCAGGTGCGCCGGCCCGTGACGCAGGCCCAGCGCGCGCACCGCGCGCCCGGCGGTGTCGAGCAGCGCTTCCTGCGTCGCCGCCGGTTCGCGCGATGGCGTCACGTAGATGGTCTCTTCGAAGAACGGGCCGGTCAGCGGATCGGGCTTGTCGAAAATGGCGAGCGGTTGGAAGAAGCCGTGGGTTACCAGTCCCTCGATCGCGAACTCGCGCCCCTCGATGTAGCTTTCCACTTGCAGGTGTCGGAGGCGAAGACGGCGGAGGTCCGGGTTTTTCTCCAGAAGCGCGCGAATGCGTTCGAACGCCGCGACGAACTCAGCCTGGTTGTTGGCGCGGATGACGCCGCGGCTGGCGGAAAGGCCCAGCGGCTTCAGCACGCATGGGTACGGCGCGCGGCGGGCCGGCGCGCCAGCATCCTCCGTCAGCGCCGCGCGGAAAAAAGCCGGCACGGGCAGACCCGCGGCCTGGTAGAGCTGACGCGCGAGGTATTTGTTCTGGCAGGCGTGCGCCGCGGCCGGCGGGTGGAACGGGATGCCCAGCATCGCGGCGACCTCCGCCGCCAGCACCGCCGGCCGGTCGCCCACCGCCGCCACGCCGTCGAACTGCATGCCGCGGAAGGTCTCTACCGATTGCGGCATGCGGTGATCGAATTTCACCGCGATGGAGTGGTCGCCCCAGGGATCGTCGAGACGGTTGCAGCGGTCGGCCGCAAGCGTCGCATCGACGCCCAGGCGCCGCGCGGCTTCGGCAAAAACGCGGATCTGGTAGCCGGTGGTGGCGGCGAACAGCAGGAGACGCTGGGGCACTGATTGTATTGTCGCGCTATCGTATTAGGTGTGAAAGCGCTGGTGAAGAGCAAGCGCGAGCCCGGGTTGTGGCTCGAAGAGATATCCGTTCCGAAAATCGGGATCAACGACGTGCTGATCAAGGTGCTGCGCACGGGGATCTGCGGCACCGACGTCCACATCTACAAATGGGACGAATGGGCCCAGGCCACCATCCCCGTGCCCATGGCGATCGGCCACGAGTTCGTGGGCGAGATCGTCGAGACCGGTTCGAACGTCTCGGATTTCTACCCTGGCGAGATCGTCAGTGGCGAGGGCCACGTGGTGTGCGGCCGCTGCCGCAACTGCTTCGCGGGGCGCCGTCACATGTGCGCCCACACGATGGGCATTGGGGTAAACCGGCCGGGTGCGTTCGCCGAGTACATCGCGCTCCCCATGACCAACGTCTGGCCCGTGCACAAGTCCATTCCGCTGGACGTTGCGGCCATCTTCGACCCGTTCGGCAACGCGGTACACACGGCGCTTTCTTTCCCGGTGCTGGGCGAGGATGTGCTGGTGACCGGCGCCGGGCCCATCGGCATCATGGGCGCGGCGGTGGCCGTGCATGCCGGCGCGCGTTACACGGTGATCACCGACGTGAACCCCTACCGGCTGGAACTGGCGCGCAAAATGGGCGTGACGCGCGCGGTGGACGTGCGCGAGACGAAACTGGCTGACGTGCAAAAGGAACTCGGGATGACCGAGGGTTTCGACGTGGGCATGGAAATGTCCGGCAACCCGGCGGGCTTCCGCGACATGCTCGCCAACATGGCCCACGGCGGAAAAATCGCCATGCTCGGGATTCCTTCCGAAGAGATCTTCATCGACTGGCGCACGGTGATCTTCAACATGCTCACCATCAAAGGCGTCTACGGCCGCGAGATGTACGAGACCTGGTACAAAATGACCGTGATGCTGCAATCGGGCCTGGACATCGGCTCCATCATCACGCACCGCTTTCCCTACACCGAGTTCGAGAAAGGGTTCGAAGCCATGGTGTCGGGCTGCTCGGGCAAGGTGGTGCTGAGCTGGGATTGAACCGCCAGACCGCGCCGGAGGAATGCGCCGGCGTCGTTCATGGCTTCGCGGGCCACTCGCAGGATGCCCTGCATAGGGAAGAACCCGTGGATCGTTCCAAGGTACCGCCGGGTCTGAACGATATTGCCCGACTGAACCAGCTTCCGCCCATACGCTTCGCCCTCATCGCGAAGCGTGTCATATTCGGCGGTGAGGATAAACGCCGGGGCGACTCCGCGGATGTTCTCCGCAAAAAGCGGCGACGCGAGCGGGTCGCGCGGATCGGTTCCTTCCGCAAGGTACTCGGCCCAGCCCCGCCTCATGTCCGCTGCCCCCGGCCCAAAACCGTCGCCAAACTCCATGAACGAAGGCGAACTGCAAGTGGCGTCGATCATCGGGTAAATCAGCAACTGGCATCGCAACGCCGATCCGCGGCGCCCCAGCGCCGCTCCCGCGGCGAGGTTGGCGCCTGCGCTGTCGCCCGCGACGCCGGCCGGGACACCCTCCCGGAGCGCCCATTCCACTGCAATGCTTGCATCCTCCGCCGCAACCGGGAAGCGGTGTTCCGGCGCAAGCCGGTAATCCACGGCCAGAATGCGGCAGCCCGCCGCAAGCGCGAGCAGCCGGCACACCGTGTCATGGCTCTCCAGATCGCCGCTGAAGAACCGGCCGCCATGAAAGTAGACGACGACCGGCAGGCCTTCCCCGAGCACGGGCCAATACTGCCGGACTCGCAGCGATCCCGCCAGGAGCATATCTTCGATCCGGGCGAGCGGCGGCGCGGTCCCCGCCAATGCGGCGGCCCGGCGCATCGTCTCGCGCGTACCGGGGACGTCCAGAGCCGAGCGCGGTGGCTGCTGTTTCTGTCCCTCCAGGTAAGCCGCGACTTCAGGATCGAACGGCATTGGCCGGGTCCGCAAGCCGCGCGAAGATCTCGCGATAGAAAAAGGGATGCGACTGCCACGTCTGCGCGGTGACGATCCGCCCGTCGCGCACGCATTGCTCGCTTACGAACTGGCCGCCGGCCTGCTCCGCTTCCAGACGAACGTGCTCATAGCAGGTAACCCGCTTGCCGGCCGTCAACCCCGCGGCAGCCAGTATCTGGACGCCATGGCAGATCGCGAAAATCCACTTGCCCTGCCGGTCGAATGCCCTCACGATATCCAGCACCGTAGCGTTGTTCCGCAAGTACTCCGGCGCTCTCCCGCCCAGTATGAGCACGGCTGCGTAATCTTCGACCTTCACCCGATCGAATGCGACATCGGCTTCCAGCCCATAGCCCTGCCGCTCGATATAGGTGTCCCAGCCAGGCGTGAAATCGTGCATCACGAGGTTCAGCCGCCGGCGCGACGGAGCCGCGACAACCGGTTCCCATCCCTCCTCCTGAAACCTATGCACCGCGTACAGCGCCTCGTACGATTCGCCGCCGTCACCCGTGATCACCAGAATCTTTGACATGCTTCTAATTTAGCCCACAGTGGGGCTGACCCCCTGGTCCGCGGCCGACGCCCTCGTAGGCCTCCGGCCGGAGGCCGGTCAGTGGACCGGCTGCGGACCAGGACGCCGGAAATCTCGTCTAGCCAATCTCGTAGTGCTTCAGGATTTCCTCCCAAAGCCCTTGGGCTTTCAGAATCAGCTCAATCGCTTCCCGCACGGCGCCGTCGCCGCCCGGCGCGCGGGTCACGTAGTGCGCGACGGCCCTGCACTTCGGGGCGGGCGTTGGCCGTCGCCACGGCGAAGCCCACACGGCGCATGATCGGCACGTTCGTGAAATCGTCGCCGATGTAGGCCACCTCGCTGCGGTCAACCCCGGCCTCGGCGAGAATCTCTTCCAGGATCGGAATCTTCTCGATGTGGCCCTGCTAGACGTAGGTCATCTTGCATTGGCGCATCATTGCGCGGTGAAGGTAACGCTGGACGACTACTCGCGGGTAGTCGAGTTACTCGTACCTTAAGGCCGCCATTGGGTCCACCCGAAGGGCGCGGCGGGCCGGGATATACCCGGCCAGCGCGGCAACGCCGATCAAAGTTGCGACTGTGACGGCAATCGTCAATGGGTCGGACGTACTAATTCCGAACAGCACCGACTTGGCGTACCGCGCCGCCCACAGGGCCAAAGGGACTCCAGTTGCAATGCCCGCCAATGTGAGCCAAAGCGTCTCGCGCAGTACCAGCCACATAATGTGATCGCGCCGCGCGCCTAGCGCCAGCCGGATGCCGATCTCGGCGGTACGGCGCGCGACTGCGTAGGCCATCATGCCATAGAGACCAACGCACGCGAGCAGCAGAGCGAGAGTTCCGAAGAAACCGGAGAGCGTCGCAAGGAGTCGCTCCTTCAGCAGCGACTGTTCGGCTTGCGCGATCAGTGTCTTGGCGCGGAAGATCGGCAGGTTGCGGTCCACGGAAGCCACCTCCCGGCGCACCTCGTCCGGAAGGTTGGAGAGGGATCCGTACCGCAGCTCGAAGGAAACAAACCCCCATCGGTACTCCTGATCCCGGCCGTGTTGGAAGAGCGAGTGGTACAACACGGGCCTCGGCTGTTCGCGCGCGCCGCTGTAAAGCGCGTCCTTCACGACACCCACGATAGTGGCTTCACCCAGCCCGTGGCCGATCGGATTCTGGTTCGGGAAAGCGCTGTTAGCAAGCGACTCGCTGACGATGACCACCTTGGGCGCGGTTTCGTCGTCGTGTAGCTCGAAATCCCGCCCCAATATGATCGGCGTCGAGACAGTGGAGAAATATCCGGGACTCGTAGCGTTCCATGCCACGCGGATGGCACTGCGCTCGGGCAGCCTGCGGCCATCGATTTCATCGACCTGATCGACCAAATAGAACTGGTCGTCCACGGGGCGGACAACGGAGGTACCGGCGGACTTCACGCCAGGAAGGGCCTGCAGCCTTCGGAGAATCTCGCGATAAACCGGACCCGCGCGTTCGCTTGGATAGCCCGCGAGTTTGGCGTCGACTGAGAGCATGAGCACATTCTCGCGGTCGTATCCTACGTTCACGTTCCAGAGCTTCTGAAGCGTGCGCACGAAGAGTCCCGCTCCCGTGATCAGGACCACCGAAAGCGCAACTTGCGCCACTACCAGGACGCGGTCGAGCGTGTGCGAGGATCGGCCGGCTTGGCGCGTCCCTTCCTTCATGACGGGACCGGGATCGGCGCGCACGCTGCGCACCGCCGGCGCGAGGCCGAAGAGAATCCCTGTGAGCAGCGACACGGCAGCGGTAAAGGCGAAGATCCGCCAGTCTGGATCGACGATCAGTGGCGCCCGCGAATCGCCGGTGGAAATCATGCGCACCAGCACCAAGCTGCCCCACCACGCCATCGGCACTGCCAGGGCGCCACCAATCAATGCAAGCACAATGCTTTCCGTGAGAAGTTGCCGAACGAGCCGTCCGCGGCTGGCTCCCAGCGCCAGCCTCAGCGCAATCTCGCGGCGCCGATTGGAAGCGCGAGCCAACAGCAGATTGGCCGTATTGGCGCACGCCACCAGCAACACGATGCCGGCTACCCCCATCAACAGCTTCAACGGAAATGCGTAGCGGTCCCGCAGGCTGCTGTCCACGCCGCTTGCGGCCGACCGAAGCGCCAAGTGAACTCCGCGAACGAAGCGCTGCACACTTTCCCGGCTGCCGATCTCCGAATAAGATAGTTGCTCCGCCAGAAACCGCCGATGAATTACATCGAGCTCGGCCTGTGCCTGTTCGCGCGGCATTCCGGGACGAAGCCGTCCGGCAACGAGCATCCAACTCGACAAAGGCTCCGTCCATCGCTTGCTGTCGGGCTTGAGACGATCCAGAGCGTGGAGCGGCACCCAAATGTCCGGGGCGCTTCCGACCGAAATTCCCGAGAACTCCCGAGGAGTGACGCCAATCACGGTGAAGGAAATCTGGTTAACCCGGATATCTCATCGAGCCGGCCCCGTGAGCAAGGGCGGTGAGAGCAAGTGACT
>OCTA010003030.1_pt1 | contig 15036 bp, 12 predicted proteins | sample 1538991 | NCBI WGS metagenome assembly OCTA01 (sample SAMEA3539302, study PRJEB22396) | soil metagenome | biome: tundra; feature: field; material: soil | place: USA | collected 2010-05 | depth 0.15 m | reverse complement strand
GCTGAGCCAGGAGGCCGAGAGCAACATTGCCGCCGCGGCCAGCGCCGGCGGCGAGGCCGCGCCGCAGTTTCCAGCTCGCATTCCCGACGAAGGGCTATCGCTCGAGGAGAACGAGCGCCGCCTGCTGGTGGGAGCGCTGGAGAAGACCGGCGGTAACCAGACCCAGGCCGCGCGCCTGCTGCGGATCACGCGCGACACTCTGCGTTACAAGATGAAGAAATTCAACCTGCGCTAGCGTAGTGTCTCAGTCAAGGATTGACAACGCCGGCCGAGCGTCGACACGAGTGTCGACGCGGCAGGCACGAGTGCCTGCGCCACGGTGAATGGCGGGTGATTGTCAAAGAATCTGCGAGACATGACACTAGACGCGGCGGCGTTGTCCGGAGTGCCGCCGGTCCGCAGCAAAATGAAATCAGCGGTTGCCAGGCTGGGAGTGCAAGCCAGTGGCCGCACCGGAAGAGACGGGATTCTCACGCCGCGCAGCAACAGTGCCGGCCACGGCGGTGGCGATCCGGGTATTGGGAAACTGGCGGTCTAGATTACATTTTGGTACAGCAAAACGTAAGTTCCAGGCCTGGCAGGGCCAATTTAGCCCTCCGGGGCTGAGTGTCTTTATTCCATCCCGGGCGCTAAGCGTGGCATGCTGGAGAGGTGGAGTTTGCCAGTCTCTTCCCGTCGCACCGCGATCTCCAAAAGAGGACCGAGGAACTCGAGCGCGAAGTATCCGAGATGCGCCTCCAGACGCGTGCCATTGAAAACGAGCGCAACGGGCTGGCGGTGCAATTACGGCGTCTCAACAAAGAACTCGATGAGCTGCGGGGGGAGGAGACCAAGGGCAGCGAGGATGTAAAGCAACTGGCGGCGACAAAGTTCGAGCGCGACGAACTGCGCACGCTCTACGACAAGGTGGAAGCACAGCGCGCGGCCCTGGATAAGGAAATGCGCGAGCTGCGCGGCGAAGCGGAATTGAACCGCGAGCGGCTGTGGGCGCCGCCGGGCCATTATTATTCGCCCATCACCGACCCCAACGATCCACTGGTCCGGCAGTCCGAGATTCTCAATCTGGATGCGTTGTCGGAACGCGGAGACCTGGTCATCGACGAGCCGGCGATGCTCCGGCTGCTGGGCTGGCTGGGGGAGAATGGAACGCGGTTTCCTTTCACCACCGGCGCCACGGCGGACTGGCGCTACTACACCGGCAACGGCCACTTCGGGCACGCCGACGGCGCGGTCTTATTCTCGATGCTGCTGGAGTATAAGCCGGCGCGCTGCATCGAATTCGGGTGCGGATTCTCCTCTTTGCTGATCATGGATGTGAACGATCACTACCTCGAACATTCGATGGAGATGACGCTGTACGATCCGCGGCCCGACATCGTGCTGTCGCTGCTCACGCCGCACGATCCGTATCGCGAGCGCGTGCAAGCGCGGCGTTCGCGCGAGGTCCCGGATGAGGTTTTCACGGCGCTGAAGCGCGGCGATGTGCTGAGCCTGGAGACTTCCCACGTCGCCAAGACCGGCAGCGACGTGACCGATCTGGTGTTCCGCGTGCTGCCACTGCTGGCGCCCGGCGTATTGATCCACATCCACGACGTCTTCTACCCCTTCGAGTATCCCGAGGCGTGGGTGGTGCAGGACAATCGTTCGTGGAACGAAGTCTACCTGCTGCGCGCGTTCCTGCAGTTCAACGCGCAGTTCCGCGTGCTGTTTTTCAACAATCTGATCTTCCGCAAATACTTCGACGAAGCCACCGCCGCGTTCCCGGGCATCGAGGACACGCACGCCAGCAGCATCTGGCTCGAGAAGCTGGGTTAGCGGCACAGCCGCGCGCCGCGGTTGCCGGTCGGCGCTGCGCACCGCGAGACTGTGTATATGGAGATCCCGATCTACCAGGTGGATGCCTTCGCGCGCGGCGTTTTCAGCGGCAACCCGGCGGCGGTGTGTCCGCTGAAGTCGTGGCTGCCGGACGCGACCCTGCAGGCGATTGCGATGGAGAACAACCTCAGCGAAACGGCGTTCTTCGTGAGAGCCGGAGTGGACTACGATCTGCGCTGGTTCACGCCCGCTGTGGAGGTCGATCTGTGCGGCCACGCCACGCTCGCCGCGGCCTGGGTGATTCTCGAAAAACTGGAGCCGGGCCGCCCCGCGGTCACGTTCGGCACGCGCAGCGGCGAGTTGCACGTGACCCGCAAACTCGATCTGCTGGCGCTCGACTTCCCGGCCCGGCCGCCGGAGCCCGTCCGCGCCACTCCTCCGCTGCTGGCCGCGCTCGGTGGCAACCCGCGCGAAGTCTGGGCCGCGCGCGATTACATGGTGGTCTACGACAGCGAGGAGGAGATCCGCGCGCTCAGACCGGACATGAACCTGTTGACGCAGATCGACCGCTTCGCCGTCATCGTCACCGCTCCCGGGCAGGCGGGCGAGCAGGCGTGCGACTTTGTCAGCCGCTTCTTCGCGCCGGCCCAGGGCGTACCCGAGGATCCGGTCACCGGCTCGGCGCATTGCACGCTGATCCCCTACTGGGCCGGCCGACTCGACAAGCACCGCCTGCTCGCGCGCCAGGTTTCGCGCCGCGGCGGCGAACTATACTGCGAACTGTTGGGCGACCGCGTCTCGATCGCCGGCCGCGCCGCGCTGTTTCTCGAAGGCGCGATCAAGCTCTGACCGGCACGGGACGACGCCGGCCGTGTCAGGCCGGATGGCTTCGAGATTGCACCCTGGGCGGCGCAACTTCTGAGAATTTCAATCGATTTGAGTGAGCTTGACCCCGACCGGGCGCCGGGAAGCTGCTAACATTGTTGGGCTGGCTGCGTTCCTCCAGCATTTTCAAAATGCTTCCCAGCCAGCAGCACGTTCAACTTCCGAGGGCCGATCATCCGCCAGCAAAGCCTGCCGCGGCCCAGTGTCCCGCGACAAATAGAAATGGACTGACATGGCCCACCCGGATCACTTCCACGTCGTAAGCCAAGTTCTGACCAACGTCGGACTCAATTCAAACGGCACGCCGCGGCCTGAGGTCCCGGACGGAATGCGCGTGCATCTGGTCAACCCGAGCGACATGGCTTTTGGAATCGCCGTGATTACGCCGCGCTGGCTATACGTCCTGGCCGCAGCCACGCCGGCTGCCTTTGGCGACCCGGTGCTGTGCGACGAAACGCTGGCACGGCTGGACCCGGCCGGCATCAATGCGGGCGATGTGGTCGGCATCGGCATCCACACCGGGAACGCACTGCGCGGTTATGAAGTGGGCCGGAGCGCACGGGAGCGCGGCGCCTGGGTGATTTATGGCGGTATTCACGCGACTCTGTATCCCGAGGAAGCGATCGAACTGGGGGCGGCCCACGCGGTGGTCCGGGGCGATGGCGATGCGATCTGGGCGGAGGCGCTGTATGACTGCGTGAGCGCCAGCCCGCGGACGGTGTACGAAGGCGGACGTGTGGAAGCCGGCCAGTTCCAGCCGGCGCGCTGGGATTTGATGCCTCGCGAAAGCTACATGTGGGCGTCGGTGCAGACGGTGCGCGGTTGCGCGAAGCATTGCTCTTTCTGTTCGGTGTGGCGCATGGACGGTCAGGAGCCGCGGCAGCACGCTGGCGATGGGGTCATTCGGGAGATCGTCGAACTGCGCCGCAAGGGCTTCCGGTTTATTGCGCTGGCGGATGACAATTTCTATCCGGTTACGCTGACCGACCTGAAGCTGGCAAGGCAGCAGGGCAACGCGGAGAAGGTTGCGGAGCTGGAAGAAATTCGCCGGGAACGCTTCACGCTGATGGAGCGGCTGGCGAGGCTGCCGGCAGACATGGTCTTCTACACGCAGATCACCATGGAAGCGGCCGAAGACGTTGAGTTTCTGGAGGCCATGCGACGGGCGCGGATCAAGGGAGCGCTGGTGGGCGTCGAAGCGGTAACCGCCGCAGGCCTGAAGGCCGTCTTCAAAGACTTCAACCTTTCCGGCGATAAACTGGCCCAACGGTTGCAGACTTTCCGCGAGTATGGCGTGCACGTTCTGGGGTCGTTCATCTTCGGTCTTCCGACCGACCGCCCGGATACTTTTCACGCGACGGCGGAAATGGCCAAGCAAGCTGGTCTGACTTTCGCGCAATTCGTCATGCTGACGCCATTCCCCGGAACGGTCGATTTTCAGAGCTGGGAAAAGGCCCAGTCGCAGAATCCGCAGATGGTGGGCGGCATTCCGATTACGCGCTACTGGTTGATTCCCGCTCACCAGCGGCCGAAGATGTTTACCCCGCACCCGACCATGGGCCCCGATGAAATCCGCGAGCGCACCCAGGGCGTGTGGGATGAGTTCTACAGCTTCCCGGCAATTTGGGAGCGCTCCCGATGCGTTAAGACGTGGAAAGCCCGGCTGGCCTTTGCATTGATTTCGCGTCTGTACCATCAGATGTACGCCAAGACGGGTATCTCGACAGACAGCGCTCGAAGGAAAAAAGCGAACTGGCTGGCGCGTTGGATTGCCCGTCCCTGCCGCTTGCTCTTTCAGGCAAAACCTATGCCGGAACTGTTGGTTCCGCTGGCCGCCCCCGATCCGCCGTTGGCGATTCCCGCGGTCTGCGAAGTCTGAGTATCCGCTGCCAGGCTGAAATAATGGCCAGTCGGGCCGCGCGACGCCCATGGCGCCTGCGCCGCGCTGGCCGGTGCGGCAATGGGCGCTGGAAGCCAGGCAGCTCATCGTCCCGACTCGCTGGTAGCAGGCTCCAGTCCAGGCCAGGCCCCGTTGCTTAGCGGCGCCGCAAGCAAGCGGATACGGACACCCTATGGCGCGACTCCTTCGATGGTTTCGAGACTGTGAGTGGCCCGGTTCCATAACCACAACTCGGTCGCGCTCCAGCCCGCGAGCAGCGAGCCGCGGGCAAAGCGGCGGCCGGGCAGCAGGCGCCGCCAGGCGTCGCGCCGGGCGCTGAGTTCCACGAGCACATAGGGCGTGGTGAGCAGCTCCACTCCGCGCTCACGCAGCGGTGTCAGGGCCTGGATCCGGCCACCCGGAGAGACCGCGAAACTGGTTAAGGCGCGCGACGCCGCGTCCACCGGAATGGGCGTTTCCGTCCGCACGCCCTCTCCCGGATGAGCTTCCAGAACGGCGCGCATCGACGGCAGCCACGTCTGCGCCACGTCGTCGGCCGCCACCACTACGCGCGGCGGGCCCAGCGAGAGGCCCGGTTCGCGCAGCACAGTGTAGCGCCGTACGGCGCCTAGAAAAGCGATCCAGGTGAGCGTCGGCGGCTCGGCGCGCATCTCCCTCGGCTCCGGATCCAGGCACCACACGCCGTGCACGCCCGCGCCCAGAAAGCGGCAGCGCACGTCCGGCAGGTGGCGCACCTGCGGCTCCGCGCCGGGCTCCAGAAAGGCATAGCGCAACAGCGCGTAGCGGCTGTCGCCCAGGCCGAAGTTCACATACGCGGCCACGTACAGCACCCCGTCGGGCGAGATCGAAAAATCCTCCACCGAAAAGGAAAACACGCCCAATTGCTGCGGGTCGAACACGATCGTGCGCTCTTCCGGCGGCTGCTTGGCCAGCGCATACAGCCGCAAACTGTGCGCGCCGTCCTGGGCCACGGCGAAGCCGTTCTCCACCTTCACCGCCAGCGTGCCGCTGGCGAGAGCGATGCTGCGCGCCGCCCCGGTTGGGGCGGCCTGCGCGCAGGCTTCCAGCGGATGGAGAAGACAGACGATGGCGCACAAGCAGGCTAGTACGCCATGGAAGCCGCGGAGGAGTTTTTCAGGTGCGCCGGTGGGACGGACGGCGCGCCTGTCACCGCCTGGTTGAGCCGTCCGTCCCGCATCCATCTCTCCAGAGTAGCCGTCCACTTGGAGAGATGATCAAAGATGATCAAAGCGCTCCTCGACCAACCGCAGCGGCTGCGAGTGTAGTGTCTCAGTCAAGGATTGACAATGCCGGCCCAGCGTCGACACGAGTGTCGACGCGGCAGGCACGAGTGCCTGCGCCACGGTGAGTGGCGGGGGATTGTCAAACCGCAGCGGCTGCTGGTGTAGTGCGTCAGTCAAGGATTGACAATGCCGGCCAGGCGTCGACACGAGTGTCGACGCGGCAGGCAAGAGTGCCTGTGCCACGGTGGTATCTGGAATCCGGTTCCGTACAATGGAGAGCAAATCCCGGCGGCGCGAACTGATTGGATTTCGCGCTGGAAGCGCCCGGCCGCGGCGCGGGACAATTGGACAGATCGCAGTCTGCAGAGCCATCCAATGCGAGGGCTGGGGGAGCAATATGAGCGAGACGGAGAGTCTGGTTTCGATCGCGCACGATGAGGCGATCGGCACGATCACGATGAACGACGCGCGCCGGCGCAACGCGCTCAGCTCAGAGCTGATTGAGGGCGTGGTGAACGCCATCGGCGAATTGGAACAGGCCCGGGCGCGCGCCATCGTGTTGCGCGCAACGCCGGGAGCGCGCACCTGGTCGTCCGGTCACAACGTACGAGAACTGCCCACGAACGGGCGCGATCCGCTGGCTTATAGCGACCCGTTGCGGTTGCTGGTGCGGCGCATTCAGGCGTGCCACTCACCGGTCATCGCGATGGTCGAAGGCGGAGTATGGGGCGGGGCCTGCGAGGTGGTCATCTCCTGCGACTTCATCGTGGCGGCCGAAGACGCGACCTTCGCCATCACGCCGGCGCGCATGGGCGTGCCCTACAACGTGGCCGGGACGCTGAACCTGATGCACTCGGCCAACATCTCGCTGGTGAAGGAAATGCTGTTCTGCGGCAAGCCGGTGGGCGCGGCGCGCGCGCACGTGGTGGGACTCGTGAACTACGTCGTCCCGCCAGCCGAGTTGGAAGAGCAAACCTACCTGCTGGCGCGCGAAATTGCACAGAACTCGCCGATGGTGATTGCTCTGCTCAAGGAGGAACTGCGCGTCCTCTCCGCTGCCTCGCCGCTCACGCCGGACACTTTCGAACGCATCCAGGGCCTGCGCCGCGCGGTCTACGACAGCGAGGATTATCAGGAAGGGATTCGGGCGTTTTTCGAAAAGCGCAAACCCAGCTTCCAGGGTAAATGAATGCGCTGAAACCGGACCGCCGCATGAGCGGCCAGGAAGACGCAGTCGAGGGCGCGCACCGCGGCGACGGAATCAGCGGTTGGTGAATTCGATGAAGCGGTTGAGTTTGTCGAGGGCGGCGCCGGAGTCGATGCAAGCCGCGGCGAGGCGCGTGGCTTCACTGAGCGCGGGCAGGCTCAACGACGCGCCCGGTTGAACGTTCGAGGAGGCGCGGCGGGCGGCGTAGATGGCGAGGGCGGCGTTGGCCAGGACGAAGTCGCGCTGGGGCCCGGATTGGCCGCCGAAGATGGCGCGCAGGCGGGCGGCGTTGTGGGCCGCGTCGCCGCCACGGAGAGCTTCCAGGGGCGCGCGGGCGAAGCCGAATTCCTCAGGCAGGAGGAACTGGCGGGTGACCACACCGGCGCGGATTTCGTAGGCCACGGTAGTAGTGGTGATCGAGACTTCGTCGAGGCCATCCTCGCCGTGGACCACGAATCCATAAGGCAGGCCGAGGGCGGCGAGAGCCTGAGCCATGAGCCGGGCCATGTCGGCCGAGGGCGCGCCGACGACCTGAACAGTGGCGCCGGCGGGATTGCACAGCGGACCCAGGAGGTTGAAGACCGTGCGCGCCTTCAGCTCCTGGCGCGCGGGCATGGCGTGCTTCATAGCGGGATGGAGCAACGGCGCGAAGAGGAAGCCGATGCCCAATTCGCGGATGCAAGCAGCCACGCGTTCCGGAGCGAGATCGACGCGCGCGCCCAGGGCTTCGAGGACGTCGGCGGAGCCGCAGCGCGAGGAGATGGAGCGGTTGCCATGCTTGGCCACGCGCACGCCGGCGGCGGCGGCGACGAAGGAAGCGAAGGTGGAAACGTTGATCGTGTTGTGAAGGTCGCCGCCGGTGCCGACAACGTCGAGCACGGGCTCGGCAGTGATGCCGTGATCGATGCGCACGCAACCGGCGCGCATGGCGCGGGCGAAACCTTCGAGCTCGGCGGCGGTTTCGCCTTTGACGCGGAGGGCGGCGAGGAACGCCGCCAGGCGCGGCGTGGAGACCTCGCCGCGCAGGATGAGCTGCATGGCGGAGTGCGCCTCCGCGGCCGACAAGTCGCCGCGATTCATCACCTTGTGGAGGGGCTCGAGAAAGGGCATGGTATCCTGAATCTGGTTTCCCGCGAAACCCGGCAGCGTAGTTGTTGAACGAGCGAAGGCTGCAACCGGCGTCCAGTGGGGTGCGGCAGAGCTTGCCCCTACAACATTTTACGCACACTGGGAGCCCAACCAGGCGCGGGCGGCCGGAGCCATTGAGACCAATAAAACTCCCATGAAAATTCACGAATATCAAGCCAAGGCCATTCTGGCGAAATATGGCGTCCCGACGCCGCGCGGGCGGGTGGCGACGACGGTAGAGGAGGCGGTGGAGATCGCCCGCGAACTGGGCGGGCGGGTGGTGGTGAAGGCTCAAATTCACGCCGGCGGACGAGGCAAGGGCGGCGGCGTCAAGCTGGCCGCTGGCCCGGAGCAGGTGCGCGAGGCGGCGTCGCAAATCCTGGGGATGAAGCTGGTGACGCACCAGACGGGGCCCGAAGGCAAGCTGGTGCGGCGGCTGCTGGTGGAGGAGACGCTGCCGATCGCGAAGGAGTTGTACGCGGGCGTGGTGCTGGACCGCGGGCAAGCGAAACCGGTGCTGATGGTGTCGGCGGCGGGCGGAATGGAAATTGAAGAAGTTGCCGCGAAGACGCCGGAGCTGATCCGCAAGGAAGCGTTCGAGCCGGGTCTGAGCCTGATGGGCTGGCAGGCGCGCAAGCTGGCCTACGGGCTGGGGCTGCCGGGAGCGGCGATTCCGGAGGCGGTGAAGACACTGCAGGCGCTCGCGAAAGCCTACGTGAAATACGACATGACGCTAGCGGAGATCAACCCGCTGATCCGCACGGTGGACAACCGCATTGTGGCGCTCGACGCGAAGATCAACTTCGACGACAATGCGCTGTACCGGCACAAGGACGTGGAGGAGCTGCGGGACCTGGACGAAGAAGACCCGCTGGAGGTGGAGGCGTCGAACTACGGGCTGAACTACATCAAGCTGGACGGCAACGTGGCGTGCATGGTGAACGGCGCCGGCCTGGCGATGGCGACCATGGACATTATCAAATGGGCGGGCGGGAGTCCGGCGAATTTTCTTGACGTCGGCGGGGGCGCCAACAAAGAGCAGATTCGCAGCGCGTTCGGGATTCTGTTCGAAGACAAAGCTGTCAAGGCGGTGCTGATCAACATTTTCGGCGGCATCCTGCGCTGCGACGTGCTGGCCGCGGGCGTGGTGGAAGCGGCGCGGGAGCTGAGGGTGAAGCATCCGATCGTGATCCGCATGGAAGGCACGAACGTGGAAGAGGGGCGCCGGATCCTGCGGGAATCGGGGCTGAATTTCACGGTGGCCGAGGACATGAAGGACGCGGCGGAAAAGGTCGTCGCGCTGGCCCAATAGGAGCAAACCATGAGCATTCTGGTCAATCGAGAGACGCGCGTGCTTGTGCAGGGCTTCACGGGCAAGGAAGGCACTTTCCACGCGCAGCAGATGATCGACTACGGCACGAACGTGGTTGGCGGGGTGGTGCCGGGCAAGGGTGGCCAGACGCACCTGGACCGGCCAGTATTCCACACGGTGGCGGACGCGGTGAAAGAGACCGGCGCCGGCGCGAGCGTGATTTTCGTGCCGCCGGCTTACGCGGCGGAAGCGGTGATGGAGGCCGCGGACGCGGGCGTGGCGGTGGTGGTGTGCATCACCGAGGGCATTCCCGCGATGGACATGGTGAAGGCCTGGGGCTACCTGAAAACCAAGCCGGGGACGCGGCTGATCGGGCCGAATTGCCCAGGCATCATCACGCCCGGAGAGTGCAAGATCGGCATCATGCCGGGCCATATCCACAGGCGGGGGCCGGTGGGCGTGGTATCACGTTCGGGGACGCTGACCTACGAAGCGGTGGGGCAGTTGACGGCGCTGGGCATCGGGCAATCGACGTGCATCGGCATCGGGGGCGACCCGATCATCGGTACGACGCACGTGGACGCGATGCGGTTGTTCAACGAAGACCCGGCGACGGAGGCGATCGTGATGATCGGCGAGATCGGCGGCAACAACGAAGAGATCGCGGCGGCCTACATCAAGGAATACGGCAAGAAACCGGTGGTGGGATTCATCGCCGGGCAGACCGCGCCTCCGGGGCGGCGCATGGGCCACGCGGGCGCAATCATTTCGGGCGGTTCGGGGAAGGCGACGGACAAGATGGCGGCGATGGAAGACGCCGGCATCGTGGTGTGCGCGACGCCGGCCGAGATGGGCGTGAGGGTGAAGGCAGCACTGAAGCTATAGAAGTGGTGTGGGGCGGACCGGCGGCCGCGGGAGCGGCGGCGAAGCGAGGAGAGCGGGGCCGGCTCCAGGATAAAGAGGAAAGCATTCATATTATGGCAACTGGAAACAAGACACTGGCAATCATCAAGCCCGACGCGGTGGCGGCGGGCAACGCGGGCGCGATTGTATCGCTGATCGAGAAAAACGGCTTCCGGATCCGGGCGATGCGTGGGCAGCACCTGACGCGGGCCGAGGCCGAGGGCTTCTACGCGGTGCACAAAGGCAAGGGCTTTTACGAGGAACTGGTGGCCTTCATGAGCGAAGCGCCGGTGGTACTGCTGGCGCTGGAGCGGGAAAACGCCGTGGCGCGGTGGCGCGAAGTGATGGGGGCTACGAACCCCGAAAAGGCCGACGCGGGCACGGTGCGGAAGCTGTACGGCGCGAGCATCGGGCGCAACGCGGCGCATGGGTCGGACTCGGACGAGAACGCGGGCATAGAGCTGGCGTGGTTCTTCCGGGGCAGCGAAATCGCGTAACGACGGCGGTAAGAGAGCGGCCGCGCCGGTCCCGGAAGGTGCCCATCAGCGCGGCGGAATACGGCGCACCGTGATGCGCGTGCGCACTGGCGGGTGCGCCGCGGCCGTCGGGGCATGCGGCGCGGTCCCAGTGCGCGTATGCAAAGGACGCTTGGGGGCGAACGGCGCCGCGATGTGCCGCGGCGGTTCATTCCTTTTTTTCACGGAAGCCTCCGGGAATGGGCGATTGCGGCCCGGCGAGCGGAGCCTGCCTTCTCCGCCAGAACAGTGTCCTCGACGAGTTCGCCATCCTCAGTGACGAGGAAACCCGACGGCTGGCTGAACGAGCGGCCGGCGCTCCACAGGCGGCCGGAGCCGTCGAGGGAGTAGCCCGCGGGGGCGGGGGTGAGAGAACCAAAGCCCTCGATGACGCCGTCGCAGAAGGCGAAGTGCGCGGGGCTATGAAAACGGGAGTCGCGCTGAGTGTGCATGGGAACCTCCCGACTCCTCTTATGTAAATCCGGCGGAGACGGGTGTCAAGGGTTTTGCGGGGTGGGCGCGAATTGGATTGAGGCAAATGGCGAGGCAGCGGCATACGGGCGCGGGGCCAGACTCAGGCGCAGAGCGGAGCAGCGGGAGCCGGGGTGCGCATCCACTATACTGAGGCAGAGTCCGCAGAGTCTCAAAAAACCCATGTTCTTCAAGCGCCATAAGCCGGTTGCCGTCACCTATGCGGAGCAACTAGATCAGTTGCGGAAGGCGGGCTACGCCGTCACGCCGGGAGCGCAGGGGACGAGCACGGTCGTGAAAGGCAAGTTCGGCGCGGTGCTCGTGGAAGGGGCCGGCGGCCAGGCGGCGCTCCACTGCCTGGGGCTGGAGCTGTGCGGAGAAGTGGCCGAACTGACCGACCTGGGTTTTCAGAAAATCTTCCAGACCGCGAGCGGACGGCGGATGCCGGCCTTGGCCGGGCAACTGAATGAGTTGCATGAGTTCGACGAAGATCTGCGCCAGGCGCTGGGGCTGACGAGCCTGTACAACGAGGGGCTGGGCACGACCAACGAGAAGCACCTGTACGACCGGATCACGGCGCGCGACGCCGGCAGGCAGCCCAAGCCGTGGGAACGTAGTTAGACCGCGTGACCCAAGGGACTCCGGGACGGGTTGGAACAGGCGCGGCGCGCCGCAGCGCGGGCGAGTAATTGTAGTATCCTCTCAGGCAGAAAATACCTTTTAGAGAAGGAGCGACGGTTGGCTTTTGCCGTCCGCTACATGGAGCCAGCGATTCGTTCAAACCGGCTGTAGGAGCAGGCATACAATGGAGACGCGATTCGTGTCCGTTGCTCAATTGAGAGCTCTGCGAACCCAGCATCGCCGGCGCGCAGCTCGCAAGGGGAATCACAAAGCGGGTCGATAAGAGGAGTTGAAACCTAATGCAACATTCCCGTCGTTCATTTCTGCCACTCGGAACTCAGATAGCCGCAGCACTGGCACTGTGTTCCTTGTCGCTCTTTGCTGCTGACCAACAGTCACGTATTGAATACCACCGAGTGGCAAAGGGCTTCATTGCGGAAACCAAGAACTCGTACGGTTGGGCGAAGGGAACCGGCTTTGCGACGGAGAATCGGTGGGGGCAGTACACCGCGTACCTGATGTTGACGAACGCTCAGGGGCAACGCACCTGGCGCATCGAGCACTATCTTCCGTGGACCCCTGGACCTTACATTTCCATACCGGATCCAGACACCTCCCAGGGTTCGACCATGTACCTGCTCGAAGGCTCCAGCCGCGCTCTGCTTATCGATACTGCTAATCCCGCCAAAGCTATTGAGGGTGTGAACGACCTGAAGACCGTGGTGCGCTATTTGCTGGGTCACGAGAACGACGCCCAGCCGCGGGCCCACCCGCTTGACTTCGTGGTGGCCATTACCCACAATCATCCGGACCATATCGGTGAAAACGGGCGAATGTCAGACCGAACCATTTACTACCCTGACCTGGACTGGCCGGCACAGGCCCCTCCGAACTACGTTCCCATTCGGGAAGGCGGCGGCCCGACGAACCACGGTGATGGGATGGCAGTGAGTCAGATTGACCTGGGCAACCGGCTGATCAGCGCGGTCGCAATTCCGCCCCACTCGGCTGGCTCGACCGCCTATCTTGACGCGGAGAATCGGATCTTCATAACCGGAGATGCGATTGGTTCCGGGTGGCCTTATGTCCAAATGGGACCGCTGTCGCAATATGACCAGAGCGTTCACCATATCGAGGAGGTTACCCGGCCCTATCCCGACCTTGCGGTCCTGCCGGCCCACTTCTACCAGACCGCGACATGGGTCCGGGGCCGTGCACCTCTCAACGGCCGGCCGCCCGACCGCCAGTACATTACGGACATGGCCGCCCTGGCCGACGGCGTACTCGCCGGGAACATCACAGGCGAGCCGTTCTTCGCCGGCGTGGAAGCGTATTGGGCAAAGAACGACTCTGCTCAAATGGTCTACTCGCTGTCCACTCTCTACCGGCCTGGGGAAGCCGGCGAGCCCTATCACGCGGTTCGTATGCCCGGCAATTCCAAGCGCGACACAGGTGTGGAATCCTTCGACACGCGGATCGACGCCATTTCCAAAATCCAGTGCGATTTCTATCTCATCCGAGATAGCGCCGGCGAGACTCTTTTCCTGCTCCACGGCTCGGCATCCGCCCTATTGATCGGAACCGGAGGAGGTGGGCCGAGACTCGCTGCGTTTGTCCATTCTCTCATCGGCGATCTGCCGCTCGATGTAGCCATTCTCGATCGGGATCCGCGCCAGTCTGGCGGCCTTGCGCAACTCCGACCACGCCACATCTACCTGGCGGCATCGAACGTCCTTAATGGCGTGCCGGCCACCGTGCTTCATGACGGGACAACCATCGATCTCGGACTCAATCATGCTGGTCAGCCACTCACTCTGGAAGCTGCCTCGTTTCAGTCCGACGGCGTGGCGAACCTGAGCTTGCTCAGCGTTGCCGACCGCGTGCTCTTCGCAGGCAATGCCTGCGAGAAGCAAGCCGCCCCGCCAAGGATGATGATGATGCAGATGAGCAAGCCGGCAGAGGATCAGGCGGCCCGCTCGGCGTGGATGACAAAGATGAATGGCCGTTTCGACCTTGTCTATCTGGCTTCGAACGCGCGGTGGTACAGTACCACCAAGGACCTAGAGGGATGGCTGGCCACCCGAGCGAAGGGAATGTAAAGGATAGGTACCGGGCTGTATTGATTGCTGGATCAGTAACGACCTCTATGGGGCGCAGGGAAAGAGGGCTGTGCCGGGTAAGAGAGCGTAGGAGTGGTTTGGACCTGTCGGTAGCTAAAACTAGAATGCGACGGGCGGAGGACGGTACCAACCGAGGGACGCGGGTCGGGAATCTGGGCGAGACATACCGGCAGAGCCCTCATCCGACTCTCGCCGAAACAGCGCTGGCGATCGGGTTCCGATGGAGCGACCGGGCATGGGGGGATCCCGGCTCCCAAGGACACTGGGGTCACTTTGAACGGAATCTGCGAAGGCGCCGGCGAGCTCAAGTTGACCAGGGACGAGAACGGTGTATGGCTCTTCTCAGCGGGCCGCTCGAAGCACAGCCGTGAGGCTACTGGTATCTGGCTGATGGAGTGAAAGCGTTGGACCCTGGCATGAGAAAAACCCGGCGGGACCGCGCGCTGAGATCATGAGCATTGTTCGGTATAGGAGATCGACAGATGAAACTACAGTCGCGAATCCTCTGGGCGCCGACCGCACTGGCGCTCCTCCTGGCAGCACCTCCGCACGCCGCGGCGCAGAGCCTGCGCGTCGGCGCGGCGCGCGTGGACATCACGCCCCCCGCCGATCCGGCCAATCCGCCCTCGGGCAAGTACGCGCACGAGAAGCTCTACCTGCGCGCCATCGTGCTCGACAATGGAACAACGCGCGCGGCGCTGATCGGCGCCGATCAGGGCATGCTCTTTGACAACGTCTGGTCGGCCGCTTCCAAACAGATCGCCGCCGAGTTGGACTGCCCCGTGGCCAACATCGTCATCTCGGTGACGCACACCCACAGCGCCTTTGGACCCGGCGACCAGCCCTTCCGGCGCTTCGGCCAAGCCGGGGGCCCCCCGCCCGGACCCGACCCGAACGCCCCGCCGCCGCCCATCG
>OCTA010003029.1_pt1 | contig 15040 bp, 11 predicted proteins | sample 1538991 | NCBI WGS metagenome assembly OCTA01 (sample SAMEA3539302, study PRJEB22396) | soil metagenome | biome: tundra; feature: field; material: soil | place: USA | collected 2010-05 | depth 0.15 m | reverse complement strand
AGCTGCTCACGCTCTCGGGCTGCCTGGGCCATGTGGCTCGACGGCACTGCCCGGCCGGGCTGACGATGGCTGCGCACAGCGCCGGGCGCGTGCGGGAAGCGGTGTGCGAACGCCGCCGCACGGTCGACGCCCCGGCGGCGGGCGAGGACTTTCTGTCGGGCACCAGCGGAACCGTGGGCGGACTCGACGCCGTGCGCCGCGGCGCACGGGACGAGGCACTCAACGCCTGGGAGCTGGTGAGCGGCAGGCGGCTGCGCCTCGCGCATGCCGCGCGTCTAGCTCCGCCGAGACGACGGGTGCTCGCGCTCGGGATCGAGCGTCCCGAGCGGCGCGAGCTGGCGCGCGCGATCGCCGTCGAGCTGTCGCGCTCGCGCCACCAGGTCGAGCTGTACACCAGCGCGCCGCAGGGGCGGGGCAAGTTCGAGAACCTCAACCTGCTGCTCGCCGCCCACCCGCCGGACGGTTACGACTGGCTGCTGGTCCTCGACGACGACGTGGAGCTGCCGCGGGGCTTCCTCGACCGCTTTCTGTTCCTGTGTGAGCGCTTCTCGCTGGACCTGGCCCAGCCCGCCCACCGGCTGCACTCCCATGCCGCCTGGCCGGTCACGCGACGTCGCCCGGGAAGCGTGGTGCGCGAGACCTGCTTCGTGGAGATCGGACCCGTGACGGCATTCGCGCGCTCCACCTTCCCCGTCCTGCTGCCGTTCCCGCAGCTGCGCATGGGCTGGGGCCTGGATGTGCACTGGGCGGCGCTCGCGCGCGCGCACGGCTGGCGCTGCGGCGTGCTGGACGCCGTGTCCATCCGCCACCTCGCCGCTCCCGCGGCGGCCGCATATCCGCGCGAGGCGGCCGTCGCGGAGGCGCGCTCGTTCCTCGCCCAACGGCCCTATCTGAGCGCCGCCGAGGCCGGGCGCACCCTGACGACGCACCGCCACTGGTGAGCAGCCCGCGCGGCCAGCCTCCGAAGGTCGCTGTCGTGGCGGAGTTCTACCCGAGCCGCCGCGACCCCGTGCTGGGAGTCTGGGCGCACCGCCAGGCGCTGGCCGCACGCGACGCCGGCGCGGAGGTGCGCGTGCTGGTGCTGCACCGTCTCGTCCCGCCGCGCGCGTCGCTCGCCGCCGGTGCGGGCGGAGCGGGGAAGGCGCTGGCCGGGCTCCTTCGCGAGCCGCGCCGGCAGGTCCGCGACGGCCTGCTGATCACCTACGTCCCCTTCCTCTCGCCGCCGCGGGAGGGCCACTACCCCGGCTGGGGAGCGTGGGCCGCCCCGACGCTGGCGCTGGCGCTGGCGCGCCTGGCCCGCTCGTTCCCGTTCGAGATCGTCCACGCCCACAACGCCGTGCCCGCCGGCGACGCCGTCCGCCGGACTCATCCACGCGCGCCGCTGATCGTCTCGGTGCACGGCGGCGACGTCCTCTACACGGCCGGGCGCGGAGAGGCCGGCGCGGAGGCGGTCGCACACGGTCTCGGCGCTGCCCGGCTGGTGCTCGCCAACAGCGAGGGCATCGCCGAGATGGCACGCGCGTGCGGCGCGGATCAGACGCGCGTGGTGCACCTCGGCGCCGACGTCCCTTCCGCTCAGCGCCTCTCGCGTGCCGGCGGCCCGCCGACGCTGGTCACCGTGGCCCATCTGGTCGCGCGCAAGCGCCACGCCGACGTGCTCCGGGCGCTGGCTGTGCTGGGAGGGCGCCACCCGACGCTGCGCTATGCGATCGTCGGCGAAGGCCCCGAGCGGATCGCCCTGGAAGGACTCGCCGCTCGCCTAGGGGTGGCCGACCGCGTGGACTTCCACGGACAGCTGGCGCCGGCGGAGGCGGTCGAGCGGGCGCGACGCTGCACCCTGTTCGTGATGCCCTCCACCGAGGAGGCGTTCGGCGTCGCCTACATCGAGGCGATGGCGGCGGGCTTGCCCGCGATCGGCTGCCGGGGCGAGCCGGGGCCCGAGGAGATCGCGGCGGCGGGCGACGGCTTCATGCTGGTGCCGCCCGGCGACATCGAGCGGCTGACCCAGCGGATCGACGAGCTCCTCTCGGACCCTCAGCGCCTGCGCGAGGCGGGACAGCGCGCACGCGCGAGCGTCGCCGCGCACTTCACCTGGGAGCGCTGCGGAGAGCAGACGCTCGCCGCCTACCGGCACGTGCTGCGGTGAAGCCGGTCCTGTTCGTCACCGGGCACGCCCCCGCCTACCGCGTCGGGGCGCTCGCGCGCCTGCACGAGCGCGAGGGGGTCGAGGGCGCGTTGTTCGGCGGGGGATCCAAGCACGGCGGCGCCGACTACGCGGGCGAGCTGCCGTTCCCACACCGCCACGTGCGCCCGCGCGAGCTGGAGGGGCTGGCCGCCAGCGGACGCCACCGCGCGATCGTGTGCCCGACGGGCGGGCGCCTGGCGCTCCTGGGGGCGTGGGCGGGGGCTCGTCACGGCCGCGCGCCACTGATCCTGTGGGCCTCGCTGTGGGCGCACCCGCGCAGCGCGGCCCATGCCCTCAGCTACCTGCCGATGCGACGCCTCTATCGCTCGGCTGACGCCGTGGTCACCTACGGCCCGCACGTGAGCGCCTACGTCGCCGCGCGCGGAGCGCGCAACGTCCACGTCGCACCGCAATCCGTGGACAACGCCTTCTGGGGCGCACCCGAGATCACCCCCCCGAGCGAGCCCGGCTGGCCCGCGAGCGCCGAGGTTCGCTTCCTGTTCGTAGGGCGGGCGGCGCGGGAGAAGGGCGCCGAGGTGCTGGCGGCGGCCTGGCGCGCCGCCGGCCTGAGACCGCCGGCGGCAGCGCTGGCCCTGGTCGGGGTGGGCACAGCCCCCGACTTCGCGGACGCGGATTCGCTCGCGCGCGAAGGTGTGGCCTGCCTCGACGCCGTGGCGCCCGTGGAGCTGCGCAACCTCTACGCCGCCTCCCACGTCCTGATCGTGCCCTCGATCCCGACGTCCACCTTCCGCGAGCCGTGGGGCCTGGTGGTCAACGAGGCCATGAACCGCGGGCTGGCGGTGATCGCCACCGACGCCGTCGGCGCCGCTTCCGGGGGGCTGGTGCGCGACGGGCAGACCGGCCTGGTGGTGGCAGCGGGCGAGCCCTCGGCGCTCGCCGCGGCGATCGCGCGGCTGGGCGCGGACGCTCCGCTGCGCGCGCAGATGGGCGCCGCGGGGGCCGTTCGGGTGAGCGCCTTCAGCCACGACGCCTGGGCTGAGGGCTTCTCCCAAGCGCTGGCAACCCTCGGCCTCTCCCGCGGGCATTGGTAGCGTTGGACGATCAGCGTATGAGAATCGCCCGCCTCGAGAGCCGACCGATCCGAGATCGGCCAGCCCTGCTGGCCGCGCTGCTGGCCGCGCTGCTGCTCGCCGCCGCCGCCAGGGCGCTTGGCGACGTCGGCGAACAGATCATCCAGCGCTGCACCCACGGGCAGTCGCTCAGCGGGTTCAGCCAGCGCGCCTACAGCCGTGCGCTGAAAGAGCTGAGCGCGGACGCGGAAGAGTACACCGACTGCTCCTCGCTGATCCGCCAAGCGCAGATCGCGGCGGCGGGCGGGAAAGGCGGCGGCGGTACGGGGCGGGCGGGCGCGAGCCTGCTGCCAACCCCCACGACGGCCAAGGAGAAAGCGGTAATCGCGCACGCCGCGAGCGCACCCCCTGAACCGGTGCGCCTCGATGGCCAGGTGGTCCACCCCGGGGTCGTGCATGCGAGCATCGCAAGCGCATTGAGCTCCCTGCCCACCCCGCTGCTGGCAATACTGGCGTTCCTGCTCGCCTTCCTGCTCGCTGTCGTGGGCGCCACCCTGCGCAACCGTGTCCGTGCCGAGCGCTCCGACTGAACCCGCGCAGGCGGCGGGCCGCACGCCGGTGACGGGCCCGGGCCCTGCACCGGCGGGAGCGGGCGCTCCGGCCACGGCCTCGCTCGATCGCTCGCAGTGGGCCTCCTCGGCGGCTCCCACCCGCGCGGCGGGCGGGAGCGGGCTCTGGTGGGCGACCCTGCTCGTCGCGGGGGTTGTCTGCTTCGCCACCTTCTATGCAAAAGGCGGGCTGAATCTCGAATCGATGACCACCACGGAGATGGCGCTGACGCTCGCCGCGGGCGTGGTGGCAGCGGTTGCGATCCTGCTCGGACGGCTCCGAGCGCGCGTCTACGGCATTTGGCCGCTGTGGCTGCTGCTCGCCTTCACCGGCCTGACGGCGCTGTCGGTGGTGTGGTCGGTGCAACCGGACAACAGCTGGCACGACGCCGGTCGGATGCTCGCCTACAGCGCCGTGTTCGGTGCGGCGATCGCACTTGCGCGGGTGGCGCCCGAGCGCTGGCCGGCGCTGCTCGGCGGGCTCGCGCTGGCGGCGGCGGTGGTCTGCGGCTACGCACTGGCGACCAAGGTATTCCCCGGCAAGCTCGCCCCGTCCAACACGTACGCGCGCCTGGAGGAACCGTTTGGATACTGGAACGCCATCGGCCTGGCGGCCGCGATGGGGGCGATCTGCTGCATGTGGCTGGGCGCGCGCCGCGGCGGCCATGCGCTGTTGAGCGCATTGGCCTACCCGGCCATGGGCCTGTTGCTGCTCACGCTGATGCTCGCCTACTCACGCGGTGCGCTGGCCGCTTTCGCGGTCGGCCTGGCGCTGTGGCTCGTGCTCGTGCCGCTTCGCCTGCGCGGCGCGGCAGTGCTGATCATGGGCGCGCTCGGTGCCGGGGCTGTGGGGGCCTGGGACTTCTCCACGCACGCGCTCAGCTCGGAAAAGGTGTCGCTGGCCGAACGCGCCACCGCCGGGCACCAGCTCGGCGCGCTGCTGGTGGCGATGCTCGTGGCACTGGCGCTCGCGGGGCTGGCGATCGGGTTCGCGACAGGCCGGCGCGCGCCCTCGCCGGCGCTGCGCCGCCGTGCTGGCGCGGTGCTGCTGGCGCTGATAGCGCTCGCAATCATCGCCTTCGCCGGAGCCCTCGCCCACAGCCAACGGGGCCTGACGGGGAGCGTCTCGCACGCGTTCGACTCGCTGACCAACCCCAACGCCAAACCGCCCTCAAACACCCCGGACCGCCTGACAGCGGTGGCGAGCGTGCGGGCGCGCTACTGGAAGGAGGCCCTGCAGGTCTTCGACGCGCACCCCGTGCTCGGTTCGGGCGCGGAAGGGTATGCGACCGCACACCTGCGCTTCCGCACGGAGACCCTCAGCGTCAGGCACGCGCACGGCTTCGTGGTGCAGACGCTCGCCGACCTCGGCCTGGTGGGGCTGGCGCTGGCGCTGGCGCTGGCGCTCACCTGGATGGCCGCAGCCGGGCGCGCCACGCACCCGTTCAACCGACGTTGGTCGAGCTGGGGCGCATGGCTGCACCCCCGCGCGGGCGAGCGGCCCGGCTGGCGCGCTCTGCGCGGGGGAGATCTCGACCGCTACACACCCGAGCGCGTGGGGATGCTGAGCATGCTCTGCCTGGTGGTGGTGTTCGGCATGCACTCGCTCGTGGACTGGACCTGGTACGTGCCCGGCAACGCGTGCGTGGCGCTGCTGTGCGCTGGCTGGCTCGCGGGCCGGGGGCCGCTCAGCGCCACCGCCGCCGGCCAACTCCCCGTGCACGACCCGCTGCTCGCCGCGCGCGGCGCTGAGGACCCGCACGAGACCCGGGCCGGGCGCTGGGCGTGGTGGCCCGACCGGATCGACCCGGTGCGTGGCGCGCTCGCCGCGGCGGTCATCGTGGCGGCGCTGCTCGCCGCGTGGTCGCAGTGGCAGCCGCAGCGCTCGGAATCCGCGCGCCAGGAAGCGCTGGCGCTGCTGGCGTCCAACCCCAAGGGCGCGAACGCCGCGGCGCAGCGCGCGATCTCCCGCGACCCGCTCTCGGCCGAAGCCCTGTTCGCGCTCGCGGACGTTCAGAGCATCCGCGGGAGCGTCGCGCTGGCCCGCACGACGCTGGCGCGCGCGGTTCGCCTGCAGCCGTCCAACCCGAACACGTGGCTGGAACTCGCGCGCTTCGACCTGACCCGCAACCCCAAAGCGGCACTGTACGAGCTGCAGGCGGCGATCTATCTCAACCCCGAGTGGATCGCCCCCGAAGAGATCGCGCCGGCCAACGGCCAGCGCGAAGGGATCGAGATCTACAACGACTACATCCAGGCGCTGCGTGCCAACGCGAGTGCGAGCACCGCGATCAAAAGCGCGAGCGCACGGCGCTCAGCAGCAGCAGCCGCCGCGCGCCGGGCAGCCCGCCGACGCTCCGCAGCTCGACGCGCTCAAAGCCGAAGCCCTCGATCAGCCCGGTAAGCGTCGCGCGGCTGTAGAAGCGCAGGTGATCGCCGCGCGGATCGAAATGCGCGGCGAAGGCGCGGCTGGACAAGGCCAGGCCGAGCAGCGCCAGCCGTCCATGCGCGGGCGTGCTGAGCAGCAGTCGGCCTCCCGGGCGCAGCACCCGGCGCACCTCTGACAGCCATGCGGCGGTGTCCGCCACGTGCTCGATCACCTCGCCCGCCCACACCAGCTCGAAGCCGGCGTCCGGCAGCTGCCACGGCCCTTCGCCCTGCACGATCCGCAGGTCGAGCTCGGGATCGCGCGCCCGCGCGCGCCGCAGCGGCTCCTCGGCAACGTCGATCCCAACCACCTGCGCTCCCGCCCGTGCCAGCTCGGCCGCGAAGCGTCCCTCGCCACAGCCGACGTCCAGAACTCGATCCCCGGGCGTGACGTGCCCAAGCAGGAAGCGGCTGCGCAGGGCGAAGTCCGGCGGCTGCCGCCCGTGCGGCACTCCCTGCCAGAGCGCCTCGTGATACTCGCGGCCGGGCATGGCCGTCTAGGCTAGAGCCCGCCGGGCGCGGTGGACCCCGGCGCGCGGTCGAGCCGGCACGCGTTGCGCGCGCCCATGGGCACCCGTTGGAGCGATTGGAGCCCGTGCGAATGTGCAGCGAAGCTGTCATCCCTATCCAGCTCTGCGCAAAGCGATTATGTTGAGGGCATGCGGCTATTGGGGATGGCGTGATGGCGAGGAAGGTCCTGTGAAGGTCGTCTTCGACAGCCGCTCCGTCTCCGATCCAGACGGCGTTGGGCGCTACTCGCGCTGCATGCTGAGGGCGCTGGGCAAGACCGCGCCGGCGGGCGACGAGCTGCTCGAGTCGCTGCGACCGTTCGCTGCGCTCCGTGCGCGCAACCCTGATGTCTTCCACACGCCCTGGATGGATGGCGCGATGCTGCACAGCCCGTGCCCGACGGTGGTCACCATCCACGACGTGTCCGCGCTCAAGCGCCGCAGCGAGCATCTACGCACGGGCCTGCGCCTGCGCCTGCGCCATCTGGCGGTGCAGCGCGCCGCGATGGTGATCGTCCCGACCGCGGCCGTGGCCGGCGACGCGGTGGCCCACCTGCGGCTGGAGCGAGAGCGGGTGGTCGTGATCCCCGAGGCTGCGGACGCGTCGATGTACCAGCGAAGCGCACCGGAGATCGCCGCTGCCAGGCAACGCTTCTCCCTGCCCAAGCAATACCTGGTGTGGGTCGGCGGCCTGCAGCACCCCAGTCCCGGCAAGCACATCGCCAAGCTCGCCGCCGCACGCCGCGAGCTGCCGCTGGTGCTGGTCGGCCCGACCAGTCCGTGGGCGCACGAGCTCCCCGACGTGGTTCTCACCGGCCAGGTCGCCGACGAGCAGCTGGCCGCGATCTACAGCGGAGCCCATGCGCTGGTGCTCCCCTCCGAGGATGAGGGCTTCGGCCTGACGGCCGTCGAGGCGCTTGCCTGCGGCACGCCCGTGGTCACGTGCGACGTGCCGGCCCTGCGGGAGGTGCTGGACGAGCGCGCCACGTTCGTGGCGCCGGGGGACATCGCGGGCCTGATCGCGGCCGCGCAGGCCGTGCAGCGGCCCGCGCCGTCGCCCTCGGCCTGGAGCTGGGCCGACGCCGCGCGCGCCACCTGGGACGTGTACGCGCGGGCGCTGGCCGCACTGGACGGACGGCGCACGGGCGGTCGAGCCCCCCGCCGCCGGCCGGCCACGGGTATCGACAGCCTCGAAGCTCAGTAGGCGCCGCGCCGCGAGAACACGGCGGGAATGGTCTTCAGCAGGATCGTCAGGTCGAGCGCCAGCGACCAGCGCTCCAGGTAGATGAAGTCCAGGTTGACCAGATCGTCGAAGTCGAGCTCCGAGCGGCCCGAGACCTGCCACAGGCCGGTGATCCCGGGGAGCACCAGATAGCGCTTGCGGTGCCAGTCCTCCAGCATCTCGTAGTCGCGCTCGGGCAGCGGACGCGGACCGACCAGCGACATGTCCCCGCGGAGCACGTTCGCCAGCTGCGGCAGCTCGTCCAGCGAGAAGCGCCGCAGCACGCGTCCGACGGACGTCAGGCGTGGATCGTCGCGGATCTTGAACAGCGCGCCGGAGGCCTCGTTGAGATCTTCCAGGTCCGCCTGGCGCTCAGCCGCGTCGGTGTGCATCGTGCGGAACTTCAGGCACGCGAATGGACGCTGGCCGATCCCGCGGCGGATCGAGTGGAACAGGATCGGGCCACGAGAGGTCGCCCGCACGGCGAGCGTGATGGCAATCAGCAGCGGGCTCAGCAGCACCAGCAGCAGCGTCGAGCCGAGGATGTCAAAGGTGCGCTTGAGCGCGAAGTCAACGCCCTCGAACACGGGCGGGGCGAGCTCGAACAGCGGCACCGACTGGCCCGGGACGAACTCGGCCCGGTGGATCAGGATCTCCATCGTGGAGGGCGCGAGGCGCACCCTGACTCCACGCCGGTGGCATTGATCGACCAGCTCCACCGCGTCGTCCTTGGGAAAATCGGGGTCGGCGATGATCACCTCGTCCACGCCCCCCGCCGCGAGCACCGCGTCGAGGTCAGCGAGCGAGCCGAGGGGATTCACACCGTTAGCGGGGAGCGGCTTGGGCGAGAGAAAGCCGACGACCTCGATCGGGAAGTGCGGCGCGTCCCTGAGCGCGTGGGCGACGTCGCCGATGTGCTTGCCCCTGCCCACCAGCAGCGCGCGGCGCTGATAGCCGGCGGCACGCAGCAGCACAGCCGTCGTCAGCTCATAGGCGGCGCGCAGCGAGGAGATGTAGAAGATGGCAAAGGCCAGCGATCCGTAGAAGAGGTAGTAGCTGGAGAACTGTTCGCCGCTGACCACGGCGAACGCGAGCGCCACGACCGCCACCTCGAACAGCGAGCCCACGATGCGCGAGAGCCCCGGGCGCTGGGCCCGCTCGGCGTACAGCCCCGAGCGCGCGAACAGCAGCGCCGTCAGCAGGTAGGCGAAGGCCAGGAACTGCTTGGTCCCATGGGCCGCCGTGCTCGCATTGACGCGTCCGTGCACCGCTTCCTTGAGCACCAGCGCGGTGAAGATCGCGAGCGCCAGCCCCCCGAAGTCGAGCGCCAGCAGCGACAACACGCGCGCGCAGCGGCGAATCGTGGACATGCTCAGCAGGAACGACAACAGCGGCGGGCGCTTACGCCGAATGTCGTGGTCGGCCAGCTCCAGGCGCTGGGTCAGCTCCGAGGGCGCGGCTGGGGGCGCGGCTGGTGCGGTGGGCGCCAGGGCGGTGCGAGGCGGCAAGGAGGCTGCCGCGGACGCATGCACGCCCGCGGCGGACCGATTGGACGTGGCCGACCGGCGTGATTCCATCTCCCTGCTCACAACACCTCAGGTTCCTGTACGGAGCGGTCGTCTAAGCCAACGAGGCGGCCGCTTGGCTTTGAGGGCCTCAGCGCGAGCCGCCACCGATCAAGAGCTCGACGCCCGAATCCTCGATCGTCCGCCCGAGGCCTTCGCGCAGCGACACTTCGGGCGACCAGCCGAGCAGCTCGCGCGCCAGGGCGATGTCGGGCTTGCGCTGCTTGGGGTCGTCCACGGGCAGCGCCTCGAAGACGACCTCGGCGCTTGAGCCCGTCAGCTCTTTGACCGTCTCGGCAAGCTCCAGCAGCGTGAACTCGTCGGGGTTGCCGATGTTCACGGGGTAGTGGTGGCCGCACTCGGCCAGCGCGATCAGCCCGCGGATCAGGTCGCTGACGTAGCAGAAGGAGCGGGTCTGGCTGCCGTCGCCGAAGACGGTGATCGGGCGGTTGGCCAGAGCCTGGCGCAGGAATGTCGGGATCGCACGGCCGTCGTGGGGACGCATCCTCGAGCCGTAGGTGTTGAAGATCCGCACGATCGCCGTGTCCACCCCCTGCTGGCGGTGGTAGGCCATGGTCAGCGCCTCCGCGTAGCGCTTGGCCTCGTCGTAGACGCCGCGCGGGCCGATCGGGTTGACGTGGCCCCAGTAGCTCTCCGACTGCGGGTGCTCGAGCGGATCGCCGTACACCTCGCTGGTGGATGCGATCAGGAAGCGTGCCCGCTTGGCCTTGGCCAGTCCGAGCGTGTGATGCGTGCCGTAGGAGCCGACCTTCAGCGTGTGCAGCGGCAGGCGCAGGTAGTCGATCGGCCAGGCCGGCGAGGCGAGGTGGTAGATGAAGTCGATCGGCTCGTCCACGTGGTAGGGCTCGATGATGTCAACGCCGATGTGCGCGAAGCGCTCGGGGTCGCGGATGTGCTCGATGTTGGCCAGCGAGCCCGTCTCGAAGTTGTCCACGCAGATCACGCGGTTTCCGCGCGCGAGCAACTCGTCGCACAGGTGCGAACCCAGGAATCCCGCACCTCCGGTGACCAGGCAGGTAGCCATCGTTGGCAGGATAGCCCAGCCCCCTTCCTCGGCGCGGTCCTGCAAGGGCGCTCGCGGGGTCCATATCATCCCGCCCAATGAGCACCCCGGCCAACGCAGCGGACGACCCCGACGAGCACGATCAGGAGACCGTCGCGCCGATCGTCGGACGGGATGACCCACGCCGGTTCACCGACTCGGGCATCGAGATCTCCGAGCTCTACACCGAGGCCGACTTGCCCGAGAGCCTCGATCTGGGCGACCCGGGCGCGTTCCCCTACACCCGCGGCGTGCACCGCGAGATGTACCGCAAGCAGACGTGGACGATGCGCCAGTACGCGGGCTACGCCTCGGCGAAGGAGTCAAACGTTCGCTACCGCTACCTCCTCTCGAAGGGCTCGACGGGGCTGTCGATGGCCTTCGACCTGCCCACGCAGCTGGGCCTGGACTCCGACAACCCCCGCTGCCTCGGGGAGGTCGGGCGCACGGGCGTGGCGATCGACACGATCGACGACATGCGCACGGCCTTCGACGGCATCCCCCTGGACCAGGTCTCCACCTCGATGACCATCAACGCCCCGGCGGCCTGCCTGCTCTTGCTCTACGAGCTGGTCGGCGAGGAGCAGGGGGTCTCCAGCGAGCAGCTACGCGGCACCACCCAGAACGACGTGCTCAAGGAGTACATCGCCCGCGGCAACTACATCTATCCGCCCGAGCCGACCATGCGGCTGACGACCGACCTGTTCGCCTACTGCCACGAGCGCGTGCCGAAATGGAACACGATCTCGATCTCCGGCTACCACTTCCGCGAGAAGGGCTGCTCGGCCGTCCAGGAGGTCGCCTTCACGCTGTCCTCTGGAATCGCCTACGTCCAGGCGGCGATCGACAAGGGCCTGTCGGTGGACGACTTCGCCCCGCGCCTGGCCTTCTTCTTCAACGGGCACAACAACGTCTTCCAGGAGGTCGCCAAGTTCCGCGCTGCCCGGCGCATGTGGGCGCACATCATGCGTGAGCGCTTCGGCGCCACCAGCCCCAAGTCCACAATGCTCCGCTTCCACACCCAGACGGGCGGGGTCACGCTGACGGCGCAGCAGCCGGAGAACAACATCGTCCGCGTCGCTCTGCAGGGCTTCGCCGCGGTCTGCGGCGGCACCCAGTCGCTGCACACCAACGGCTTCGACGAGGCGCTGGCGCTCCCGACCGAGCACGCGGCCAAGATCGCGCTGCGCACCCAGCAGATCCTCGCCCACGAGTCCGGCGCCGCGGACACGGTGGATCCATTCGCGGGCTCCTACTTCGTGGAGTCGCTCACCGACGAGATCGAAGATCGCGCCAACAAGCTGATCGCCAAGGTGGACGCGCTCGGCGGCTCGGTCAACGCGATCGAGTTCATCACCGGCGAGATCGACGAGTCCGCCTGGGGATACCAGGAGCGCTACCGCATCGGCCAGGACATAGTCGTGGGCGTCAACTCCTACCAGGAGGAGGACATCGAGGTCCCCGACCTGCTGCGCGTGGACCCGGAGTCCGAGCGCGAACAGCTGGAGCGCCTGGCGCAGTTCAAGACCGAGCGAGACCAGGAGCTGGTGCAGAGCCGCTTGGAGGAGCTGCGCGCGCTGGCCGCCGGCAGCGAGAACCTGCTGCCGGCGATCCGCGAGGCGTTGAAGGACCGCTGCTCGCTGGGCGAGGTGTGCGCCGCCATGCAGGATGTCTTCGGCAAGTACGCGCCGAAGTTCTGAGCGCGGGCCGGCGCGACCCCGTGTGACGCCAGCGGCTAGGGTGAGCGCGTGATCGTCGCCCCCGCCGCCTCCTTCTACGACGTCATCCTCGGCGTCCACGTGATGGCCGTTGTGGTCGCCTTCGGCGTGACCTTCGCCTACCCGATCATGTTCGCGGTGGGCGCCCGCCACGGTGCGCGCAGCCTGCCGCTGCTGCACCGCATCGAGTACACGATCGAGCGCTTCCTGGTCAACCCGGGTCTGGTCGTGGTCCTCGCCGCCGGGATCTTCCTGGCGAGCGACGGCCACCACTGGAGCGAGCTCTTCGTCCAGTGGGGCTTGGCCGCCGTGATCGTGATCGGCGGGCTGGTCGGCTCGGTGATGATCCCGACCTCCAAACGCGCCGAGCGGATCGCCGAGCGCGACCTGAGCGCCTCTGAGCACGGGGATCCGCAGATGAGCGAGGAGTACCAGGGGCTCGTCCGGCGCCTGTCGATCGTCGGCTCGCTGTTGAGCGTGATCGTGCTGATCACGATCCTGTTCATGGCCATCAAGCCGTAGAGCGGACGGGCAGCGCCGCGATAACCTGACGCCATGAGCCAGGGCTATCGCGTGGCAGTGGTCGGCGCGACCGGACAGGTGGGCACGCTGATGCTGGCGCTCCTGCGCGAGCGCGCCTTCCCGGCGCGCGAGATCGTCGCGTTCGCCTCCGAGCGCTCGGTTGGGCGCGAGCTGGAGGGCGGCCTTGTCGTACAGGGCCTCAGCGAGGAGTCGATCCAGGGCTTCGACATCGCCCTGTTCTCCGCCGGCGGGTCAACCTCCGGCGAGTGGGCGCCCAGGTTCGCCGACGCAGGCGCCGTGGTGATCGACAACTCCTCGCGCTGGCGCATGCAGCAGGACGTGCCGCTGGTCGTCAGCGAGGTCAACCCGGAGGCGCTGGACTCCCACCGCGGGATCATCGCCAACCCGAACTGCTCAACCATGCAGCTGGTGGTGGCGCTCAAGCCCATCCACGATGAGGCCGGCATCGAGCGGCTGGTGATCAGCACCTACCAGGCCGTGTCCGGCACGGGCAAGGCCGCAGTCGATGAGCTGCTCGACCAGTCCCACGCCCTTCTGCACGAGCGCGACATCGAGCCGCCCGACGCCTATGCCCACCAGATCGCCTTCAACGCGCTCCCCCACGCGGGCTCGTTCGCGGAGGGCGAGGACCACACGGACGAGGAGCGCAAGCTGATCAACGAGACGCGCAAGATCCTTGGCGACCCCTCGATCCGCATCTCGGCGACGTGCGTGCGCGTGCCCGTGGTCAACGGGCACTCCGAGGCCGTCAACGTGCAGACGCGCCGCGACCTGTCCCCGCAGCGCGCCCGCGAGCTGCTCGACGGCGCCCCGGGCGTGAGGGTCCTCGACGACCCGAGCGCCGCGCTGTACCCGCTCGCCATCGACGCCACGGGCAAGGACGAGGTGTTCGTCGGGCGCATCCGCCGCGATCCCGGCCACGAGCGCGCGCTGGACCTGTGGGTCGTGGCGGACAACCTGCGCAAGGGCGCCGCCACGAACGCCGTCCAGCTGGCCGAGCTGCTGCACGAGCGCGGGCTCGTTCGCACCCAGCGCGCCCCAGCTGCCGCCTAGCCACTGCTCGCGTGAAGCCCGCCAACCGGCGGAAGGAGTAGGGCGGGATCGCTCGAAAGGAGAAGCGATGATCTCCTCGGAGGTGCAGCGCACGCTGGTCAAGTCCCCACCCGAGCTGTGGGCCGAGCTGAGCGATTCCACAGCTCTCGCGCGCCATTTGGGCGATCTGGGCGACATCGGCGAGATCCGGGTCACCCTGGCCGAGCCCGAAAAGCGCGTGGACTGGGAGGCCGACGGCGCCAGCGGGTCCGTGCTGATCAAGCCCTCCGGCTGGGGAACCAAGGTGACCCTGAGCGTGACCCGCGAGATCCTGGTAGTGGAGGAGCCCGCCGCCGAAGCCGAGCCCATCGCCACGGTGGAGGAGGAGTTCACTGCCGAAGCCGAGCCCATCGCCGCGGCAGAGGAGGAGCCCGCCGCCGAAGCCGAGCTGATCGCCGCGGCAGAGGAGGAGCCCGCTGCTGCGGCCGAGCCCATCGCCCCGGCAGAGGAGGGACTCGCCGCCGAAGCCGAGCGGGTAGTCATCGAAGAGGATGAGGCCGCCGCCGCGCAGCCCGCCGCAGTGGGCGAGGAGCCCACAGCCGACTTCGAGGTCATCGCCACGGCAGACGAGGAGCCTCAGGCCGAAGCGGAGCCAGTGGCCGTGGAGGCCGTCGATGCACCGGAGCCGCAGACTGAGACCCAGGAGCATTCGCGCCGCGGGTTCTTCGCCCGTCTGTTCGGCCGCCGCAACCAGCCGCCCGCCACGCCCGAGCCGCCGACAGCGCGGACCGATGAGGCCGTGGCAACGGCCGAGGCCGAGCAGATGCCTCCGATGCCCGAGGCACAGGGCGCGGGCTCGGCGATCGAATCCCTCCAGGCTCGCTTCCAGCCGGAGGCAGCCCCACCTCCCCCCCCCGAGCAGGCGGCGCAGGTTTCGCAGCCGCCCGCGCAAGAGGACGCGGCGCCAGCACGCTCCACGCAGCCCGAGCAGGCCGCGAGCCTCGAGTCCACGGACGCGGACGCGCCGGTGCAGACTCAGGCGGAGCCGCACATGGACGTGCAGACTCCCGCGGAGCCGAACCCGGACGTGCAGGCGCCCGCGGAGCCGGCGCCGGACGTGCAGGCGCTCGCGGAGCC
>OCTA010003027.1_pt1 | contig 15045 bp, 9 predicted proteins | sample 1538991 | NCBI WGS metagenome assembly OCTA01 (sample SAMEA3539302, study PRJEB22396) | soil metagenome | biome: tundra; feature: field; material: soil | place: USA | collected 2010-05 | depth 0.15 m | reverse complement strand
CCGCCGGGTCCCCGCGGCCGGATCCTGCACGCCGCGCTCGCGCTCTTCTCCGAGTACGGGTTTTACGGCACGTCGATCCGCCAGATCGCCGCGCCCGTGGAGATCAACCCCGCCACCTTGTACGCCCACTACCCGTCCAAGGAGCACATCCTGGCGGAGCTTGTCCTCATCGGGCATCAGGAGCTGTACACCAGGCTCGAGGAGGCGCTGGCGAAGGCGGGCGCCGACCCGGCCTCGCGGCTGGCCGCCCTGATCCGTGAGCATTCGCTCGTCCATGCGCAGTATCCGCTGCTGGCCGTGGTGGCCAACACCGAACTGCACGCGCTGTCCGGGCCGCGCGCGGCGGCTCCGCTTGCCCTGCGGGCGCGCTGCCGTGCCCTGCTCATCGCCGTCCTGGACGAGGGCGGCCGCAGCGGCGCTTTCAGCATGGCGGACCCGGCCCTGACCGGGATCGCCCTGGGCGGGCTCGGCATGCAGGTGGCGCACTGGTTCGGGCCGGAGCAGCCCTACAGCCGGGAACAGGTCGCCGACGCTTACGCTGTGCTGGCGCTGCGAATGGTCGGCGCCCGCTCCGACATAGGAGAGAAGTGATCATCGTGGAAATGCCAGCCAAGACCTATGACGTGGATGTGGCGGGGGGCACGTTGCGGGTCCTTTCCTGGGGCTCCGGCCCGCGGCCCGCGATAGCGGTCCACGGGATCACGGGCAACGCGGTCTGCTGGCAGGCGGTGGCCCGGGCACTTCCGGAAGACTGGACGCTGTACGCCGTCGACCTGCGCGGCCGCGGGCACAGTGCTGCCTTGCCCGGCCCCTATGGTTTTGACCAGCACGGCGCCGATCTGCGGGACGCGGTGCTCGCGCTCGGCCTGGACCGGCCGGTCCTGACTGGCCACTCGCTGGGCGCCTACGTTGCGCTGCTCGCCGCCGAGGCCTATCCGGCTGCCTTCGGCAGGCTCGTCCTGATCGACGGCGGGCTGCCGCTGCCGGTCCCGCCGGATGTCGACCTTGACAAACTGCTGGCGGCCAGCCTCGGGCCCGCCCTGGCCCGGCTGTCTGAGACTTTCCCGACCCCGGAAGCGTACGTTGAGTTCTGGCGTGCCCACCCGGCGCTCACGGTGTGGACTGACGACCTCGAGCAGTACGTCCGCTACGACCTCACCGGCGAGCCCGGCGCGCTGCGCTCGCGCGTGGTGGCGGAATCGGCGCGCAGTGACAGCCGGGCCCTGCTCGAGTCGGGCGACCGCATCGCGGCAGCCCTGGGCAACCTCAGCAGCCCGACTCCGTTGCTGCGGGCCCCGGCCGGCATGTTCGGCCAGCCGCCCGGCATCATCCCCGATGAGCTCGGCGCCTACTGGCAGGCGCAGGTACCGGCACTGGCCGTGCAGACCATCCCGGGGACCAATCACTACACCATCCTGTTCGACCAGGCGGCCGCCGGCGCCATCGCCGCGCGGCTCGTGTCGGCCTGATCCCTGGCTGACTTCACGGCGCGGGGCGAAGGGGACGGAGCACGATACCGAGGAGCCGGCCCGCCGGGCAGTGCCCGAACTGCCGCGAGTCAAAACTGGCTGGCGCTCGCGCTTCTCGATGCCGAGGTTCACTGCGAGGCGAATTACGACGAGGACATCATCGCCTGCGCCAGGCGATCGGGCTGAGTGAGATTCCGTTTCTCGCCCCGGCCATGATGACCAGGCTCATGCCGATGCCGATGTGACCGAGGCTGGCGCTGTCGAGGTCAGCCATCAAGACGTCATCCCCCGTTCAGGGTCGCGTCGCAGAGGGCTCGCTTTCACTCGATACCACTACCAGGCGGGCATCCGACGAGCGGTACGCCCGGTAGGAGGAGAGCATGCGGATAAGGCAGGTATGGCGCGCCGCTGCGGTCGCCGCGGGTATTACGGCCCTAGCGGCCGGGACTGCGCTGGCATCGGCATCGGCGGCCACGAGCAGCCCGGGCGATGCGGGGCACGGCCACCACGGCGACCGGGTTAGACACGTACTGCTGATCTCGGTCGACGGGCTCCATCAGCAGGATCTCGCCTGGTACATCAAGAACTATCCGGGTTCGCTACTGGCCGCACTCGCGCGCCACGGACTGGAGTACAGCAACGCCGGGACGCCTTTCCCCTCCGACTCGTTCCCCGGAATGGTCGCCCAGGTAACGGGAGGCGACCCCCGGGTCACCGGCATCTACTATGACGACACCTTCAATCACGATGTCTTCCCGGCGGGGACCACGAACTGCACGGGACCGGTACCTGGCGCCGAAGTCGCCTACACCGAAGCCGACGACATCAACCTGAACGCGCTCGATGCCGGCCAGGGTCTTGGCGGACTGCCGGGCAGCATCCTGCAGATGACCGGCAACCCGCTGAACGTGATCAATCCCGCGAACCTGCCGGTCAACCCGAAGACCTGCAAGCCGATTTACCCGAACCAGTACCTGAAGGTCAACACGATCTTCGATGTCGCCCGGCAGCATGGGCTCCGCACAGCCTGGTCCGACAAGCACCCCGCCTATCAGGCCTTGTCAGGCCCATCGGGCAACGGCGTCCAGGATTACTTCACCCCGGAGATCAACAGCCAGGCGATCGGATACCCGGCGGGTGAGGACTGGACCAGCGACAATGCCGCGACCATGCAGTATGACTCGTACAAGGTGCAGGCGATCCTGAACGGGATCGACGGCTACGATCACAGCCGGACGCATCATGTCGGTGTTCCCGGCATATTCGGCATGAACTTCCAGACCGTGTCAACCGCGCAAAAGCTGCCCACCTCCGACGGCCTGACGGGCGGGTACCTGGCTGGCGGCAAAGTTCCGGGGCCCCTGCTAGTGCGCGCCCTCAGCTACATCAGCACGCAGATCGGGGCGATGGTCTCCGAGATCGATGCACAGGGCCTGGCCAGCAGCACGGCGATCATCATCTCCGCCAAGCACGGGCAGTCCCCGACCAATCCGAATGACCTGGCCCGCGTCCCCGATGGGCCGATCATCGCCGCCGTCAACGCAGCTTGGACCGCCGCCCACCCCAGCGCGGGGAATCTGATCGTCTTCTCGACCGATGACGACGGGATGCTGCTCTGGCTGAGCAACCGCTCACAAGCCGCGGCGAACTTCGTGAAGCACTATCTCCTGACCCATTCGGCGGCCGGCAACAACGTTAGCGGTAGCCCGATTACGGTCTCGGGTTCCGGACTGCGGAAGGTCTATGCCGGAGCAGCCTCCGCGGCATTCATCGGTGTCCCGGTCAGTGATCCTCGCCATCCTGACGTCATCGGCATCGTCCAGCACGGCGTCGTCTACACCGGCGGGAAAGGCAAGATTGCCGAGCACGGGGGCGATGACCGTCAGGATCGCAACGTGCCGATCCTCGTGGTGGTGCCCGGCCTGCGGTACGGGCACGTGTTCGGGGCTGCGGTCGAGACGACGCAGATTGCGCCAACGATCCTGAAGCTGCTCGGCCTTAACCCGCGCGAGCTGCAGGCGGTGCGGATCGAGCACACCCAGGTGCTTCCCGGTCTGCGAGGCCAGGTGCGCTGACGGTGAGCAGCACGGGCGACGTGGGCGGCGGCCCCGGCCAATCTGGCCGGGGCCGCCAAGACGTTCCGCTCCGGCGCCGGCGACTCGCTCCGCCGGACTGAATAGGTGAAGGCGGGCGATCCCGCTCAGCCAGCTGGACACCCCCGCGTTCGGAGGTTGAATCTTGATGCCTTTTTGTGCTGCTCTGTAGGGGTGGGTTCGCGCAATCCTGTGCGCGGGCCTTCTGGGGGGTGGGGTATGAGTGAGAAGAGCTGGGTTCGGCGGTGGTCCCGCCGGGCGACTGGCCGGGCGTCAGCTGTGCCCGCGGCCGAAGAGGATAAGGCAAAGCCCCTGCCCATGCGCCTTCATCAGCCCGTCTCGGAGCAGCCGCTCGCCAAGCAGATCCAGCATCCGCTCCCTGATACCCCGCACCGGCGGCCGTCTGCTGATGCTGCGGGGCGGGTGCTTCCTGAGGGGCTGCGGCGGCCGTCTGCTGATGCTGCCGGGCGGGTGCTTCCTGAGGGGCTGCGGCGGCCGTCTGCCAATGCTGCCGGGCGGGTGCTTCCTGAGGGGCTGCGGCGGCCGCCTGCAGGTCAGATCCAGCATCCGCCAGTTCGGCGGGTCCAGCATCCGCCTCCCCAGGCTCTCCAGGGCCCGCTTCGCGATCCGGTCCCGGGCCCGCGTTCTGATCCGTTCCAGCAGCCGGCTGCTGCCGGAGCCGCTAGTCAGAGACCGATCTCGCCCGGGTTGCGGGAGCACGCACCCGGCCGCGATTCGGAGGCTACGTCCAGCCCGGCGCCGAAGCTGTCCACAGCGGAGGCGGGGCCGGCCGCGTCCGGGCGGCGCTTCACCGGTCGCCGCCCGCGTCCGCGATGGGTGCGCGTCCCTGGCGTGGCTGCGGGGATTGTGATCCTGCTGGCAGTGGTCTTCGCGGCTTTCACCGTGTCCCGGCAGCATGGCAGCGGCAGCGCACCAGGCGGGGACATCGCACGGGCCGGTGGCCCTGCCGATACTGGCGGGACAGGGCTACGGGCGGCGGCAGTCCGCGGGATGGCCGCGGGCTGGGTCTCGCAGCGGGTCAGTCGCAGTGCGATTGTGGCGTGCGACCCTCTCATGTGTTCTGCCTTGCAGTCCCGCGGGATACCGGCGGCCAACCTGCTCGCGCTCGGGCCTGCAGTAGCCGATCCGCTTCGCGCCGACGTGGTGGTGGCCACTCCCGCCGTCAGAAGCCAGTTCGGCAACCGCCTGGATAATGAGTACGCGCCATCGGTGATGGCCGGGTTCGGCTCTGGCGCGGCCCGGGTGAACGTGCGAGTCATCGCGCCGGACGGCGCGTCAGCGTATCTTGCGGCGCTGAGCCAGGATCTGGCGGCCAGGAAGGCCGCCGGTGCCCAGCTGCTGGCCACCAAGCGGATCGAGGTGACCGCCCTGGCTGCGGCCCAGCTGGCCGCAGGCCAGGTCGATTCGCGACTACTGATCACGCTTCCGGCGCTGGCGGCGGCGCATCCGGTTCGGATCGTGGCTTTCGGCGATCCCGGCCCGGGCGCAAGTCCAGACATCCCGCTGAGCTCGGCCGACTTGTCCGGCTCCGGCCGGATCGCGGGCATGACCGACGCTAGATACCAGAGCTGGCTGCTCGCATTCTTGCGGGCCCAGCGTCCGCCCTTCGCCGGAAGCACAGCCATTCTGCGGCCGGGTGGCCAGCCCATCTTGCGGCTGGAGTTCTCCGGGCCCGGCCCCCTCGGCCTGCTCGGGAACGGGTGAGAAAGCGGCCAGCCGGGGGGCTGGCGGCATCGGGGCCACCCGGGGCTCGCTCGCGCAATCGCTCGGCGGCTCCGGACCCTATGCGGCGGGCATCCATCACGCGGATGCCCGCCTCTGCCAGCTGGCCGTCAACGGCCACTGACTGGCACCGGCACGTCGCTGTCCCTGGTCGATCCGTCGCCGAGCTGGCCAGCGGCGTTCCAGCCCCGGCAGCACACCGCGCCCGATCGGGCATCAGGGCGCACGAGTGGCCGCCGCCGGAGGTCACCAGGGGCGTGGGCGCGGCAGCAGCCGGCGCAGCGGTTCCCGCCACGGCCGGCCCCGAGGCCACCAGGCAGAGCACCGTGCCCGCGCGGCGAAGGCCCTCACTGTGACGGTCAGTGCCGGGCGCTCGGCGCCGGCCCGCCGACTCACGGCAGGTATGGGCTGCCGTTCCAGCTGGTGACCTTTGCCTCTACAAGGACCCGCATCCGGCCGCGAGATCATTAATACGCACGGGCACGCGAGGGAGATGCGGAAAATGCGCGTCGTAATCGTCTACGAATCGATGTACGGCAATACCCACCTGGTCGCCGACGCTATCGGAACGGGCCTCAAGCTATCCGCGGACGTCACGGTCGTTCCGGTATCCGACGCGAATCCGGAACTGCTGCGGGACGTCGGCCTGCTCGTGGTCGGCGGCCCGACGCACGCTCATGGCATGAGCCGTCCGGCAACCCGCAAGGGCGCGGCCGAGGCCGCCGGGAAGCCAGACAGCGGCCTGACGCTCGATCCTGATGCGCTCGGTCCCGGCCTGCGCGACTGGTTCGGCACTCTCGGTCATCACGAAGGCATGGCCGCGGCCTTCGACACCCGCTTTTCGGGCCCGCCCGCGCTGACCGGCCGGGCGTCGAAGGGCATCGCAAGGGAACTCAGGCACCACGGCTTCTCGCTGGCGGCGGAGCCGGAGAGCTTTGTCGTGACGAAGGACAATCACCTCGGCGCGAGCGAAGGGGCCCGCGCCGGTGACTGGGGCGAGCGGCTGGCCGCGGGATTCACCTCAGGCCGCCACTAGTCAGGCAGATCGTGAGGGTGCCCGGCAGCCGGTAACCGCAGAAGGACGAGGGCATGGCCAGCAGCTACTGGCGAGAGCTGGCTCGCAGGTCCGTGAACATGCCGATGACTACGACGGCCCGGCGGTCTGCGGCAAGTCGATCCAGCTCCGCGCGGCCACGGCCGCTTTGCCGCTCAGGCCTGAGCTCGCGTGGCCTGCTGCCGACGGCAGCAGAGACGCTGGCGCAGCAGGTGCACCGCAGGTACCAGGCCTGCCAGGAGCAGCCTGCGGACGACACCGCGACAGGCGTGGCGAGGGCCGTCGCAAAGGCCGCGGTAGCTGATGCTGTCGCGCCCGCGCTCACCGATGACGAGATCGACCGGGCCATCCACCGCACTAGGTGGCTGCCCAGTTACCATTCCTGATTCCCGCGGTTACCAGCGGATCCGAGGGAACCAGCGGCGCGGGCGGTCTCCCGCACCGCCACCGCCACCGCCCCGGTTCCGCCCGCTCACCTGCCGGCTCGGCCGTCAGCCGGTGCCCGAACCGGTCAGGGCGACGTCCACGGTGTGGCTTCCGAGCGGGTCATGCCAGGTGAGCCGGTAGGCATCGGTGAATCTTCCCTTCCTGACCGGCCGGAACGTCACGGTGATGCTCAGGTCCTCCCCGGGGTTGACGGGCAGCCCCTTGGCAACACGGTAGGGAGCGGCGAACGAGCCGGCCAGCGGCGCGACTCTGGTCATGATGGCCGGCTGGTTACCGCTGTTGGCAATGTCGACCACCGCCGTCACCTTCTTGCCGACCGGCACGGCTCCGAAGTGCAGTGCCGCCCGGGACCTGGTGAAGCGGCTCACCGGTGCCAGGCCCGTACCCGAAAGCTGAACGATGAGCCTCTTGCCGCTGGTTCCGGTGATCTCGAATGAGCTGGTGTAGGTCACGGCGCGTTTGGGCGTGAAGGTGACCACCGCGTTGAAGGACTGGCCCGGCTTGATGACGGTACCGGGAGCGGGCAGGCCGCTCGCGGTGAACCGTCCGGCCGGGGCGGTGACGGAGGTCACGGTGTCGCGGGTCGTGCCCACGTTGGTGATAGTGACGACGGCCGGCTCAGACATGCCGACCGGCACGTTGGTGACGGAGACGTCGGTCACCAATTTGAACGAGAGGGAACCGGGGATCGCGGACAAGCCGGGCCTGACACCATCCCCGGACAGGGGCACGTTCACCGACCGGAAGCGCGCCGACCGGGTGGCGAAGGAGATCGAGCCGGCGGCGCCGCCAGGGACGGCAGGGGAGAAGGTGACAGGCGCGCGCAGCACGTCACCCCGGGAAAGGGTAACCGGGAAGCTGACCAGGACCTGGGCGCCGGTGCGGTGCACGGTCTCGGTGACCCGGCCCACGCTGAACAGATCTGCGGGGGCGCCGGAACCCGCCGAGACGCCGGTCACGGTGACCCTCTTGGCCGCGGTGAGGCTGACGTCCTTCGCCGGATGTGAGCCGACCGGGGCCTGGCCGAAGCCAGCAGGCGCGGCCCGGCCGAGCGGCGCGCCGCTGGTAAGGCCGAACCCCAGCACGTGGCCGTCTCTTGTCCCCACGTAGACCCGGCCGCCATTGGTGGCCGGCATGGAGAACTTGCTGGCGGTCCCGATCGGCGCCGACCAGATCGGCGTCAGCCTGCATGGCGACCCGGACGTGCAGGTGCTGGCCGGCACCGCGTTGAACGCGTACAGCGTTCCGCCCGCACCGGTGGAATGGGTGACGCCGACCTCCCAGGCAATCGCCGACGACGGGTCGGTCCCGTCGGATGTCACCACCGGCGACCCGGAGGTGTAGGCGAACGTGAACGTGCTGGTCGCCACCGTGTGCAGATAGGGCACGCCGGTGCTGTCGATTCCCCACTTCATCTCGCGCAGGTAGTCAGTGTTGGCCGCCATATAGATAAAGTCGTTGGCGGTGGCCATGTTGGCAGTGGTCAGGGTCGGCGTATCGGCGAACGCCGCCGGAGACCCCCACAGCCCGTTGAAGCAGCAGATGACGCGGAGCGACGCGTCGCCTCCGTTCGGGCCCTGCTCCCGGCCGCCGAGGTTATCGCGGTTGAGCAGGTAGATCCGGCCGTACTTGCCGGTCGCGACCATCAGGTCCGGATACTTGGAGGAGCCGAACGGCAGGGCCACCGAGCCGCCCGAGCCGAAGTCAAGGTCCTGGGCGTCGAGGGTGGGGGCGTTCTTCGGGCTGAAGAAGTCCTGCGCGGCGAGCGACCCATCGGGCTGGACGGCCAGCCGCACCACGGACTCGGCGAGCTGGCCTGGCGGGGATGTTCCCGGCCCGGGGGCGGGGGAGACCCCGTTGCCGGAGACGAAGAACATCCGGCCGGGCCCATCCGACATCATTCCGCCGCCGCTCTGCCAGATGCCGGCCTGGTTGTCGGTCACGCCGGTCTCGTCGGACCACAGCGTTGTCGTATGGCTGGCGACGTTCACGCCGGCCACGAAGCCGACGTAGGGACTCCCGTCGCAGTGCGAGCCGAACGCCGCATACACCGAGCCATTCATCAGCAGGAGCCCGGGCCGCTCGAGCTGCTTGGCGGCATTGAAGGCGATGGACGGGTCGTTGGTCGGGCTGCCCGTGATGGGCACCTGCTCGGTGATGGCGCCGGTCCGGACGTTGATCCCGAACAGGGAATAGGTGAGGGCCGACCCTGCGCTCGTCAAGGCCATGAGGTAGACCGCGCCGGTGTCAGGGTCATACACCGCGGTGCCGGTGATCCCGATGTTCGGGACCAGGTCGCCGCAGACCGAGCCGATGGCCCACGGGGTACCGAGCGAGACCGACCAGTCCACCGCTCCGGTTGCCGCGTCCAGCCCGTACACCCAGTCGTTCTCCGTCGTCACGATGACGGTCGAGCCAACCACCAGGGGCTGGCCGTATACCGACCCGTTGACCGGGGTGGAGAACAGCTGGCCGAAGTTTCCGCCGGAGACCGCGGCCGGAGTCAGCGTCGGCTCGTTCTGATCCCAGCTAGTGCGCAGATCGTTCTGTGAGACGGTGACCTCGTCGGCGTGCGCCGCCGGAATTCCGGCAGTCACGGCGGGCAGCACCGCCAGCGCGACCACCGCTCCGGTGCCAGCGGCCCACCAGCCGCGGGCGCGCGCCGCCCCGCGGGAAGCCCTGCCTCTGCGGGCCGCCCGACGCCGGAATGGATCCATGGCGATTCCCCTCTCGATGAATGGATATTTAGGCTGGATGGCCCCTGCGGCGCAGGTCTTTGCGCTGGCCGCTCGCGGGACGCGTGAAGTATCTGGCTACTGCATATCTGAATGCGGCGACCGCGGCCGGCTCGCCTTCGATGCGAATGTTGTGGCCCTTGACGTCAAACCAGACCACTCCGAGCAGGCCGTGGGCCTGGGCGCCGGCGAACAGATCCACGATCCTGGGTATCCCGACGAAGGGCGCGATACCGGCCTCGGCGACGAGCACGTGATCCCGGGTCAGCGCGCGGATCTGGCCGAGCGTGGCACCGAACAGGTCAGGAAACCTGATGTTTGCCTTGAAATAGTGCCCGTCGACGCCGGCCCAGGTGACGTAGGCCGCTCCGGGCCACCACGCCTTGATCGCAGCAACATCTGGGCCGCCGACGACGTTCACCGTCCACAGCCATTTCACGTTGTCAGCGCCGTCGGCGGTGAACTGCTGGTGGATGTGCCGCCAGGCCGCCACGAACATGGACGGAGCAGTATGCCGGTAACCCCAGCTGTACCAGTCGGCATTCATCTCATGACCGAAGGAGATTATGACCGGCCGGCCTAGCGAGCGAATCGCGTGCGCAAACTGATGAAGGTAAGAATCATACCGGCCGGCCACGATGGCGGCGATATTCACGTTGCGCGGCTCGAGCTGAACCATCGGCAGCGCATGGTGCGCTTCCGCGGCTCGGGCAAAGGAAAGCTGGAACGGCTCCCACCAGCTGCTGTAATACACCGCGATATCCGGCCGCCGGCCGATGAGCGCGCCGAATTTATCAACGCCTGAGAAGGAATGCGGCGAGGCCGGCTCGTATACACCCAGGTAGGACAGCAGCGGCTCGGGCGCGGCGGTGCGGAAGTGCGGGGCGGGCACCAAGCCGTTCGCGCGCTCGAAGTGCAGTCCCGCAGCGATCACGATCGACGCGGCGGCCACCAGGCCTAGAGCGTTCACGGCCAGCACGAGGATGCTTGGCATGGCGCCGTCATGTCGCCGCCTCATGCGGTTACTTCTTCCGCGATCTCCGCCGCGGCATTGCGCGCATAGTTGCGGCGCGAGCCGAGCGCCATCACGGTAATGACGGATGCGAACAGGCCGGTTGCCAGTATGACCGCATAATTACCGAAGCCGTACCGCGACATACGCCAGAGCGCGAGCAGCACCCACGCGCTGCAGGCTGGGACGTTCCACACCGCGACAGCGATCCAGACGCGGCGGGTACCCGCCTTGCGCTTGCCGGCACCCGTGGCCTGCCAGCCGATGCGCTTGCCCCGGCAGATGTCGAACAGACAGAACAGGTGCGCCCAGCCGTAGAGGGATTTCGCCATGAACCCGGACAGGCCAAACCGGCATCGATGCCAGGCCGGAAACACGACCATGTTGTAGATGATCGACGGGGCGATCGACACGTAGTTAATGAGCTTGACGCGCTCGGGCATGAAAATCAGCATTGTCAGCGGGATCGCCGGGACGACGAACGTGAAGAGCGCTGTGTGCACGTAGTAGCAAAAGCCGGAGAGATAGCAGAAGCGAGTTCGCAGGTGCATTTTTGTCGCCCAGAACTTGCGGGACGCGAGCAAGGACATCGAGCCGGCGCACCACCGGTACTGCTGCGTCACGAAGGAATCCGGATCTGCCGGGCACAGGCCGGTCGCCAGCGGGATCGGGATATATTGCAAGCCCCAGCCGGCCGCCCGGAGGTCAAAACCAGTGTGCACGTCCTCGGAATGCTCTATCAGCGTCGTGCCGCCGTTGGTCTTCAGGGCTTCACGCCGGTAAATAGCACAGGAGCCGACGCAGATGGCGCCGCGGTGCCGGTTACGGGATACCTGCACCAGCCGGTAGAAGAGCTCCTGGACCGCGCCCGCGCCGCGCTCGGTCCACGACTGCCGTGAGTGGGTCCGGAAGTACTGCGGGGACTGGACGATGCCCAGCGTGGGATCGGCATCGAAATAGGGAAGCATTTCGGCAGCCAGATCAGCCCGGGGCGCGAAGTCGGCATCGAGGATCAGGATGAAGTCCCCAGAGGACGCGGTGAACGCGTGCCGCAGGTTCCCGGCCTTCTTGTACCAGCCCCGGTTCGGCCGGACCAGGTAGTTGAAGCCGAGGTCCTGGGCCATGGCGGCGACCTGCGGGCTTGCGCCGTCGTCCAGCACGTAGGGCCGCACCTCTCCCGGGTAGTGCCGGGCGAGGCCCAGCACGTGCGTCCAGGTGTTACGGAGGATTTCGAGCGGCTCCCCGCAGACCGGCAGGAATACGTCCAGGCTCGGATAAGAGCGGGGCTGCCAGGAGCCCACGAGGTCATCGTGGGCTGCCATGTCGAAACCGTGGGTGCCGAAGTTCACGTAAAGAGAGATCAGGTAATAGATAATTGTGAAGGTGAGCACTGGCGCGAATATGAGCAGCGGCTTGGCGGTCAGCAGGAATCTGGTCTGGCTGATCAGCAGTGAGCCGAAGCTGAACAACGATGCGCGCATTATCAGCGCGAGGTTCCTGTCGTGATACGCCTCCTTCTCCGTATCCGTGGGCGGGGTGGGGAGAACCGGCAGTCCCGGTTCGGCAACCCGCAGCACGACACCAGCGGAGACCGGGTCAGTGGTCGCCACGACGCCCCATACGAAGCACGTTCAGCAACCGGCCGTGCGGCGCTGGCGATTGCCGGTAGGCCCAGATCGTGAACTGGCCCGCCCCGAACCTGTCCCAGTACGGAGCTTCGGCGATGACATGATAGTCGCCAGTCTTGCGGATGTCCTGGGCGATTGACTTATCCATGGCAGCGGTGTCTCCGAAGTCAAGGATGATCAGCCTGAAATAATGATGCAAGATCGCGTCGCGAAAAGCGGCTGGCCCTACGATTGACCGGGCCGTTCCTGGTCGCGTATAGCTGAAATACCAAGTGTCGGACCACCGCTCCCAGGGAATCGAGTTCTCCAGGTAATCCGCCGCGACATCGTAATCCGCGGCGAGGTAATTGCCGGGATGGGAATGGGTCAGCGAGCGGAGTATCCCAGTGACCTTGGAGCTGTCCGGCCATACCTGGTAGAAATCACCGGCCTGGGCCCGCCCTATGTACCCGATAGGAAGGATGACGGCGCCCGTGGCGAGGACGGCGGTGACCGCGTTAAATGCTTTTCGCTGGCCGATGCGAGAAAGGTGGGCGACAAGGTATCCCGCGGCTGCGGCGGCGAACCATGCACCAAAGTCGACGTGCTTGGACAGCGACGTCGTCGTGTGGATCCGCGCCTGGTTGACGGGCGCGAGCAGCCCCGCGGCCGCCAGCAGCGCGAAGGTGGTCAGCTGGAACCGATCGTGATGCGCGAGCGCGACCATGGCCACGGCAAGCGCGGCGAGCAGGCAGGCCGGCCCGATCCACTTCGCGGCGTCGATCAGTACCATGAGCGGCGAGCTGCCGCCGGTCGCCCTGGCAAGGGTGGTGGAGAGCACGCCGGTCACGTAGAAGGGCCCGCCCACAGCCAGCAGGATGGCCAGGATGCCGGTGGAAGTGACGGCAACGTAGCCCGCGCGGCCCATTCCGGGCTTTATGCCGCGTTTGGCTGCGACGCTCAGCGCTGCGAGGCCGATGATGACCGGATCGAACAAGCCGGTCGCGTATTTCGTCGCATTCGCCAGTGCCAGCAGGGCGGCTCCTGCCAGCACCAGCAAGGTCGAGTCGGCGCGATCGCGCGCCGCGACGACGCACCACGCGGCGGCGGTCATGAGGAACAGGGCCATGGCGTCGTAGGTGGCGAACGCGCCCAGATACTGAGTCGGGCCGAGTGCGGCGAAGATCGCCGCCGCGAAGAAGGCGGACCGGCGGTCGGCCAGCCGTGACGTCATGCCCCACAGCAAAGACGTTCCGCCGAGCATGAAGCACAGGGACAGGATCCTCGCCGCGGCGAGGCCCCCGACGTCGTTGGCCAGCGCGGCCAGCGGCGGGTAGATGACGGGTGCTCCGGACAGATAAGTCGGGTATGCAGGCACTGACGACCCGGTCAGCCAGTGTGCGAGCTCGACGTGACCGACGTACAGGTACGTCGCCTCATCGAGGAATGCAGTATTGGACCAGATGAGCCTCATGGACAAAACCGCCTGGACGGTGAGGACGCACATCAGGCCAAGGGGCGCGAGCCGGGCCCAGCCGCCTTGCTGTAGGCCGGACTGGGGCGGGCTTGGTGGCTCGGGTTGCAGCGGACGAGGCGCCGGTGAGGCTGATGGGATTACCAGCCTTGGTTCCCGATCCGCCGTATCGGACGGCTCGGGGTCGATCGGTGGCGTTGGCGCGCCGCTCGCGCAAGGCGAAGCGGATCGTACCGGCTTTGCGTTGCCGCCCTGACCGCCGGCCAGCGCCTCATCCCAGCGCGCGGCGCCGTGCGGATCGCCGTCCGACGCCTCGGGCGCAGCACAAGAGTCCCCTCTACGATCCATGACCCGTCGATTTCCCCTCCCGCCAGCCCAGCTTGATCGGAAGATGCTCATGCATCCGCCCCGTTGCCGCCAAGCCAGCATCCCGGCCACCTGCGTCGAACAGGCCTGCCCGTGCCCGGAAATCAGCAATCGAAAGTATATGACGGTCCAAGACTAATTCAACGGGCATTTCTCACTTTGTTCAGAAGAACGGTTAGTTACCATTTTATGAACAGAAAGCCGATGTTCTGCTCCCTATGAGCCAAGATAGATATTGTGCATCTTGCGCTTTAATAGAACAGCTGCAGTTAGTGAACTTTGCTTGACTCGAGCCTTCGGCCGCGACCGTGCTGCTATAGCTGACGATCGCCAGCCTGATCGCTGCCCAAGCCCACCGGACGGCGCGCTACCGTGCAGTTGGCCGGGATATTGAACCGGCGCATAACGTCGGCTCGTGAGAGCCCTTGCCCTCCGCGACGAACAGCTGCAGCTTGTCCTTCGGCCTGATGACCCGAGCGGAGGTTCGACCCCGGGCAACCTCCGTCACCCACCAGATCGTCCTGTACTTGCCGTCGGCGTGGCTGTGACTTGGTGGGCGGAAAAGCTGTAGGATGCGCCGGACAGTCACCAATCCTGCTGCAGCGCGGCGCTTTCGGTGCTTGCCGATGGGCGGCCGTTGGTGCTTGTCCGGCGGTTTGTGCTCGCCGTGGCGGGCACCGCGGTCCTGGCGGCGATCGTGGCGCTGGTGCTGCGGCTGCCCGGGGTGTCCAGCACAACCTGATCGCCGGGGTTGCAGGCCTTGTCGTCGCCAGCCTGGTGTGGCTGCCCGCGACGCGGCGGTGGAACGCTCGCAGCCAGCTGTGCCGGGCGTCGAGCATCTGGGCATGGCCGGCGCACCGACCAGGCCCACCGAGCTCAGCGGCTCGCTGCTCGCGGCCCTCCTCCTGCTCCCGACCGCCGGCATGACAGCCGCGCCGATCAACAGCTGGGCTGCGCAGCGGGCAGCGCTGCCGCCGGACCTTCGGCAGCGCCGCCGGAGCGAGTCGGCGCGGGATTGCCGCGCCCGGGTGGGCGGCGCCACAGC
>OCTA010003026.1_pt1 | contig 15046 bp, 15 predicted proteins | sample 1538991 | NCBI WGS metagenome assembly OCTA01 (sample SAMEA3539302, study PRJEB22396) | soil metagenome | biome: tundra; feature: field; material: soil | place: USA | collected 2010-05 | depth 0.15 m | reverse complement strand
GGGGCGGGGGGGGGCCCCTGCCCCGCCTGGCCGGCAGCGAGCGCGTCCCGACGGCGTCGGAGGGTCTCCGCCGCGGCATTGATGCTGGAAGCAGCTCGCTTGCCGTAGATGCTGCGCGCAAGAGTCGCTCGATCGTCGTACCACTCGTTCACGTAGCCGAGGACCGCCTCGTAGCAATTCAACTCGTCGAAGTCCAGCCGCACCGGCACGGTCTCTGCGTACCGAGGTTTGAAGAGCGGTTGGCCGTCGTGGTCTTGGAGGTCCTCCTTCATCCGCCGGATGAAATGGAGCGGGGAAGGCCGCAGACGGTTGTCGGGCTCACTGTCACCGGGGCCCGCTGTCACTGGGTACAGACCAGGGTCAAGGGTGTTCAGTAGGCACTGGAAGTACCACTCCTTGCCCCGATGGGGAGTGGCCGTCAGCAGGAGCAGGTGATGAGCGACTTCTGCGACCTGCTTGGCGGCCCCGAGGAACTGCGAGGTTGGGGTGAGCCGGTGCGCTTCGTCGAAGACAGCCAGCGACCAAGAGACGCCCGGCCCGGCCACTTTGCGCAGGACATCGGGATTGTGAGCGAGCAGGTCTACTGAGAGAACCCAGACGTCGACGTCATCCCGCAACGGGCGAGGGCTCCGCGCAGTTGCCGAGTCCAGTCGCTCTGCATCGATCCCGAAGTATCGCCACAGGTCAGCCAGCCACTTGCTGACTAGGTGGGCGGGCGGGACGATTAGCACCTTGCCGGGGACGACGCGCCGACGTCGTCCTTCGACGATGTACATCCCCGACATGATCGTCTTGCCCGTTCCCGGCTCATCTGCGAGTAGGAAGCGGAGCCGCGGCTGGGGAAGCATGTGCACGAAAACGGCTTCGTCCTGGTGGGCGAAGGGCCGGACCGGCTTGGTGGCGGTCGCCGCTGAGCGAATCCTCGGCGTTGCCCACTCCATCCACTTTCCCCAGAGCCCGGCTAGCGCGCCCATCGAATCTCCTTGGCCGTCATTGCTGGGCTGGCGAGCCGCCTCGATCTCGTCGCTGGACAGCGTGACCTTGTTGAGCCCACCTGGACCTTGCAAGATGACCTCGACGCGGTCGCGTCGCTCCTCGAGGACGCTGATCACCTCGACAACCTCGCCGCCCCAGATGAGGCGGTCCCCGCGCTCTACCAAGGTCTTCGAACCTTAGTTAGGGAAGCGACCGGTGACTCGTCCCCGATCGGGCCTGATGCCGCTCTATCTTCCGCGCCTCCGCTGATCACGCCGGGGTCGTGCTGAACGGCCATATCCGGGCCTGTCTCGATACTGACTCCGACCGCCATGTTTGAGCTACCTCCGATGGTGCTACCAGGGTACCGGACGGTTGACTTGCGACAACTGGTCACGTCTGAGGACACGGCCAGCGCAAGAGACCGACCCCGATTCCACATTCCGTCAATGGTCTGCTTGGCATCTGAACCAATCAGGAGGGCTATCGCCGCACAGTCGGCTCACACCGACGAAGGTGGAACTGGAAGCTGATAGAGCTTTCTTCCTGGCGCGCCAACGGCTCTGAGTCGCTGCGTGGAATCGCCCAGATACCTCGAGCGAACAGTCTCTTCAAGGGCCACCATCACCTGAGCCACCTGGGATATTGTGTACTTCAATCCAGTGATCAAGAAGTCAATAACGTGACGAACAAGACCAGGCTCCTCGTAGGCGAACTCTCCTGGTTCACTCTTTCTTCCCCCAGGCAAATTGTTCAACTGCATATTCATGTACGCGTACTGCCGGTCGGTGATCTGCTCAAGATCGCGAGCCCGTCTGATGAGCGCAGCCAACGAGACCGACCATCTGTGCTTCAACGTTCCCAGGTCGCCAAATCGCACGCCTCGAAGCTGCGGCCGAATGTCATTGGCGGGCATGAGAAATTCGGATGCGAAACGGTCAGCCTCCGCCTCCAGGTTGGTTGACGCAGTCCCAACGTGCATAACGAGATGACCAAGCTCATGCGCCATTGAGAATCGAAGATTCGACGCAGACATGCGTCTATTTAGCAAGACGATGTGGCGACCTCCGATGCCCGGCATCGAAATTGCCCGTAGCTTTTCGTGGCCGAGGTCACACAGGACAACCGGAACCCCCGCCGCCTCGACCAATCCCACCAAGCTTGGTGCTGGACCAGCAGGGAGCCTCCAAGAAGCGCGAAGCATCTGTGCGGCTTCCTCGGGAGAATGCTCCTCGGAACTGAACACGGGCCACGGTTGGACCTCGGTCAACTCGACACCTTGAAATAGCCGAAGCAGTTCCAGTCTGATTGTGTTCGCCAGGGCATGCGCGCGCTTCAGCGGCTTTGCCGGAAGGGTATGGCGTCGCCGGTGAAAGAAATCCACAAGACCCTCTGACACTGTTTCATCTGGGCGGTAGAAGAACTCGATCGGTACTTGAAGTTCGGAGGCCAACTTCTTGGCTACCGCTTCGCTTGGCTCCTCAAGTCCGTGCTCCATTTGCGAAATGTGCGCTTGCGATATGCCAACGGCGTGAGCCAATGCAGATTGAGTGAGGCCCGAGGTCTCACGGGCCAGAGTCAACATCCTCATGTTGAAGTTCATCAGCTATCGGTATCCTCCCCGGCCTTCTCTTCGCTGGGACGAACACCCGGTAGGGCGGTGGTCCCGAGATTTGGGACGATGGGCGAAAGCGGGGCTGTGTACGGAGTCCCTTCGCCCGAGATCAACTCCCTGAGATCAATCTCCCACTCGGTCTTGGTAATCCGAATGGGCTTGGACAGCACCACGTGGCTGATCTCGGACCCTGTCCGGTCGAGCTTGTAGCCACACGGTAGGTGGACGATTCCCGGAGCCAATCCATCGATCGGCTGTTGGGATACGAGCGCACGCTGGTGATCTGTCCAGACGCTCCGAGTGAGGCCAGCCTCGTTGTGCTTCTTGAATCTGATGGCTATGCGATCGTCTATGGCGTACATCGGGATGCGCCTCAGTTCGAACCGATGCACACCATCGAGTGGCACTAGCAACTGATCGGCCAGTTCGAGCATGTTGTCCCACATGACCGATGCCCTCGTTCGCTTCCGGGAGGGCATCTTGCGAGACACCATCTCGGCCCAGGCGCCTTCGACGAGCGCAACGAGCGCTTCGGCCCTCTCGCCAGCCAGCATCTCCCTGACTTCCGACTCGTACATTTGGGCTCCCGATCTTGTCTTTTGCCGTGTTGGAATATTATCACATAGGCATTGACAGGTCACCATGCCGGGTGCGTCCTCACCGTGAATGGATTGAGAGGCAGCCTCAGGCCGTCGGAAGATGCCGCTTCTTTGGCACCGACTCGAAGATGCGCAGGGTCCACAGCCGCCAAGGCCGGCTGTGCGAGAGACCGACCTGCCAGCGCGAGCGATGTGCGTCGGTCGACCGACAGGGCCAGGATCGTCACACCGCTTGGCGGGTCGGAAGGACAGCGTCGTCGTCGTCCTGCAACACGACGACCTCGGAAGCTGTCCGCCTCGGGGTGCTGAGCGAATCGTAGAGGTCGAGGGTGGCGGGTTCGAGGTCCTCTGCGGGATCGCCATCGACGGCGAGGAGGGCATGAAGCTCGTTCCAGACCTGCTGGCGGGCAGCGTCGTCGCCAGACGCTCGGAGGAGGATCCGCCACAGACCTTGGTCGTAGCGATTGGCCAGCTGGCCCTGACGGGACGCCCAGGCCGCCAGTCGAGGGTCACCGTCGTTCAGAGCGAGCTCGCCGAGGGCCAAGGACGCGTCGGTGACGGCGTCCCCGACGACGTAGGACAGACCTCCGGCCGACGTCCATGGGTCGGGATCGACTCCGAATGGAACGCCTCGGACGAGCCCCAGTGCCGTTCGCAACCGCACCGGCTCTCCAACAGAGATCGCCGACTGGAACTGCTTCCAGTCGGTCGTGACCCGCTCGGCCAGTGAGAACCGCTGGGTGGCCTTGTCGTAGGCGAGGAGGTCAGGATCGCCGGTGATGGCTTCGAGCGAGCGTCGGGTGAGGAGGACCAGGTTGCGGACATACCCGTCGCTCAGCGCCTTGTCCGGGGAGATGTCGGTGAGCCACTCGCCTCGGGTGGCAGTTCCGCCGTGAGCAGCCAGGTAGACGAGGAGCTCGACGACTCTGCGGGCCTTGGTCCCCGCCGTCGGCGAGACGGCCGCCACGAGATCCTGTAGATCGCCGTCGCCGACGGAGATCATCGGTTCTCCCAGAAGACCGATCATGACCTCCCCTACGGGCGCCGACTCGCTTGGCCGACGCACCCCCGTTGCCTCGCCTCCATAGTGGGCCGTGGCGTCCGAGTCCTCCTCGGCCAGTTCGAAGAGGGTCTGCACCGCTTCGAGCGAGTCGTCGGGGACGTGCGAGGGTTGGACCGGATCCATCACGTGGTCCTCCAGGGACGGATGGTCCGGGTCGAGGATGAGCACCGTGCCCTCCGGCGCAGCGGGTCCCGCGGTGACCAGATGGACGTTCTCCCAACCGCGCACACCATCGAGGAGCTCATCCGTGGTGGTCTGGGGGTCGACGAGGACGATGGCCTTCTCGTCGGGTCGCGTCGATGCTGTCGCCTCTTCGAGATCGTCGACGACGACGCCCCCTTCGAGGCGATCGACCACGCCGTAGCCGAAGCCGACCGCTATGACTGCTGTTCCAATTGGGGACGTCATGCCGGCCAGCTCGGTGGCCATGGCGGCCAGGATGCCCTCCACCCGGTCTGGGTGGACGGTGATGTGGATGGACCGGTAGCGGTTCACGTTGACCAGCACCGCCCCGACAGTGCTGTGGCCCACGGTGGCAAGGACCAGGGGGACGGGCGAGGAGGTGGCGGCCTCGTCGACGACGCCCGGATCGGTGGTGAAAGGCAGGTGCCAGACGCCCGGGCGGTCGGGCCGACGGGCGAACGGGGCCAGAGGTTCGGGACTGTCACCGGTCACCAGCACATCGAGCCCGTGGTCAACGAGCTCGACGCCCACCACCTCCGGTGGTGCAACACCGGCGACGTCGGCGGCGTGGCCGAGCAGCTCGGCCAGGTGGCAGACCCAGAACACTTGGCTGGCCCGGGCGTAGTGACGCAGCTGCAGCTCGAGATCGGCGAGCGGGCTCTTCGGCTCCGGCCGGGGGATGTGACAGCCGTTGGATCGCCGCCCGATCTGTCGGCGCCGCCGTCGGTCCAAGGCGGCGACCAGACCGATGGCGGTGAGCCCGAAGAGGCCGGCGCCCACAGCGATTGGTCCGATGTCGCTTCCGGGCGGATGCGGAGCGGGTGGACGTGCCTTGGCAACGGTGTTCGGCCGGTCAGCGTGGTTGGGAGTTGCGGCTCCGGAATGGTGGAGAGCCAGCGGCGGTCGAGATGTTGCGGCGCCGTCGCGCTCCGTGGGAACCGAACGGTGCGCGGGCACAGACCGGATGTCCGAAGGTGGTTGGTTCGTGCTGGGCCGATGCGCGGCAGGGGCGTTGGCCCCCCGAGACACGGAGCGACTGCTGACGGAACCATGGCTGATGGACCCAGGCGTGCCGGCCGCTGGCGAGGTCACAAGTGGAGCTGGTGACGAAGCTGCAGGCGAAGGGGCCTGCGGCGGCGGAGACGTGGCCGGCAACACAGGCGGTGCCTGGGTGGCGCCGGGGATGGTGAGCGACCACCCCGGATAGATCCAGTGGGCATCGGTGAGGGCGCCACCCCCCGGCTGGGACAGGCCGACATTGGCCTGGAAAATGGCCTGCCACTGCTCGCCGTCTCCGTAGTACTGGACGGCGATGCTCCACAGGGTGTCGCCGGGCACGACGGTATGGGTGACGGTGGCCCGTTGCGCATTTGATTGAGGGGCCGAGATGGGAGTGGTGGACACCGAGGGGACGACCGCCGAGGTGGTCTGGGAGAGAAACTGCACCACGGGGGCTGGGCGGGCCGGAGGTCCGGTACGCGCCGCATGGGCAACTGTGTGGGCACCACGGAGCTGACCGAGGATCAGGACGGCGGCGATGAGGGCCGCCATGGCACTCGAGCCGAAGAGGTGGGAGCGGCGACCGGGTCGGCGACCCCGGAGCTGGATGACGAGGTTGGCTGCCACCGAGAACACGAAGTAGGCCCAGGCCAGCCAGGCCAAGGTGGCGAACAGGCGTGGCCAGAACGAGTCCGGGATCGAGGCACCGAAGGCGTGGGCCGCCTGGGTACCGCTCGGGACGTGGTGCGGGAGTGGCCACCCGACGAGGGTGGAGAGCGCGATTGGGATGCCCACCAGCCCGATGGCCAGGACCCCGAGCGCGCCAAGACCGCCGGCGACCTGGCGGGCAGTCGGTTGGGTTGCAGCAGCCGGTCGGGTTGCGGAGGCGGGATTGGATCGAGTGGGCACGGTCATCCTCCTGTGGTGATGCCACTCACGTCGGTCGCCGACTCGGTGACCGACAGGGCCAGGCTCCCCACGCCGATGAGGCCGAGGAGCTGGGTGGGCAGGCGGTAGCTGATCTGGGCGTAGACGGTGTTGCCGACCACCCAGGCGGTGCCGGGTTGGCCGGCCGAGCTCATGTAGTTCTCGGCCGCGGCGACGGCAACCGTGGGATCGACAGCGATGGTGCCGGCGTGGAGCTCGCCGACGTCCAGCGACCCGGCACCGGCCCGGGCCGCCTGCTCGGCCTCGGAGGCGGCCTGCTGTTTGGCGTCGAAGTAGTGGCCCCCGTCGGCCACCAGTCCGGCCAGGGCCAGGAACATGGTCATGAAGACGGCGGTCATGGCCAGGAACTGTCCGTCATCGGAGCGTCGGTGCAGTCGCGCTCGCCACCTCCCGATCACAGCCACCCTCATGTGGCACCACCGACCGTCCGGAATTCATCAAGGTGCGCCACGGCAGTGGCCGTCAGGGTCTTCGATCCGGGCACGCCGGGGACGGACACATCGGCCAGGCTGGTCACACAGGTCACGCTCACCGACACGGTGCCTCCGGCCACGAAGTTGGACGTGTCCGTCGTGATCTGGGGAGCGGGACAGGTGAGCCCGGCCCCGGCCAGGGTGCTGGTCACCGCCGAGGTCGCCTGGGTCTGGGCATCGGCTCCGTCGGCCTGGACGACGGCCGCCTGGACTCCGGCCCGCGCCGCCGACTCGACGTCCCCCTGGGCCGAATCGATCCGGCCGAGGGCGACCATGAGCACGATGACCAACAGGAGCACCGGGGCGGCGATGACCAGCTCGGCGATGGCCTGGCCTTCGTCTCCCCGGATCCGGCGACCCCGGTCACCCACTGGTTCGGTACTCCTGGATCGGTGCATTGCTGGTGGCCGACACGGTGAGGTCGAGCCACGGGATGAGGGCCTGGGCCCGACCGGTGACCGTCACCTGGGCGACGTCGCCCGAAAGCGTGCTGGTGACAACCTGTGGATTCGTCAACGTGCCGGGACCGGTCGTGGCGATGAAGCTCCGGGCCGCCTGGGTTCCGGCCATGGGCGTCGAGCCGTAGCCGGAGGCCACCTGGCTGCCCTGCTCGGCTGCCGCCCGGGCCAAGTGACTGGCGTGGGACCACAGCGCGTATTGGACGCCGCCGATGACCAGCAGGAAGAAGACGGGCAGGCAGACCACGAACTCCGCCAACCCGGTGTCACACCTCTGGCGGTCCCACCGTCGGCGGATACCCGGCCATCGAATCGTTGCGGCACGCGAGCGGGATGGCCCCTGAGGCGAGTCGGTGATCGAGTCCACTGACGGGGCCGACAGGGATTCATGGCGCCGTGCACTCGAGACCACAGCGTCTGAGAACACCGCTTCTGAAGCCACTGTGTCCGGAACGGCCGTGTGGGAATCCATCCGTTCCTTGCTCAGGGAGTCTGGATGTTGTTGGCCGTGGTGGTCAGCTTGGTCACCACGATGCCCACGATGGCGATTGCGGCCACGATCACCAGGGCGGTCACGACCACCCAGGAGGCGATCTCGCCGCGCTCGTCGCCCAGGACCGGAGTCAGCCGAGCAGAGACGTAGGCACGAAGAAACCGGACCACGGTCATGACGGCCTCTGCGACCGATCGGGCCCTTTCCGTCAGCTGGCTGGTGATTGCTCTCATGTGCATGGTGCTCTCCTCGTGTAGTTGAAGTTGTGGGCTGGTTGGTTGGTGGGTCAGTGGACTCGGATTGCTGTTCGATGTACTCACTGCTCGGATCGGCCTGCAGCGGGGGATCACAGGTGGGCCCCGGTGAACGAAGCCAGGGCGGGATAGAAGATGAGGAGGCCGTAGCCGGCCATGAGCAGCACGCCGGGGAGCAGCATCTTCTGTGTCACCGCCTGGGCCGAGTCCTCCAATGCGGACGTCTCCTTCAGCCGGAGCGAGTGGGCCTTCGCCTCCAGGGAGTCGCGGATGCGTGCTCCGTCGCCGGCCTGGGACATGGACCGGGCCAGATCGGTGAGGTCGGGAATGTCGAAACGGACGGCCAGTCGCTCGAGGCCCTCCCATGGCTGCTTCCGGTAGGCCTGGGCCCAGAGCAGGCTCTGGGCGATCTCGCGCATCGCCCAATCGGTGGACGACACGGTGGAGGCCACCTCCAGCGCACTCGACCACCCCATGGCCCCGGCCATGGCCATGGACACCAGGGAGGCGTAGGTGGAGAGCGAGTGGCAGAAGTGCCGGCGCCGGCGCGTGGCGGCCTGATGCAGATCGACGAACGGGGTGGCAACGCCCAGAGCCCCGAGCACCAGGACCCCGAGGGCGGGGAGTTCGACGCCAGTGTGCACCCCGACCGTCCCGGCGGCAGCCCAGGCCACCGGGCCGAGTAGGGCGAGCCCGATCCCGTAGCCAACGACCTTGACGGCGAAGGCCTCGCTCGGCGTGCCGGTGATCGCCAGGTCGGGGAGCACGATGTCGGCGAGTTTCGGGACCTTCCGGACGTTGACCTCAAGCAGGTGCCCGCAGAGTCGCCGGGCTCCGCCGACCCCCTGGGTGAGGACGTCCGTCGGTGCGGTCACGTGCTCTCCGGAGAGACGGGCGAGTGCTGCACGCAGCGTGAGCGGCGGAGGAAAGAGCCCCCAGAGAACCGCGGCAAGGCCGATACCGATGCCGAGTCCCATGACCACGATCACGACCATCGCAGACCCCCTACTTCCGTCCGGCCCTGACAGGCCCGGCGCCGCTTCTGAATCCGTCACGTCTGAACGCGGTGGTCGCGGCCGGTACATCTGAGCGATCGGCCGGCTGCGTGTTCCCCTCGACGTTGCCGAACAGCCGGGGCATGGGTTGGGGACGCGACAGCCGGTTCATGGCGGCGAAGCCGGCGGCGAACAGACCGGCCACGGCCAGAAGAACGACCTGGCCGACCGGGGTGCCGAACGGCTTGAAGTAGCCGTGACCGATGAGGAGCACACCGAACGTGAAGACCAGGGTCACCGCGATCACCAGGCGCATGTCCCGCCGGGGCTTGGCCCGGGCGATCTCGATGCGCTGCCAGAGTGCGATCTGGTCCCTGGTATTGGCAGCGGCGGTGGCCAGAAGACTCTGCAGGTCGGATCCTCCGAACCGGCTGGCCAGGATAAGCGGGGCGACGGCTTCGTCGACGGCGGCGTCGCCCAGCTCGTCGGCAAAGGTGTAGAGCGCGGTATCGAGGGCTACGCCGCTCTTGATGCGGACGACGAGGGCGGCCACGTTGTCCCGGATCGACGGTGGCGCTGTATGCACCGTCGACTCGATGGCGGCCAAGAGCCCGCGATGGGCGGCGATGCTGTCTCGGAGCGCCTCGATCCAGGTGGCCAACGCCTCGAGGCGCCCCGTGACCCGACGGGAGGTGTTGGGCTGGAGGGCCGAGCGCAGGGTCCACCCCACGGCCCCGCCGATGGCCGCGCCCACCGGCCAGCGGGTGACCAGCCCGACGACTACGGCGAGAGTGACCGCGCAGATGGCGGCCTGCCGGTTGGCCGGGTCCAGCCGCTTCATCACCCCCATGCGCCCGACCGGGGCGCCGGTCGGCCAGAGGCCGGAGACCACGAGCGCGATGCCCACCCCGATGCCGGCCCCGACCAGGACGACGACCGGGGTCATCGACCGAACCCGTGGATGGGTGCCACGTAACCGACGTCGGCGAGGCGTTCCCGCAGACCCGGCGGCATGCCCAGGTGCAGCCCAGCCGGTCCGCCTCCTTCGGGCTCGGCGAAGATCTCGGTCGAGATGACGTGGGGTCCGTCGGCGTCCTCCACCACCCGCACCGAGGACACGTAGCGCCGGGCCAGGCCCGAGGCGTCGGGCCGTTTGCGCACGAAGATGACCAGGTCCAACGCCTGGGCGGTGAGCTGGGCGGCGGCGTTGTCGGACAGATGCTTGGGCGACTGGGACGCGTAGGTCTTGATCTTGCCGAAGGTGCCCTCGGTCGAGTCGGCATGGATGGTGCACATCGACCCGGCTTTGCCCGCCGTCATGGCGTTGAGCATGGGCACGATCTCGTCCCCCAGCACTTCGCCCACGATGACCCGGTCGGCGTCGTGGCGGTTGGCCCGTTGCACCAGGTACTCCATGGACACCGCCCCCTGACCTTCGGTGTTGGCCTCCCTGGTCTCCCACCCCACACAGTCGGGATGCCGGTGGGGCAGCTCGTGCAGTCCGAGCTCGTAGGACAGCTCGATGGTCACGATCCGGTCGGCCGGGTCGGCCTCGGCGGCGAGGGCCCGAAGCAGGGTGGTCTTGCCGGCGTCGGTGCCACCGGAAACGATCAGGTTGAGCCTGGCCCGCACCGCGGCAGCCAGGAACCGACCCAGCTCGTCGGTGATCGAGTCGGCCAGGTCAGACAGCGTGGGGTCGACCAAGCGATGGCGGCGGATGGAGACGCAGGGCCGGTCGGACACCTCGATCATTGCCGAGAGGCGGTGCCCGCCGGCCAGGTGCAGGTCGACGATGGGCTTGGCACTGTCGATCCGGCGCTCACCGCCCGTGTGGTGGGCCCGGGCGGCCCGCTGCACCAGCTCGATGAGCTCCTCGTCGGAGTCGGCGATCGGGTCGACCTGTTCTTTGATCCCGTCGGCTCGCTTGACCCACACACGGTCGTGCCCGTTGATGTTGATGTTCTCGATGTCGTCCTCGTCGAGTAGCAGCTGCAACCGTCCGAGGCCGAGCTGGCTGGCCACCAGCCGCCGGACGATCTGCTCCTCTTCCTCGACCGTCGGGGTGGTGACCGCCCCTTCCACCATGGACCGGGCCGCCTCGTCGATGGCCTCCCGGGCCAGCTTCTCGACGAACGAGCGGCGCTCGCCTTCGCTCATGCCGGCAGCCCCGTAGCGGACGATGCCGTCGGCCACGTGCTCGGCGGCGAACTGCTCGAGCTCCCGGCGTTCGGAATCGTTCATCGGCCCGCCTCCCCCATCGACGCGGGGCCGGCCCCGGTCAGCTGGCCCTCCATAGCTGTTCGATCGAGGGCCCCCTCCGGTTGGTCGATGTCGAGAGGATCATTTGGCAGGAAGGCACCGATCGGGTCCGCGCCGGCCTGCTCCTCGGGAACCCCTGGCAAGTTGGCCTCAACCACGGACCCGACCGGCGAGATCGCGTCGATGCCGAGCGCCCGGACAGTGTCGTCCGCCCATCGGAGCAACCGGGTCCGCTCGAGCCGCTTCACCGATCGCCGGTTCGCCAACGCAGCTGCCGCTCCCGGGTCCTCGGGCATGGGCTCGAGCACCTCGACGGCCAGCGTGCGTCCGATGTCGGCCGCCGAGAACTGGGCCGCTCCAGCAGGCACGACGAGGAGGCTGCGCCCTCGCAACTCGGCGGCCAGCCCGGGCAGCGCCTCCCGCAGATGGACGATGGCCTCGAGCGTCGACTGACAGAGCACGACCAACGCATCAGCCCGGGCCAGCACGTCCCGCACGCCCCCGGCGAGATTGGGGAGCAGGCGACCCACATCGATCACCACATCCGCGTCGAGGGCACTGAGCGCACCGGCGACGATCGGCCAGGCCTTCTCGTTGGCGACAGCCTGGTGCATGCCTCCCAGACCGAACAGGACCGGAAGACCCCCGGGAAGGTGATCGACGTGGTCCCAGACGTCCTCGGGGACGAGGGTCCGCCGTGCTGCGGCGAAGAGGGAGGAGAGGCCTCCAGTGGGGGCCATGGCGTAGCGGGGAGCGAGGTCGCCGCCGAAGGGATCGGCCTCGACCAGGAGGACCTGGCGACCCTCCGGCCAGCTGGCGGCCAGGGCGGTGGCCGCCGTGGTGACCCCCGGCGAGCCCTTGACAGAAGCGAGGGCGATGAGGGTCACCGGGAACCTCCCGACGGTGTCCCCTCGCTGACCAGGGAGAGGCCGATCTGATCTGCGGCCGCATAGGAGGTGACCTGGGCTGCCTCCGAGCCCGGGATTTCCAAGGAGACCGACGCCACGTACTGGGTCTGGTTGCCCGGCGCGGGGCCCACGGCGAAGACGGTGGCCGAGGGGACCAGCGTGTTCCCGATGGTTCCCCCGATGGTCGATCCCTGGCCGACCTGGGGAACGGCGACCACCTGGACGACATCGCCGGCCACCAGGGCCACCGAGGGCATCTGGTCACCCTTCAACAAGACGCCCACCACCTGTTCGCCCGAAGCGAGCTGCGGGGTGGCGGCCAGCATCTGTCTGACCAGCACCTGGCCGGGGTAGACGGCGGTGTCGAGTTGCTGGCCGACCACGACTGCGGATCCGGTGGCCGCCATGGCCGTGATGTCGCCCGAGGCCGGAATCGACGCTGTGGCGAGGTCGCTGGTCGTGAGCACGGTGCCGGCGGGCAGGCTCTTGGCCGCCACCAGGATCGACACCTTCTTGGCCGACGACTGGAACACCGCGCCTGCCACAGCCGCACAGACCAGCACCAGGGCGACTCCGAGGCCGATCTGCCACGGACGGCGCTGGTGGGTGGTGGACGAGATCCGCAGACCGCCGGCCCTGCTCTCGCCGGCGGGCGGGGGTGCCGTGAAGGCGGAGCGGGTGGGTGCGGTGGTGATGGCCATGGAGACTCCCGTTCTTCAGTTGTTCACGGACTCGATCTGGGCCACCTTGAGGGAAGTCACTCCCCGGGTGGTGAGGCTGGGCAAGGCGCCGGCCGAACCGTTGGGACCCGCCCAGGCGATCGTCCAGGTGATGGTGGCCTTGATCGGGAAGGCCGCGTCGTTCGGATTGCCGTCGGGGGAGGGTTGGCCGGCCGAGGTGGTGGTGTAGGTGTGCGAACAGGTGGTCGTCTGGTCGGCGACGGGGAGCGCAGGGTCGTAGGGAGTTCCGGGACCGTTGCAGGTGACCGTCGACCCGTCCCCGGTGTCCCAGGCGACATACGACGGCGTGGCGCTGGCAGTGGCCGAAACGCATCCGCCTGCGTTGCAGGCCTGGGCCGTGGTGGACAGCGGATGCCACATCGAGGACGTGACCCAGAGCCACTCGGCAAGGTTCACGTAGCCCGTCGTCGACGGACTGAGGGTCAGGGTGGGAATCGGGAGTTGTAGTTCGCTGGCCGCCTGGGCACCGGCGACGGCAGGATCGGGCGGCGGGACCGTCGGTGCCGCCTGACCGGTGGCCAACCACACCACTCCGGTGGCCTGACTGGCTCCGCCGCCAGTGGCACAGGTGTTGAAGAACCAGGCACCGGGTTGGGTCGCACTGGCTGGCGGAGGACCGCCATCCTGGCCGGGGAACTCAGACGAATAGGGCACGTAGTTCGGACACGTTGGCACCGAGACTGTGGTCGCACCACCACCGCTCGTCGTTGTGCCTCCGCCACCGGCTCCCGAGCCGGCGCCCGTGGTGCTTGACACTCCGCTTCCGCAACTGACGGCGCTCCCGCTATCCGTGCAGGTACCAGTGATTCCTCCCGCGAACGCGTCCCTCGTCGGAGCGGACATCCACAACGCGGTGAGGGCGACCATCGCCGCGGCTGCCTTCAACGTCCTCCTCATGGGCACTTCGCAACAGACGACGTCTTGAAGGAGGCGATCTTCCACGAGCCCCCGATCAACTGAAGCATCCACGAGCCCTGGCCACTACCAGCACCGCCGTCCAACGTGGCTGGGCCTGGCTTGCCGGCCGCAGTGGTGGTCCCGGTGTCGTAGATACAGCCCGTCACGGTTGCTGTCGTCGGGGTGAGCGCCGACACCTTCGGGGTACCGAGATCAAAGGACGTCGGGCCATTGAGCTGACCCATCTTCACGCCGACGAGGAACGTCTGCTCGGACTTGAGGGCGGGATCGACGAAGTAGTTGGCCAGGTCCGGCCAAAGCGTGGCCGCCGTCTGGCCGGCCACGAGATTGGCCCGGTCCTGCTGCCACGGCGCCTGCAGGTAGCCGTAGAGGGTCTGTTGTGCCGACTCCCAGGCGTTGAGCACGGCCGCCTGGTCCCCCGTGGTAGATCCGCCGGTGGTCGTGGTTGTGGGGCTGGCCAGAGACGTCGTTGGACTCGGACGCACCGTCGAGGTCGGCGACGAAGATCCCGACCCACAGGCGGCCAGCCCCATGGCCGCCACGCACACCGCACACCCGAAGGTCCAGTTCCGAACTCTGCTCTTCTGCCCATGGCTACCCATCCGGTTCACCCCTCCTCTCGTCCTAGAACGCAGTCCCCGCTGCCGACCGAGCTCTGCACGCCACGCCGTCGGGGATGCGCATCCGAACGCAGCATGAGCGTCCAACGTCACCCTGAACGTCACCCTCGGCCCCCGAACTGGGAGTTCTTCGGGACACACGACGGTCCGGGTCAATCGGTGGCATTGACCAATCCCGGACTTCGCCCGCACGTTCGTCGGCGGCCGAGCCAACGTCACCCTGAACGTCACCCTCCCTGGTCAGGGGCCTGAACTGGACCCGGACACGGCCACTATTCCGGGGTCCGCCGGAGAAACTCGACTCCATCGGATTCCCCAGAGGGTGCCGTTGCTGTGTACGGAGAGCCGGCGCCGGCTCGCTACCGCCAATCGGGTCTCCGAGATTCAGTGACCCTTGTCCAGCGCCCGCTGGAGTGCCCAGCTGACGAACTGAGAGACGCTCCATCCTCGACGCTCGGCCTCTGATCGAACTTCTTCTCGGAGCACTCGATCGAGCCAGTAGGTGGCACGGACGTGCCGGGCCTCCCACGACTGACCGTCGGACTC
>OCTA010003025.1_pt1 | contig 15050 bp, 13 predicted proteins | sample 1538991 | NCBI WGS metagenome assembly OCTA01 (sample SAMEA3539302, study PRJEB22396) | soil metagenome | biome: tundra; feature: field; material: soil | place: USA | collected 2010-05 | depth 0.15 m | reverse complement strand
GCGATGGCTATCAGGATCTGTTCGTCGCGAATGTCGATCAGGAAATGTTCTCGGTCTATCAAAACAACAAAGACGAAAGCTTTCGCGATGTCGCCCATATGCAGAACGTCGCCCAGGCGACTCGCCTGCTCAGCGGTTGGGGGTTGAAGTATTTCGACTACGACAACGACGGCGCTATCGATCTGATCCTGGCGAACGGTCACCCGGACGACATGATCGATCAGTATTCATTGCAGGTCAAATACCGGGAGCCGCTGCTGCTCTTCCATCAAGGCGAGGACGGCAAGCTTCACGATGTCAGCAAGGACGCGGGCCCGGCATTTCACAAACCGTTCGCGGCGCGCGGATTGGCGGTAGGCGACTACAACAATGACGGAGCGGTGGACGTGCTGGTGGCAAACAACGGCGGCGCTCCCGTGCTGCTGAAAAACAACGCCGCGACCGGCAACAACTGGGTGGGTCTCAAGCTCGAAGGCGTAACGTGCAACCGCGACGCGATTGGCGCTAAGATCTACTGGACCGCGGCGGGCAAGAAACGTTCCCGCCTCAAGAACAACGGCGGCAGCTATCTTTCTTCCCACGACCCCCGGGAAGTGCTTGGGATCGGCAAAGCGGTAAAGATAGATGCCATCGAGATTCACTGGCCCGCCCCTAGCAAGCAAGTGGAGAAACTCGCCGAGGTTCCGCTGAATCGGTACGTTCGGATTGTCGAAGGCAAAGGCGTGGTTGGGTAAGCCGTACTCTACCGAGCCGCGACTTGCAGAGCCGCGACCACAGGAGGCGTTTTCTTCCCACGCTGCATGAACCCTGAAGCCTCAAGCACGTAGCCGACCGCCGTCTACGCATCGGATTTTTCCGACCTCTTTAAGAATGATCCGCCGTCGATCTAACAAGTATGAAGCCCTTGAGGATGCAATCGCTGCTGCGGATTGCCATCGCAATCTTCTTCTCGTTCCACGTGACGCAGCGCGCTCATTCGTCCACCTGGTCACAATCGGCGAGTCCGCACTTTTCACTTTACTCCGAAAACCCGTCGCAACCGGATCGTAACATTCTTCTGCTCCTGGAGCGTTCGCGCAGCTTGTTGTTGAGCCTGGGCATGCTGAATCCAGCACGGGAGCATCCCATCACCGTATTCGCATTCAAGGATGCCGAGAGCTTCAGCCGCTACGCCCCGCCTCATAGTCACGGCTTTTTTCAAAGAGGCCAAGCGGCTGATTACATCAGTCTTCTGAATCAACGCTCGGACATAATTTTGCACGAATATGCGCACGCCGCCATTGCGACAATGTGGCCGTCTCTTCCTATTTGGATGAACGAAGGACTGGCGGGATATTACTCAACGGCTCAGTGGGGCCCGGACGGTGTAAGCGTGGGAGGCTATCTCTGGGACCTTCCTGGCGCTATCGATTCTCTATCTCCGCGCCTGTTGCCTTCTATCCTCGACGCCTCGGGCAGTCTCATCGATGCCGATGCCCGCGCTACCTCGCAGAGATATCTGTTGAGCTGGGCGCTGGTTCACATGCTGCTGACTGAACCCGCCTACGCCCCGAATCTTCGCAAGTTTCTTGACGCTCTTTCCAGCGGAACCTCAGTCACGAATGCCCTTCAGAGTACCTACGGGCGAACGCTTGCGCAATTGCAGGACGACCTGGGTGAACAACTTCGAGAAGGGCGTTTAACGACGTTCAGGTATCCGTACAACGACGATCGCGACGAGGCGGGAATTTTGGATAATCATTCGAATACAGATGAGTTCGAAGTTGAGATCAGACTAGCCGATTTACTCAGCTACCACCCATCGGCTGTTTCCGCCGCCAGGGTGCGCCTGGAACAACTCTCCGCCCAATGTCCAAAGAACCCCGAAGTGGAGGAACGGCTCGCGGGTTTGTCTTGGAGAACCGCTGACGAGGCTGGCGTCCAAACGCACATGAACAATGCGTATCGGCGTGGGTCCAGGAATGCCGAACTCCTGATCGTAGAGGCGCAACTACTGCAGAAGACCGGCGCACCGCCTTCCCGGATTATTCCGCTGGTCGAGAGGGCGCTGGCGGAAAAGCCCAACGACTATCATGCCCAAATGCTTCTTGGGTACTTCGCCTACCAGAACAAGGATTATGCCCGCGCTCTCGCTTTGCTCAAACCGATTGAAGACATCGACGACCCCGACTCGTTCGTCGTTCTAGGATCCCTTGCCTACAGCGCTGCTGGTGCCAAAGACTATTCGTCCGCCGCCGCTTACACGCTGGTCGCTTTGAAGAAGACCCGTTCCGGTGCGGATCGAACCGCCATGGAAAAGCTGCAAAACTGGCTTGCCGGAAGAATTTCGCCATCAACGGAACCGGGCGGCGCTCTGGCCGGTTTGTCCGCCCCGGGCCATCTGCCCACGGGCTTTTGAGCGGTAAGCCGGTCAGTAATAAGCGTGATGCGAGTACATGCGCCCGTGCCTGAAGCAAGCTCTGGTGCAAGAAAGACCCAGCAGCACGAAGATGACTACGGCGATCAAGCATCCCAGGCCAATATTCTTGGCGATGGAATTCCGGCTGGGTGCGCCCGTTTGTGGTTGAAAATTAGATGAGCCCTGCCACGAACCGCCCGGTGGAGTGGGATTCGCGCCGAAGGGCGTCCCGCAGTTTGAACAGAATCTCGCACTGTCCGGATTCGCTAAGCCGCAATTAGGACATGTCATATTCCAGACCCACTACTTTAACGAATCTCACCCCGCGCCAGTTCAAATCTTCTTTGCTCAACGGTACCCGGCTGCCTGTAACTCGAACAATTCCGAGTACTTGCCGCCCAGCGCCACCAGATGCCGATGCGAGCCTTGCTCGACAATACGCCCATTCTCCAGCACCAGAATACGGTCCGCCATCCGTACCGTCGAAAACCGGTGCGAGATCAGCACCGCCATCTTGCCAGCCGTCAGATCCGCAAACCGTTGATAAACCTCGAACTCGGCCCGCGCATCCAGGCTTGCCGTGGGTTCGTCCAAAATCAGGATCTGCGCGTCCCGCATGTACGCCCGGCCCAGGGCGATTTTTTGCCATTGCCCGGTCGAAAGGTCCACGCCGCCTTCGAAGCGCCGCCCCAGCATCTGCCGGTACCCGCTGGCGAGCTTACCGATAACCCCGGCAGCCAGGCTTTTCTCGGCCGAGCGGGCGATCCTGACCTGATCGGTGAGATCGTCAATCCGCCCAACGCCGATATTTTCCCCGGCGAGCATGTCGTAGCGCATGTAGTCCTGGAAGATCACCCCGATTTCGCGGCGCAGGTCTTCCACCCGGTACTCGCGCAGATCGATTCCGTCCAGCAAAATGCGGCCCTCCGTAGGGTCGTAGAGTCTCGCCAGCAGCTTCACTAGGGTGGTCTTGCCCGCCCCGTTCTCGCCCACCAGAGCCACTCGCTCTCCCGGATGGAAGCGGAAGCTAACCTCGCTCAGAACACGCCGTTCCGAACCTGGGTACGCGAACGACACTTTCTCGAAATCGAACCCACCCCGAATCGGGCGGGGCGCCGGCAGAGCGTCGGGAGGCGAACTGATGCTTGGCTTCGTTTCGAAAAACTCGAAGAGATCCCTGACGAAGAGAGCCTGTTCCGAAATACCCGCCAGACCCGACACCAACCCTTCCATGATGTTTCTGGCGCGCGAGAATGCGCCCACCATGAGCGTAAGATCGCCTACCGTCAAAGCTCCCGCGAGCGCTCGGACGATAATCAGCGCGTAGGCCGTGTAGTAAGCGCCCGTCGGAATCAGGTTAATCAGGGTGCCCTGAACGGCCCGCTGGATCGCCAGATGCCTGTTGTCGGCATAAAAACGCTCGAAGAGAGCTTTGGAACGGTCGGCCAGATAGTTTCCGAGCCCGAAGATCTTCACTTCCTTGGCGCTCTCGCTGCTGGCTCCTAAATAGCGCAGATAGTCCAGTTCCCGCCGCTCCGGAGTATACCGGTAGAGCATGGAGTAGCTCAGCATCGCGAACCGGGTCTCGCCCAGGAACACCGGGATTGTGGCCACCAGCAGCAGCACCAAAAGCCAGGGGTAGAAGAAAATCACCGCCGAAAGCAGCGACAGCAGCGTTAGCCCCTGTTGCGCCATGCCCGCCAACCCAGCCAGCATTCCCAGGCGCGCCGTGGTCTGCCGCCGGGCCCGCTCCATCTTGTCGTAAAACACTGGGTCTTCAAAGGAAACCAGATCCAGGGTCGCCGCGTGCTGCATCAATCGCACGCTAATGTGATTGGTGAAACGGTCGCCCAGCAGGCTATCGACCAAGCTGATAAAACGGCCCAACGTATCCGAGCCCACAGCCAAAACCAGCTCCAAAATCAGCAATTTCCAGATCGCGGAACGTTCGAACTGCTGGTGCCGTATGGCCCGCACGATCAGGTCGATGATCAGCTTCGATACCCACAGTGTCGCCAGCGGAAAAAGGGCCGCTAGAAAGCGCAGCAGCAAAGTGAATACACTCAGCCCTGGACTGGTGTCCCAGACCATTCTGAGCAGCGGCGGAACATTCCGAAGTGCTTGCAACCGTTCGCGCCAACTCTGTGGAGCCTCGGTCGATTTAGGGGGCGGGGGACGCATCTAGCCGATTGGATGAGCCATAAAAGGAAAATGCTCATTCTCACTGAATGAGCATTTCCTCCTGTTTCCAGGCCTCCGGATACCGGAGGTACGTTTGATGGGAGAATCAGATCCGACGGCATCGCAACCGCCAAAACCTGTTTGTGATTGGAGTGTAGGGCCAGCGGGAGGTGAAGTCAAGCGCAAATTTCCGCCGCTCGCGGACGGTCCGTAAGTGCCGAAGTACAAACCATTTACGGGGAAAACTGTTTTTCCACTGTCTGTGTAAAAGCCGCCCCACAACTGTGGAAAACCCCTATTAAGCTTTGCTAAACCTCTTCTTTGCTTGGAGTTAGAGAACCAGTCAAGTGCAGTGTCGTCATTGCCTCGTCGGCTTCCAGTTGCCCGTATCTTCGCCTGTATACCCGCATTCCGGCGTAAATCAGGCCCGCCACCAGGCATAGCGCAGTAAGCAAAATGCTTAGGTACATGATGTTCAACAGCAGGGCATAAAGGGGCTTGATAGGACCCGGCGGCGGAGCATCGTTCCACGTAATTTTGGCCTCATATTGCACCCGGCTTAGCAGCGTATCGGCTTGCTGATCGGTTGCGTTGCCCATAACCGCCGCGATCAAAACTCCAGATCGCTTGACATGCGAGCCAATTGCCTGCTTCAAGGGAACGGTATGCAGCCGGGCCATCTCCGGGGTCGGATAGTAGAAAACAACTAGTTTGAGTGGGTTCGTTTCATTACTAAGCTTGTACTCGGCGACTTGGCCTTCCGCACCCTGCTCGAATCCAGGATCAGCCGACCCAACCTCCGGCGCGAACGCTCGCAACGACGCTCGTCCCAATAAATACTTCGCCGAATTGGGCACTAGTCCGTTGCGCGGAATAAACGTCAGGATCGCTGGCAGTGCGGTATCGGTCTTGTTGGGCAGGGCCATTAGCGCCATATCTACATCGGCCTTATGCGGGGCACCGCTATCGAAGACAACGAGGTAGTTTTCGTTTAAGACCACCGTCCGGCCCCCGTCCTGTGTGCAAAAGGGCGCCAAATCACAGGGCTTGCCCGCCGGCGACCTTTGCCACTCCCATGCCGCCAGCGATCCGGTCAGGTCCTTCATCCGGCAGGCGGTGTAACTCAGCTTCCCGATTTTCCCGGCATCCGCATGCACCAGCCCATACTCTTTCCAAAGCTCAGCCTGATTCTGCGCCGGCAATAGCCCCGCGACGATTAGAGCGGCAAAAACTATGCCGCGGCTCCGTGACATTTCTTGTATTTCTTTCCGCTTCCGCAGGGACACATCTCATTCCGCCCCACCTTGGGAGCGCTTTTCACCGGTTGCGCCCCAGCGTTGCCATTCCCATTGCTCAATTGCAAATCCGCCAGCTCACGATCCTTTTTTCTTTGGATGTTGCGAGTCATGTCCTGGACGCGTTCTTGTGCCTCCCGCTGCTTCGCTTCGATTTCGGCGGCGCTAGGGCCAGCCTGAATCTCGGTTTCCGCCTCGTCGTCGCCCTCCTCGTCCGCCAGTTCCGGATACGGCAGCGGCGTGTGGCCCATTTCGATCCGCATGAAGTACAGGTACTTGATGGTCTCGTCTTCAATCCGGTCCATCATGTCCTGGAACATGGTGAACGATTCCTTCTTGTACTCGATCAGCGGATCTTTCTGCCCGTAGCCGCGGAGACCGATGCCCGTCTTCAGTTCGTCCATGGAAAGCAGGTGATCCTTCCACTGGTTGTCCACGACGTTCAGCATGATAATCCGCTCCGCCTGGCGCAGATTCTCCGCTCCAATCATCCGCTCTTTCTCGTCATAGCGGGCCAGCAGCAAATCGTTGACGAACTCCTCAACCGCTTCACGGCTCTGACCGGCGATCTGCTGGCTTTCGATTTTCGCCCCGAACTGATTGAGAATCGCGGTCTGGAATCCGGGCAAATCGAACTGATCGGGCCGCGTGCCCTCGGCGCAGAACTCATCGATGAAACCGCCCGTAATGCCGCGGACGATATCCAGAATGCGCTCCTTCTGTTCCTTTCCTTCAAGCAGCTGCCGGCGCATGCCGTAAACCGCCTGACGCTGCTTGTTCATCACGTCGTCGTATTCGAGGACGTGCTTACGCGAGGCAAAATGCTGAGCTTCAACGGCCTTTTGGGCGGCTGCAATGCGCTTGGTGATCAGCCCCGATTCAATCGGGACATCCTCTTCCATGCCCAACCGCAGCATCAGGTTTTGCATCCGGTCGCCGCCGAAAATGCGCAGCAGATCGTCCTGCAGGGAGAGAAAAAATCGCGAACTTCCAGGGTCGCCCTGCCGTCCCGCGCGCCCACGCAACTGGTTGTCGATGCGCCGCGACTCGTGCCGCTCCGTCCCCAGAATATGCAGCCCCCCAAGCGCAATCACTTCCTTACGCTCGGCCTCAATCTGCTGCTGAATCTCGGTTTTCATCCGCTCAAGTTCGCCGGGCGGAAGCAGTTCCGGTGTCTTGCCCATTTTTTGCAGCCGCTCTTCCAGCAGCGCATCCGGGTTGCCGCCCAACAGGATGTCGGTGCCGCGGCCGGCCATGTTCGTCGAGACCGTAACCGCCGCCTTGCGTCCCGCCTGCGCCACAATGTGCGCTTCCCGCTCGTGATTCTTGGCGTTCAGCACCTCATGCCGCACGCCCATCTTTTTCAGTATGCCGCCCAGCTTCTCCGATTTCTCGACTGAAATGGTGCCCACCAGCACCGGCTGGCCTTTCTCGTGAAGCGCCTTAATCTCAATCGCCGCGTTGCGGAATTTTTCTTCTTCCGTGCGATACACGATGTCCGACTGCTCCAGCCGGATCAGCGGCCTGTTCGTCGGAACCACTGTCACGTCCAGGTTGTAAATCTTGCCAAACTCGGCGGCTTCGGTGTCCGCGGTGCCCGTCATGCCGGCCAGCTTCTTATACATGCGGAAGAAGTTTTGGAATGTGATGCTGGCAAGCGTCTGCGTTTCGCGCTCGATCTTGACATTCTCTTTCGCTTCAACCGCCTGGTGCAGGCCGTCGCTCCACCGACGCCCCGGCATCAAACGCCCGGTAAACTCATCGACGATGATGACCTGCCCCTCCTGCACCACGTAATCCCGGTCGCGCTCGTAAAGAACGTGCGCTCGCAAGCCCTGCTCCACGTGATGCAGCAGTTCGCGATTCTCAAGGTCGTAGAGGTTGCCGCTATTCAGCAATTTCTCCACTTTTAGCGCGCCAGTCTCGGTAAGCGCCGCCGTCCGGTGCTTTTCATCCACCGTGAAGTCGCCCGTCGTGAACGACTGCCCGGGTTCCTTGCCCTCGATCACCTCGCCCCGTTCCAAATACGGGATGATGCGGTTCACCTTGTAATACTTGTCCGTCGATTCCTCGCTCGGCCCCGCAATGATCAGCGGTGTGCGCGCTTCGTCGATAAGGATGGAATCCACCTCGTCCACGATGGCGAAGTTAAACGCGCGCTGAACATAATCCTCCAGCCTGAACTTCATGTTGTCGCGCAGGTAGTCGAACCCGAACTCGTTGTTCGTGCCGTAGGTGATATCGGAGCCGTACGCGTCGCGCCGCTGCTGCTCGTCCAGATCGTGAACGATCGTGCCCACGCTCAGTCCAAGCGACCGGTGAATGCGCCCCATCCACTCCGCGTCGCGCCGCGCCAGATAATCGTTTACCGTTACGACGTGAACGCCCTTGCCTTCGAGCCCGTTCAGATAACACGGCAGCGTCGCGACCAGCGTTTTTCCTTCGCCGGTTTTCATTTCGGCGATGCGCCCGCGGTGCAGCACCACGCCGCCGATTAACTGCACGTCGAAGTGCCGCATGTTCAGCACCCGCCGCGCCGCTTCACGGCACACCGCGAACGCTTCTATAAGGATGTCGTCAAGCGTCGCGCCGTTTGCCAAACGCTGTTTAAAATCCTGAGTCTTTGCCGCCAGGTCGGAATCCGAAAGCTCTTTAATCCGCGGCTCCAGATCACTGATGGCCGCCACGAGAGGACGAATCGCTTTGACCTCCCGGTCGTGCTTCGTGCCGAAAATCTTAGCGAGTGTTCCTTCGATCATACTTATATAGGTCACTTCCAGTGTAACTGGCCAGCGCCACTGGCGTGATCGGTCGCAGCCATGAATAACTACTCCGCCGTTCTTTTGTTTGCCGTCACGACAAGCCTGATTTCCGCCGCCACGCTCATCCCCGATTCCGAGATCCGCGACCTTCTCGTCCGGCGGATTGACGTGGACCGCCAGAGCGTCGGAATCGTAGTCGGCGTCGTCGGGCCGGAGCGCCGCGGCATCATTGCTTACGGCGCGTTGGACAAAGGCGATCCGCGCCCGCTGAACGGCGACACCCTTTTCGAAATCGGCTCCGTGTCGAAGGTCTTCACGTCGCTTTTGCTCGCCGATATGGCCCAGGACAATGAAGTCGCGCTGACCGATCCGGTGCGGAAGTATCTTCCGGCGAGCGTCACTATGCCGAAACGGGGCGCGCTCGAAATCACACTGGAGGATCTCGCCACCCACACTTCGGGGTTGCCGCGCTTGCCCACCAACCTGAGCCCGAAAAACCCAACCAATCCCTACGCGGATTACACGGTCGAGCAGCTCTATCAATTCCTCTCCGCTTACAAGCTGACCAGGGACATCGGTTCGCAATACGAATACTCGAACCTCGGTGGTGGCTTGCTAGGACACGTGCTCGCCCGCCGCGCCGGCATGACTTACGAAGCGCTGCTCTCGTCGCGCGTCTGCGAGCCGCTCGGGCTGAACAGCACGGTGATCACGCTCACTCCGGAGATGAAGCAGCGCTTCGCCGTCGGGCATGATGCCGAACTGAAAGCCGTTCCCTATTGGGATCTCCCAACGCTGGCTGGCGCGGGAGCCATCCGATCCACAGCCAACGACCTGCTAACCTTCGTTGCCGCGAACCTTGGATATCAGAAGTCGCCGCTTGCTCAGGCCATGGCGGCCATGCTCAAGGTTCGTCGGCCAACCGGCACTCCCGGACTCGATATCGCCCTCGGCTGGCACGTCTTCACTCGTGATGGCGACGAGATCGTTTGGCACAACGGGGGCACCGGCGGGTTTCGGTCTTTCATTGGCTATTCTCCAAAGTCGCGGTTTGGAGTTGTCGTGCTGTCGAATACCGAGACTCCGGAAGGCGTGGACGACATTGGGCGGCGCCTTCTCGATCCCGGCGCACAGTTGACGACGCAAGTTCACCTGGACTCGAAAACTCTGGACGGCTACACCGGAAATTACCAGCTCTTTCCGAAAACCTTTCTCACCGTTACCCGCGACGGCGAGCATCTCTTTGCGCAGCTAACGGGTCAGGGCAAGGCCGAAATTCTTCCAAGGAACAACCGCGACTTCTTCTACAAAGTGGTGGACGCGCAAATCACCTTCGACCCTGACGCCCAGGGCCGCGCCACTTCGCTGACTCTGCATCAAGGCGGTAAAGACCTGCCGGCCAAGCGTAAAGAGGGTGCTCTGCCGCCACCGAAGGAGCATAAAGAGGTTCGCGTCGATCCAAAGCTCTTCGACGGCTATGTTGGAAACTACCAACTCGCACCAACCTTCATCATCGCGATCACGCGTGAAGGCGATCACCTTTTCGCGCAGGCCACCGCCCAGCCGAAGTTTGAAATTTACCCGGAAGGCGATCGCGAGTATTTCCTGAAGGTTGTAGACGCCCAGATCACCTTTGAAGTGAACGCAGCGGGCCAGGTGACGGCGCTCGTTCTGCACCAGGGCGGAATGGATCAGCGAGCGAAGAAGATCTAACTGCAAAGCGTATAGGGGACGCTTTACCGCCTCCGCGGCGGCATACGGAAGTTCAGGTGAATCCCGGGCTTTTCGACGGCTATGTCCAAGCTGCGACGGATCCATCCAGTCTCCGAGTTCATATCCTTAAGATTGTCGTGGTGTTCAAAAACGTGATCGCGCGCTTCCTATCGCCAAATGCGGCGTCTGTGCCCCCGCCTATCCGGCGCAGTGTTACTTGGGTTCCTCCAGGACACTTCTATTCGCCACTCGTCGATCCTGACGACAGACACGTCGCGCGTATTCTGGATAACCTTGAAGCATCGATTTTGCCGCCGGACACCGGCGTCATTCTCGATGATGAGCGAATACTCGCAACGCTCAACCGCATCAGTTGCAACTACCCGGAAATGCCTTTCTCAGATCAGAAAATTCGAGGCCTTCGATATCACTTCAGGAACGGCGCCTTCGAGCAGGGTGACGGGACCGTTTACTTCTGCATGCTGCGCGACATTAGTCCGAAGCGGGTTATCGAGGTCGGGTCAGGCTTTTCATCATGCTTGATCATGGACACGAATGATAGGTTCTTCAATCGCGGGATCGAAGTAAAATTCATTGAGCCATATCCAGAAACTTTCAATCGGCTGACCGTTGGGGACAGCTATTACCGAGAGCGCTTGATTTGTTCGCCGATACAGGATGTTCCCACGTCCGTATTCCAGACTTTGACTGCCGGCGACATTCTTTTCATCGATTCAACACACGTCGGCAAGATGGGGAGCGATGTCAACGATTATTTGTTTCGCATCTTGCCCAGACTTGCGGCCGGTGTTCTGATTCATATCCACGACATCCCGTATCCGTTCGAATACCCGAGTGACTGGATTCGGAAAGAAAACAGATCTTGGAACGAAGCGTACTTATTGCGTGCATTTCTACAATTCAATCCGGTATTTCGTGTGATCTATTTTAATCATTATGTTTACAAGGTCCATCGTGATCTTTTGGCTGAAAAAATGCCGAAGTGTCTGGAGAACCCGGGAGCGAGCATCTGGATCGAGAAGACCATCTAACCTCACCGAGGCTCCGGCCATTCATGGAGCCTCCGATCAAGCAAGCGCTGAACTGCCGGCAAGAATCACCGCTATTGAAGTTACAGTATGAAAAGGCTTGCCCGTCAAAACACCAATGCCGATTCATAGCAGGTCCCCTACATTCGCAAAACAATCCTTGGCGCTTGTCTTGGCGCTCGCAAGCTGCGCGACGGCGCAACAGCCGGCCTCTCAGAAGCCCGCAAGCTTGAGGAACCTGCCAGGAAGTGGGCTCGCGCAGCACCCTTTTCTTTATTGCGGCGAGTGGCAGCGGCAAAGCCTGACAGATCAAGTGATGTACCTTGTCCGCGACGGCAAAGTAGTCTGGACGTACACAAATCCGAAGAAGGGCGAACTCGGCGACTGCACCCGCCTCTCAAATGGCAACATCGTTTTTTCCCGTCAGTTCGGAGCGAGCGAAGTCGCACCGGACAAGCGCATCGTGTGGAATTACGATGCTCCGGCGGGCACGGAGATCCACACCGCTTATCCAATCGGCAAAGACAAAGTGCTGATCATGCAAAACGGGAATCCGGCAAAGGCGATGATTCTGCGGAAACGCGACAACCACGTCGAGCGGGCGGTGGAGCTCCCGACGAAGAGCCCCGCCACGCACGGACAGTTTCGCCACGTGCGTCTCACTCAGAAAGGGCTGCTCCTGGCTGCCCACATGGATTTCGGCAAAGTCTCCGAGTACACCTGGAGGGGCAAAGAGATCTGGTCGGTCAATGCTCCTGGCGCTTGGGCTGCCGTGCGCTTGAAGAACGGCCACACCCTCATCAGCGGCAACCAATTCGGCTACGTGCGTGAGGTGGACACCGCCGGCAAGACCGTCTGGGAACTCACCAGATCCGAACTGCCTCAGTATCCGCTTTACACGGTGCAAGAAGTTGACCGGTTGGCCAACGGCAACACTCTGATTAACAACTGGACCGCGAGTCTCGCGCCGGCAAGCTGGCCGCAAACGATACAGTTGCTTGTAGTAACTCCCGCTAAGAAAGTAGTCTGGGCGCTTTCGGATTGGAAGGACCTTGGGCCTGCCTCCGCCACCCAATTGCTCGACGAACCAGGGGTGCCCGAGAAACACGGCCTGCAGCGATGACCGCTACACTCCAAATCGTCTGAAGCATGTACGAGATACTGCCACTATTTGAATTGCCCGAAGAGCCATTCAAAAACCTTCTCGCGGATGCTTTGCGCCAGCTCGCGGAGCGCAACCTGTTTGTCGGCGCCAGCTCCTGGAAGTACGAAGGCTGGCTTGGCTCTATCTACTCGCCGCAGCGCTACTCAGCCCGCGGCCGCTTCTCACGCAAGCGATTCGAAAGCGAATGCTTGCGCGAGTACGCGGAAGTGTTCCGCATCGTCTCGGGCGATTTTGCGTTCTATCGGTTTCCCACTGTCGAGTTCTGGCGCAGCCTGTTCGCCCAGACAGCGCCGCCCTTTCGATTCGCGTTCAAAGCTCCGGAGGACATAACCGCGCCCGCGTTTCCAATGCATTCGCGTTATGGCGCCCGCGCCGGCCAGATCAATCCTTTGTTCTTGCGCGCGGAAGCATTCGAACGCGAATTCCTGACGCCGTTGCAGCCCTACTCGGACCGTGTGGCTTTGATTATGTTCGAGTTCCCCGCGTCCGCGGCAAATGCGTTCGCCAACGTCGAGCAGTTCGCGGAGGCGCCCTCCCGCTTCCGGTTACGTCGAGACCGACGGCGGCGACGTCGTACGCGCGCTGAAGAGCGCCTATAAACGCCACGGCACGCTGAATCTGTTCGCCGCCCTGGAAGTCGTCACCGGTCAGGTCCGGACAAAGATCACGGAATACAAGAAGCGGGCCGACTTTCAGAGCTTCCTTGATGGCGTGATTGCAGACCAGCCGCCAGAACGACGATTGGCTGGCGAAGTTCGAAGGCCGCGTTCAGTTTCACTTCACGCCGACCTCGGCCAGTTGGCTCAACCAGATTGAGATCGTGTTCAGCTTGCTGCAACGGAAGACTCTCAACGGAGCCAGCTTCAAAACCAAAGATCAGTTGCGCGATGCCATCGAAGCCTTCATTCGCAAGCACAACGAACGTGCCAAACCGTTTCGTTGGCGCAAGCGCAAGCGCGAGGTCAAGGGCAGTCAACTCCAAAATACCATTGTTAACTTAACTTGTGCAATTAAGCAGTAGCTAGCGCTCGCAGGAAAATTGCGGGCCACGATAAGTCGGTTCAGGCTCTGCCAATCAGTCAAGGAGGACGACCAAAAAACGCGGCGAAGAATTGGAATTGCTTTGCTGGTTGCGTAAGCTAGTTTCACTGTGCACTTGCTATGTGAAAGAGAATCCCGAGTAGTGAATAATCTGCTATGAGACCTAAACGATATCGCTAGTGGCATGGCGTTCTCTTTTACGCCGGGGTGCAGGTTGGAAGCTTGGCTTTGAGAGTGGCCGCGCGGATCATTGCCGGCAAGCGAAAACCGGATCCGCGCGAAGGGGACCGGCGGTTTTACGAGAAGGAGCGCCTAGCGTTCTTCAGTCCGCCCGGCGCCGCGTTCCCAATTGTCTGGAGTATCAATAGCGTTGCGGCGATTGCAGGTGGACTGCACGTTCTCAATCTCCCCCCGAACTCGCCGGGACGCAAGGAATTCCTACGGCTACAAGCTTCGGCCTGGGGGCTGTTCTCAACTTTCAGTGCCGCCTATTTTGACTTGCGATCGCCGATTAATGCGGCGCTGATCACACTGTCGTACAGCACGATCACGTTCTATCAGTGCTGGTTGCGGTGCGAAGAATGAAGGATTCGCGCGCCACACTATCGCTCGCCCCAACTGCCGCATGGCTTTTGATTGCGAATCCTGTAGGCATCGCCCAAGCGGCTTGGAATCACGATCCCTTTTGGAATACTGGGCCTCTCGTCGAACCGAATGACAGCTGGGTCAAAAAGAACTTCCAACTGATCGCTGGCTTCACGCAGCCTCATTCTCTTTTGTAGGCCTTCTGTTCTATTTTACCGAAATGATTCAATTCCAGATTCTTGATCTTTTGGGAGCACAGCAAACTGGCTAAGGTCATCACGGTGCCACTTTAAGAAAGAATAGATTCGCCTACTGCATCTCATCGATAAAGATCAACTCTGAGCTGTTCGGGATCGGGACTTCTACGACCACGGTGTTGCTGCCGACGACTAACTCACTCGCATCGACTTTGAGGCCAGTCGAGTTCGGCTGAATTTGTATGTATTAAATTAGTGTCCGGACATGTCCGACATGAGCCGCGCAGCGGCTCCTAAACCGGAAGCGCGGAAACCATGAAACGGGCGGCGAAGGCTTAGCGGCGCAGCGCCTCGATTTCCGAATCCGTCATTGCTCGTTTGCCCGTCCTCGCAAACGAGGACCGCTTCGCAGCGGCAAATCACGAGGTCCTCTTCGCTCTGCCGCGTGCGTCCGCAGCGCGGGCATTCGAAGAAACGGATGCGTCTCATGGGTGATTGTTTTTTGGCCACGGATGAACACGGATGGTTTCCGGGCTTCCGGTTGAGCCGTCGCTTTAGCGCCGGATGAACACCGATAAATCTTTTCTTTTCAATCGGTGTTCATCCGGTGCGCCAGGACAAGCCTGGCTGATCTAGTGAGGTGAAAGGAACTCACCATGTAAAT
>OCTA010003024.1_pt1 | contig 15050 bp, 14 predicted proteins | sample 1538991 | NCBI WGS metagenome assembly OCTA01 (sample SAMEA3539302, study PRJEB22396) | soil metagenome | biome: tundra; feature: field; material: soil | place: USA | collected 2010-05 | depth 0.15 m | reverse complement strand
GCAACCCAAAACGCGGCAACTCAAAACGCGGCAAGCCGGCGCACGCAAGCCTGGAGCACGCAGACAGGGAGCGCAAAAATGACCTGGGAAACCTTCTATTTCGTTTGCTTTCTCGTGGGGCTGTTCCTGAGCGCGTTCTCGCTCATGGGCGGCATGGGACACTTCGGCGGGCACATTCATCTGCCGCACGCCTCGCATCTGCCGCATGCAGCGCATGTTCCGCATGGGGGCCACCTGCCGCAGGGTGCGGGACAAGGCGCTGGGCAGGGCGCGGCAAGGGCGACCGTCCCTTGGTGGAATGGCTTCACGATCATGATCTTCCTCTGCTGGTTTGGGGCGGCGGGCTACCTGCTGACGCGCTTCGGCAGCTTTGTCGCCGGGGTGGTGATTGCGCTGGCCGTGGTCTGCGGGCTGGCCGGAGGAGCGATCGTCTTTTTCTTTCTGACCAGGGTGCTGCTCAAGCACGAGCACGAACTCACCGCGGACGAAACCGAGGTCGCCGGCGTGGTGGGCCTGGTTTCATCCCCCATCCGGCAGGGCGGAACCGGAGAAATTGTCTACGAACAGTTGGGCGCGCGCCGCTCTGCCCCGGCGCGTTCTGAGGACGGCGTACCGATTCAAAAACAGGAAGAGGTCTTCGTCGTCCGCTACGAAAAGGGAATTGCCTATGTCCGGCGCTGGGAAGATTTGCTAGACGCCAGTGATCAGTTGTCAGTTGTCAGTGGTCAGTTGCCTCGGCGAGAAACCGACAGCGACCGCGGACCTCTGAAAACTGACAACTGAAGACTGACAACTGTTTGCTGACAACTGAGGACTCGTAATGACGAACACGACCGTGCTGATTACGGACATAGCCATCCTGGTAGGGATCTTCCTGCTGGGATTGCTCGCCAAGATTTTTCCGAAGAGCGGCCGCAACGCCGGCTCAAAACAGTGACCAGTCGTCAGTGGTCAGTTATCAGTTAGCAGGACGTTGCTTACTAGCCACTGACCACTGTTCACTGACCACTGTTCGCTGAAAGTAAACCATCAACCTCTCACCTCCCGGATGAAAGGGCCGGGATTGAAATGAACGAATTGCTGAATGGAATAAACGGATCGATCATTCTGATTGTCGGACTCTGCGTCTTGGCGCTGATCTTCCTTCTGGGCCTGCTGACCTCGCTGTATCGCAAGGCCGGCCCCAATGAGGCCTTGATCGTCTACGGATTTCGCGGCCCCAGGGTCATCAAAGGCCACGGCACCGTGATCTTCCCCATGGTGGAGAGCGCGCGCCAGTTGAGCCTGGAGTTGATGAGCTTTGACGTGGCGCCGCAGCAGGATCTCTACACCAAGCAGGGCGTCGCGGTCACCGTCGAAGCGGTTGCGCAGATCAAGGTGCGCAGCGACCAGGCCTCCATCCTCACTGCGGCCGAGCAGTTCCTCACCAAAACGCCGCCTCAGCGCGAAGGCCTGATCCGCCTCGTCATGGAAGGCCACCTGCGCGGCATCATCGGGCAATTGACGGTGGAACAGATCGTCAAGGAGCCGGAGATGGTGGGCGAGCGGATGCGCGCCACCTGCGCGGAAGACATGAGCAAGATGGGCCTTGAGGTTATCTCTTTCACCATCAAGGAAGTCCGCGACAAGAACGAGTACATCTCGAACATGGGCCGTCCTGACGTGGCGCGCATCAAGCGCGACGCGGAGATGGCCACGGCCGAGGCCGAGCGCGACACCGCGATCCGGCGCGCCACAGCCCTCCGCGAGTCCGCCGTCGCCAAGGCCCAGGCCGACCAGGAGCGCGTGATTGCCGAGACCGCCTCGCAAACCCGCCAGGCCGAAGCGCAGCGCGACCTCGAAATCAAGAAGGCGGAATACTCCGAACAAAGCCGCCGCCAGCAGGCCACGGCCGACAAGGCTTACGAGCTCCAGACCAACATCATGCTGCAGCAGGTCACCGCCGAGCAGGTGAAGGTGCAGCAGGTCGAAAAGGAGGGCCAGATCAAGGTTCAGGAAGCGGAAATCCTGCGCCACGAAAAGGAACTTATCGCCACCGTGCTCAAGGGCGCGGAAATCGAGCGCCGCCGCATTGAGAACATGGCCGCCGCGGAGAAGGGCCGCCTGACCACCGAAGCCGAAGGCCGCGCATCCGCTATCCGCGCCCAGGGCGAGGCCGAGGCCAGCATCATCTTCCAGAAGGGCGAGGCGGAAGCCAAGGCCATGAGCGTGAAGGCCGAGGCCTACCAGGAGTGGAACCAGGCTGCGGTGGTGGATAAGCTGCTCACCAACATGGCCGACGTGGTCCGCGCCATGGCCGAGCCACTCAGCAAGGTGGATAAGATCACTATTGTTTCGACAGGCAACGACGATGCCGCCGGAGCCTACAAGATCACCGGCGACATGACCCGCATCGCGGCGCAGGTCCCGGCTCTTTTTGAGGCCCTCAGCGGCATGGACATCAAGCAACTCATGTCCAACGTCAAGGCCATCAAGACAAAGCCGGATGTGGAGAAGGAGCCGGAGAGCAAGTAGCGTGGTCTCCCAGGTCTGAAAATCCGGACCTGGGGCACCCCGGGGAATGCTCGACCCCCATCTCTTCGAGCCGTCTTAATCGAAAGGAACGAGGTTCGCAAATGCGATTTGAGACCCGATATGACAAGTGGCTTGTGGGTGTGCTGATAGCAACGGGTCTGATCCTGTTCGGCCTGCCTGTTGCGCTCTATTCCAATCTTGCGGCGCGTGGCCAGGTGGCTTGGACCCTCTTCTTCGGGCCGGTCATCTTTGTTTTTGCGCTTTCGGTCACGCTGCCGCAGTACTACGAGCTGCGTGAGGACGGCCTGTTCATCCGCCAGGGATGGAAGAAGGCGCTGCTGCCCTATTCCGCGCTGTGCGAGTTGAGCACGGCCGACAGCGTGCTTAGCGCGCCGGTCTTTTCCACCCATCGCTTGCTGGTCACCGCGGTACCAGGCGGCCAGTTCCTCATTGCGGTCGCGGAACAGGAGCGGTTTCTGGCCGAGGTGGCACGCCGCACCCCGCAACTGGAACAGTGGCCCTCGGGACTGAAGTCTCGCGGCGGTTCGCCCTCCTGGTGCTGATCGGAATAAGGTGCTGGGCGCTCCGGGTCCTGCTATTGAGACCTGGAAACCTTGCACTAGCACAGTTTTGAAAGGGCATGACTTTGTCGTGCCGCAAATCCAGCAAGATCAACTGGGGCTTTCGCCCCTGAAGCAGGTCGCAAGGAGAGATAAGGACAAGATGATCAGAATAATCAAGTATGCGGCTGTAATCGGAATAGCATTGGCGCTGGCTCCATGGACAATTGCGCAGACCCCGGCAGACCAACCGGCGGCCACACAGGCTCAGACAGCGGCCATTCCGCCCGACCAACAACCGACCAAGGAACAGTTGGCCAAGCTGTTCGAGATGACGCGGTTACGTAAGCAAGTGCAGTCCGTGCAGAAGATGATGCAATCTATGATTCAGCAACAGATAAACGCCCAAGCCAAGGAAGGGGCTGCCAATCTGCCGGGTGGTTCACTCACACCCGATCGGCAAGCGGCCATCGCCAAAATAACGGACAAATACTTGGAGAAGGCTTTCAACATCGTCAGTATCGACGAACTGCTCGACGACATGACGGCGATTTACCAGCGCCATGTGAGTCGCTCGGATGTGGATGCGATGATTGCCTTTTACAGCTCGACTGCCGGGCAGCATTTGCTCGATGCGCAACCGGTCATCATGCAGGAATACATGCCAGTGGTGATGAAGCGCGTACAGGAACGCAGTAAAGTCCTCGCCGACGAACAGACCAAGGAGATGGAAGAACTTACCAGGTCCATGGCGCCGCCCGCGGACAAGCCTGCCCAGAAATAAAATGGCGGAGTTCCATTGATTCGGCCCGATTGGACTGATATGAAAAGAGGCGAAGGCGAAAAGCAACCGCAGATCCTTCGACTTCGCTCAGGATGACAGGTTTGTTGTGAGTCAATGCTTTCGGGAAGGGTCAATAACAACGAAGCACAACCGCTGGTAGCAAGCGGAAATGGCTAGGAGCTAGCAGCTAGAAGCTGATAGCTGACAAGGAGGATGTTATGGCATTGTTGGAGAGAGTAAGCACCCTGCTCCGCGCGAATCTCAACGACCTGGTCGAGAAGGCCGAAGATCCCGAGCGGCTGTTGAAACAGATCGTGCTGGATATGGAAAACCAGTTACTGCAGGTCAAGACGCAGGTGGCCATCGCCATTGCCGATCAACACCTATTGGACAAGAAGCGCGCCGAGCACCTCGAGCAGGCAGCGGACTGGCGGCGCAAGGCCGAACTGGCCGTACAAAAAGGCCACGACGACTTGGCCCGCGCCGCCCTCGAACGCGCCTTGAGCCATGATGAGTTGGTCAAGGGCTTCACCGAGCAGGCCGAGGACCAGAAGCACGAGGCTGACAACCTTCGCCAAGCCCTGCACAAGCTGGACCAGAAGCTGAACGAGACCCGCGCCCACTGCGAGATGCTGGTGGCCGAGCATCGCCGCGCCAAAGTCGTGGGCCGGGCCACGCAGGCCCGCCAGGCCGTCGGCGCCGGGCAGGACAACGCCATGGGCCGGCTGAAGAGCCGCGTCCGCATTAAAGCTGCCGAGAATGCCGCCGCCAGCGAGGTGCTGGTCCCGGAGACCCTCGAAGACCGATTCCAGGCCCTCGAGAGCCAGGACAAGGTCGAGCTGCTCCTGAACGAGATCAAGAGCCGCCAGGCGGTCCAATAAGGCCCGTGCATGGCTCCCGCGCAGGATTGTCGGGGCGGCCCAGGGGGATTTCTCGTTGTCCGCGGAGCGTTGAGTTGCGTCTAACAAAAAAGTACTGTGTTCCCGCAATGAAACGTAGCCCCTGCAAGCGGAACTTGGAGCGCACCTTGGAAGGAAGGCTCCCGCAGGGGTGATTTACCCTGGAAGGTAGCCCCGCCGGTCCAGTTCGCCTTTTTTGGAGGTGGGCGGCCCAGACGGACACCCACTCTACGACTGGTGAATGGATGCGCTCAGGTTCTGGTCTTATTTCTGCATCAATTATTACCGGCATTGTCCTTCTGGCGCTGCCCTCTCTTCTTTTTTCGCAGGAACAGGGCTTGGGTCGGGCGGTCGTCGCTGCCGAACAGCAGCCCGAAGCTCCCCAGCCGCAGTTTGCCCTTGCCGCAGCCGAGCCCCTCGACCAGCAGCCCGCAGCCGGACAAAGCCAGGACGCCCAGCAGCCGGCCCCAAGCCCTACGCCGGCCCCCAGCCCAGCCGCCCAGGGCAGTTCCAGCTCTCAAACAGCCGCCCAGCAGGCCGGCGCGGAAAAAAGCCAGCACGACAAGGCCGAGGAGCAGATCAAGGAGCAGGAGAAGCAGCGCGTGCTGGGCATCCTGCCCTCATTCAACGTCTCCTATCGCAGCGACTCCGTCTCCTTGACACGAAGTCAGAAAATCAGCCTCGCCTTCCGTTCCGCTACCGACCCGGTCACCTTCGGCGAGGCGCTACTGGTAGGCGGCTACCACGAGACCGGCGACAGCTATCCCGGATTCGGGTGGGGCATCGAGGGCTATGGAAAGAGGGCTGGTGCTGCCTACCTGGACGCATTCGACGGCACCATGATCGGCAACGGCATCCTGCCCGCCATCCTGCACCAGGATCCCCGCTACTTCCGGCTCGGTCATGGTACTGGAACACATAGGCTGCTCTATGCCCTGGCCACCAATGTCATCTGCAAGCACGACAACACCGGCAAGTGGGAGCCCAATTACTCCAACGTGGCGGGCAACATCATCTCGGGCGCCATCTCCAATCTTTACTATCCCTCCGGCAACTCCGGTGCCAGCCAGACCATCACCAACGGATTGACTGTGATCGCCGAGGGAGGCGTGGGCTCCATCTTCCAGGAGTTCTGGCCGGATATCTCGCGCAAGTTCCTCCACAAGGACCCGACCTACGGCCTCGATGCACAGGCCCGCACGGCAGACAAGGCCGCAAAAGAAGCCAAGCAGAACCAGAAATAGCGCCTGAGCGCCCTGCATCCAAGTCGACGTGGGCGTCCGTTTGCCTCCGCCAGCCCTTCAAACCCTGCCGCAGGCTCACCGGGAACGCAATAAGACGGGCGGGAGCGAGATAGTTCTTGACTCCCCGCGCTCAAATCCGGCGGCCATGACAATGTTTGTGCGCCGCGTTGATTGCAACTAACCTGACAGTTAGCTTTGTATAGGAAGATACACAATTCAAGAGCTATTAAGCTCTCAAATGAAAGATAGACAGAGGATATCTCGATGAATTCAATCAACTTGTTTTGGAAATAACTCGACTACGGGCGGCTCTATAACTTTAAGTCGCATCTATGTATATATGAAAAAGTTTCTGGTAGGGTTATTCCTCGTCTTCTGCCTCGCGGCTCCGGTCGCGTCGCAAGCCCAAGTCGTGGTCGTGGTAGGTCATCACCACCATCATCATCACCATCACCGCCACTATCTGACGCAGTAGCTGGTTCGCATCCGTAACCGGGAACGCTTGAACTGCAAGGTTCAGGCGAACCTTGACGTAGAACTCCCGATGCGGAGGAAAAGGCGGCAGGCAGCTTAAGCGCGGCCAGATTCCTGTTGATCGGAGCGTAAAGTTGCTTTACACAGCCATAGGGGCTTCGCTGTCAAGATAGCGGCCTAGTGAAATCCCGCGCAAGATGCTGTAGGCTCAAGAGAAAGCTCTTCCTTAGGGATCTCATCTTGACCCTGTCTTCGGCCCCATCTTCGCGTCCCTTTCACCACCCCCAGCCTGAGAGCGCTCTGCACTGCGGCAAGGTCTCGCTCGAAGCGCTGGCCAAGCGTCACGGCACGCCGCTCTACGTCTACTCCGCTGACCAGATCGTCGAGAGGCTGGGCTTGTTTCAGCAGGCGTTTCTCGGCAGGGAGCACTTGGTCTGTTATGCGGTCAAAGCCAACTCGGCGCTGGCCATTCTCAAGCTGTTGGCCGACCACGGCGCAGGCTTCGATATCGTCTCCGGCGGCGAGTTGGAGCGCGTGCTGGCTGCCGCGCCTGAGGCCGTAGGCAGGGTGGTCTTCTCCGGCGCGGGCAAGACGGCTGCGGAGATCGATCAGGCGCTCTCGCCGGGTATTCTCGAATTCAACGTCGAGAGTCAGGCGGAGCTGGACCTGCTGGGCGCTCGAGCGGCCAAGCTCAAGAAGAAGGCGCGCTTTGCCCTGCGCGTGAACCCGGACGTTTTTGCCGAAACCCATCCGTATATTTCGACCGGCCTGCGCGAGCACAAGTTCGGCATCGATATCCGGCAGGCGCTGGCAATTTACAAAAGCGCGGCGGGGAATCGCTGGCTTGAGGCTCATGGAGTGAGCGTCCATATCGGGTCGCAGATTCGCACGGCGGAGCCGTTTGGAGCGGCGATGGAGCGGGTCGCCAAGCTGGTGCGGCAATTGCAACGCGTGGGCATTCAGCTTAGCTCCGTCGATGCGGGCGGTGGACTGGGCATCGACTATCACGCGGGCAGCTTTGACGCCGCAGCCAAGGTGGCGGAGTATGCAGCGGCCATTGAACGATCTCTAGGCGGCTTTGAGGGACGGCTGCTGCTGGAGCCGGGCCGCTTTATTGTGGCGCAGGCCGGGGCGCTCGTGACTCGTGTGCTTCAGGTGAAGCGCAACGGCAAAAAGACCTTTGTGATTACCGATGCAGGGATGAACGACCTGATCCGCCCCGCCCTTTATCAGGCTCACCACGAGATTGTGCCGCTGCGGCCAAGGGCAGGGAAGTCCAAAGTGGTGGATGTGGTGGGGCCGATCTGCGAGACGGGAGACTTTTTTGCCCGCGACCGCAGGCTCGCTCCCATCGAGCCGGGAGACCTCATCGCGCTGCTCGATGCCGGAGCCTACGGCATGGCGCAAAGCTCGAACTACAACACGCGACTGCGTCCTGCGGAGGTTCTGGTTGAGGGCGCGAAGGCGCGGCTTATCCGGCGACGAGAGACGATGGCCGACCTGCTGGGGCCGGAGATGGCGATCATTGAAAGCTGATACACCGAATCGCGCACTGTGAAACTCGTGCAACCTCCGGGCCGTCCTGTTATGGTGTTGCGCGGAGGATTTCTGTGATGCAATTTGGAATGAAAGCGGTGTGTGCGATGGCGGTTGCAGGACTGATGCTAGGACTGTCTACAGCCGTTCATGCCGATTCCCTGACAGTAAAGACCGAACAAGGCAAGGTACGCGGCAAGGCCATCAACGACGGCAAGGTCAAGGCATTTCTGGGGTTGCCCTATGCTGCGCCTCCGGTGGGCGATCTGCGCTGGAAGGCGCCAGAGCGGCCGGCCAAGTGGAAGGGCGAGCGCGATGCGACGAAGTTCGGCGCGCACTGCGTCCAGGGCATCGTGTTTCAGGACATGGTCTTTCTGGACGGCGTGGCCAGCGAGGACTGCCTGTTCCTGAACGTCTATGCGCCCGCTGACTCGACGGACAAAAGCAAGCTGCCCGTCATGTTCTGGATTCACGGCGGCGGCTACGCGGCCGGCGCCAGCTCGGAGCCGCGCCACAACGGCGACTTTATGCCCACCAAGGGCGTGGTGCTGGTCACCATCAACTACCGGCTTGGGGTCTTCGGGTTTCTGGCCACGGCGGAGATGGCCAAGGAGGTCAATGGCACGGCAGGCAACTACGGCCTGCTGGACATGGTGGCGGCGCTCCAGTGGGTCAAGGTGAACATCAAGAAGTTCGGCGGCGATCCGGACAACGTGACCATCTTTGGCGAGAGCGCCGGCTCCTTTGCGGTGAGCACGCTGATGGCTTCGCCCGCGGCCAGAGGGCTCTTTCACAAAGCCATCGGCGAGAGCGGCTCGGCCTTTGCCGGCACGCCGGCGACCGGCTCTCTGGAAGCGGAGGAGAGGAAAGACGGCGAATGGGTGGCCTCGCTGGGAGTCAAGTCGATCGAAGAGCTGCGCGCATGGCCCGCCAATAAGATTCTGGAAGCCACAAAGAGTCAGCTTATGAACGGCTTTCCGCCTTACGTCGATGGCAAGCTGCTGACCGAGCCGGTGGAAGCGACATACGCCGCCGGGAAACAGGCGCATGTGACGCTGCTGGCCGGATGGAATCGCGATGAGTGGAGTGCGCTGGGCAAGGGAATGACGGTGGAGAAGTGGAAGGCCTATGCGGCTGTGCAATTCAAAGAGCGGGCCGGCGAGTTCTTGAAGCTGTATCCGGGCGAGAACGATGAGCAGGCTGCTCGGTCCGCGGCCGACTATGGCGGCGACTCGTTCATCGCCTTTGGAACCTGGAAGTGGATCGAAGCGCATCGGGAGAGCGGCGAGTCGCCGGTCTACCGCTATCACCTTGAACTGGCGGCGCTGCCCAGCAAATACCACCCCGACGTCGCCGCTTTCCACTCAGACGACATCGAGTACATCTTCGGCACCCTGGATACGCGACCCGGCCAAGCGATCCGGCCCGAGGACCGCAAGCTGAGCGAGCAGATGATGAGCTACTGGACGAACTTCGCCAAGACCGGCGATCCCAACGGACCGGGGCTGCCGGAGTGGCCGAAGTACAGCAAGGACGACTCGCTGATCCACCTGGACAGCACGATCACCTCCGGCCCGGACACGCTGCGCCCGCGGTATGAATTCCTGATGAAGGGAATGCCGGCGTTCCGATTCTGAGCGGCCTTCGCAACTGAAAATCAGTGGTTGACCCCTGCGGCATCGGCAAAACCGGCGGACTGAACTGGAGGAATGGTGCTGGCGGGGGGCGGTTCGCCGAATGAAGATTTCTTGGCGTTGATGGCGTTGGAGTAATCGGCTCCGAGGCCCAACTTCTTGATGGCTCGGGAGTCGGGCATCAGCTTGGTCTGCCAGCCTTGATCAGCCTGGTATTTCTGCATGGCCGCTTCGGTCGTGACGTCCCACATGCCGTTGGCTTCACCGGTCAGGTAGTGCTCGCGAATGAGCGCTTGCTGAATCTCAGTGACGCGAGCTGGTTCGATGGCCGCCTGGCCGTGCAACTTGTGCGTCTTGGCCGCCTTGTGGTGGACGTGCGTGTGACCGCTGGTGTGAGCGCGGTGGACGCGGGAGGCGAAGGCGGGTGATGCGATCAGCGCCGCGGAGAATACGAATATCACGCTTGCTCGGAAAAAGAACACGCCGTTTCCCACCTTCAAAAAACAAAATTGCCGGACGATTTACGTTGCAGTTTAATGGAAAGTCCCGCATTGTGACAAGAAGAAATCGATAGGGCACCGAGAATCCATTGGATTTCAGGAAACAGCGCCGGCCGTGGGAAATCCGCGACCGGCGCCACGGGCATGCTACTCGAGCGTGCCGCCCAGATAGTTGAGTCCACTGTCCGGGTGGCGCGGATCGATGACCTCGAAGACCACATCGTCGCCGGTCTTCAGCTTGCTCACCACGGCATCGAACTGATCCTTTGTGCCGGTGGGCTGCTTGTCGATGCGAACGATGACCAGGCCGGGCTCAAGTCCCTGCAGGTCGGCAAAGGAGCCGGAGCGCACCGACTGGACGACCACGCCGGGAGTGTGCAGCTTGGCGGCGGTGGATGGAGAAACATCGCGGACCACGATGCCCAGTTTGGCCTCGCCGGCGTCGCCTTTGTCGTCCGGGTTCATCTCGGCTTGCTGCGCGCCCAGATCGGCAAAGACCTTGTCGCGGTCGCCGATGGTGACCGTGGTGTCGGCTTGTTTGCCGTCCCTCAGGTAGCCCAAACGTATGGTCGAGCCCGGCCTCCGGCTGGCGATTTCACTCACCAGATCGTCGCCGTCCTTGATGGAACGGCCATCGATGGTTGTGATGATGTCGCCCACTTTGAGACCGGCCTTTTCCGCGGGGCCGCTGGGACGGACCTTCTGGACCAGAACTCCGTTCTTGAAACCGTAGACGCGATTGACGGCGCCGGACAGGCGTTCGCGGAACTCGATGCCGATGGAGCCGCGCGTGACCTTGTGGCCGGGGCTGATGAGATCGTTATAGATTTCGGCCACGGTATTCGACGGCAGGGCGAAGCCGATGCCCTGGTAGCCGTTCGACTGTGTGAAGATGGCCGTGTTCACACCAATGACCTCGCCGTTCATGTTCAAGAGAGGCCCGCCGGAGTTGCCGGGGTTGATGGCCGCGTCGGTCTGGATGAAGTGCTGGAACTGGCCAGGGGCGCCCCCATCGATGGTGCGATGCTTCGCGGAGATGATGCCGGCGGTGACGGTCTGGGAGAGGGCGAAGGGGCTGCCGATGGCCTCGACCCAGTCGCCCACCTCGGCGGTGTCGGAGTTGCCCAGCTTGACGGTCGGTAACGGGGTGCTGGTTTCGATCTTGATCACCGCCAGGTCGGTAGCCTTGTCGAAGCCGATGACGCGCGCCGGACGGCCCAGATCCTGGCTGTCCGGATCGGTCGACAGCTTCACATATATCTTGTCGGCCTTCTCGATCACGTGATTGTTGGTGATGATGTAGCCTTTGGGATCGACGATGAAGCCCGAGCCGAGGGACTCGCGCACCTGGCCGTCGTCGCCGCCTTCCTGATCGGGCATCTGGCCGCCGAAGAACTTGTTGAAGAAGTCCTGGAAGTTGCCTTGGCCTTGGCCCTGACCCTGCTGCTGCTGATTCTGATCCTGGTCCTGGCCGTCGTCGCCAGGATTCTGCGGAATAGGTTGGACGCGACCGTGGGGATTGCGGCGACCCTTGTTGTCCGATTGCTTGGGCAGGATCTGGGTGTTGATATTCACCACCGCTGGTCCCACCTGCCGTGCGATCTTGACGAATTCGTTGGGCGGAACAGTGGAATTGACGACCTTGAGGGGGGTGGCGTCGGCGCTGTCGGTCTGCTTCTCCTGTCCACGGACCCCGTGAGCGGCGAAGGAACCGGCCACAATGGCAGCCGAGAGAGTGGCAAGCAAGACAAATGCTGAAGCGAGACGGCGCGAGCGCAGCCGTTCAAAGAGCGATTTCATACGTTCGATAACCTCGTCGGATGACCAGCCTTGCGGCTGGATTGTGGATTGCGCCAACTACCAGTATAGCCAGTGGCGGGCAGACCCGTCTGGCTGGGAGTACTTCCGCGCCAGTCCTCAGGAGCCGTCAAAAACAACGCGGTTGAAGGGCAGGGCGACAGAAGGACCGTTCTACCGGTATAGACGCGGGCGCGCCCAAAGAGTCGCAACGGCTATCGCGACATCCCGCCTTGAGTTGGTTCAGAGGGACAGGGGATTCGAGGACAGCGCGGCCCTGAGCGTTGCGGCTTCAATCTTTGACGGCCAGAAGAAAGCTGTCCGTTGTCGCAAGGTCTTCGTTTGAGAATTTCCGGAACCGCTCCGCGACGTGCATGTGTGGAAGGTCGCGCAGAGAAGCCTCATCGACCTGATGCTCTTCGCGGACCAGGCGGAAGCCGGTCTTGGCGAGCATCTCAGTGTACTCCGGATGACGAAGCCTGTTTTGATAGTTCAGCGAGTTGATATGCGTCCAGCGAAAGAGCGATTCGGAGTACTTCAGGAAGTTGACCCGGTTGAGACTCTTGTCGCGATGCTCCCAATGGTCGGAGTGGTCGACGATATGGCAGGCCGCTCCCCCGGGCTTTAGCAAGCGGTACGACTCTTCAAAAATCTCATGAATCACGGGGGGCGGAACGTGCTCAAGGCAGGCCCGGGACGTGACCACATCCAGAGAAGCGGCGGGAAGATTCAGCTTCCGGCAATCGCAGGGCGCCATGTAGACCAAATGCATCTCGTTGAGCCGGTCTTCCATCGAGGCGCCGGAATCTTCCCGAAGCAAATGATCCAGGACTTCCGGGGCGGGCTTGAGTCGATCCAGAATGAATTGCTTTTGGCTGCGGAGGCTGTGCAACGCGGCTGCGAACGTGTCAGGACGAAGCAGTACACTCAGGTCGGTGAGAAAGACCTGGGAGGCTCCGGCAAGGGAATAAAGCATCGGGATCAATGGCAGCCAACCGCTGCCAACCTCCAATACGGAGGCGCCTTTCACCGGCACGGCGCCGTTCACCCATTCCACCTGGCAGATACCTTGTTCGATGGTCTGGATGTCGCGACTAAGACTTGACCGATAGGGCACGATGCGATCCTTGAGCCGTCTTAACTGCGCCTGAAACGGCAGCAGCGCTTTCGCACTATCGATCACGCACTTAACTTGCCAACGCATGCGTGTTATCTCCTTGTATGAGCCAGTCCGCACTCATACTACCACTCGCCGCAACCGTACGACGCGGCTACACGCGGCGAGTAGGATCGCTCATGACCTCGCACTGACATGAGAATCCCCTACTGTTCTGCGGCCCATTCGATCATGGCGAGGGTCAGCAGCAGCACCCGTCTGAGGCCCGCTTCGCGATCCTTGGCGGAGTACCACTCGGCCTGGGTATGCGCGCCGCCGCCCTCGCCGCCAGCTCCCATGGACAAAGCCGGAATGCCGAGCGAGAGCGGGATATTGGCATCGGTGGAGCCCAGGCGGAGGTCGGTTTTCAGGCCCAGATGGCGGTCCACGGCGCGCAGAGTCTCGAGAAGCGGGGAATCGGCGGGCAGGCAGGCGGCGGGACGGTCGCCGATCTTGGTGATGGTGAAGGACAAAAGTCCCCGGCTGCGTGCCTTTGCTGAAGCATTCCAGTGCTCGACGGCGTCTTCGACGGCGCGATGCAACGCCACTTCGAGGCGCAGGAGTTGCTCGGGGCTGGTCGAGCGGAAGTCGATGGAGGCCAGCGCGCTTTCTGGGATCGAGTTCACGCTCGTGCCGCCGCGGATGGTGCCTATGTTGAGAGTGGTGCGGGGGGATTCCGGCAACGTAGTTTCCGCCAGGATGGCCAGGGCCGAAGCCAGGGCAGCGATGGGGTTGGGGGTGCCGGCGTCGGTAAAGCTGTGGCCACCGGGGCCGGAGATGGCGACCCGGTAACGGCGGCTGCCCAGGGCCTGGGTGACGGCCGAGTCCGCGCCGGCGCCATCCAGGACAATATGAGCGGTGATGCGGCCGGCCAGCGCGGTTTGATTGTAGAGGTGACGCACGCCGCGCAGGTCGCCTTCTCCCTCTTCGCCGACATTGCCTAGAAAGATGAGCGGCGCGGGCAGTTCGGCGTTGGCTTGGATCAGCGCGTGGGCGATAGCCAGCATTCCAACGACTCCGGCGCCATTGTCGCAGGCGCCTGGAGCTTGCAGGCGGTCGTCTTCCACGACCGGATTCAGGGGCGTTTCGGCGGGGAAGACCGTGTCCAGGTGCGCCGAAAGCACGACCACCGGGCCGGTGCTCTCGGGTGGCAGCTTGGCAGCCGGCAGGAATCCAAAGACGTTGCCGACGGCGTCAACATGCACCTGGCTGAGACCGGCCTCGGCAAAACGGGCGGCCAGCCACTCTGAGCGAGCCTGTTCCCCGAAGGGCGGCGCGGGAATGGCCACCAACTCAACTTGCCAGTCCATGATCTTTTTTGGATTCCCGTGCAGCCAGGCGAAGGCGGCGTGGATCGGCCTCTGCGCGGCCAGCGCCGTGACGCGTGAGAAGGCCGAGCTGCGGGGAAAAAAGGACATACGGATTCAGGGTAGCAGGAGCGGTGTGAGCTGGGATTCATCGGCGGGGTGAAGAAGTGCGCTCTACCGGCAGGGCGTCGCCGAATATTCGCGCAGGTTGCGCAGCTCTTTGATGATCTCGGAGATTGGTATCGTCTCTCCGGCCTCAATCTCCTTGTCAGCGAACGCAAGAATCTTGAGCAGCACCTGGGTTTCATGCATCATCTCGTCGTAGCTGGCCACATCGACCAGCACTGCCCGCGCCTCGCCGTTCTGAGTGATGATGATCGGCTCGCGCTCCTCGGTGATGCGGTCGAGCAGTTCGGCGGCGTGGGCTTTGACGTAGCTGATGGGCTTGATCTGGGTGGAGTAGCGCATGGAAACCTCCAAAAATCTTTTTATCGCTCTAAATATAGTCTTTATTTAGGGTGGAATCAAGTCTTTATTTGGGCTTGCAGATGGCGTCCCTTCCGTCATACTCTACCGAATGCAAAAACAGTCCCCGCGCCGGGGCGGTGGGGCCGGCGGCAGAGCGGGAGCGGGCGGCGATGATTC
>OCTA010003022.1_pt1 | contig 15058 bp, 11 predicted proteins | sample 1538991 | NCBI WGS metagenome assembly OCTA01 (sample SAMEA3539302, study PRJEB22396) | soil metagenome | biome: tundra; feature: field; material: soil | place: USA | collected 2010-05 | depth 0.15 m | reverse complement strand
TTTCCCGCCGTCCGATGGAGCGCGTTCGCAGGCCGCTTGAAGCCATGGGTGCGCGGCTCACGCTCACCGAAGGCCATGCGCCGATCATTATTGAAGGTGTACCGCTCCGCGCCATCGACTACACCACGCCTGTTCCCAGTGCACAGGTCAAGACTTCGATTCTCCTGGCCGGGCTGCAAACTGCCGGCGCTACCACGGTGCGTGAAGCTGTGCGGACCCGCGACCACAGCGAATTGGCTTTACGCGCATTCGGGGCGACGCTCACGCGCACGGTGGATTCCGTCTCCGTAGCTGGGCCGCAACTGCTCCACGCAATCGATGCCGCGGTGCCGGGCGACATTTCATCCGCCGCGTTCTTCCTCTGTGCGGCCGCAATCTTTCCCGGCTCATCGCTGGTTCTCGATGCGATTGGGCTCAATCCGACGCGCTCGGCACTACTCGATGTGCTCACCACTCTTGGCGCCCACATTGCGGTGCTCAACCTTGAAGAGAAGCACGCTGAGCTGGTCGGTACGGTTCAGATCTCCGCGCCGCCTGATGGGCTCCGGTCAACCGCAATCACAGGTGCTTTGGCTGCGCAACTGATTGACGAACTGCCGGTGCTGGCGGCCATCGCCCCGTATACCAGCGGCGGCATCCGTATTCGCGACGCACGCGAGTTGCGCGTGAAGGAATCGGATCGCATCGCCCTTGTCGCGCAGAATCTGCGGGCCATGGGCGCCGAGGTGATTGAGTTTGAGGATGGCCTCGACGTGCCCGGCGGCCAACACCTTCATGGTGCGACCATCGACTCCGGCGGCGATCACCGCATCGCGATGGCCTTCAGCATAGCCGCATTGCGCGCCCAAGGCGAGACTCTCATCCAGGGCGCCGACTCCGCCGCCATCAGCTTCCCTGAATTCTTCGACCTGCTGGATCAGGTTGCAGAACGATAATTTCAGCCGCTCGAGTTCATGGCGCGTCGCCTCTTCAGTGAACACCAAAAGAAAGGCCCGGCGCTCGGCCGGGCCTTTCACATTGCAATCGCAGCGACCTATTGGTTGGGAGGTGGTGCGGTTTGAGTAGGGGGCGGCGTGGTGGTGGGTTCATTGCCCGCCGCTGCGGGCTCCAGACCCGGGACCAACGGTGCCGTCGTCACCTGGCCGGTGGCCGCTTCTCCCATGTTGATTCCGTAGTGCTGCAAGGTCGAAGCCAGCACCTGGTACAAGGAAGCCCGGTCTTTTGCGTAGGTTGCAACGGCAGTAATCCGGTTGTTTTCCGCGATCGCAAGGTTGCGCTCTTGAAGCAGCACGTTGGCTGTGGTCGAAGCGCCTAGGTGGAGCTTCTTGTCTTCCGCGTCCAGGCTTTGTTGAGCATAGTCTCTTGCAGAGATAGCTGCCTGAACCTGCGCACGGTCGTTGGTGAGCGCGTACTGGGCGTTCACCACCTGCATGTGGATCTGCGTGTAAAGCTGCTCCAAATGCATTTCAGCTTGGCGGTATTCAATGAGGGAACGGGCCTGATCGGCCTGCGCCGTGCGGTTACGAATCGGAATGGACAGGGTGAAGCCCACTCCCTTGTCGGGAGAGCTGCTGTCCACGAGGCCATTGAGCACCGTCCCATACCCGGTGGTTGAAGACGCTCCACATGGGATACCGAAAAAATTGCAGCGGGTATTGGGAGCGCCGCCCACGCCGCTGGCGCCATAGAATCCGTAGGCGTCAAGAACCGGCAGCAGCGCCCTGCGCGCTCCGCGCAACGTGATTTCATCCTTCTTGATCGAAAGTACGGCCTGCTCAAGTTCCGGGCGATTCTTGAACGCTTCCTGCACAAGTTCCTCTGGCGACTGTTTCTCCTCAGGAAGCTCGTCAAGGCTCACGCGGTCAGTGGGAATGATCGCGGCAGCCACCAGGGCGGGATCGTTGAGGCTCCGTGCAATGGCCTGCTTCATGATCAATTGCTGGTATTTCAGGTTGCTCTGCGATGCGATGAGCGCCTGCTTGTCGGTGGATACAGTCGAATCCGCTTGCACCACGTCCAGCGGAGCCATGGTTCCGATCTGCAATTGCTTGCGCGTGTCGCTGCCGAGTTTCGTGCTCTGGTCCAGGGCTCGCTCTTTGGCCTGCACATCCTCGTAGGCGCTCACCAGTACCCAGTAGATGTTCTCCACCTGATTGACCGTGGCAAGGATCTGCTGGCGAAACGTGGAATCGGTGATGCGGCGGTCCAGGATCGCCTCATACACAAAGCGCTTGTTTACCCAGATGCCGGCCCCACTCAACAGGTGCTGGGTCACTGTGGCTTTGAAGCTTGACAGCAGCTCCGGACTGTAGCTGTTAAACGGACTGGTCGTGGTGGTGCGGCTGTTGTTCCATGTGAGGTTGAGCGCCGTACCGGTTACGTAGCCCTGGTTGTAGGCGAAATTATATTGGTCGGTGTTATTGAAGGAGCGAGGAGCAAATGCGCTCGTCTGTGGGCTTTCCGCCCTCTCCAACTGGACCGTGCCTGTAACGACAGGGTCGCGGTTTTCCGGTGTAGGCCCGGCGCCGTCGGTGGAGAGGACCAGGCCAGAGCTTCCTGTTGTGGCCCCGGTCGCGCCGCCCGGAGCGCCGCTTGCACTCAATGTGGTTGAGGTGCCACCGAGCGTGTTTTGAAGGACTGTCGCGCCTACTCCTCGCAGCCCGGCGCCGGCGTTGGCTCGCAACAGGTCAGTGTCCGCGATATCCAGGTAGTAACGGCCAATCGCAATGTCGTAGTTGTTTTCCAGCGCAAGGGCGATTGCGTCAGCGAGGCTCAGATAGATTTTGCCGTCCTTCACCAGGTCGGTAAGGCGCACAGAGTTATTAAAATCCGCCTTGGCGATGGTTGTGGGCCGGTACATGTTGATTGGATTGCCAAGAAGACGGCCGGCCGGTTTGCTGAAATCGCGATCGAACGGCCGCAGGAACAACGGCTGCGTCAAAATCGGAGCTGGGGCCGGGGGTAGTGCGGACGCTTCCTTGTCCGTGGGCGGCGGCGCTGTTTGCAGTGCGTCCGTGAGTGGCGGCGCTGCCTGTTGTGCAAATCCTGATGGCACCCCGGCCGCCAAAGTGAGCATGGCTGCCGCCAGAACTCGAAGCTGCCTGCCTGATTTTCCTCTCACCTGCCGCGTGGTATCATCCTGCTGCTCAAACACACGTATACCGAACAAATGCATGATTCCTCTCCACGAGTTGCTAGGCATGTGGGGTGCCATTCTTCAAGACGTCCGCAGAGCCTTTCCGGACGCAGATTTGTGAGGCTTCGGGGGCGATTTCCGCTTACTGCCCGCGATTCGATTTCCGTCTCTCAGGCAATACGCTCAACGTTCACAGTTCGTTCCCTTGCCCCGGATTCTCACCGTTCCCGGCGGCCCTAACCGGACATGTAGTGAAAAGCTGAGTATATCGCAGCCATTCTCCCCAGATTGAGGATTGGCCCGCTCAATTACCCTGTTATCCAGATTGATTCTCGTGACTGAATCCGCTCAATCCGCGCCCGATTCTCGAAACTGGAAGCTGACTCTGGCCTACGATGGGACGGATTTCAGCGGCTGGCAGGTGCAGCCCGGGGAGACCACCATTCAAGGTGAGTTGCAGGCAGCCCTCGGCCGTGTCACCGGCGAGACTCCCCTGCCCCAGGGTTCGGGACGCACCGATGCAGGAGTGCACGCACTGGCCCAGGTGGCCAGTTTTGAACTGCAGGCCCCCATTCCACCGCAGAATCTGCAGCGCGCTCTCAACCGGATTCTGCCCCCTGCAATCCGAATCCTCGAAGCTTGCCTTGTCGACAGCACATTCCATGCGCGGCACTCAGCGACCGCAAAAACCTATGAGTACCGGGTTCTGCTGGAAAGCTCCGAGCGCGGCGAGATTTGCCCGCCTTCTTTGGCGCGCTATGTCTACGCTTATCCTTGGCCCCTGGATCTGTCGGCGCTGCAGGCCGCGACCTCTTGCTTTGTGGGCGAACACGATTTTCTCAGTTTTGCGGCCACTGATCCTGATATGGCAGCGCGCGCAATGTCTGACCATGAAGCCGATGGAGTGAGAACGCTGGCGACGCCCAGCACAATTCGTGCCATTTATTCGTCGATGTGGGAACCGAGGAAATCAGAAGGCGGCAATATGCTGGTCTACCGTGTGCGCGGGAGCGGCTTCCTGCACCACATGGTCCGCAATATCGTCGGAACCATGCTCGACGTAGGTCGCGGCTACCGTTCCGCCGACGACATCGCTGCCATGCTTGCCGCGCGATCCCGCTCCGCCGCCGGTCCGACAGCACCTGCGCGGGGATTATTTCTGCATTCTGTGGAATATGGGAGGTGACGTTCGTACAGGTTTGTGGTGGCGCGTCACCCGCAGATTTCCCAGTTGCCTGCTACCCTGAAACCACTATATGGCGATCTTTTCCCGAAAGACGGCATTCTCCAGGGTGACCGCGCTGGCCGCCCGGCGCAACGTACATGCCGCCTTTGCGTGGATGCACAATAATCCGCAGGCCATCATGGCCTGGCAGGCAAACCTTGTTGCCATTCCCGCCCCGCCGTTTGGCGAACAAGCGCGATCGGAATGGATCGCCGCCCGCTTCGGAGAGGCCGGACTTGCCAACATCCAGACGGACGCTATCGGCAACGTAATGGGTTTTCTGCAAGCTGCCAAACTTCCGCCGGAAAGCAGCGGCCCCGTGGTCGTGCTTTCGGCTCATCTGGATACTGTTTTTCCCGCCGAGACACTTCTTAATCCGATTCTGAGCCGCGTGAATGGAACCACGCGCCTTGCCGCTCCGGGAGCCTGCGACAATGCGGCCGGCGTTGCAGGATTACTGGCGCTTGTGCACGCGATTGTCCAGGCCAAAGTCGCGCTCGCGGCGCCTCTGGTGGTGCTGGCCAACGTAGGCGAAGAGGGCGAGGGCGACCTGCGCGGCATTCGTCATTTTTATGAACAGGACGCGCTGGCCGGCCGCATCGCAGCCCACATCGTGCTCGACGGCGCCGGAGCGGACTCAGCCGTCACACAGGCCCTCGGCAGCCGTCGCTTCCAAGTCACGATCAATGGCCCCGGCGGTCACAGCTTTACGGATGCAGGCACGCCGAATCCCATCGTAGCCATGGCGTCCATGCTGGCTGCGGTGGCTGAGATGCGGCTGCCCGACGAGCCGCGCACTACGCTGAACCTCGGAACCATCCACGGGGGCACCAGCGTCAACTCGATCCCCGAAAGCGCGACGGCTTCCATCGATTTCCGTTCCACCAGTCCCGACGAACTGCTTCGCCTTGAGGTCGCTCTGCACCGCGCGGTCGAAGACGCGGTTGATCGCTGGAATGCGGCGGCGGTCACCGTCTCTGCCCGCACCCGCGGTCCGTTGACCTTCAAGATAGAAAAGATCGGCGACCGACCAGCCGCGCAACTTCCCGCCGATTCTCCGCTGCTTGAAATGCTTCGCGCAGTGGACCGGCACCTCGGCCTGCGCACGGATCTGCGCCTCGGCTCGACCGATGCCAACATTCCCATCGCATCCGGCGTCCCGGCTCTTTCAATGGGTGCGGGAGGCGAGGGTTCCGGCGCACACACGCTCGCCGAGTGGTACAGCGACCACGACCGCGAACAGGGCCTGCGCCGCGTGCTGCTGCTCACGCTGGCTATGACCGATTGGGCTGCGGAGCAATAAGCTTCTTCTGCTAAACTCCGCCCATGCGTGCCAGTCCTGGGTTCCTTTTCGCCTTCGTCATTGCCGCCGTTGTGTGCTCAGCTCAAACATCGATCACAAAGCGTGGCGCACAGCGACAGGCAAAGCCGGCGGCGACAAAAACTGCTGACCTGATCTACTTCGACGGAATCATCTACACCGGCGAAGGATTGACAGAAGGGAAGCCCCGCGTTGTTGAAGCCCTGGGGGTTTCAGACGGGAAAGTACTGGCCGTCGGCAGCAACGACGAGGTGACCCGGCTGGCCGGACCCCACACCGCCCTACGCGACTTGAACAGCGCCAATACCAGCACATTCATTTTCCCGGGATTCAACGATGCGCATGTTCACCTGGGCGGCGCCGGCCAAACCAAGCTCAACGTCGACCTCACAGGAGTGAAGTCGCTCGCCGAGATGCTGGAAAAGATCAAGACATTCGCCAAGGCCGCCCCGACCGGCCATTGGCTTGTCGGCGGCAATTGGGATCACACTCTCTGGACTCAGAAGATTCTGCCCACACGCCAGGATCTCGACGAGGTCACGGGCGGACACCCTACGTTCCTTGACCGGATCGACGGCCACATCGCAATCGCCAATACCGCAGCACTCACTGCAGCCGGCATCACAAGCAGCACCAAGGCTCCGCAAGGCGGAGCCATCGACCTCGACGCCAGCGGCCAGCCTACAGGCATTCTCCGCGAGTCAGCGCAGGACCTGGTCTATAAAGTCATTCCGCCGCCGAGCCACGAGGAGCGCCGCAAGGGCGACGAGCTCGCCATCGCCGATGCGCTCGCGCACGGCATCACCAGCGTGCAGGATTTCAGCGAGTGGCAGGACTTCCTCATTTACGAAGAACTGGAAAAGGAAGGGAACCTCAAGCTTCGCATCTCCGAGTGGCTGCCATTTAAAGATCCGCTGCCTGAACTGATCAAAATGCGCGCCCACCATGACCTGTACGACCCCATGCTGCACACGGGTTTTCTGAAGGGCTTTATGGACGGTTCGCTCGGCTCGCGAACCGCGGCCATGAAAGCCCCCTTCGCCGACGATCCGGGCAACACCGGCCTGCCTCAATACACACCGGAGCAGTTGAACGAGATGGCCGTGGACCGTGCGAAGGCGGGATTCCAGCTTGGCTTTCATGCCATCGGCGACAAAGCCGCCGCCATGGCGCTGGACGCCTACGCGCGGCCTGGGGTCTCTCAGACCGCGCGCAACCGCATCGAGCACGCCCAAGTCGTCGATCCAACCGACATCCCGCGTTTCAAGCAGCTCGGCGTCATCGCCTCCATGCAGCCCAGCCACTTGCTCACTGATATGAACTGGGCCGAAGCCCGGCTTGGTCCTCAACGCGCTGCCTACTCCTATGCATGGAAGGCGTTCCTCAACGCCGGTGTTCCTCTTGCTTTCGGCACCGACTACCCTGTTGAGCCGGTCACGCCCTTTCGCGGCCTCTACGCCGCGGTAACACGCATGAACGAGGCTGGAACAAAAACCTATTTCCCGGAAAATAAGATCACGCGCGGCCAGGCGCTCTATGCCTATACGCAAGGCTCTGCCTACGCTGAATTTGCAGAGCAGCACAAGGGGAAGTTGATCCCCGGCTATGATGCAGACTTCATTCTCGTGGACCGCGACCTCTACAAGGTTGGCGCTGCTGCGCTTCTTCAAACCGAGGTGAACGCAACATTCGTGGGCGGCAAGCAATCCTACCCCGACACAACGGACGTCCCGAATTCAGCCAAATGAAGTTGCGCGCCTACCTGCTGATGCTCTGCGTGGTCGCGGTCTGGGGATCGACGTTTGTGCTCATCAAAGGTGCGCTGGTCGATGCCACACCAGCAGCATTCAACCTGGTGCGCATGTCGCTGGCCTTTGTGCTGCTGGCCGCGGCCTATCATCGCTCCTTGCGCGAAATCCGCCGAAGTTACCTGGCGGCCGGAGCACTTGTCGGTTTATGCCTCGCTGCCGGCTATCAGTTCCAGACTACGGGCCTTGCGCGCACCACGCCTTCCAAATCTGCGTTCATCACCGGCCTGGTTGTTGTATTGGTGCCGCTGTTCTCGGCAATTCCCGCACTGCGTCCGCCGGGAGCGCGACCTCCGCGCTGGAATGCCTACTGTGGCGCAGCGCTGGCGTTCACAGGAATCTTGTTGTTGACTTCACCAACCGCTGCACAAGGTTCGGCGCACGTTGCAACCCCGGGAGGAATCGCCTCACTGCTGCCCGATCTCCACTCCATCAACGCGGGCGACTTGCTGACGTTCGGATGCGCCATCGGCTTCACATTTCACTGCCTGGCGCTCGGCCATGTCTCGCCCCGAATCCGTTTCCAGCCGCTGGCCGTGCTGCAGGTTGGCTTTTGTGCCATCTTCATGGCCGTGAGCCTGCCCTTCATTGAGCACCCTCACATCAACTGGACGTTGCGCCTCGTTCTGGCAATTACGATCGCGGCTGCTCTCGCGACCGCAGCCGCATTCTCGATTCAAAGCTGGGCGCAGTCGATCTTGCCTTCGACCCATATCGCCCTGTTGCTGACCATGGAGCCGGTGTTTGCCTGGATTACGGCATTTGTCTTTACCGGCGAGCGGCTCGGCCTGCTCCCTGCAACGGGCGCGCTGCTCATCCTCACGGGAATCGCACTGACGGAACTTGTTCCACAACCGCATGTCCCCACTGCGCACGAGGCGTGAGAAGATTCACAGGCGATTGCGACTGAGCTCTGCGATTGCGGGTCTCTCAGCTGGCTTTGTATTCATCCTCAGACCAGCTTGGGGTGGGGCCAGAGCGAACAGCCGACGCCGGATAGGCAACCACGACCGTTTTTTCCGAGCGCCTCGGCAAAAAGACCACTGCCTTCGCAGCTTTGGGACTTTCTCTCTGCATCTGCCGCCAGCACATCCACGCACGCTCGCCGTCAGAACCTTGCAGCGGCAAGAGATTGAAGAAGGTGAAACACAGATTGGCAAGGCCGAATAGCGGCGACCAAACCCAGGTGAGCAGCAGAAGCAGGTTGGCCAGAGGACCCGCCAGGGAAACCAGCGCGTTCTTCCCCGGGGTTCCAGCTTCGCGCACGATGTATAGCCCTTTCCATCGGAACCCGATTTTCTTGATTTTCACGCCAACAGCAAGGGCCGTCACCAGATGAGCCGCCTCATGCAGCGCCATTGCCAATATTCCGAGAAACAGACCCTTGAAAATGGGGAAGAACCATTCCGGGCTCAGTGCGTGCATGCGCGCGACCTCCATTCCTCTCTTAGATGCACATAATTCAACCTTCGGAAGAAATTGATTTTGCTCCAGAAGCAATCGCATAATCACACAGGCGGCTTCCCGGTTTGGGAATGGATTCAAGCTCCGTTCCGGGGGCATAAGCGATCGACTTGAATTTCCGCCGATTGCTTTCTTAGTTTCGGAAAGGGCGCGGGCGATGCGCCTCTTTTCTCCTGAATTGCGTCTATTTGATTGAGGCTGCTGCTCGGGATCATCTTTCGAAATGCCGCCGTATTTAATTTCGTAGTCGATGCCGGAGGTTCAAGTACAACCGGAAGAGCGAGCGCGGGAATCCAACGTACCCATGCGGTCCGGGTCGCCACTGACTATACTGTTTCTAGAAGCAAAGAACGTTCCAACCCAAGGGGTTGGTCACTCGACGAGGTCATAGCTCAAATGGAATCGCTCTTCGACCGGCTGCGCACACGCCGTCTCGCCACCGCTTTTGTAATCCTTGCCACTCTTTCGGCGGCCATCGTAGCCGGTTCATTTGCGGCCCACGGGGTCCGTGGACAGGAAAAGCAGAACGGCAGCGCCGATGCCACGCCCCTCAAAGTCGTCACTTCCACTGTGCCTTCAAATGAGTTTGTCAGGATCGCCAAACAGGTTGGGCCTGCGGTGGTGAACATCAACACCGAGACGTTGCCCAAGCAGTCGACCAACCGGCGCCGCATGCCGCACGGGGCTATCCCGATGCAGCCGCAGAACCCCGACGGGCAGAATCCAGGCGATGACGACCAGAACGGCGGTCAGCAGCAGAGCCCCGACAATAACTTTCAGGATTTCTTCAACCACTTCTTCGGCGGGCAGGCGCCCGATCAGGGCGGTGGCGACGATGGCGGAAGCGTGCAGGAATCGCTTGGTTCCGGCTTCATTGTCGACTCCAAGGGCTACATCATCACCAATAACCACGTGATTGAGAAGGCAGACAAGATCTACGTCAAGCTCTCCACCGACCCCGATACGCAAGACCTGGGTCGTCCCGCACGCGTGATCGGAACGGACAAAGCCACTGACCTGGCTGTGATCAAGATCGACACCAACAGCGCGTTGCCCACTGTCCGGCTCGGCAATTCAGATAGTGCGCAGGTGGGCGACTGGGTTGAAGCGATCGGCAGCCCCTTTGCGCTGGCGCAGACAGTGACCGCCGGCATCATTTCGGCCAAGAATCGGACCATTGACCAAGGCGCGCCCGGCCAATTCCAACACTTCATTCAGACTGATGCCGCCATCAACCCCGGCAACTCCGGCGGACCGCTCCTGGACATGAACGGCGATGTTATCGGCGTGAACACGGCCATCTACACGCAGTCCGCGGGCTATCAGGGCATCGGTTTTGCCATGCCGTCGAATACGGTGGCCGCGGTTTACAACGACCTCATCAGCCCCAGCCATAAAGTCACTCGCGGCTCCATCGGCATACAGTTCCGGCCCAACCTCTCCGGAGCAGTCAACCGCGTTTATGGCTTCAAAAATGGTGTCCTGGTGCAGGAAGTCCAACCCGCCGGACCGGCAGACAAGGCCGGCCTCAAACCCGGCGACATTATTACCACGGTAGATGGCCGCTCCATCAAAGATGGCGACGATTTGGTGAACGAAATCGCCAGCCGCCGACCCGGATCGAGCATCCGTCTCGGCTATCTGCGTGACGGCAAACAGGATGACACCACGGTCACGATCGGCGACCGGGATAAAGTATTTGCGAGTGTGGGCGCACCGCAGGACAACGCCGCTCCGGAAGAACAAGGCGACCAGGGCGAAGCCAAGCTAGGTATCGTAGTTCACGAAGCTTCGCAAGCTACGGTATCCAAACTCCACACCTCTGGGATGATCATTCAGTCGGTCCGCACCGGTTCGTTTGCCGATCTGCAGGGGCTGGAGCCCGGGCTTGTGATCACCCATATCAACAAACAACCCACGAGCACGAAGCAGCAGTACGACGTGGTTGTCAGCAAGCTGAAGACAGGGGATGATGTGGTCTTTGAAGTCATGGATCCGCGCCATCCCGAGGCGGGAATCAACTACGTGGGCGGCACGCTACAGTAGCCGCCCACAGCCTGCCGGGAGCGGGAACTCACGGTCCCGGCAGAAGATAGACCCCATGGCTTGAGGTGGAAAATCACCCAAAGATGCCAAATTCCGGCAGCCGTGGTTGAGAGTTGCTCCTTACGGGAGTAACCTGTATTGACCGAAGCAGAGCGGTTTCCATTGGTGATTGACAAGCTGTTTAGATAGCATTCAACGGAAGCGGCCCGGAAAATTCCATTTGCAGAGGTAACCAGCGTGCTTACATTTCGAGCAAGCCTGGCAGTATTGTTGTCCATGGCGATCGCTGCGTCACCGGCCTTCGCGACCCGCACTCATCGCGGCAAGACGGTCGCCCATTCACACCGGAGCCATATCGCGGTGAAGAAGTCGCACCGCTTACACGGTCAGCAGGCGATTGATTCGGCTCGAGTGACCGAGATTCAGCAAGCCCTGATCCGCGAGCACTATATGACCGGCGAAGCCAATGGCGCCTGGGATGCGACGACGCAGGCAGCCATGCAAAAGTACCAGGCCGACCAGGGTTGGCAGACAAAGTTGATACCCGATTCGCGCGCCCTGAAGAAGCTTGGACTCGGCCCGGATTACTCCGAAGCCATCAATGCAAAAAGCGCGTCTTTCGCTGAACCGCCACCGATCAGCACCATTCCTGCGCCACAAGCAGCCGGATTTGCCGCTGCAGCCGGAACTGACCGCTAAATTCCACCAATCGCAAAAAGGGCCTCCCACTGGGAGGCCCTTTGCTTGAGACTACGATAAATCTAGCGGGGGCGCAGCGACTTGATAGCGGCGGGCAGGCGCTCTTCAATCAGCTTGGCGCGTTCGGCGGCAATGCCACCCAGATACGTAGGCGCGGGTGTTGCCATCAGCACCAGCGCAAACGCAATCACTGAGAAGCAAACCCCTGCGATGGCGGCTGAAACCAGCATATGGTAGATGTCGAATGTGTCGAGGCTGAGTATGTTGAAGGCCACGTGTTCGAGCGGCTTGATGTGCTTGAGAACTGCGAGCGCGAACACGGAGAAGAACACCGAGAGCGACGTCAGCACGACCAGCGTGACATCCAGACCGCGATGGAATTTCTGCCGGGCGCTGCAGCGACTGCATTCGGCCAGGTGATGCTCGTAGTCCTTACGCATTTCCGGTGATATGCCGGAGATATCATATCGCCAGCTTGCCAGGATGGCGCCTACGACGCGATCGGTGCATGGAGTTCTTGGCATAGACGTTTTAGACTCACTTTGCCGGTTGTGTACCCACCGCGGAATTGCTGCGGGGCTTGGTCGTGGCAACCAGGTGGCACAAGCGATTAGATGCGCCCTGTGCTAACCCTGATGCACGAACGCTTTATTCAACTGTGCCTCGCCATGGGACAATGCCCTGACGTTTACCCTGCCAACTTACCCGTTACAGAGTGAAGCCCGTACTTGCATCTACTATTATATCTGAGTTTAGTCAGAAGCATATAGGCGAGAGAGGTTCATGTTGCGCGGCCAGCAATAACCTGTTTGCCAGCAGGCTGGCCCGACCAACAAGCGCGCGCTCGGCTGTGACCCTTGCCAACTCCGGAAGATTGTTGCTTTCGGAGAGATGTCCCAGCACAACATACGTAGCTTGACCGTCGTACTCATTCTCAAGAAACCCCGCCGCTGCTTCGTTGGATAAGTGACCAACCCGCGATAAAACCCTCTGCTTGACGGACCACGGATAGGGACCGTCGCGCAGCATCTCGAGGTCGTGGTTCGACTCGAGGAGCAGGAGGTCCAGGCCCTTGAGCTGCGCCTTGACATTGGGAGTGATGTAACCAAGATCGGTCGCAACCGCCATGCGCACTCCCTCCGCCTGGAATACGAAACCAACCGGATCGACTGCATCGTGAGGGATCGTGAAAGGGCTGACGGCGATGTCCCCGATTTGAAAGGACTGGCCTGCCTGAAAATACTGGACCGACGGCAGCCAGGTGGGGTCTTTCTGCGGGGCTGGGGTAGCATTGTCCGGTTCGGTTGATGCAGCACAAGAGTCGGCGGCAGCAGAAATTGCCACCTGCTCTTCTTCAAGATCCGAATCGTCCGACTCACCCTCGGCGGCAGCAGCATCGGCTTCGGCCTGGCGGGCTGCGGCCTGCTGCCTACACTGCTCAAGCCACTGCGTATAGGTCATCTGGCGCCGAGGCGTCAGCCAGCGCATCCAGGCACGGTGCGTACCCTCGGTGAAGTACACCGGAATGCCCAGTTTGCGGGCCGTGACTGCCAGCCCATTGACGTGGTCCTGGTGCTCGTGGGTGATGATGATCGCGTCCAGCGTCTCCGGCTCTTCGCCGGCCGCCCTCATGCGCCGGAACAGCTCACGGCAACTCAGCCCCGCGTCCACGAGGATGTGCGTATGTCCGCCGCAGACAACGGTGCTATTGCCCTTGGACCCCGAAGCCAGCACCGTGAAGCGCACCATGGTTTGAGCATACAACGCGCAACTGTGCATTGCGCGCGTCCGCGGTTAACCATCGGGGAACGCGGCCCGCTGGAACTCCGGCGTCAAATTCCTTCTCGAATCCGAACATTCAGCTTATTCTGACAACACGAGGGCGCCTATCCCCGCCGCGCATGCCGTTGCTGCTCGCCATTGCTCGTTGGAGGTCCGCAGCATGACACACAAGCTGCTCTTTTCTGCTTTGGCCGTCCCATCCGCGGCCTTGGCTTTCCTTTTGTCCGCTCACCATCCCCGTCCTGTGCAAGCGGCCGTAGTTGCCAGCGCAGATGCCTCGACCACGTGGAACCGTCAGGCCGCTGCCGGCTATCTCGACAGTCGCGAAGTTTGGTGGCAGTCGTGGGATCACGCGCAAAAGGATCACGGAACCGTCTGTGTCTCCTGCCATACCCAGGCCACTTACGGGATGGCCCGTCCGGCACTGCGCAACGACCTCGACGAACAAGGACCCTCCGCTTCGGAGCAGGTCATGCTGGCTAGCATTCAAAAGCGAGTTCGCATGTGGAACGAGGTTCTTCCCTTCTACAGCGATGCGGTTTACGGGGCCGGCAAAGAAGTCGAATCACGCGATGCAGAGTCGGTATTGAATGCTGTCATTCTCCTCAGCTACGACTCGCGGCATTTGGACGATACCACTCGACTGGCCCTCGACAACGCATGGGCGCTGCAATCGAAGTCTGGGCCGGACGCCGGCGCGTGGGTGTGGCAGAACTTTGACTACACGCCATGGGAGTCAAAGGAGTCGGAATATCATTGGGCGGCGCTGCTGGCCGAGGCTGTCGCCAGCGCGCCGGACAACTATCGAAACGACCCTAAGATTGTGGGCAATCTCGCTGCGCTGCGCGTCTACCTTGCCGGCCATTATGAAAACCAGCCGCTGCTCAACAAGATCGTCGTGCTCTGGGCTTCAGCACAGTTTCCCGGCCTGTTGACTCCGCCGCAGCGCAAGAAGCTGCTTCAGGATATTTATGGACGCCAACGCGTTGATGGCGGTTGGAGCCTCGCGGATCTGGGCACGTGGGAGAGGCGCGACCACACGCCGCTTGAAAACAAGCCGGACGGGTACGCGACGGGGATCACGGTGCTCGCGCTCGAACAAAACCACGTGGCCAATTCCTATGTGGGGCGTGGTGTCCAATGGCTCATCGCGAACCAGGACAAGACCACGGGTGCTTGGCCGGCATGGTCGCTGAACAAGAATCGCGACCTCAATACGAATGTGGGCAAGTTCATGAGCGATGCCGCCACCGGCTACGCAGTGCTGGCATTGGAGGCGCGGCGGTAAGGGAGTCTATAGCACTTTCGGAATTGGTGTAGTTCGGAACCACGCACTCAAGTGGCTTTTTTCTCAAGAAAAAGCCGCCCTTCACAGCGCTCAAAAAGGCTACGTGTGTTCCGAAAGTGCTCTAAGATCGGAACCGTCGAGATCGAGTCTGAATGGACAGCGCGGAGACGGGAAAAACAACAAAACGATGGTGAGCGAGCTGCGGTGACACCCACCCTTGAAAAAGCCAAGGGTTGATGGGATAAGGAAGAAGGCTTCAGCGAAGATCGAGTAGCGAGTGGGTTGAGGA
>OCTA010003020.1_pt1 | contig 15063 bp, 11 predicted proteins | sample 1538991 | NCBI WGS metagenome assembly OCTA01 (sample SAMEA3539302, study PRJEB22396) | soil metagenome | biome: tundra; feature: field; material: soil | place: USA | collected 2010-05 | depth 0.15 m | reverse complement strand
GGGTGGAAAAGAACGGATGGTGTGTGGAAGCTGGTGGATCTGGGAAGGGATCGAACCTCCATCGTCATGCAAAAACAGCGTGTCGCTCTGCCAATTGAACTACAGCCCCTGAGATTGTGTCTGCGACCTGTATTTGAACGAATACCATTTGGCTCGCACGCTGGCAAACGTATCCAGCCAAGACCCTGGAATAAAGTCCACGAAGCTGCGGTTCAACTTGAGGCTCAAGGCGATTCGCCCACGTAAATTCAGCGGCATGAAGTAGCGTGGGATTTCAACGAGCGCAAACCCCTGATGCTTTTTAAACTCTCCCAAGCTTCTTCGGCTCCAGATGCCGTACTGCAAGTAATGAATCCCCCGCTCCGCGCAGAGTTCAATCGCCTTGCCGAGCAGGGCGTTCGTCGGTGATTTGTCCCGGTGGGAAACCATGGAGATGATCTGCATGATGCTTGCCGATTCTCCATGCGGATGGAGGATCAACTTGATGAATCCAATGAGTGCGCCCTGGTAGTACGCGCCTATGAAGACGCTCTGATCCAGAAATGTTGCGTGCGCTTTTTTCAGCGTCTCGAAATCCTTGCCGTAATGCTTGGAGGGCTTGCCTTGGATCAACGGACATTCGCTGTAAATGGCGTGAATCCCCCTTGCCAATTCGTCGTTAAATTCAACCAATTGAATCGTCACGCCCTTTTTGCCCGCCCTCCTGACCATGTTCCTGGTCTTGTCATTGATTTGCTGTTTCCACCACTTCTCATAAGTGTCAATTGTCAGAATGGCGACCTTGTCCCACCGGAGAGGATAGTCATACTTTGGAATCCTGTCGGAAACTGGTTGCAGGAAGGTAAAAATGTCCGCTCGGACCCTTGAATCCTTGAGCCGAGAGAGAAACTGCTGAGGATTGTCAATGTACTCATGATATTCCGCATGCAACCGGGCAACCCGTGGAAACAGGCCCGAAACAACAACGTTCTTGTTGTTAACCTCAAGATGACCGCTATGACGTGCTGATTTCATCTGACTTTAATCCATGCCTACCAACAGATGCCGAATTGCCCGCAACCGCTCCAGCGGTTTCGCTCAACAAAGATCTTCTTCCCGAGAGAAACCTTCTGAGTCTTGCCATTTGTTCGCGTCTCCGAAATCGCATCAGTTCGACCGTCACTGACCTCTTTCTGCGCCGAAGCATGGCCCAAATATAACCAGCAAAAAGTGCACACCCCCTAAGGATGAACGGCCGCTTGCTCATTTGGTAAACCCATCTGAATATCTCCCAGACCGGGTGGCCCCCAAGGACATAATCCTTTTCACCATCCTTGAACTTTGCTGCCAAACGACCATACTTGGCCGTTCCCATTTTTCGGTGATGCACGAATATCTTCTCGGGAAATGATTTTGTTTCCCAGCCCTTCATTCGCGCTTTGATGACAGCCACCAAGTCAATTCCGCCACTTTCCGCGGGTACATAGCCTCCGATTTCCTCAAAGCACTCCCGCGTAAACATCTGGCATTGGCCGGAGACATGCTCAATGCTCGTGAAGCTATAATCGTACTGTTCCGATTCCTCTCTGAAAGCAGTACCCCCGACACCCAATCTTGAATTCTCGACAAACTTGCCCAACAGAAACGAGAAATAGTCCTTCTCGAATGACACATCGGCGTCCAGGTTGCCGATGACGCCGTATTTCAGATTTTTGACTTTGGCATATCCTGCGTCAAAGGCATGGACCTTGCCTGCGAAATGCCGTTCCTTGCGTTCCGGCATCCGGATCAACTCGATCCAGTGGTGTTCGGCCATGTAACGCTGAACGATTTCGTCTGTTCCGTCGGTCGATCCGTCACTCACGATCACCCACCGGAGCGGCTTGAGAGTCTGGCTGACGACGGATTTAATAGTTTCTTCGATGAATGCCGCTTCATTGCGGGCGGGCGTGATGAGAACATAAGCGGGTGGGCGGGTTCGATCCGCCGCGCGGCACTGCGATTTCAAAAGTGGAGAAGTCGTTGCCATGGGAGGTTTCAGGCCGATGTGCCTACTTCGCTGAGACGAGGCTGGGGCGCCGCGGGGATGCGCGTCTGGGTTTCTTCGACCAAGGTTGAAAGCGCCAGCAACATCCAGGCTTGCACCCAGCGCATGTAGGAAGTCTTGATCCGGCAGAAAGGCAGTACGCGGTAGGAGAAAAATCCGCGATCATCCCACATGTTTGACATCGCCCAATCGAAAACCCGGTTGGCCTGTGTCACGCTGTATGCGTCGAGATCTTTGAACTCCAGCAATGTGATGATGCTCTGCGCAACGCAGTGGCTGTCGATTGGATAGGTGCGATCATGAAAATACCGGGCGGCTCCATCTTCTCTGAAAAAGCGCGCCCGATAGAATTCAAATCCACGTCGGACATGAGATTCGAATTCGGAAGTGTCAGCGTATTTGCCGATCGCACGCAGGGCGCCGAGGTTATATCCGGTGTGGAAGTTATCGACCCATTGTTGCTTCGGTGATTCACCGTAGGGCCACGAGCCGTCGTCGCGCTGTTTCGCGGCCGAGTAACGGGCGAGGCGGAAGGCCAGGTCGAGAAACTTCTTCTCACCGGACAAGCGTGAGACACGACAGAGCAGGGCGGCCCCGAGTAGATTCGCGTTGTGAATTTCGGACCGCATTGATGAGAGAGGATAACTCAGGGACACAATGCCCTCCCCTTCCCTCCAAACGAGCCGGAGAATATACTCGGCGGCGCTCACCCCCATGCTCAGATAGCGCGATTCGCGCTTTCGTTCGTATAAATCCAACAGCGCATTGGCAGCGAAGATCGTGCAAACCACGTTGGGCGACCCTCGAGGGACCACGACCGTCCGTGTTTGCCACGGGAAGCTGTAGCCCCAGCACCAGTAATCCGTGTTCGGCGAGCGAAGCGCGACGAGCTTTTCAGCGAGCGTGGTGATAATTCCTTCCTCTTTCAGCAAACCGGCCCGGGAAAGCCGAAGCAGCGAGTTCAGGAACAGCGCGAGCCCTTTTGGATTCTGCGTTTTGGGTATGCGCAACAGCGGCCGGAGATTGACCGGGCTCCGTTTCAGCGCTTGCGTGAGGACCAGGCGTGGAATCTTCGAATCCAAAAAGGGAAGCGACTCAAAGAACCTGCTGTTTAAAGCGTCGTATGGGTCATACCCGGCCCAGTCGTTCGCTCGACAGTAATTCAAAAGCTTGAGTGCTGCTGCTCTCGGGTCCATTGCGTGAATTTCAGCGTGAGACATTTAAAATTGCCCGGGGCGCAGGGCCTATCGGCCCGCCACGACCGCTTCCGGAGCGATGGACTCTTGCTTCGCATCGAAGTCGGTTCCGACGAGACGGTCCATCATCGCGAGATAGCGTTGTTTCATGACTTCCCAGCGTATCGGCGCGTATTCCTGTTTCGCTTTGTAGGCGAGTTGAAAGCGCAGTTCAGGATTTTTATACAGGCGCAACATTTCCTTCGCGAGGTCGGAAGAATCGTTGGGATCGAAGAAAGCGAAAGCCGTTTCGCTGAAATAGTGGCGGATCGCCTTGAGGCGCGACGAGATCACTGCTTTGCCCATGACAATGTATTCGGAGAGCTTGTTTGAAAATGAGAAGTCCAGAAAAATGTCGCGCCGGGTCGCCAAGACGCCCACGTTACAGCGTTTGAGCCACTGCGGAACTTCCTGGGGAAGCACGTTCCCGATGAATTTCACCTTTTCACCAAGGCCAAGCTTGCGCGAAAGGATCTCGAGCGAACCTTTTTCCGGTCCATTCCCCAAAATCCAAAGTTCTGCTCCCGGCATGTCAACATGCACTTTCCCGAACGCCTCAATCGCAATATCAAGACCATAAAGCCGGGTCAGCGTCCCGTGATACATCATGACGAACTTCGCCGCTGCGTCCGTGGTGGCGGGAGCCGCCGCAGTGCTGATGGCGGAAGCAAACAGGGATTCGTCCACCGAATTCATTATAACTGTGGTTTTGGATGCGGGAAGCCCCCGGCCCTCCAGGAGTTTCTGAATGGATTCGTTGATGGTGATTACGTGGTCCGCAAAATCGAAACTGGCTTTCTCGATGAATTTCAGGAGGCCGATGAGCCGCGAATCCTCCTTGATCCCGTACTTCGAGATGTAAAACTCCGGCGTGATCTCATGCATGTCGAAGACGATTTTTGCCCCTCGGAACTTCGCGTACGCGCCGGCGAAGACCAGGAAATCCGGCAGGTTGTTAACATCAACAATCGAATAGCGCCGCTTCCCCATCCACACGGCAAGCTTGAAAAAGCACCAGAGAAAGAACGCCAGATATTCAAAAGCGTAGCGCGTCAGCGACCCCCGCTTCTTGCCCAGAGACAGCGTATCAACATTGACTCCATTGAGAGTGTAAGTTTTTGCGCTGGACTGCGAGGACCGCAACGCGAGCACATCAACGCCAAACCCCGCGGCGACCAGTGCCTCCGCCTTTCGCCTCACCCGGATATCTATCTCGTAGTAGTTCTGGACCAATATACAAACAGATTTCATCGGAGAAATGGTTTTAAAGCTCCCGGGGGATTGTCGAACTCATTGCCGCGCGAAAACCGCCAGGGCTTCCGCTGGAGCATCGGCGGAAGCCGCATCGGAGAGACTGGGTTCAATGTCCGTGTCCCCGTCCCAGACCAGATCGGTAACCTTCGGCGAGTTGTCACGGCTCGCGGGGGAATAAAATCTTACTTTCAAGGGAGGCGTGATTCGCTGGCCGAGACCGCACAGCTTGACCCGGGTGGTTCCGTCAGCTTCGATCCGCTCAAAGGCGACCCCGCGCCGTTTCCGAAACCAGGAGACCACTTGTGAAGCGGTCCCGAACCAGACCTCCATCGACTTCAACCTTTCCACGAGCCTGACATAAAAATCGCCCCAGAACCGTTCAGGCCCCGGACTTCGGTCATGCCAGAGAACGGTCAGCACACCTCCAAACTGCCGGGCGTTGTCGATGAAAGCCTCGCAGCGCGGCCAAGCCTCACGCTCGGAGAGACCGAGCCGGTTGGGAAAAAACAGGGCGCCATCCTGAATATGCAAGGGCAGTTCGAGGAGAGTTCGCGCGCTTAAAGGCCGGAAAGTTTGAGTGGTCCCGCAACGGTACCCGGGGGCCTCATTATATCCGGCAGTCGAATCATACGCATACCCCGCGTCCTCTAGCACCTGATACGTGTTTTCATCGCGTAGCAACCAATGCACCCGAATGCCCATCTCTGGCCGCCCGGTCACCGCCGCCACCCTTTTCAATTCTTCGCGTCCTTTGTCCACGCTATGCCAGGCGTCGATTCCGTGGACTCCGATTTCACAGCCTTCGGCCATCAACCGGGCGGTCCACCCGGGAATATCGGCAATGTCGTAGGCCGAAGCACGACGTTCCGGATGGCTTACGGAGACGTTGTCACCGCGCCGGTGTTTGAACGGGATGAAGAAATAGGTGGGGGACAAATTCTTCTCGACCTTGAGATACCAATCGAACGGCATCCAAAAATCCTTCATCCATCCCCAATAGACGAAGGGAAGCGAAGCAGCGGCTTTCCAACACTTGACCAGGCGGGCGAAAGAGAGTTTGCGCAGGACGAAATCGCGCGTGGCACCGAGGGTGGAGCGGTGGAGAAACCCCCACATCGTGTGGTCGAACTTGTGGCGCTGTATTCCGACAAAATCAATATCATGGGTGAGGCAAACCGCAAAATCATACCCCGCCGGTGACGGAGGAATTTCCAGCACGGGAATTCCGGTGTTTAGGATGAGGTCCTTCAATATTCCGATGTGAAGCTCCAGTGTCGGGAGGTGGGCATTCTCGACCGGCTGGCCGACCGTCAGAAGAAATGCGACCTCTTGAAACAAGTCGTACCCCATCCGCACCACCCTCGGACCCGCCGCCTGGGTCTCGATTCCGACCGCCTCGGAGTCAGCGGTCGCGCAGACCACGTGCTGGCCAGCCTTCCCGAACGTAAGCACTTCGCCGTACAGAGGAAACTGCCTCTTGCGATAAGCGACACGAACGTTTTTCCGGCGGGTGCGAGGCGTGAGATTCGCCTCCTCGTCGCTGCTGCTGATGACGGAACCATAAACGAGGACCAGTCGCGCATCCACGCCGGGGACTGCGCCGACCGTCGCGAGGACAACGTCGTACGACACGCCGGCGCGATACATTTCCCACGGGGTCTTGAAGAGTTGAAAGAATTCTTCAACCACCCGGATTTCGTCTTTTTGGGGAATGACTCCGATCACAACCAGTTCAACATTAACTCGCTACCAGTGCCAGTTCACGCGTTCCGCATCAGCCGAGGAAGAAATCACGGACGCACTGGACGACATACTGCGCCTGCTGCTCCGCAAGTTCCGGGTAGATGGGAAGAGCCAGGGTTTCCTTCGCTGCGCTTTCGCTTTCGGGGAACGCGCCAGACTGGCATCCGAGAAATGAAAAACATTCCTGCATGTGCATCGGTACCGGATAGTAAATCTCCGTACCCACACCTTTCTCCTGAAGGGCGGCTTTGAGTTGATCCCGGCGCGACGTGCGAATGACGTACTGGTTGAAAATGTGGCGATCGGCCACCACTTTGGGCAGGAAAAGGTGCGGCACTCCATTTGGGGGGTGCTGGTCCTTCGCCTTCGCGAGGGCCGGGACGCCGTTCGCGGAGCATCGAGAGCTGTCCGCGATCTGCAGACCGGAACTTTGGAAAAGGCGGTCGTAACGTTTGGCGTTGCGCTGGCGGGCGAACGTCCAGTTGTCCAGGTGTTTGAGTTTGGCCGTGACCACCGCTGCCTGAAGCGTGTCGAGACGAAAGTTGCCTCCCACCACTTTGTGATAATACTTGGGCTTCGACCCGTGCGCGCGCAGTCGCACCAAATTCTCGGCACGTTGGCCATCGTTGGTTACCACCATTCCTCCGTCGCCTGCGGCGCCGAGATTTTTTGACGGGAAAAAGGAAAAGCACCCGTAATGTCCCATGGAACCGGCGCGCCGGCCGTTGCGCTCGGCGCCAATTGCCTGGGCGGCATCCTCAATGACCATCAGCCCGTGTTTCCCGGCAATTTCCATTACCGCATCCATGTCCGCCATCTGGCCGTAGAGGTGGACCGGAATGATGGCGCGGGTTCTGGAGTTTACTTTCGAGGCAATCTGCGCGGGATCCAGGTTATAGGTGGCCGGTTCAATATCTACGAAGACCGGTCTCGCCCCCACGCGCGCGATGGCGCCGGCCGTCGCAAAGAACGTGTAAGGCGTCGTGATGACTTCGTCGCCCGGCCCGATCCCTTCGGCCATCAGACAAATCAGCAACGCATCCGTGCCGGAAGAAACTCCAACCGCGTGTGCGCAACGAGAGTATTCGGCAATGGCTTTTTCGCACGCTTGCACCTGTGGCCCCAAGATGAAGTGTTGCGACTCCATCACTTCCGCAACCGCGCGATCAATCTCAGCCTTGATCGTCGAATACTGCGCTTTGAGATCCAATAACGGAACTTTCATAAATTCACTTTTTGCAGCTTGAGTTCCTGGTACGGCCGGGTGCCCTTTGCCATTTCCGCAGGGAGGGCAGCCTCTTCAGCCAGATCCAGACACCGAAGCACTCCTGGTTCTGTTTCTTTGTAGCGGTATCCGCTCTCCGGACACCGCATCACACCATCGGAATCGGGAGCGCCCAGCCGATGTCCGTGACGACTCATCCAACCAGCCCGTCTTGCCGGATTTTCCATGACCAGAGCGTAGTCGGGTATGTCTCTGGTTACGACCGAACCGGCCGCGACGAAAGCATAGCGCCCAATGGATACGCCGCAGACAATCGTCGCATTCGCCCCGATCGTGCAGCCGCGTTTCAAGGTGGTGCATTCGTAGAGAGAATGCCGGTTTACTTGCGAACGCGGGTTGGTGACATTCGTCAGCACGCAGGAAGGACCGAGAAACACATCATCCTCAATAATCGCTCCCGTATAAACCGACACATTGTTCTGTATCTTGACGTTGTTCCCAATCACCGTTCCGCCGTCTACATTGACGTTCTGCCCGATGACGCATCTCTCACCGATGTGCGCGCCTTTCATCACATGGGAAAAATGCCAGATTTTGGTGCCAGCACCGATATCTGCGCCATCGTCTACGTAGGCCGATTCGTGAACAAAATAAGGCAGCGCTGTTTTCTCACGGTTGTTTTCGTTTACATCAATCACAGTTCCACGTTTTAAGAGCGATTGCTGACAGGCGTCCAGAACACTCAACACCCTCAAACCCTCCTTGCCATCGGTCAAAGGAGACGTCCGCGACGCCACACTGTCCAGAAAATGCTGGCACTCCGCCTTTAACGGCTCCCGGTTGTCCAGGGCGACGTTGTCGCCTTTTGCTTTGACGGCCATGGGGATCCGGTTTTTCCATTCTACTTTGTGCGGATACAACACCAGCTTGTGTTCGGCGGTGTCATCAAAAACCGCCATCTTTTCCGAGCCGACGACCACCAGCCGCTGCTCCTTGAACGGATGGAGCCAGCTTACGAAGATGTGCGCATGAACCCCGCTGGAGAATTCAAACTGGCTGAGGGTGACGTCAAACACGTCTCGATTCAAGTAAGCGCCACCTTGGCAGGAAACCCGGCTGGGGTTCTCATTGAGCAATGCCAGAATCACGGAAATGTCATGCGGCGCAAAGCTCCAGAGGATATTCTCCTCCGTGCGTATTTTGCCGATGTTCAGCCGGTTGGAGTACAAGCACTGGATTTTCCCGAGCCCTCCGTTTTGAATCAGTTCTTGCATCTTCACGATGGCCGGATGATACCTGAGAATATGCCCGACCATCAGGATCCGGTGTTTCTTTTCCGCCAGTTCCACCAGTTCCCGGCCTTGTCCGACCTCAATCGCCAGAGGCTTTTCAACGAAAACATCTTTCCCCGCTTCCAGCGCCGCCTTGGCCATCTCGTAATGGGTTACGGCCGGCGTTGCCAGGGCAACCGCGGCAATCTGGGGGTCGGAAAGGACGGAGCCAAATTCCCGGCAAAACCTGACTTTTCCGTATTCGTGCTTGCTGCTTTCCTCGACCGACGCATTCGAATCGCAAATTGCGGACAAAGCGCCGAGTTCGAAGAAATTCCGAACCAGGTTCTTTCCCCAATATCCCATTCCCACCACCGCTACTTTAACAGTCGAATTGCTGTTTGATCCACTTTGCATCGCTTTTCCTTTCGTCAATTACGCGGCAACCCTGGTCTCCCGGCCGGGCCCGTTTTTGTTTCCGTCCAGCAAACCCCGCTTGCTGCTCCTGCACAACCCGGGTCGCCTCATTCCAGCAGGTCAACGCACCGTACCGCCACACATCCGTCTCCGTACAACGGCGCGCGAGACGCGGGGGGTGCGAACGAGCGCACGGCCTGGACAATCTTCTCACAGTCAGATCCCACCAAAATATTCCAGCCGGCCTCCACGGTCTCCACCCATTCCGTCTCCTCTCGCAGCGTGATGCATGGTACACCAAGCCAATAGGCCTCCTTCTGCAACCCTCCCGAGTCCGTCAGAATCGAACGTGCTGACCGGGTCAAGGTCACCATGTCAAAATAGCCCAAAGGTTCGATCAGGCGAATATGGGGTCGCAGCCGGCACCCACCGCCCGTAATAGCTTTGCGGGTACGGGGGTGAACGGGGAAAATGACGACTTCGTCGAGCGCATTCAATGCGTTCACGATGCCGGACAACCGTTCCAGGTCATCCGTGTTTTCACTGCGGTGCATGGTTACCAGCAGATACTGTCGCTCCTTGAGTTCCAGCCGGCTCAAGACTTTCGGGGATTTGCCGTCCACACGCTGCTTCGCCCAGTTCAGAACGTCCAACATGACATCGCCGACGAGATGTACGTTCTGGGTGATGCCTTCCGCGGCAAGATTTGCCACCGCAGTGCCACTGGGGCAAAGCAGCAGTTGCGAAAGATGATCTGCGACCACGCGGTTGATTTCCTCCGGCATCCGGCGATTGAAACTCCGCAAACCAGCTTCGACATGGACGACCGGGATGAGCAGCTTGGAGGCCGCCAAGGCGCCGGCGAGCGTGGAATTAGTATCGCCGTAAACCAGAACCCAATCCGGTCGCTCCGAAACCAACACCGCTTCGATGGCCTGTAGCATAGCTCCGGTTTGCGCCCCGTGCAGGCCGGAACCGACGCCTAGGTTTACATCGGGCGTAGGAATTTCCAGACCGTCGAAAAAGACGCCGGACATCGCATAGTCATAATGCTGACCGGTATGCACCAGGATTTCCTTGTGCCGCTTGCGCAACTGCCGGCTTAGCGCCGCAGCTTTAATAAACTGAGGCCGCGCGCCCACAATGCTGGTAATTTTCATTCGCTCCCGGCCTTCGTCGCTCCCGGCCGAACTCCCTGCTCCTGACGCCCGACCTGGGTGCAGGCAAACCATATAAACATTCAAATTCTACCAGCAGGTTCTTTCATAATGTGCTGGCTTCTCTTTCAAGTTGGGAAAGAGTTGCATCAGATCGATTACCACACGATCCCCGGGAGGTTTCTTTCGAGGTGGAATCTCCACAAACGGCGAGTTGTCCACTTCAGGCGCGGTTGCTCAAATATCATCCAGATATTCTTGATGCAACTTATGCGGAACGTAAGAACGCGCTTTGTTTAGAACCGTGGTCACGTTGGCTTTCGACTCGCCGAGCAATGAAATCACCTTTTTGGCAACATCTTGATTGGTTTTCTCTGATTCAATAACGAGCAATACCATATCCATGAGTCTGGCCAGACGCGGCGTCATGCTGGTCTGAGTCACTGGCGGCATGTCAAAAATGATGTAATCGTAATCGCTGGCTCTAAGTTTTGGGATTAAACCCATTAAATGCTTTGGCAAAACGCTTGGTAGATTGTCACCCGCACTCATGGGTTGAGTGGCAACATACAGGTTTTCCTGAATCTGCGCGCCCTTCCTTGCTTCAACTTCCAAGGCGGCATCCACCCCGCATCCAAGTTTTCCTTTATAGAATTGTTGTGCCGCTCCGCCTTCGACGTTCATGTCCACCAAAAGCACGTTTCCGTCGCCGGTTTCCGAGAGTGAAGCCGCCAAGCCGGCGGCAACGCTGCTCACGCCAGCTCCCTTGGCGCAGCTTGTCACAGCGACGAGCTTGGGATTGTGGATCACATTCTTGACTTCGAAATGCACAATCAACCGATCTCGCAACCCGTCGCAAAACCGGCGCAACGGATGTTGCCGATTCCATGGGGCAAGGGCGGAATCTTCAGATGCATCTTTTCCGGCGGTCTCTGTCAGAAGCAAAGGATTCTTGCCTTTTATTTTCGCAAGCGGATAACCATTTCGAGTGAAATCTGGAATTGAAATGAACAGAGGCAACCCCAGCTTCGCTTCAACTTCAACCGGGCGTTTAAGAGAACGATCCAAAAACATCTCAATCAAGAACGCCAATCCCAAGCTCGCGATAATGCCGCCAGCGGCCAGAATGGCCGCCATTTTTTTTAGTTTTTTAGGCCACTTTTTGACCGGGTATGACGGCGATTGGATGGGGCTGATGCCGGGGGCCTTTCCGGCGCTAATCATGTCATCCATGCGTGCCTGTTCCAGATTGCGCTGAAAATATTCAAGCTCGGCCTCCTGACGCTGTTCCCTTCGCTCCAGTTCCACAATGGTTTCCCGGGATTCATCAATCTTTGCCGCGTTGCTCTGAACCAGGCTCAACTGGGAATTCAGAACTTTGATTCTCGTTTCCAGCATCGAGATCTGGGCGGCGTTGTCCGACAAACTGATGGCCGGATGATCGGTTTTTTCTAGGGAAACCCCGAGCCCCGCCAGACGAGGCTCTTCATTTTCAAGTTTCTTCTTGCGTCCGTCATTTTCCGCTATTTGCGCGCGCAAATTTTTGACCGGCACACTCTGGTCGGTGTATTGAAGGAGAAGTTCCTGTTCTTTTTTCCGAAGCAAACTGAGCCGTGCGCAAACATTTCTGTATTCATCAACCTTCTCGGGGTAAATAACCGATTCCGCATTGGTGGATGATTCCGTCGAAGACAGGGTGGCGGATATCCCATTCAACAATTCCTTGCGCTCGGCCAGTTCGGTCTGCGCGGCAAACAGTTTGGTGCGAATCTGGGACATCTGCCCCCCATAACTGTTGTCCGTGTCATCGGTGGAAAAGATCCCCGCGCTGATTTTCGCCTTCCGCAGTTCCTCCTTGGTTCGGGCCAGCTCCTTGTAAAGCCGGTTGGTTTCCTGAATCGAAAAGTCGCCGAGCAGGAGGCCGCCTTGATGGATTTGAACGTGCTTCTTAAAATAGCTCACAATGATCTCACTGAGGATGGGCTGCACCATTTCGGGATCGGGATGTTGCAGGGAAACTTGTATCACGCTGCCGCCGGGAGATGATTCGACGGTCAAATTTTTTGCCACCAGGCCGGCGGCGGCGTTCGTGTCGTTGCCCCCACCTGCCTTGGCCAGAATTTTCCCCGAGCCAATGGTTTGAACCGCCTCCATTACCACATCCAGACTCTGCAAAATTTCCATTTCCGTTTGAATGATGCCATAACCTCTATCCCCCGGGGACACGGTGTTGGCACTGTCCCCGGAAGGGTTGGGCGATCGGCCCTGCACCACATAGAGAATATCCAGTTTGGTCTTGGACTCGTACAAAGGCGGGTTTAAAAGCAGCAACGCCAGCGCCGCCAAAAATCCCGATGTGGAAAACAATAGAATTTTCCACTTGTGCCGGAAAAGTGTGAAGTAAATGTCTCCCAAAGACATTCCTCCTGTTTGTGTGTCTGGTTGTTTCGAATTCATGCCGAAGAAGACCAAGCGGTCGCTTCAACTTTTCAGGGGGAGGGATTTGATAACTCTGGCTGGATTGCCTGCCACAACTGCACCGGCAGGCACATCCTTCGTTACCACGCTGCCGGCACCAATCATGGCATCCTCACCGATCGTGATTCCACAGAGCAAGGTGGCCCCGGAACCAATTGAAGCGCGCTGTTTAACCAATGTCGGGATGCAAGCCCAATCTGCATCGGTCTGCAACTGCCCGCCGCCATTCGTGGCGCGAGGGTGGAGGTCATTGGTGAAAGTAACGTTGTGGCCGACGAAAACCCCGTCTTCGAGCGTCACACCTTCGCAAATAAAAGTGTGACTCGAAATTTTGCAACGATTCCCAATTTTGGCACCTTTTTGAATTTCTACAAAAGTGCCGATTTTTACGTCGTCTCCAATTTCACAACCATACAGATTGACAAACCCATGGAGTCGAACGTTTCTACCCAACTTGACATCCGGAGCAATCCGTTGGAACGGCTGCTGCGAAAAACTCATAGGGGTGGATTTGATACAACTCGTCGTGTGCGAACCTGAAGTTTCAACCGCAGCTTTCTGCCGGCCGGGCGGGAAGCTTTTTTCTTTCCGATGCCTAAAGTTGATATGCGTATGGCGGATTCGGGAATCGACGGCGTCCAACCGTTGCCATTTCCCTGGCCTGAAAGATTCACTGAGGCCCCGCCCCTTTTCAGTGATTGAGAAGACGCCTCCAATATGCGGACCAGTTCAAGTCCTTGTTTGCCATCGGTCAAGGGGGTTGTCCCCTGATTGATGGAATCCAGAAAATGCTGGCATTCGGTTTTTAACGGTTCTTCCTGTTTGATGTAAGGAATGTGAACATCCCCATAGTGATAGGCATAGTGAAATTCAGCAAAGGTGTCATAGTGGGGCGGTCTTTCAACTCGCGCGTCAAAGACTCGGATTTTCTCGAGTTGTGAAACGTCGTCGTAAACGATCATTTGTTTGCTGCCCACAATGGTCATTTCCCTGATTTTTCTCGGATCAAGCCAACTGCTGTGAATGATGGCTGAGCGATCTCCCGGGAAATTGAGCCACATGGTGGTTACATCTTCCACACCGGGTGTGATGTGCGCGCTGCCTTGGCAGTTGATGGTGACCGCTTCCTTTTCCATGATGTGTAAAATGATGGCAATATCATGGGGGGCCAGATCCCAGGCAACATTGATGTCCTTTTGGAAAAGTCCCAGGTTTAGCCGCCGGGCGCAGATGTAACGGATTTCTCCAATGTCGCCGCGATGCACGATTTCTTTTATTTTTCTGACCGCCGGCGAATACAGGAAGGTATGTCCCACCATCAGCACCAATCCCTTTTTCTTTGCAATGTCAATCAACTCCTCACATTCCTGAGATGAGGAAGCCATCGGTTTCTCGATAAAGGTGTGCTTGCCGGACAACAAGCTCGCTCTGGCCATTGGGTAATGCAATTTGACCGACGTGGCTATGATTACCGCATCAAGGCCGATGCCGTTAAGCATGTGATTGTAATTCGTTGCTCCTTCGACTTCAGGATAAAGCGACTTAAGATGTGCGAGGCGATTTTCACTGACGTCACACATTATTTTCAGGCTGCAATCGGGAAGTGATCTAAAATTGCGAATCAAATTTGGCCCCCAATAACCACATCCCACAACCCCAATTTTTATTGGCTTTGTCATATTTATAAATTCAATTTTGTTTCTTTCCGGATCCAGACATCCTCGCCATCCATAGCATGAACTGCACCAACAAGAGATGATTTCGTCAAAGAATACGGCTCCATGGCACGATTGGAATAACTGGTTTTCGGGCGAACTGGAGCCGGGGACATTTTCTTGGCCTGACGTGTTTCCAACATTTGAATTATCAAGGCCGGAACTGTCATCAGAATAATTTTCAAATCCCACCAGAGACTTTTGTTTTTTGCATATTTAATGTCCAATTGAATCATTTCCACGAAGGTGGTCTTGTTTTTCCCGCTCACCTGCCAGAGACCGGTCAGACCCGGCACTGTTCCAAACCGCTCCTTCTGCCACGGCAGATATTTGTCATATTCATATGGCAAACATGGGCGCGGCCCCACCAAGCTCATTTCACCGCGCAGCACGTTGATTAATTGGGGCATCTCATCCAAACCGGACGCACGGAGGAATAGACCAAGCGGGATAATCCGGGGATCACCCCGTGAGTCCATTTTCATCATCGGGGTATTCGAATTCATTAAATGATGCAGATGCCCCTGGTGCATCGTCGTGTC
>OCTA010003016.1_pt1 | contig 15066 bp, 10 predicted proteins | sample 1538991 | NCBI WGS metagenome assembly OCTA01 (sample SAMEA3539302, study PRJEB22396) | soil metagenome | biome: tundra; feature: field; material: soil | place: USA | collected 2010-05 | depth 0.15 m | reverse complement strand
GTCGTCTCGACACCCGTGTCCCCGCCACGGGTGTCGAGACGACGCTCATCACGCGGCGTGACGACACGCTGCGTTGGCACGATTGGTCACCGTCGACGCACATCGCCTCGATCGTTCCGAACTCTCGGCCCTCGCGTCTCCTCTACGAGGCGTGGCTCGCCGGGCGCGGTGCCACCGCGCGTTCGGTCGACGTCTGGCACTCGCCGCACTACACCATGCCCCATCGTTCATCCACGCCCACCGTCGTCACGATTCACGACCTCACGTTCTTCACCAACCCCGAGTGGCACGAGCGATCGAAGGTGCCGTTCTTTCGACGGGCCATCTCGTACGCGGCGACGCACGCCGACGTGCTCGTCACCATCAGTGAGTACACCGCGCGTCAACTGGACGAACAGATCCCGAAGCACGCTCCCGTCGTCGTGGCGACCCTGGGCGTCGACCTGGAACGATTCACGACCGACTCGAGTGGCGACGAAGAACTGCTGCGCGTGCACGAGTTGTCCGCCGAACGGCCGTACCTATTCTTCTTGGGCACGTTCGAACCGCGAAAGGGTATCGACGTCCTGCTCGACGCGTTCGAGGAAGTCGCGCGCCACGACCCCGACGTCGAGCTCTGGTTGGCCGGGCAGCCCGGTTGGGGCGTGAAGGAGATCGAGGCCAGGATCGCCGGTCACGGCGCCTCTAAGAGGATTCGGCGCCTCGGCTTCGTCGACGAGTCGGTCCTGCCGGCGTTGATGCGCCAGTCCCGGGCGGTCATCTATCCCTCGCGCGGCGAGGGGTTCGGACTACCCGTCGTCGAGGCGCTCGCCTGTGGTGCGAGCGTCGTGACGTCGTCACAGACCGTGATGTCCGAGATCGCCGGCGACGCGGCATTGCTCGCCCCCGCCGGGGACGCGGCCCGATTGGCCGAAGAGATCATGACGGCTCTCAACGCGAGCGACGAACAACGCGAGCGTCGCGCCGTGGTGGCGCGAGCGCGCGCCGAGATCTTCACCTGGGATTCCTCGGTCGCCCAACACGTGAAGGCGTACGAGATGGCGGTCGGAGAGTGAAGGCGCTCGTCACCGGAGCGGACGGCTTCGTCGGTCGCCATCTCCTCGAGCACCTGCGCGCCAGTGGCGACGACGCGGTCGGCGTCGACCGCGAGTGCGACGTGACGGATGCCAAAAGCGTGATCGGCACATTGGAGAGCGTGCGGCCCGACGCGATCTATCACCTGGCCGCGTTGACGGCCGTCGGCGCGTCGTGGTCGAACCCGGTTGAGTACACCCGCGTGAACGTGTTGGGCACGAAGAACGTTCTCGACGCCGCTTTTCGCGTCGTGCCCGAGTCGAGCGTCGTGATCGTGAGTTCGGCCGACGTGTACGGCGTGGTGCGGCCCGAGGACCTGCCGCTGGTGGAGTCGTTTCGAGTGGCGCCGGCCAATCCGTACGCGTCGAGCAAGGTCGAAGTCGAGCACGTCGGTCACGACGCCGTCCGTGAACGCGCGCAGCGCGTGGTCATCGCGCGACCGTTCAATCACGTGGGGCCCGGTCAGTCCACCAACTTCGTGGTGCCGGCGATCGTGAATCGATTGCTCCAGGCCGTCGCCGACGGGGTCGACGAGATCGTCGTTGGCGACCTCTCGACGCGCCGCGACTTCAGTGACGTCCGTGACGTCGTGCGCGCCTATCGGTTGCTGATCGAACACGGGCTCAGCGGCGAGGTGTACAACATCGCGTCGGGCGTCGACGTCGAGCTGTTCGACATAGCGCAACAGCTCGTGTCGCGCATTGCCCCGCACGTTCGACTTCGTACGGATGAGACGCTGATTCGGCCGGTCGAAGTGCCGGTGTCGTGCGGCAGCTACGCGAAGTTGAAACGGGCGACGAAGTGGCGTCCCACGATCTCGCTGGACACGTCGTTGCGTGACGTCATCGACGAAATGCGTCAGCGTCGCGGCGAATCCTAGGAAACGACGACATTTCGTGGCGGGACGATCGCGAAAGCGGCCGAGGTCGTCGCTAAGCGCCAACTAGCCTTGAAGTACTGATGGAATCTCGCGCTCCGGCCGTTGTTGCCGTCGTCGTTACCACCGGTTCCGGGCCGGGACTAGAAGCTGCAGTTGCTTCTCTCGCGACCCAGAACTACGAGGAACTAAGCCTGCTCGTCGTGGCGAACGGGGAGACCGAACACGTGCCGGCGCGTGTGGCCGCGGTCGCCCCGAACGCCTTCGTCCGGCTGCTCGACGAGAACCGCGGCTTCGCCGCGGCGTGCAACGAAGCGTCCCTGATGGTCGAGGGTTCGGCCTTCTTCCTCTTCTGTCACGATGACGTCCGCCTCGAATCCGACGCGGTGCAGATGATGGTCGAGGCGGCCTTTCGAACGAATGCGGGCGTCGTCACCCCGAAGTTCGTCTCCTACGACGACCCCATGGTCTTGCTGCACGTCGGTCAGACCTGTGACCGCTTCGGAGTGGTGCACGAGCGTGTCGAGTTGGGTGAGATCGACCACGGTCAACAGGACTTGGAGCGCGACGTCTTCGTCGCGCCCGGCGGCGCGACGCTCGTGCGCAGCGACCTCTTCGCCACGCTACGCGGCTTCGACCCCCTCATTCCCGTACTGGGTGAAGACCTGGACCTCTGTTGGCGCGCGCAGATCGCCGGAGCGCGCATCGTGGTCGCCCCGACCGCCAAGGTCGCACACCGCGAGACCATCGCGTCGGGTGAACGGCCCGTTACCGCCCTCGGCACTCGACGCGCCAGTCGTCAGGACCTGCAACGTCGCCACCAGTTGCTGGTCGTGTCGACGGGGTGGGGTCGGGGCCACACCATCACCACGTTGCTCGCCCTCCTGGCGATGGACATGATGGAGTTCGCCCTCGCGATAGTCGGTCGCGACCGAGACCGCGCCGGAGCGATCCTCGGATCGTGGCGCTGGCTGATACACAACCGTCGTCGGATCAGCGAGCGCCGACGCCAGCGACACGAGATCCAGGTCCTCTCCGACGAAGAGCTGCGACGTTTGCAAGTCGGGGGAGCGAGCCGATTGAAGCGCTTCTTCGTGATCTTGGTGCGCGAAGGACTGGACCGCGCCCGGGGCATCTTGCCGCCCGAGGCGCTCGAGGATCACGAGTTCGACGCCGACGCCGTCGGTTTCGCCGCCGCCTTCTCCGAAGACGAGGAGTTCGACGAGATTCCCGACAGCGCGATGATGGAACTTCGCGGCCGTCCGGCGAGGATCCTCACGTCGTTCCGCTCGCAAGCCGTCGTCGTGTTGGTGGTCATCGTGCTGTGGCTCATCGGTTCACGCAACCTCGTCGTGACGCACCTCCCGTTGATCGGTCGCCTCGCGCCCCTCGACTCCTGGTGGATGATGTGGCGCCACTTCTTCGCGTCGTGGTCGCCCAACGGCGTCGGCACCGGCTCGCCGGGCATGCCCGGGTACGCGGTGCTCGCGTTGGCGGGCACGTTCGTCCTGGGACGCATGGGTATCCTGCCCCGCCTCGCGTTGGTCTTCGCCATTCCCATCGGCGCGATCGGCGTCAGCCAACTCCTGAAGGGGCGGGTCTCCAATCGCGCGCGCGTGATCGCGTCGGTCGCGTACATGGCGCTGCCGCTCGGACTCGACATGGTCTCTCAGGGACGCATCGACGTGCTGATCGTCGTGGCGGGACTGCCGTTCATCGTCCGTCGCCTCTTCGAACTGATGGACGTACCCGGTTTTCGAACTCAGCCGTACGCCGAGCCCGTCGCGTTCGGTAACCGAGGATGGCGATCGACGTACGCCGGCCAGCGCATGATCGCGGTGATGCTCATCGCGATCATGACCGCGATGGTGCCCGCCACGCTGATCGTGGTCACGCTGATCATTTTGGGCGTGTTCCTCGCGCGTCTCTTCGAGAGCGACGAGGGAGTGAACACGTCGGGTCCGTGGCGATTCCTCGGCTCTCTCTGGCTCAACGTGGCGATTCTCCTCCTGCCCCTCACGATCGACGTGGCCCTCGCGGGTCGACGCGCGCTGGGCGTGTTCGGTCTGGCGCGCGGTCCGTGGTCGGTACCATCGTTCGCCGAGTTAGCGCGCGGCGGGGACGGCGGATTCGGTCTCTCGTGGGCCGGCTGGTTGCTGCCGGGTGCGGCGCTCGTCGGACTGTTGCTGTGCAAGGACGAGCGGCGTCGCATCGCCTCCAAAGCCGCGTCGATCGCGACCCTGACGCTCATCGTCGCCGCACTCGACGCTCGTCACTGGATGGGTTCGTTCGCGCCCGACCTCGACGTGCTCTTGGCGCTCTACGTGGTGATGCTCGCACTGTTGGTCGGACTCGGGGTCGCAGCGCTCGAGAACGACCTGCGCGCGGCCGGCTTCGGGTGGCGCCAATTCGCCGCCGGACTGTCGGTGACCGCGATGGTCGTGGCGATCGTGCCGTTCGTCGCGATCTTCGGGAGCGGTCGATTCGACCTGCCCACGACGAGCGTCGCCGAATCGTTGAGCACGTTGTCTCCTTCGTCGGCCGGGGGGTACCGCGTCCTCTGGCTGGGCGATCCCTCCGTCCTTCCCCTGCCGAGCTGGTCGATCGCGCCGGGGCTCGCCGCCGCGACGTCGATGAACGGACTGCCCGGAGGGACGTCACTCTTCACGACTCCCGATTCGGGGACGAGCAACGTCATCTTGGACGCGGTCCAGTCCGCGGTGGAGGGCCAGACCGTGCGACTCGGCGAGTTGCTCGCACCGGCCGGCATCTCGACGATCGTCGTCATGAACTCATCGGCGCCCGAACTCCAAGGCGTCCAGACCGTGCCCCTGCACCCGGTACCCAAGGTGCTGTTGACGGCGCTCGGTCGCCAGAGCGATCTGTCGCTCGAACTCCAGACGAAGTCGGTCGAGGTGTTCTCCAACTCCCTCTTCCACGGGATCGTCTCGGAAACCGTGCCCGGTCAGAAGTCGCCGACGCCGATCTTCACTAGCGCGTCCGAGACGGGACCGGTGATTCCCGGCGCCATCGTTCAGGCGGGCGTGGCTCCGGCGAATGCCTTCGGGCTCGACGTCGACGGTCAAGCCGCGTCGCGCGCGATTGACCACCTCTGGACGCCGATCTTTCACGTGAGTGCCACCGCGGGTTCCGGCGACGGCGTCAACGGACCGACCGGGAAACTCGTGCTGCACCGCTTACCCCTCAACGCGCTACTCGCCGCACTCACGTTGTTGATCTGGGCGCTGGTGTTCTTGGGATTCGGTTGGTTCCGTCGACTCGAGTGGCTCGTCACCGGGCGACGAAAGCCCACCCATCCGCGACACGCCAAGGATCACCATGAGTAGTCGCCGCCGCGTCCCGTTCTTGCTGGTGCTGGCCCTGGCGCTGATCGTGGTCGGCGTCGTGAGTTCCATGGCGAAGAGTGTCGATCCCTCCCAATTGCCCAGTGCGCTCGCGCTCAACGGACAGGCCGAATCGACGGCGCTCTACTGCACTGGATTCTCGAGCGCCAAACTCGGTGAGTCCGGTCGGGTGATCTTCTTGAATACGACCGATCACTCGCACGTGGTCACGATTAAGGACGTGTCGGACGCGGGTGACGCCACTTCCAAGGAAGTGACGCTCGGCGCCTACCAACAGTTCGGCTTCGATCCCAGCGTCGGACTGCACGGCGACTACTTCGGCGTGGGCGCCCAGGTGAGCGGCGGCGGCGTGGTGGGCGTCGAAGTGACGAAAGACGACTCCAGTGAGGCGCCGTGCATCTCCACGGGCGTCCCCGACTGGTTCGGCGCCGGGTTCGACACCTCGGTCGGATCGAACGCGATCTTGAGCGTCTACAACCCGACCGCGACGCCCGCGGTCTTCAACGTCTCGACGTTCTCATCGTCGGGGTACGTCGCGCCGGCGAAGTTCCAGGGCTACGCGGTCGGCGCCCACTCCCAGGCCGAGATCCACCTGGGCAGCGAGATCGTCAACATGAGCGACGTGGGCGTTCACGTCCTGGTGCTGCGCGGCGCGCTCGATATCGTCGGGCTCGAGCAGTCCGGTCCCACGGTGTCGTTCAACACCGGCGTCGCCCGGCCAACGACCTCGGCGATCTTCCCTCTCGTCACGACCGCGAACAATGCGGCCGCGCAGATTCGACTCTCGAACCCCGGACCGACGCCGGCCAACGTGACGCTCGAGGTGACGCTTCCGCCCTTCCACGTGCCGAACCAGACGGTGACCGTCGCGCCCTACGGCAGCGCCATAGCTACGATCACGCCGAATCCGGCGATCCCGGCGGCGAGCTACGCGAGCGTGTCGATGCATTCGAGCGCGCCGGTGATCGCCGCGCTCGCGACCGGTACGGGCAAGGACGTCGCGTTGAGCGCGCCGCCGTCATCTGAGCCCGAGTACTTGGTGGGCGACTTCACGGGACGGGGCTTTAATGCCGCAACACTGACCAACACGTCCTCGCGACCGATCACGATCACGATCACGACGCTGCCCGGTCATCGCGGCTCGACGTCGGCCACGCAGTCCGCCAGCACGCAGGTTCTCCTCGGCGCGAATACGAGCGAAGCGTTACACAGCGCGGTCCCGGGTCTCGCGAACTTGCGCGGCGTCGCGTTGATCGTGGAAGCGTCACGACCATCACTGGTGGTCAGCCTCACGTTGCCGACCTCACCGGTCGGGATGACGGTGGTCCCGGCGCTAGACGGCCGGTAGCTTCGGCGGCTGCCAACCCGGCAGCGGGGGCGTCGCCGGTGCGACGGGCGCCGGGTTCTTCTTCGACGCGGACGTGGCTCCGACACCGGCGAGTGAACTCACGGTCTTCGAGCCTTCCGGGTGGACCTGCTCGCCGTGCGCTTCGTCGATCAACCGAGCGGCGGTCTCGCCGTCGACGGTCTCGTGCTCGAGCAACGCCCTGGTGAGCGCCTCGAGACCGCGGCGATGCAGGGTCAGCACTTCGATCGCGCGCGACTCCTGCTCGCGCAGGATTCGCTCCACCTCGTCGTCGATGACTTGGGAGGTGTGGTCCGAGTAGTCACGGGTGTGCATGAGGTCCTCACCCAAGAAGACCTGGTTGTTCGATCCCCAGGCCATGGGTCCGATCTCCTTGGACATTCCCCATTCACGGACCATGCGGATCGCCAGTTCCGTGTTGCGCTGGAGGTCGTCGGCGGCACCCGTTGAAAGGTCGCCGTAGACGAGGAGTTCGGCGACGCGACCGCCCATGCGCATGCAGAGCGAGTCCTCGAGGTACTGACGTGCCACGATGTGGCGGTCCTCTTCGGGCAGCGTCATCGTGACGCCGAGGGCCATCCCGCGCGGGATGATCGTGATCTTGTGCAGAGGATCGGTCTTGTCGAGGACGTAGGCCAAGAGCGCGTGCCCGCTCTCGTGGTAGGCCACGCGTTCGCGTTCGTCGTCCATGAGGACCATGGTGTCGCGCAACTGACCCATCATGACCCGGTCGCGCGCCGACTCGAAGTCCTCCATGCCGATCGTCGACGAGTGACGGCGAACGGCGTGCAGTGCCGACTCATTCACCAAATTCGCCAAGTCGGCGCCGCTCATGCCGGGCGTGCCGCGCGCCACCATCTCCAGTGAAACCGAGGGGTCGAGCGGTTTATTCTTCGAGTGGACCTGGAGAATCGGCAGGCGTTCGTCTAAGTCCGGCAGGGGAACCACGATCTGGCGGTCGAAACGGCCCGGTCGCAGTAGGGCCGGGTCGAGGACGTCAGGACGGTTCGTCGCGGCGATGACGACCACGCCCTCGGAAGGGTCGAAGCCGTCCATCTCATTGAGCATCTGGTTCAGCGTCTGCTCGCGCTCGTCGTGACCGCCGCCGAGCCCGGCGCCGCGCTTGCGACCGATCGAGTCGATCTCGTCGATGAAGACGATGGCCGGCGCCTGCTTGCGCGCCGTGGCGAAGAGGTCGCGCACGCGACTGGCCCCGACGCCGACGAACATCTCCATGAAGTCAGATCCCGAGACCGAGAAGAAGGGCACGCCCGCCTCGCCGGCCACGGCTCGCGCGAGCATCGTCTTGCCGGTTCCGGGTGGACCGACGAGCAAGATGCCCTTCGGGATCAACGCGCCGATATCTTTGTAACGTCCCGGCGTCTTCAAGAATTCGACGATCTCGCTGATCTCTTGCTTGACACCGAAGTACCCGGCGACGTCGGAGAAGGTGGTCTTCGGACGATCCTGGTTGAACTGTTTCGCCTTGGACCGACCGACCGACATCATGCCGGTCATCTGACTTCGGGCCTGGCGAGAGATGAAGACCATGAAGGCCACGAAGAGCAACACGAAGATCAAGTACGGCAGCAGCGCGGCGAGGAGACTTGACGGATTCGAGAAGGTCACCGCCACGTTGTCGGTCGTGCGCAACTTTGTGATGTCGGCGGCGATAGGAGTCGACGGGCCATTCGACGTGTAGTTGACGCCATTCGTCAGTTGGCCGGTGATCACACCTGACGTCGTGTTGATGACGGCCGTGTCGACCTTTTGATGGCTGGCGTCGCGCAGCAGCGTCGAGTACGAGATTGTCTTCACGACACTGTGTTTGAAGAGCGACGGGATGATGAAGATGCCGATGACGAAGGCGACGGCACCGATCGTCAAGAGTCGTCGACGGGCGTCGGGCGCCATGGGCTTCTCACCGCCCGGCATGTACTTCTTGTAGCCCGACGGTTCTTCAGGAGGCATACTCACCAGACCAGACTAGAGGTGAACTGCAACAGGTGAACTTGCACCTGTGGAAAAGTGAGCGCAGATTAGGGTAATTGTTTGTGGATTCTCTGATCGACGCCGAATCAGTCGAGCGACCGCGCGTGGTGGCAATCGTGCTGGCGGGCCTCATCGGTTTCCTCGCCGGACAGATCCTGGGTTCGCTCTTCGAACTCGTGGGCGCTTCGCTGGCCCACTACCCGGGTGGACTGAGCGCGCTCGCGAAAGTCAGTTCACCTCCCTGGTGGGCGAACGCGCTCGGACTGCTGGGGCTCTGGACTGGCTTTGGCATCGCGATCTACTACGCCTACGCCTACGGCAACCTGCGCGCGTTGCCGAGCCAGTGGCGCGTCCAAGCGACCGACGTGTTCTACGTGGCCCTCGGCGTCGGCTGCCAGTTCTTCGTCGACGCGCTCTACAGTCCGTTTCACGTGCGACACCTGAACGGCCCGGTGAACCACCTGTTCGGCTCGGTGTTCGGCGTCAGTTTCGTAGTGCTGATCGTGATGACCGCGCTGTTGGCCCCGATAATGGAGGAATGGCTCTTTCGTGGCGTGATCTTTCGTGCGTTGAGCGAGGGCGGCCGTTGGGGCGGTTCTCGTGCGAGCGTGATCTTCGGTGTCGCACTCAGTGCGGCGCTCTTCGCCGTCGCCCACGCCGAACCACTGCAGTTCGCGGGGCTGTTCGTGCTCGGCATCGTGCTGGCGACGTTGGTGTGGCGAACCAAGCGTCTGATACCGAGCATCGTGACCCACATGTCCTTTAACGGCGTCGCGATCGCCGCACTCGTCCACCAGCGCTCGGGACATTGATGCGCGACTGGATCGAGCGCCATAACACTCCCGGAGCCCGCGTCGACGCGCTCGTCATCGTCGCGGTCATCTTCGTCACGATGTTCGAGCTGCATCCGTCGCTGATCTTCTCCAACACGCTCCTAACCGGCGGGGACACCGGATCACACTTGGTGGTGCCGGCCTACCTCCGTTCGGTCGGCAACCCCTTGAATCTGACGCCGTGGTATCCCGGCTGGTTCGCCGGGATGCCGGCCTACACCTATTACTTCGTGCTGCCCGACATCCTGGCCTACTGGGGTAGTTACATCATCGGCTTCGCCGTCGCCTTCAAGCTCGCCACGATCCTGGGCTCGGTCCTCATGCCGATCACCGCCTACATGATGGGTCGACTCTTCAAGGCGCCGCGCCCGATCCCGGCGGCGCTGGCGGTCGCGACGTTGCCGTTCCTCTTCGACGCCTCGTTCACGATCGACGGCGGGAACCTGTTCTCCTCGATGGCGGGGGAGTACGCGTTCTCCCTGTCGCTCGCGTTGAGCCTCTTGACGATCGGACTCTTCGCGCGCGGGGTTCGCACCGGACGCGGCTACTGGCTCGCGGCGATCGCGCTCAGCGCGACGCTCGCGGCCCACATCTTGCCGTGGTTCTTCACGATCGAGGCCGTGCTCGTCCTGGTCGTCTATGAGCTGCTGCAACGTCGCGGCATCGGGGACCCCAACGACCTCGAGGTCACGGGCGACTACGCGCGACCACTGCGCTTCGCCGTCGTGGCCGGGCTGATCTCCGCGGGGCTCTCGGCGTGGTGGCTGACGTCCTTCATCACGACCCAGAAGTACACGAACTCGATGGGCTACACCAACGACTCGGTCAAGACCCTGCACGATATTTTCACCCAGCTCGGTTGGTTCACCGCGACGGGCGGCGCGGCCGGTGACCGGTGGGTCATCATCCTCGCGATCTTCGCGCTGATCGTGGCCTTCTGGGTCCGCGACCGCCTGGGCATGATCCTCACGACGTTGACCGTGCTCTCGATCGGCGCGTTCGTTTTCGACCCCCAGAACGTCATCTGGAACGAGCGACTCGTTCCGTTCTGGTACATCACCATTCACCTGAGCGCCGGCTGGCTCTTCGGCTACGTGCTCGCGCGCTGGGCGCACCGGGTCCCGAACAAACTCGGTCGAATCTCCGTGCAGATCGGCGAGAGCCGCTTCAGCTTCGCGCACGAGGCGGCGACCGGTGCCGCCGTGGTTCCCGTCGAGGACGCTCACGCCGCCAACGAGGACACCTTCGTCGCGTCGTCGTTCCGGGGCGAGGACGACGAGGTGGAGGACGACGCCACTCGTTGGGACCGGCGCAGCGTGCGCGCGACCGTCGCGATCCTCGTCCTCGGCCTCGCGACGACGGTGCCCGGTCTCATACCGCCGGTCGCCTCGGCCCTCAGCCTCACGACGTCCGGTAACCAGGTCTCGGCGTGGGCGCAGTGGAACTACTCGGGCTATCAGGCCAAGTCCGGGTGGCCCGAGTACAACGACCTCATGACGACCATGGCGAAGGTCGGCAAGGAGTACGGCTGTGGTCGAGCGATGTGGGAGTACAACGCGGACCAGGACCGCTTCGGTACGCCTGAGGCGCTGATGCTCATGCCGTACTGGACGAACAACTGCATCGACTCCATGGAAGGTCTCTACTTCGAGTCCTCGGCGACGACGCCGTACCACTTCCTCGACCAGGCCGAGCTGAGTGTCGCGCCCAGCAATCCCATGGTCGGCCTGCCCTACGGCCCGCTCGACGTGACGCTCGGCGTAGAGCACCTGCAGATGCTCGGCGTGCGCTACTACGTCGCGTTCTCCCCGGCCGTCATCAAGGAGGCGAACAAGGATCGCGCACTCACGCTGATCGCCTCGACGAAGGCGTGGCCGTCGCCCGGGGACACGTGGCGCATCTACAAGATCGCGTCGAGTCCCATGGTCCAAGCGCTCACCAGCCTGCCGAATGTTGTCGCCAACACGACGAGCCGCGTCGGGTGGTTGCTGGCCAACACGACCTGGTGGCTCGATCCGAAACTGTGGGGGACCGTCGCGGCGACGAGCGGGCCGTCGAACTGGCCGACGGCGACGAGCGTCAACACGATGGACATGAAGACGACGCTGCCCAAGGTCACGGTGAGCCACATCAACGTGGGACTGCAGTCGATCTCGTTCCACGTGAGTCGCGTCGGGGTGCCGGTGCTCGTCAAGATCTCGTACTTCCCGCGCTGGCACGCGACCGGCGCCACGGGACCGTATCGGGTGAGCCCGAACCTGATGGTCGTGATCCCGACCTCGAATGACGTCACCATGGTCTACGGGAGCACCCCGATGCTTACGATCGGCAATATCATCACCGACCTCACGTCCTTGGCCGGTCTCGTCGCGATCTACTTCTACATACGGCGCCGCGTGCTGGCTCGTCGAGCGCTGTCCCGTGACGACCCCGCCGCGTGACGCCCCGTAGGACGACTATGGTTTCTAAGGGTTCACCAAGGGCCGCCGACCGGTTCGCACCAGTGGTCGAACCGAGGGAAGGGAAGTAGCGATGGCGCTCGACAGTTTCTTACTGGCGTTGCTCGAAGACCCCGTCGATCACGAAGAGCTGCTCTACGTGCCGAGTGAGAACGTGCTCTACAACCCGCGCCGGCGCGTCATCTACGCAGTGCGTGACTCGATCGCCGTGATGCTGCCGGACGAGACCACCCCCGCGACCGACGCCCAGCACGAGGCGTGGACGAACGACCCGAGCGTCGTGAAGACCGGTCGCTAGTTCGACGCAGTGACGCCAGTGAGGCGTCAATTATTCCAATTCCAACTCGATCAACTCGTCGACCAGCCGGTACCCGATCTCTTGGTAGATGCCGTTGCTCGTCGGATTGGCGGCGTCGGTGAAGAGCATGACGCGCGCGCCTCGTTCTAAGAGGTGACGCGTCACGTGGGCCGTCACCGCGCTCCCGTAGCCCTGGCGTCGACATTGCGCGGGCGTGAAGACCGGACCGACTCGAGCGATGACCGTCGACTCGGTCGTGACGACGGGCGCGTGTCCGGCGATCGCGACGATCGCTCCCGACACCTCCCAACAGAAGATCGAACCGGCCCCGACCGATTTGTTCACCCCCACGAGGGCGTCGGCGAGTGACAGTGCCGGGTGATCGATCTCGCGGTTGAACTCGACGTACATCATCGCGACCGCGACGATCTCCTCGACTCGTGCCGCTCTACCGAACCCTTCGACGTCGAGCGTGACGAGGTCTTCCAATTCATAGAGGAGGTCGCGACGGCGTTCGCGCGGCGTTCTGGTCGAACCGCGACTCTGCGACTCGACGTATCCCTCGATCAGCGCGTCGAGGACGCTGGCGGACCCCGTGACGCCCGGGAGGGTGTCGTCGAGCATCGCGACACTGCGACCGAGGGCCCGGGCGGCGTCGACGGGCATCGGAGGGACGACCATGTTGAAGGGACCCGTGCGCATGGCGACGCCGACGACGTGACGATCGTCGTCGCGCACTATCCACCAGTGACATCCGTCATAGATCGTGCGACCCGTCGATACGGCGAGTGCGACACTGCCGATCACGTTCGTGCGCAAGGGGTCCGCGGCGCGAAACGACGTGGTCAAGGCGATGAACTCCTCGACCGAGTCAATCAGTTCGACGTTCATCCGTCGATTCTGCCACCGTCGATGCGTCGACGTCCTAGCGACCGGGGGGCAACCCCAACTGAAAGCGCAGCTGGTCGATGACGGGGTCGTAGTGGAGCGGGATCGTCTCGAGTTGTTGGAGTTCCGTCTCACTCATGGGTTTGGGCGAGACCGTGAAATGTCCGAAGAGCTTCACGTACGCGTCGACCGCCTGCGCGTCGCCCTTCACCGAGGTCAACAGGTTCGTGGGCCAGGTCTGGGTCTTCAGCTTCACGTCCAACGTGGCCAGCGTCGCTTGGATGTGTCGCAGCACGGCCTTACTGGGCGAGCGGTTGTAGAAGACGTCGATTTGAAGCGGGTAGAGCGCCGCGTTGAACGCGAAGACGTCTTGCAAGTACTGGCGCGCCGGACCGGTCGCGTTGGTGAACGTGAACTGGTCGTGGTTCACCAACGAGGGGACGAGGAACACGCCGTCGGCCGTCGAGAGCACCTGGCCGTCAGTGCGCGCGAGTTGCGGTGACCGGTTGTCGAGGGTCATGTGGGCGAACGTCGGCGCCGCGATCGAGGGGTAGGGGAGGTGGGTCGAGAGACCGCCGATGGTCGGATCCTCCTGGATCCACTGCGCGGACATGAACACCGAGCCGCGGGCGTAGGGGATCGTGATCGTCTCGTGCGTCGTCTCGGTGAGGTCGTCGAAACTCAGTCGCCACCCGCGCGAGGATTGGACCATTTTGAAGTTGATCAGGTCACCGGCGTTCACTTCGAGGAGCTGTTGCGGGTGGAAACTCACGGTGACGTCACTCCAGAAGATCTGGTACTGGGCGACTCCGTTGGTCTTGTTCTCGAACGTCCCGAGTTGGATGAACTGGCGCTGGTCGTTCTGGACCGCGATCCAGGTCGTCGCGTTGCCCTCGGAGGACTGGGGGGAGATCTTCGGAACGCGCCACTGCGCGCCGATCTCGGTCGTGAGTCGATTGCTCGAATAACCGCCGAAGCCGTACTCCGGTGCGCCGTAGGGATTGCCGGGATAGTGCGGCTTCGCCGGATGATACGAGGTCGTGATGTGCGCCGCTTTGTCGGTGTTGACCGAAAGAGTGAGCGCCGCGAGCGTCAGCACGCCCAGCACGGCGAGCGTCAAGAGGGGTACCATGCGGCGCGACATTGGGGTTAGTGTACCGAGCGCCCCGGCCCGACACCGATCATCAGAGTCGCCCAACGGGCGAGTCGCGACACCGGATCGAAGAGCTGACGCTCACCTTGGAATGTGGGGCCGGCCACGGTCGGACAGTGACCCGAAGTCAGTGCGACGTCGGGTCGATGTTCTCAGTCACTTGGTACGTGAGTTCGAAGACCTGGCGGCCGTCACTGGATTTGTCGGCGCGAAAGAACTCGAATCGGCCGCCCCATTTCTCGACGTCACCACTGCGATCCATTTGCCATTCCAAACCCTCGTTGGCGGCCCAGGCCTGGAGCACGACGTTCGCCTGAATGTGCTCCTCTTGATTTTCGGCGGAGTAGAACACCGTGACGTACGATCCAGGCGGAATCGCACCCACGATGAAGCGATCGTCACCGGTGAGCGACGCGTCCACCGCTACGCCAACTTCAATGTCGAGTTTGGCGCTCATGTCGCTCGTCACGATACGAGTGAACGCGGGTCCCGAAGGAGCCACACCCTTTCGCTCCAGCCACGCGAACACCTCACCGGTGAGACCTTCGACGACGTCGAACTCGTCCATGGTGATGGCCGTCGCGATGGCGACGTAGCGCTGGGCATCTCGGTGGCCCAAAGACGGTTGTTCGATCATGAGTGCACCTCGCCGTTCGCCGTATCAGTGATATCGCCGCGACCCTATCTCAGCCAAAAACGCGAATCCTCAGCGAGAACTCTCCGGGTCCCCCGACCTCAGTCGAACTCTTGGTAGCCGAAGT
>OCTA010003015.1_pt1 | contig 15068 bp, 14 predicted proteins | sample 1538991 | NCBI WGS metagenome assembly OCTA01 (sample SAMEA3539302, study PRJEB22396) | soil metagenome | biome: tundra; feature: field; material: soil | place: USA | collected 2010-05 | depth 0.15 m | reverse complement strand
CAGCTGCGGATACCGGCCAGGCCACGCGGCCCGGCCGGTATCCGCGGACCTGTCCGCCCATGGCCTGGCAACTGCTAGCCCAGCTCGATGACTACCACCGGAAAGCGCAAGAGCCATCGCGTCCATGAAGGAACTTCGCCAAACTTAATGCTCGTCTGCGCGTGCACGATTGCGCGATCACCTCAACGGAGCCGCAGCCATCACCGGGAAATGGCTATTGTCTGGCGTTCGAGTACGTGGAGAACCACAGCCACGCCGAGCTGCTCGACCAGGTACTCGACGAGGAGCTGCCCCGCTACGCCGAGGCCCTGGAGCGCCTCGGCCAGTGATCTACCTGACCCTGCCCGAGCTCCTCATTCAGCAATAGCTGACATGCGAGCAGAACGGCGGGTATCGCGTGCCGGCTCAGGCACCCAGTAACGTTCCGTGATTGAGCTGGCCGTCTCCGGACAGTCCCATGAAGGCGACCATCCGGCGGTTCTCCGGTCACCCGAGCGAGTAGGGCTACAAGCCGGATGCCACGCTCCTACCTGCGGAACGGCAGCCGCTGTCGAGCCGCTATTCAGCTGCCTGGCGCGCTCGTTGGCTCCTGCGGCGGGGGCGGCACAGAGCGAACGTCATCCGATACCGTCGGGGATGCGGCCTCCTGCACGTCTCTCAACGGCACCCCGGCGTCCAGAGCGGCGGTGATGAATGCGTGCCTGAGTGTGTGCGGGCCGACGTTCTTGCTTATCCCGGCCCGGCTCGCCACCCGGCGGACGATCCGCCCCGCGCCGTGCCGGTCCAGGCGGCGCCCGTCCGCGGTGAGGAAGATCGGGCCGTCGCAGCGTTCACCGGTGGCCAGGTCGATCGCCCGGGCGGTGCGGGGCGCGAGCGGGATGGTGACCACCTTTGCCGCCCTTACGGGTGATCGTCAAGGTACGGTGCCCCCGCTCCAGGCCCATGTGCTCGATGTCGGCGCCGGTAGCCTCCGATACCCGCAGCCCGTTCAGCGCGAGCAGGGAGATCAGCGCATGCTCGGGCGGCGGGCCGAGCCCCGCGGCCACCAGCAGGCTCCCAGTTCGTTGCGGTCCAGGGCAGTGGCGTGGGATTCGTAGTCCAGCCGCGGGCGCCGGACGTGCGCGGCCGGGGAGTGATCCAGGATCTCTTCTTCGACCGCGTACCGGTAGAACCCGGCGATGGTGGACAGCCGCCGGGTGACGGTGGCGCGGGCGCGACCCCTGGCTTCCAGGTCGCGGGCAAAGCATTCGATATCGGCGCGGCGGACGGTGAACGGGGCCAGGGAACGGGCGCGGCACCAGGTAGTGAACTGGCGCAGGTCTAGCGCGTATGCCTCGCGGGTCAGCCCGCGATACCCGGCCAGGAACCCGGCCAGGGCGAGCCGTTCGGGGTCGGTGAAGGTGGGCTGGATGGTAACGAGGGCAGTGGATGGAGCGGTGGTCATCGGGCACCTCCCGGCTGGGCTGAGACCCGGGAGGCTGGGAGCGGCGGGTCCCAGCGATTGAGCGGAAACCCAACGTAGACCGCCTCGGCCGGTCACACCGTGTCGCATCCTGGACCGCTGTGATTACGCCGCCGTGCGCCCAGCCAGCTGCCAGGCTAAGCTCGGGTGCATCGGCTCAGGACTGAGAATCCGCGGGTCCGGATCCGCGCGGGCGATGCCGGTAGCGTGCCTGCTGTGACCCAGGTCCGCGGCTGAGCGAAGCCTGAGCACTGCCTACCGGAACGGTCCGGGAGCTCGGCTCATCTATCCATGTCACATTTCCCGGCGGCGCGGCGTCATGTGGATAAGGCCCGTTACCCAGCCGATGTGATAGGGGGGGTGCTCGATGGCACGCATTGAAGGCGTATCGAAGTCCCAGGCCGGCCCAGTCGTCAAGCTCGTATACAGATTCGGGCCCAGGGCGATGAAGAAGCTGACCGGCCGCGATCCGCAGACTGGCAACGGGATCGAGCCGATCCAGATCTGGGCGCACCAGCCGAAGATGATGATGGGCATGGGTAGGTTCAACCAAGCAGTCCGCAAAGGCATGGCCGTCGATGAGCGGATCAAGAACCTGGTCGAGCTGAAGGGCGCGCAGATGATCGGGTGTGAGTTCTGCGTCGACCTCGGCTCACAGATATGCCGCAACTCCGGCTTCTCCGACGAGGAACTCCTCGCCCTGCCGCGCTACCAGTCCAGCGACCTGTTCACCGATCGCGAGAAGGCGGCACTGAACTACACAGTCGCGGTGATGCGCACACCGGTCGAGGTCACAGACGAGCTGTTCACGCGAGTGCGGTCGTACTTCGACGAGCGCCAGCTGGTGGAGATCACCGCCCTGCTGACGCTGGTGAACATCGACCGCTTCAACGCCGCGTTCGGGATCGGCTCAGCGGGCTTCAGCGACGGAATGGTATGCGTCCCGCCAGACCGGCCCGACCCTGAACCGTCATCTGCCCGCATCACCGGACCCGTAGCCAAGCCCGACGGGACGGCCATCGTCTCGTGATCTACCGGAACGGGCTGTGCTGACAGCACCGCTGCCCACCGCATCAACTGGCGGCCGCCCTTGGGTTGCGGCGCGGCATCGTCCGGGCAGCCGACCCGAACGGCCGGGCTAATAATCCCGGGCATTCTCCATGAGCAACAAAACGCCCCGGAGCGCGCACCGGTAACCAGGATTTACCACGGAACGTAGCCAGTGGTGTGAGCCGTCCACATCCTCCCTGCCGACTATGCGCCTGGAACACTGGCCTGCCGGGCGCTGGGGCTGCCGCGCCGATCTTCCAGTTCTGCGGGCGTGGGAGCGAGGGCGGCGGCTGGGTACCCGCTCCTGGTGTCCCGTATGACCAGCACGTTGTTTGACAGCCATCGGCGCGGATCGCGGATGGTAAACGGACATACGCTGACGGCATGGGGTTTTGGGCCGCGACATCGCGAGCGGAGGTGCCGCTTGCGGGGGCGGCGCTTCTCGCGGTTGGCGTGGTGATCTGCGTCGGCTGTACGTCGGGCCGGACAGGCTCGTCAGCGCCGGCGCCCGCCGCCGTAAGCACCGGTGTCAGCGGAAGCGGCACCGTAGCGCCGGCGCTGCCCGCCCGGGCGCTGGCGTCGCCTGTGTGCTCAATAGCCACGGTTGCGTCCGCGGAGCTCGGCTCGGTGCGGACGGCGATGCTCAGCACGGGGGGAAGCCCGTTCGGGGTCGCGGTGACGCCCGATGGACGTTACGGGTTCGCGTCGGTCCAAGACGGAGGGACCGGCCACGGGGTGATCGACGTCCTCCGGATGACGAAGACCGCCTCCGGTCAGCCGGTCCTGGTCAGGGCGATCCCAGTGGCGGGCCAGCCGCTGGGGGAGACGATCACGCCGGACGGCAGGTACCTGCTTGCGGCGGACGGCGACGGCGCGGTGGTCATCAGCGTGGCCCGCGCCGAATCCGGGGCGACGAGCGCGGTGCTCGGCATGCTCGCCGCACGCAGCGGTAGCGGCACAGGCCAAGGCGCGCTGTCTGCCAGTGCAATCGAGGTGGCCACCTCGAGGGACGGGCGGTACGCATTCGTGACGCTCGAATACGACCAGCAGGCCGCCGTGTTCAACCTCGCCGACGCGGTGAGCCGCGGGTTCGGCAGCGCGGATTATGCCGGCAGCATCCCGCTCGGGCAGGCGGCGGTCGGCCTGGCCGTCTCCCCCAGCGGCCGCTGGCTGTACGCGACGAGCGAGATCGCAGCCCCAGCCCAGCACCCGGCGGGCATAAGGGCGCCGGCTGACGGGCCCGCTCTCCCGGCCAGCCAGGCCGCCAGCGCTGGGATACTGCCCGGCGAGCCGCCGGGCACGCTGACGCTGATCGACCTGCAGCGCGCAGAGACCGACCCCGCGCGCTCGGTCGTCGCCATAGTGGACGCCGGCCAGGCTCCGCGCTTGCCCGCTATCGGGACGAAGACCCGATGACGGCTATACGCGATTGCATCGCACGGGTGCATTCCCACGCACGTCCGGCGGAACCCTGACTCGCACGCGCGGCAATGCGATCATGGTCACGGTCAAAGACCATTGCCCAGGGACCATGACGTGGTGCGTGCTGTTCTCCCGGCTTTCCGATGCGTGCCTGCTCACTGCCGCAGCGGAGATGCCCATTTCCATCCGTCGCACCGGGCAGGAACGGCCCCTTCGCGAGCTCCTCGCCACCAGGGTGCCTGGCTTGGGGCCGCTAGGCTGGCTGGCGCCTTGATCTGCGTACTTTCGACGCGCGCTCGACGAACTCATCAACAGCAGCGCCGAGGACGGGCGGCAGGTCCGTGTCCGCGTCGCAGCAGGGCGGCTTATCCCGCCCGGCTCCGTCCGGCGGCTCTGCACCAAGCAGGCGATACAGCTCGGCGTAGACGTTCAGGACCGGATCCTGGTCGTCGTGGCGGCCGACCAGCAGTATCTGTCCCGGCGGCGTCCCTCGAACGCGACGACCCACCCTGAAGCTATCTCGCAGGTGCCTGACGCACATGTGGTCAACGGGCGCGGGGCCGCTGAGCCGGTAGCCGAGCGCCTTGCAGCCCCGGGCGGCGAGGTCATCCAGGAAGTCGCCGAACGCTTTCGCATGGATGCGGTCCAGCCCGGCTATCTGCTGCTCCGCGCGGGGTGTGGCGACAACTTCGGTGGGCACTCCCCGGACTCTAGCCGCTACCTCAGGTGGTATCGGGGGGAAGCGGGCGGAGCACGCGCCCCTCACCGCGGCGCATCTGGCCCAGGCTCTCCCGCAGGTCATCGCGATCCAGCAGTGCCGCATCGGTCAGGCGCCGCCACACCTGGTCCAGCAGATCCCGGTCCTGCCCGGCGGCCCGCAGCTCGCTGACAAGGTGACTGACGGCATGCACGCTGCGGATGTCCAGCAGCAGCCTCGGTGAGCTGCGGGCGACGGCCAGTACGCCCGCGGCTGCCCAGGCCCGGACGGTCTTCTCGCTCAGCCCCAGCAGCCTGGCCGCGATCACCGGCCGCACGGTGCCTTCCTCCGCAAGCGCGCTGTCCGACACCGCCAGAAGCTTTGCCCGGCGCTCGTCGTCCTCGGCGAGCGTCCTGGCCACATCCTCCACGGCCTCGACCCGCTCGAACAGGCTGCGGAGACGCCTCTCTTCAACGGCTATGGTCATGGCATCTCCTCTGCGCCGGTCACGCTTCCGAGTATGAGGCTTTTTCTCGGAACCCGCCAGTGGCAGCTTTCCCCGCGCAGGGCCGTAGTAATCACCGGGCATGGCGCCCGGACCTCCGGCGACGGCCAGGGCAAGCCGCGGCTAGGGACTGTCCTCCATGATGCGGTCGTAGGTGCGGCGGGCGCGGGCCGCGCGGGCGCTGGCACCGTACCGGGTCAGCATCTGCGGGGAAGGCCACCCGTTCAGCTCCATCAGGTCCCCCTCCGCCCCGCCCCGGTACAGCCACGTGTGGCTGAAATGATGCCGGAACCTGTGCGGGTACACCTCCACCCCGCACTGGCGTCCCCGGCGGGCGACGATCTGGTAGATCCCGGCTGCGGTCAGCGGCCCGCGATTGTTAACCCCGAGCCACAACTGCGACCGCCACGCCTGCGCATGCCGGGCTCGGACCCGCAAGTACCGGTCTAGGGTGCGGGCCGCCTCGTAGCTGATCTTGACGACCCGGCCTTTACCGCCCTTGCCGCAGATCTTGATCTCCCGGCTCTGCAAGTCGATGTCGTTGCGAGCCGGGTCGTCCGGGTCGTAGCGGATCCCGGCCAGCTCGGCGAGCCGGGCACCAGTCGCCCGGAACACCGCGATGATCGCAGCGTCGCGGCGGCCGGCGAATGTCTTGCCCTGGCATGCCTTCTGAAGTTCCGAAAGTTCTACGCTGGTGAAAACCGGGACGGGTTTCTCGGTGACCTTCGGCGGACGGAGCCTGGCCATCGGGTCGGGAAGTTCCTCCTCCTCGGCCCACCACTTGAAGAACTGCTGCAGCGCCCGGTACTGGACGCTGGCGTAAGCGGCACTGTACCGGCCCAGGAGGTACACCATCCACCGCTCAATATCCTGCCTGTCCACCTGCTCCCACCTGGTCTTACCGGTCTCCAGGAGCAGGTGGGCGGCGGCGAACCAGTGCACCGCCCCGGTGTAGTTCCGGATCGTCCTCGGCGCCTTTGCCTCGGCCGCCAAGTGCAGCCGGAACGATCCGATGTCTGCCGCGAACGGCCCGGCGTTCAGCTGTTTGGGCTGCGGGACGCGCCGCCCTGGGACAGCCATAGTTTTACTCTCGTCCCCCGCATCCAGGACCGTGGACCTGTCCGGAATAGGGCTTTTGCGTGGGTGAGAGAGCCAGAACGGGAAGGGTTCATGCGACACAGAAACCTCTCATTTCCGCTGGTCACGCGGGTACGAGAGCTGACTGAGCCTTCTCAGAGCTGGTGGTCAGGGACAGGATCGAACTGTCGACCTTCCCCTAAGGTGGGCGTCTATGACTGATAACTCCACGAACAAGGGCGGGACGTACGCCGAGTCCGAGTCCGGGCTCGTCGCCCTCGGCTCCCCGGACGAAGAAGCTGCTCTTCCGGAAGAGCTCATCGAGATCGACGACGACGGCTCGGACGAGGACGCCGGCTGGGACGAGGACGCCGGCTCGGACGAGGACGACGTTCCCGGCACCGGCGCGGTGAGCGGAGGCTTCGGCTTCGCCGGCCTGGCCCTCGCGATCGTCTCCCTTACGACGAACTGGACCAGCAGCGTCGTGGTCAGTCACGCGCAGTACAACGAAGAGATGCGCGCCCCGAGCTCCGGTCTGACGGTGCAGCAGCAGCTGGACCTGTCCGCCAACGGCTGGCACACCCAGGGCTGGTGGGCGCTCGTATTCGCCGTCGCCGCGGTGCTGTTCGGCGCCGGCACGCTGCTCTCTCGGAGGGTCTTGCTCCGCGGCGGCACCCCGGGCTGGGCCAAGGCCGCCGCTACCAGCGCGATCATCGTGGGCCTGGTCGGCGCGATCCTCGCGATCCTCACCATCACCGGGGTGTTCGGCGGGCACCTCACCGCCCCCGCCGGCGCGAGCTGAGCCGGGCTCACCCCGCACAGAGCACGGCCCGCCGAGCTTGTTCTGGATGCTGACCAGGTGGGACTTGAGGGTGCGGGCGAGACGAACAGGCGTCTACTGGAGGAGCGACTTGCACGGACAGGCTCTGGTGGCGGTCGCAGGAACGCGGCACAGAATCTCCATTCGGGCGCGCCTCAGGCGACTAGTGTCCACACACCACCATGGCTGCAGATCGATTCCTCTTGTCCGTGCTATGACGCCTAACCTGTATCACAGAGCGTGATTGTGTCAGAGGGTTGCCCACGTGTGCCGGAGGACTCAACCGAGGGTCCGCGGTTGGGGTGTTCGCTGTATTCTTCTGGCAGATCCGGATGCTTCTGGCAGTCTCTGACCGGTACCAGGCGCGCAGGATGCGCAGTTCGGCCACCCTATCGACCGTCAGCGGGCTGGCGTATCCTCGACCGGGGTGGCTTGGTTCTGCGGCGGCTGGCGGCGCGGACAGGCCGACGTGTGAGTACGAGCAGGAGCAGAACGACTAGCAGCGCGAAGATCGGCCAGTGCCATGGGCCGCGGAACCACGGGAGCAAGTGCCCTGCCTGGCCGGTCCCGGGGCACACGGACAGCTCGCAGCCCTTGCCGAACAGCCAGCTCCGTGCTGCGGGCGTGCCTGGCAGGAGTACCATGCTGGCCACGATGACCGCTGCTGTGAGCCGGAGTATCCGCAGGCTCAGCGACCAGGTCCCCAGTGCGGTCAGGTAGGCGCCGGTCAGCAGAAGCAGGATCCCGGTGAGGCCGAGCAGTGATGATCCCTGGATCACGGCGACGAGGCCGAGGATCAGGAGCGCAGTGCCGCCCGCGATCAGCGCGCGGGGCCGGCCGCTGGTCAGGCCGGCGGCCCGGTAGCCGGCCAGCGTGATATGCCGGGCGGCGGTGAAGGTCGCCCTGAGCACGGCCGGGTGGTCCGTCGTCCCGCTTGCGATCGCGGCGGCTACCGCCGCGGCCTTGAAGATGGTCCGGGTGAACAACGGCTCGCCGATTTCCCCGGTCAGCGTCTCGTCCGGGACGGGGCAGTCACGGAGCCTGGAGGCCAGCAGCCGGTTATCTGGCTGGCTGGGGATGGTGGCTGACTGCTGGTCGCTGAGCCGCCGTAGCGTCCGCTGCTCCCGGGTCCAGTGGCCGCTCGCGGCCGCTTGGCCGGCAGCTCGCGCGGCTGCGGCCGCGATGGCCTGGTGCCCGGCTGCGGTCAGCACCTCCTGGGCCCACTGGCTGGGCCGACGTGAGGGAGTGCTGAGGATTTCCCTGGCGATGACGGGCAGCTCGGCGACGGCGATGTCTCGCTGCCAGCCGGAGGCAACCCACAGTGCGGTCTGCGGCAGGCTGGCGGGAGTGGGCTGGTAGCCAGTGTCGTCGTCCAGGTAGGCGAGTTCCTCGAGGACTGCCTGCTGTGACGGCGGGTCGTCCCCGGTTAGGTTGCGGAGCTGATCGTAGAACCAGCTGGCTCGTTGCCCTGCCTTCTGCTGCTGCCGGGAGATGGCCTGCACCCCCGGCGCGGGTCGAGCAGGAGGTGGACCAGCCAGCCCGCGCCGTCCAGCCGGCCCCACATCCAGTCGTTGGCCCGCCACGACGATTTGTAGAACGCCCCCAGCTGGTATAGCTGCAGGCCGGTGAGCTTCGACTTGGCCGAATCGCGCTCGGGGGCCAGCAGATTACGGGTGTCGGCGCTCAGCTGCACCAGCTCGATGCGCTGCTCTATCTCAAGACCGACCGGCAGCACCGACCGGGTCGCGACATACAGGTCGAACAGCCCGTCGGCGATGCCGTCGGCATCGCCGCCCAGGAATCGCAGCAGGGTGTCAAGCTCGGCGGCGGCACGGAGCCGCCGCTGCCCGAGCTCATCTCGCTCGGGCGCGGCAGGGAACGCGGACAGGTCTCTGCCGCCTGGCCGAGCAGGAACTGCCGGCATCGCAGGGCCCGGTGGCGCCGCGGATTGTGCCGGGGCTACGGATCTGGCCAGATCCCGCAGCAATCGGTGGTGACTGGCGACTGCCGCCGCGAGCCGCTGCCAGCCGCCAGCGAGCGTGTCATCCTCGCCCTGCTGGAGGCGGTAATCCTCTCGGCGGGGACCTGGCCTCGCGAGCTCGAGCGCGTATGCCAGCGTGATCTCCCCTGCCCGTTCGGCAAGTGTCCCCGGCATAGCGGCGGGCGCGCCGATCCGGTCGGCGACGAAGTCCTCGATGTCCGGCGGTTCGGCGGCCGCGTGCGCACGGTGGACTGCATGACTCGGATGGCTGAGTTCCTGTCGCTGCCCGTCGTCGGCGGCCAGGGTGAACCCCGCCCGGATCATCGACAGGACCGTCGCCTCCGCGCCCTCGTACGGCGCATGGCCGAAGCATGCCAGCCGCCCGTACCGGCTGGTATTCCCCTCTGATCGCCGCCAGCTTTGCGCAATCGCGGCGGCGGCGGCCTCCTGGCAGTCGCGTTCGACGCTGCGGCCGGGCGAGGACTCGCCGCGGAACAGCGCCGGGATCTGGTCAGCGGGCATAGTGTTCAGGACGCGGATCAGCGCCTCGATGACCGGGCGGGCGGCGAACCGGGCCTGGCGGTAGCAGTAATCATCCATAATCTGCGGTGTGACCAGGCCTGCTGCGACGCCTTCGCGCCGCGTCCGCGCCGCCTGCCTTAGCCGGACACCGAAATCAGCCATCCGCAGCCGCGTAACCCGTAGCGAGTCGACACGATCGTTGTGCTCGCGCAGCGCCTTGAGATCCGCGCTGATCGACTGATTGAGCACGGCGCTCAAGTCCTGCAGCAGCGCCGCGCCGAACGTCGGCGGCGCCCCGCCCGAGATGTCCCCCGCCGGAAAGGGATCACCGGTAGACGGCACCACGTACAGCAGGACGCGCCGCACCTGACGCTCAGCAGTCCGATCGTAGATGGCCTGCAGCAGCGGAGTGAACGGCCGGCTGGTAAGCAGGCCGCCGTCAGCCGCCCAGTGAGCGTGCGTGATGTTGGCGAATTTCCTCATCGCCGGCTGTATCGGCGGGTGGCGCCAGCCCGGTACCTCCGTATGAGCCACGAACGCGGGCTCGAATGCCACCGGGAACGCCATGCTACAGCGAGCCGCCACCGCCAGCGCGTCCCACGCACCGGGACCGGCCAGGTCAGCCTCGCCGAATGCGAACAGTCCCCGGTGGTCCATGTCCTGCACCAGCGTCCCGGCATCGTCGGTGAACCAGCTCGCCTCGCCAGCGAGCAGTGTCGACGCGATAAACACCCGCGTCAGCGGCTTGCGGCTGACCGCGCCGCACGCACTCAGCGGCGGCCGCCCTGGCGACGGCCTCCCGCCGAGCATCTTCATCCCGGCGCGCAGCCTGTCCAGCAGCACATCACCATGCAGCAGCGACGGTGGGCTAGTCCCGGCCGGTTCTCTCAGTAAGGTGTCGAACGCTCCTGCCTCCAGCCACATGTCCCGCAGCGCCCCGAGGTCGCAGGGACATGCCCGGGCCATCCCCAGCACGGCGGCGTTGATGCCACCACCGCCAGTACCCGACATGATGTCGATGCCCACGGTCACGTCGAGCAGACTGATCAGGCGCAGGTAGCGCATTCTCACACCGTCATCCGGGCCGGTCACGCTGCCCGGGTCATCGCTCCCGTCGGCGTCACGGAGCCAGCCTGCTGAAGCAGGTTCAGCTCACGTACCACACCGCCGATCCAGACAGCAAGGCTCGCGCCGCCCGTCATCGCCACAGCGACACGCAGATCCTGAGTGCGCGGTCCCGGCCGAGTCACCCGCACCGGGCCGCCACCAAATTCGCTGCCCATAACCCGTGACGATGCAGGCACCACCAGTGAATGTCAACCAGCCAGCAAGACAACTGGCAACAGGACATGCTTGCCTCCGCGGTGGCTGCACCAACCTCGGCCAGCCACCGCGCCACCCAAGAACACAGCGTGACCCACCAGCAGCCGCAGACTGGCTGCCATTCGCAGCCTACGGGTCAGCCGGCCATACGACGGCTACTCCCCGGGGGGGCCAAGCCCAGGAATGACACACCGAGATCAAAACGCACACGTCCGAGAGCTCCAAACACTCCTGCCGATTTTGTGCGCAGCGCCTGGTGAGTTCGAGGATCTGCTCGCACGCACCGATCACCCAGTTATGGATTCGCTCGATCGTTCCGCTGGCGGCGGTCAAGCGCGGCATGTTTCGTGCGCGCCTGGGCGCGCGCCGGGGGGCGCCCCGTCGCGGCCAGGGTCACCATCGAGACGGGCCCGAGCGCGCTAGTTCCGTACACGCCGCGGCATCAAGATCGCCGCCGGCTCTCACCGGGGTTCCGCGCGTTCACGAGGTGGCCTGCTGCCCTGGCGGTGATGTCGGCGGACCGGCTGATGCCGTCCCGGGCCCCTCCACGGCCGGCGGGGCGGCGGATGCAGGCAGCTGCGCCTTCATCCGGGCCAGCTCGCCGTCCACGTCGTGGCCGGCGGTCAGGGCATCCAGCTCAGACTGGACGTCATCGCGTCCGCCGGGCAGGGTAGCGTCCTGCAGGGCGCCGGAGGCCAGCAGCTCGTCCAGCGCGCCAGCCCGGGCTTGCATCTGCTCGGTCTTGTCCTGAGCGCGCTGCATGGCCATGCCGACATCGCCCATCTCCTCGGAGATCCCGCTGACCGCCTCCCCGATGCGGGTCTGTGCCTCGGCGGCGGTGTAAGCCGCCTTGATGGTCTCCTTGCGGGTACGGAACGCAGCCACCTTCGCCTCCAGCCGCTGCGAGGCGAGAGTGAGTTTGTCCTCCTCCGCCTGCAGTGACGCCTGCTGCTCCTGCAGGTCGGCGATCTGGGAGATTACCGCCGCCCGGCGGATCAGCGCCGCACGAGCAAGATCCTCGCGCCCCTCGGCGAGCGCCTGCTGCGCCTGGTCCTGCAGTTTGCCGGCCGGCAGCTGCAGCTGGGTGAGCTGCAGTTCGACGCGCTTGCGGCTGGTGGCCACGTCTGCAACCCCGCGGCGTACCTTCTGCACCATCTCAAGCTGCTGCTCGTAGGAGTAATCGAGCACCTCGCGGGGATCCTCGGCGCGGTCCAGCGCCTTATCCGCCTTGGCCCGGAACAGCATGGCGATACGGCGGCTGATGCTCATCCCGGCCCACTTCCCCTCACTGGCTGGAGGCCCTGGCCCGATGGTACGTCCGGGCCGGCAAGGTACGGCGGCCGTGGCAGCGGCAGGGTGGCGAAGGCCAGCGCGGGGTGATCAGGACGCCGCTCGGCGGCACCGCCGTGCCTTCCACGGTCACGGTGGTCTCCGCGCTGTGTGCCATCTTCTCCCCAGGCCAGCTGTGACGGTGTCCCTCGATCCCCGGATGACGTTAACCTTAGGCCCCGGCCTAAATCGTTGACCACTAATTCGTGGCTGGTTGTGGGCGCGCCGCCGCCTGCCTTCGGCGCGTAGCAGCCCGGCCCGCCCATCTGGCGACCGGAGCACCTCGGTCGGAACTACGGACAGGTGGCAGCATGAGGTTGTGCCCGGCAAAGACATGGAGGATGCGGTGAGCGGACCAACAGACTTCACCATTGGAAGCGAGGTCTTCTGCAGTGACGGCACCTGCGGGGAACTAAGACGCGTGGTCGTCGATCCCGTCGCCCGCGTCCTCACCCATCTCGTCGTCGAGGCGAAGCATCGCCAAGGAACGGGCCATCTCGTTCCGATCGATCTCGTGAGCTCCACAGGAGCCGGAATCCGGCTGCGCTGCACCACCTCTGAGTTCGAAGCGCTAGAGGATGCCGAAGAGACGCAGTTCCTGCCCGGGGCGCGCGGGCAGTGGGGCTACGGACAAGACCAGATGCTCTCGTGGCCCTACTACGGGCTGGGCATGGGCGGTATGGGCATGGGCGGTATGGGCATGGGCGGCATGGGCATGGGCATGGGCGGTATGGGGATGGGGGGCATGGGTCCGCAGCCGGTCATCTCTGACCGAGTGCCTGTGGGCGAGGTGGAGGTGCGCCGCGGCGAGCACGTCCACGCCACCGACGGGCCTATCGGGCGAGTCCAGGGACTGGTCATCAATCCCAGCGACCACCACGTGACCCACGTCCTGCTCGACGAGGGCCACCTGTGGGGCAAGAAGAGAGTCGCCATTCCGATCGGCGCCGTGGCCGGTGTCGGTGACGGCGTCCGGCTCAGCCTCACCAAGGACGAGGTGCGCGACCTGCCGCCAGTCGACCTCGCTGACCAGGAGTGACGTGGCGGTCATAGCCGGTGATCGCCGGTCTTTCAGCCGCCGCTGGGGCCACGGTCCGCCTGGCGCAGGTGAGCAGGCGGCGGGGGTGCCGGTAACAATGGCCCGTCAGCACCGATCAAACTGCTACAAGCATTCCGGCGGCCAGCGCCCAGCGATATCGGAACGGCCATTGGCGTTAACGCGAACCCCGCGCGGCTCCTAACGCTAATGACGGCTCCGTTGTCGCTCAGCCCCCGACACGACATCGGTGGCGAGGGCCAAGGCACTTGAGTCCGCGTACAGGTAGACAGATCGCCGGCCGCGCCATGGCGTCGTCGTCGCGGAGGTGCTTTCCCATCTGCCCGCCTAGCCTAGCCAGTACCGTCGTGATCGTGTGACCCAGGCTGGCCTTGGCGAGTTCGGAAAGGGTCGCCGCGATTACGGCAAGCATCGGCACTTGCGGTGAAGCCACCGTGTACGGCCTGGGAGGACGCCGGCGGCGTGCCGGGCGCTGTCGCGCTGAGCGCCGGGTAGCTGCCGCAGCGCCTGATTGCCGCGGCGACCTGGGCGACCTGACGGTCGAGGCGGCGGGCGATACCAGGGCCGAGCCGCTGGCCGTAGCGCGCCTTCACCTGCTCCGCGTGCTGGCTGTACGCGGCCTGGACGTGCTGCCAGGTCGGCAGCGTCTGCACCTGGATGTCACACACCGTTCCCAGCCGGAACCCGGCGGCGGCGAACAGGGCGGGCCAGTCGGTGAGCAGTTCCCGGCCTGAATGGTACAGCAGCGCGCGCAGCGCCCGGTCCTCGGCCGCGGTCGGCAGCCGGCTGAACACCAGGTCGCTGAAACCGGCCTGCCCGCCGGGGCGCAGCACCCGGCGCAGCTCCGCGACCAGCTGCGGCTTGTCCGCCGCGCGCACGCAGATATCACCACCGACCTCCAGGCAGATCGCCGCGTCAAAGCCGCCGTCGGGCAACGGCATGCGCAGCGCGTTGCCGTGGCGGATGTCCACCCGCGCGGCAAGCCCGGCCGCGGCGATCAGCTCGCGGCCCTGCCGGACCTGCCGGCAGCTGATGTTCAATCCGACGATCTGGCAGTCGATCCGGGAGGCGATGCGCCGCGCCGGCTCGCCGATGCCGCAGCCCACATCCAGCACCCGCATCCCCGGCCGGATCCCGGCCAGCTCACAGACCAGGTCGGTGTGGGCATCCAGTGCCTGCGCGAGGGTCTGCCCGCCGCCGCTGAAGAACCCGAAATGAAAACTGTCGCCGAAAAACAGCCGGCCCTCGTCGGTGATCAGATCGAAGTAGGCGGCGACCCCGCCCACCGTACGGCGGCGGCACAGCAGCCACGGCAGCCCGGCGCGCGCGGCGCAGGCGGCCTTCCCCACCAGCTCCAGCGCGCCCAGCCGTCCCGCCGCATCGGCGACCTCATCCAGATCCACAGCCTATGACCCTAACCGCTCAGCCCAGCGCGACACTGGCGTAACACGGCGCTGAGGCCAATCCGGTACGCCAGGACGTGCCCGCCCGTGACCTCTCCGGGGCGTGGAGCGGTCACGGTGCTGCGCGCCGAGAAGGCGGGCGTCAAGGTCATCTCGGAGATCCCGGGCCCGGGTGCTTCAACGCCTACGGAGAGCTACGGCAACTTCGGGCTAGACCGGTACAGCCGCGCCTACGCCAGCAACCAGTACCGGGCCCTGCAGCAGTTCTTCAAATGGCTGGCCGCCGAAGACCAGCTGCCCGACCCGATGTCCGGGCTGCAGCCGCCGCGCGTCACCGGCAAACTGGTCCCCGTCTTCACCGGTGACTCTCTTTCCGCACTTCTGGGTCCTGATATCTCCGGGGTTTCTCTGCGCGGGTTA